>Ga0209125_1000687_pt1 | contig 40337 bp, 33 predicted proteins | sample BarGraIncub1131A_FD_184503 | JGI IMG/M metagenome (GOLD analysis project Ga0209125, IMG submission 184503) | Arctic peat soil microbial communities from Barrow, Alaska - Barrow Graham LP Incubations 11-31A (SPAdes) (version 2) | ecosystem: Environmental > Terrestrial > Soil > Wetlands > Peat... | reverse complement strand
CTTCCAAGGATCTTTCAAGGGGCGCTATCTCGCTTTCACATATCCCCTTATTATATAGAAAAAAAGAATCTGAATCTGTCTTGAAATTTCATTTGACAGATCCAGATTCCTTAAGTTGACGGCTATGGAGCTTTGCTCCCTTTTTTTGTTCGCTGCCTGCTCACTGTTTTAATGCAATAATATTTTATTTACTTGCTACAAAACGGACGCACATTTTCATATCAATGTAATCCGTATTAATCCGCGCAATCTTTTTTAATTCCATGTAATCCATTATCTCCGGAGATCTCTCTCCTACAATTTTTCACCAAATGTATTGATCGCCAGCCGGAAAAGTCAAGGGCCGGAGGGTTGACCTTTCTGATATTCCGTAGTGTCACCCCCACGGCACTTCGTGCTCGGTCACTTTCTCTATTGTGTTCTATCCACCTCTGGCTGAAACTGACATTCCGCCCTTGACAAGAATCCGCCTGGCTCAATTTTCACTGGTTCAAATTATGGCGAGCCAGATGCCTAAATAAAGCCACAGGGCAGTGGTGAAAAATATGAAGATGGATAATTGGAATTTAATCAGCATTTACACGACGAAACAGGCCGTTGCTGATGGTGTATTGATCCGGGTCGATGATTCCCAATCACAGGAAGCGGGGATCAAATTTCCTGTTTACCTTTCCCTGGGAGTCTTTTCAAAATATGTTCAGGTTCCCACCGGTTATGAGGATGAACAGGATAGCACAGGCCGCCTTTTTGATCTGCTGAACACATTTGTATATGCTGCAAAAAGATGTTCCGGCAACTTCCTGGAATACCATTTTGTCACGCACACCCCCGATGCTGATAACTGGGAACCGAACGAAGTCTTTACCGGCGGTGACCGCACTTACCGTCTTGTAAAGCTAAAAGCAACGATCGAAGGTCAGGATTTTGACGACCCATCACCCGCCATTTTCATCCTTAAACCACAGGAGGATTAACCATGACACGCACATTTAAACTTCAGCCAAAGTATGTTTCCAGGAAATATACGCGTGACATTAAAGTGATTCCAAAACTAACCATCTCCGGTAACTGGCTTCAGAAGGCTGGTTTCCTGCCCAATGAAATCATCTATGTGAAGGTCGAAGACGGACGCCTTGTCATCACCTCATATCAGCCAACCGAATAATAAACAATGGCGTGCCAGTTGCCAACACAAGTCCCAAAGGCATGGGCAAAACAAATGACTGAATTTCAGTTTCTTGAAAACCTTGAATTTTACCAGCGACGGTTTGAAAAACATCACCACCAGTTTATCAGGGATTTGAACCTATATATCCGGAATAATCGTGTTCATGATAGTGTGTTTTTCAATACGGTACTGAACTATTCGTTGAATATAACCTTATCAGCATCCTGGATTAAATTATTAAAGGATTTTAATTCAGATAAATACACCAATATTTTACGTTTTTCTCCCGATTTCAATAATTCAACAGGCGTGCCAGGTGCCAAAATAAATCCGACGGGCAGCGGTAATAACGAATGAGCCAATACAAAAATGATCCAAGGATGATCACCGCCAAGTTTTCATCCAGTTGTTCCAAATGCAAAACAAAGTTGGTAAAGGGTACCAGCATCTATTACTGGCCTTCATCAAAGGAAGTATTCTGTACCAAATGTGGGGAAGGTCCATACCGGCAGTTTCTTTCAAGTGCTGCGGATGAAGATGTCTACAACGGATGCGGTAATCCTTATGCATGGTAAATTAAGAGAAGGGGAAATCCCCATTTTTGGTCGTAAGTCATTGCAATTGAATGTTAATATCCTAACTCATTTAACATTAACAAGCGTAAAAATTTATCTCAATCCATTAAACCGCTTTCTGTATACCGATGGAGGCACTCCAGTAGTTTTTCTAAATTGCTTGTTGAAATGGCTCAGGTTATTGAAACCGCTGTCGAGGCAAACTTCCAATACACTAAGATCCTGATCCATTAATAATTTACAGGCAAATTCTACTTTGATTTGATTAAGGTATTCAAATACGGTCATCCCCATATTCATTCTGAAAAAGCGGCACAGAGAACCTTCTGCCATATTTACTAGTTCAGCTATTCGTTTTAGATCAACATCTTCACGGTAACTATTCATTAAATATTCATGGATAGTCGCTATGCGCTTGTTGCCGGTTGTAAAGCGCATTTTGAGATATTCTTTGCTTGCCAGTTGAATATTGGTTTCACTTCTCCCGATAATATCCATCATTCTAAAGAAATGGATCATTCGTTCGAAACTCTTTAAATAAGGCAACTGGAGCATGATCGCGCTCACCTCGTTAAGCGTTTGATCAACAATATGAATTCCTCTTTCCGAAAAGGCTAAGGCCTTTGCAATATATTTAAATTCAGGCAATTTCAAAAGCTGAGGACACAATACATCAGATGTAAACTGCAGAAATACCATCTCCAATGTCCGGTTCGAAGGCGTCCGGGTTTCTTTTTCGGGGATCCAGACATGCGGAAGATTTCGTCCAAGAAAGACGAGATCCCCCGGTTGAAATTCTTCAATAGAATCTGCTACAATACGCTTGCCAGAACCTTCAGTGATAAAGCTGATTTCGTAATTATTGTGATAATGCCAGGTGCTTTTTTCAAGGTTGTCCTGAAAAATCCCAATGAAAAACGATTCGTCCTCTTTGACATTTATTTTCTCGAGCAATGCCGACATAGTGGTATATATTGTACCGATTAAGAATATAATGTGAATATCGCATCGAAAGTAGTAAAAATTGGTGTAGATTTCGATTTTTACAAACTCTATTTTTGGCTTATACTATTAATCAGATAAACTTCAACAAATGGAAGACATACTCGAAAAATTACTTGAAGCTGTAGAATTTGGAAAAGTGGATAAAAAATCGCCATATCCTCCACAGCTAAAAGGAGAAGATGGCTCACATGAACTAACCATCAGCGCCATTGAAACCGGAATTAGCCCGCAGAAAATACTTGAAAATGCATTGATTCCTGCAATGGGAAGGGTAGGTAAAAAATTCTCGGAAAACAAGATTTTTGTTCCACAGATGCTCATGTCTGCTAAGGCAATGGGAGCATCGATGATTCAGTTAAAACCCTATTTCGCCTCAGGTGAAATAAAAACGAAAGGGACTTTCATTATAGGTACAGTAAAAGGTGATTTGCACGACATTGGTAAAAATCTTGTTGCAATGATGATCGAAGGCGGTGGTTGGTCAATCGTTGATTTAGGAGTTGATGTTGGTTCAGATCGTTTTATCGAAGCACTGAAAAACAATCCAGGAGCAGTTATCGGACTTTCGGCACTACTTACGACAACGATGGTGAATATGGGTGAAATTGTTTCTTCTATTAAAGAACTATCGCCGGAAACAAAAATTCTTATTGGTGGTGCTCCGGTTAATGATGAATACTGTCAAAAAATTGGTGCCGACTTTTATGCGCCAGATCCTCAAAAAGCAGTTGAATATATGAACAGGCTGGCCTCGTAGAAACATATAAAAACAATACATTTTTCTGATAGGAGAAGGAAATGGAATGCTTTGGGAACATAGCACAATTGAATTGTCTGCCTTTAAATTAAACATAGTAAAATCCATTAAGGTACTAATATTAAATACAATGAAGTATAAAAGCTTGATTATTAATAATCCAGAGGACTTAATGTTCGGGATCGCCCCAAAACCTGTAAAAACACGGCGGGGATTAGAAATTGGCGGAGGACAGGTATATGCCGAACTCAATTTTACGCTTCCAATCATGAGTATCAATGAAAGCACACTTGAACGGGTTTACGAGCATTACCGGGAAATCGCAGAAGGAGCACTTGAACGCGCTGTGCATCTGAATTCCAAAGGTGTTGTCCTTGAATTCGAAACACTTCTCGAAATGACGAAAAATCCATCCATTGGTGTGGAGATCGTGAAAATCATGAATGAGATTTGTGAAAAATATTATCAAAATTATGGGCTCAAATCCGAAATCAGGCTTACACCTAATGACTTGCGGGAGTTTGAACGGCCAGCCAGACAGCGAAGTTCAGAATATTTGGAACCAATGATGGAACTGTTTGAGCGCGGAATGATTGCGGGAGGTGATTTATTGTCAATCGAAAGTACTGGTGGCAAAGAGGTATCGGATGAGGCATTGATGATGTGCGATGTGAAAGGTATGGTGTTTGCATTGACGGTCCTGGGAGTAAGAGATATGCGATTTCTGTGGCAGAAGATTGTATCAGTAGCAAATAAACATGGGAAAATTGCAGCTGGCGATTCCGCTTGCGGGTTTGCCAATACGGCAATGGTTTTGGCTGAGAAAAAATACATCCCGAAAGTTTTTGCAGCCATTGTGCGTGTTATGTCGGTTGTCCGTTCCATTGTTGCAATGGAGGAAGGTGCTGTTGGTCCTGATAAGGATTGCGGTTATGAAGGACCATTCCTCAAAGCGATTACGGGTATTCCTATTTCAATGGAAGGAAAAACGGCAGCTTGTGCCCATTTGAGTCCGTTGGGAAACATTGCTTCAGCTTGTGCTGATTTATGGAGCAATGAATCGGTTCAAAACATCAAATTGTTATCAGGGATGGCCCCAACAGCTTATTTTGAACAGTTGGAATACGATGCCCGATTGATGAACGAAGCGTTACGTGCAGGAAAAATGCACTGTAAAGTATTACAGCAATTATTGGTTGCATCGGATGTTTATACGGATCCCCAGGCATTGATTCTTTCACCTGAGAATGTGATAAGGATTTCAAAGGAACTCGTTAAAGGAGAGTCGTATGTGGCAAATGCTAAAAACGGGGCACTTGCCGCACTCGATATTATCGAAGAGGCACTCCGGTCAGGAAAAATGAAGCTTCCCGAAATGGAAACCAGTTACCTTCCCATCCTACGTGATGATTTGAACAGTATCCCTGACAATGAAAGTGAATTTGTGGAGATGATGTTACCCATTATAGATCAGAGCAAATTTATTCCGTCTGAATACGGATTGTAAAAGTGATACCAAGCCGGGCAAATAATCGTCCGGCCTTTTTTTGCCATATGGATAAAATTCAGGTAAACATCATTTCAGGATTCCTGGGCTCAGGTAAAACAACGGCTATCATTAACATCCTCAGTCAAAAACCTGCCGATGAACAATGGGCAGTGATTATCAATGAATTCGGAAAAATTTCGATTGACAGTCAAACGCTCCGGTCTTTTTCACCTACCGGAATAGTTTTTGATATTTCGGGAGGCTGCATTTGCTGTTCTGCAAAAGGATATTTTCAAGAGAATTTAGAGAAAATTGTCCAGTCAGGAAGCTATTCCCGGATTATCATAGAACCCAGTGGATTAGGTGGGATCGATATGGTTTCAGATTTGGTAAGTAATATGCCAGATCTCAAACTGATGCCTGTTATTTGTCTGGTTGATATTTATGGGATTGAAAATCCCCGACTTCAGCTTAATCCGATTTATCGGATGCAAATTTTGAAATCCGATGTCATTGTATTCAGCAAATGTGACTTAATTACCGTTTTAGCTGAACAGGAAAATTTGATTGGTAAGTTTAAATTATTATTCCCAGGTAAAAAACACAATTTAAGTACATCGGTGAACATCTTTTTATCTTACTTATCAGGCAATGATAACCCTAAAAATCCCGAACAAAATAATTTCCGGATGAATTTGCCGGCTAATTCGAACCTAACCGATAGAAATTTTAAGGAAGAGAATTTCATTTTCACTTCAGATACCATTTTTAATGCCGACCATTTAACCTGCTTTTTCATTGATCGTCCGCAAATAGTCCGCGCCAAAGGTCATATCCGGACTGAAAAGGGGTGGAACCTGTTCAACTTTACACTATCCGGTTGTACATTTGAACCTTGTCAGACAAAAGTGCAAAATGAGATTGTCATTATTGTTGAGAAGTCTGAAATCAACCTGCTTCATACCTTTAGGGCTGAAGTTGAAAAGATTATTGCACCCAAACTTTGATCTTCAAGGCATTAAAAAGCATACCATCTGTCTTTATCCGTTAGGAAAGGAATTGTAGGTCAATGACCAGACTCGTGATAAAAAACGATGTCGCAATATTCAAATGATACACTACAGATTAATGCCAAATTCTCATTTATTTGCTCTAATTGCAAAATTAAGATGGGAGTCACCATTTATTACTGGCTATCATCACTTGAAGTATTTTGCACAAGTGGTGATGATACCTTACCGTCAGTTTCTCTCAAGTGCTGCCAATGAAGATGTCTACAATGGATGCAGATCCTTACGCATGCTGATAAAAAAAGGGAAAAATATTCTTTTTTTTTGCCGGAACAAAGAATTAGAAGTTTAGAGCTAAACACTCCTGATTCGCTCCCCAAAAGCCTTGAAAACATTTTTGGTTTTTCAGGGTATTCCATCTCTTACCGCCGTTCTAATCCTGGATTTCTCATCCTTTTAGCTTTTGATTGTTTAAGCTTCACAGTTTATTTGGAAGTCGTGTTTACGTCACACCAATTTCGGCAATTTTTCCACGATGTGACACCTTGATGTCGCATCGTGCATCAAATAGATCATCCCTCCATATACATTTTGCTAATGCACTTCAAACATGTATTCCGACTTCAAATCCAAAGTTTTGGATGGTAAGAGATTTTTATAAAATTCTACGCTAAGTTAGCTCCCACTCCAGGTACTGCTCCGCAATGTCAAGAACTTTCGCGGCATATCCTCCCTCTCTTCATTCGGTCCGGTATTCCACGGTTTCTTGACAGCCCCTCCATGGTCCGCTGATCACTTGCATATAATTTTTATCTAAAAATCAATACCATGAAAACTTTTAAGAAATTTTACATCGGAAAAGGAAAGCAAGTTGAAGGCCTGAACATTGCAAAATGTACCTGTCGCCTGGAAGATCTCGAAAAATTCAGCTACGAATACGACGGCGTCAAATACGTCACATTCGAAGTGGCTAAAATGAAACAGGCCGATAATTTCCGTCGCGACTACACCCTCTACGTTTCCAAAAAGGAAGAAGCTGAAAGAGAATCAAAAAAAGCTTCAAAAAAGGCAAAGAAATCCAAAAGGGAATTGGAACATGCCGGTAAAGAAGGAGATGATCTTCCTTTCTGAAAAACCGAAAAAAAGCCTTGTTTCAAGGCTTTTTTTGTGGTCAGATTATCTTATCTAAGAACGTTCGGTTGGTGAAAAACTGTTGATAGAATCCAATAAGGGGTGCAGCTGTGAATCATCATAATAATAAACCACACACTGACAAACCGAAGTTTCATAAAAATTCAGAGACTCTACCCAACATCAGGAACGATAAAAATGAGAATTTGATTTAACAACAACATCCCATTGCCAAGACTAGGACAAAAGCAAAAGTGTTATAAAATGATGTTAATTAAGTCATTTATAAATTTTGACAAATTGATTGAAAGAGAATGGATTATAACTTTCAATGATTTGTTGGAAGTTTTAAGACTGCTCCTCACCTATCCGGGTGAAAAGCATAATGCCTGAAATTATTGGGTTCAATTAGCTGAATGAATTGACTGGATATAGTAAAACAGCAATTTATCAAAGGACCTCAAAAAGGTTGATCCCTCATTTTAGAAGGGAAGAAAGATTATTATTTCGACGAGACGAGATAATAAATTGGCTTACCGAGAACCTTTTGAAACTCAATACGAAAATATTCGGAGATTGGATGCCAAATTATTAAAAAGGAAAGAGAGGATAAATGAATATTATCAAAAAAAATTAAAATTCTTATATTTACCTGAAATCTAAAAGTGTATGATTTATGGATAACTATGAACTAATTTGGAAATTTCAAAATGCAATCGTTGACATTTACGAAAGAGAGAATTTGTTCTCACTTAGAGGTCCAGGTGATGACTATATTGTTAATAACAGACAAATTATTACTTGATATATTGATATTACTGGGAGGAATACAAATAATTTAGACGGACAATTTGATTATAATAAGAATATAGACGATATTACATTTTGTTGTGATGAACTATTATATTTCACCGCACATCTTTATCTTTATCGACCCTTTATCAATAATCCGTTGAAAGACGGAGAATCTTATTATGGCAGAATGCATTATCCTAATATTCAAAATGTAGAATCCATAAGATACAGTATGTTTGCAGACACCACAAGCCAAAAAGCATACAACTTCTGGGATAGAATTGGTGACCTATTAGCATCATTTTTCCCTGGTCTACTGAAGCCTTTTGACATTTCATTTATAAAGGTAATAGAGGCAATTCCTAAAGAAAATCAACATAGTGAAAACTTTATATGGCTTAAAAAATTTAAAGAGACAGACTATTCCGAACTTAATAAAAAAAGAAAGAAAATTGTTCACTATATCAATTCAGATACAGAGTTTAAATATAAGCATTTAGAGCGTATCAGTGATAAGGAATCAATGCAAGCACTACAATCAGAACGTGAAAATCTTGCAGATTTTTACAAAAAACACCTTTCTTTGACAATTGCAGGATTTGAAAAAACACTTTTGTTTCTGGATGAAATTAGTCCATTTTCATCTACGTAAGTTGCGTTAAATTACCAAAAGGTTGGATCATGTATATTGAAAAACTTAATGATGCACTACGATAAAACAAAACGAGACAAAATCGATATTTGTAATATATGCTTGGAATCTAAGCATTTAACATGGGATCATGTTCCACCCAAATGTTGTTCTAATGATCAAAATGTTGAAATTGCTTTGTTTTTTGACAAAATGAAAGGCACTAATTCAACAGAAAGACCAAGAATGTTTCAAAATGGCATGAAATATCGAACCATATGTGGCGACTGTAATTCGTTGCTGGGCAGTAAATATGATGATGAATTAAATAAATTAGTAAAGGCCTTAACAAGATTGGTTAATTCGAGTTTAATAATCCCACCTATTATCAAATTAAAGGTTCGTCCATTACCAATTATTAAGTCTGTGGTTGGTCATATTTTGGCAGCAAAATCACAATTGGATGGTTCAAAATGTGATTCTATATTTCGCGAATTTGTTCTTAATGAAAAAGCACCTATTCCTGAAGGATTGCATTTGTATTATTGGGTTTATCCTTTTGAAAATACAATAGTTGTACGCGATTTCTCAATGATGAATGTATCCGGAAGAGATGACTTTAATAAATTCAGTCTCTTGCAATTATTAAAGTTCTTCCCACTTGCATTTATGTTATCTGATGTGGATTCATGCGTAAATTTACCTTCATTAACAAGCTGTTCAAAAAATATTTCTATGGAAACTGAACTTGAGATACCAATTCTATTTTACAGATCAGTAGAGCGTTTTTGGCCTGAGAGCACTGACGATGGCAATATAATGTTCGCTACAAGAGAAACACAAAATGCAGTTTATGTAACAAAACGAGCCATAGCGAAGAAAAAATAAAACTTTTAGATTGCATACTTTTTAAACTTAACGAAGGCTAACCAAGATCAATGGGATGGAATGGAGAGCAAGTATTATTAGAAAAGTGGACAACATACTCAACGTTCCTTCCACATGTTTTAACTTACCAGGAGACTCTTTTAAATAAGTTACGCCCTTCTCAATATCCTTCCCGTTTAATTTTTATTTCTGAAGAAGTTGGCTTATTTTTGAAGTTGTACTATGAAAGCGACAAATCAAAGAAATACAAAATATTCAGCCGGTTTTACATCGGGAACGGGAGCATTGTTTCACCGTGAAATCAATGCTTTGCTTCCAATGCTGCAGGAAGAAAATGCAATTGACCTGTTAAAGCAGGAAGTGGCTCAAAACAATGTATTGTTAATCAACTCCGAAGTCACACGGCGGATTGCGGTCCGACAAATATCTTCAAGGATAAAGTACGCTTTTCCCGGATTTTGGGAGATCTATGTTTCTTCAACAAATACAGAACAGTCTTTAATGTTATTCTCACTGGCATTAAACTCAGTTTCTGTTGTTTATGATTTCCATTTTGACATTACCATTCCTGTATGGAAAGGTAGTTCGAGAAAATTTGATTGGTTCAACTATCAAATGAAGTTAGATCAACTTGGTGACCACTTCGAAGTCGTTGATAAATGGCTTCCTTCAACCCGACACCAGATTATTAAAATTTACAAACGAATGGTAAAGGAAGCCGGATTTCTGAATGATGACACCCTGATACAACCCCGGATGTCTGATGAATTCTATTTTCCATTCCTCAAAAACCGCCAACCCTGGTTCCTCGAAGCTTGTTTTTTGAGTCAGGCTGATTGTGATCGGATTAATAACCTATACTCCCAATCGGTATGACCATCAACGAATTGTACGATCTTCTGAGTAATGAAGATTTTCAGGATCCCAAAACCGGCAACCTGTTTTTCCCGGCATACATGTACATCTACGATCCTGCGAAGGAATATTACATCCGGGAGCAGATACAGCAGATGAAAGACCGGTTAATTCGTCCAAATACTTATGTGGACGTATTGATCATTAACCTGTTTACAGAATTTATTGACTTTTTAAAAACAAGGGATTTTGGAGGGAAAACGCTTCTTGATACGTTGTTACAAAAGGAGTTGAAAGGCCCGGGTAAAGTCACTGATTCACTGAGACGGGAAGCCACCCGACGCGAATTTTTGTCGAACCTGAACGATAAGATCAAAACACATATTGAGCCATCCGACGAATTGAAAAAATCGTATGTCTTTGTTCACGGCTTTGGAGAAATCTATCCCTACCTGCGGGCAAGCAAATTCTTAAGTAATTTCGAAAAATACATCACAGGTTACAAGATCATTCTCTTCTATCCCGGAACAGCCAAAGACTATTACAGTATGTTCGATCTTTTGAATGATGAGAATCCATATCGTGCCATTAAACTTATCAACCCCGAAGACCAATTAAAATCTAAATAACTAAACACTTCCCAAATGAAACTTATTGAGATTTACGAGAAACCAATCGATCGGATCATAAATTCAGCCGTAACAGTCAGTAATCGTAATTCAAAAACAATTAGTGCTGAGATTAATGAATATGTATTTACGAACGAGTTGATGGAGAAGCTCTATTCATTTCTGTCGAATGTGATGAATGACAAGAGCAACCGTACAGGTATCTGGATCAATGGATATTACGGATCTGGTAAGTCGCATTTTATCAAATACATCGATTTCTGTCTTTCTGCTTTAACCAAAGAGCGGGCTTTCGATCATTACTTGAAGGTTGTAAAGGAAAGCAAGGACGATCTGTCAGATGTGACACTCTCTAATCTTGTGAATCTCCGTTCCCAAATCGAGAAATCGAAGGTTGAAACAATCATGTTCAATGTGGAGGACGAAACCGACGATGGTAGTGGCGAACGTTTGAGCCGCATTTTCATCAATATGCTTAATCGTCACCGGGGATACAATTCGGACGATATTCCGCTGGCGATTCTGCTTGAAAAGGAACTCGATAAGAAGGGTGTCTTTGGAAAGTTTCAGGAACTATTGAAAGAGGAATACAGCTACACCTGGAAAGGAAACGAACAAAACATTGCCAGTTTTGCATTGGAATCGGTCCTGGATATTGCAAAAAGGGTTTTACCTGCAATGGATATCAATTCACTGACGATCAAACTGACCAATCCGGATACTTATAAGGTTGGAATTGCCTCTACATTGATTCCAGAGTTGAAAGATTACTTGAAAGATAAGGAACTCAGCTTTAGGCTTATATTTCTCGTGGACGAAATCTCTGCATATATTGGAAAGAACAAAGATCTTTTACTCAACTTCCAGAACATAATTGAGCGGATCAGTCAGGATTTGAAAAACCAGGTATGGGTGGCTGTTACTGCACAGCAATCGCTTGACAATATAACCCATGGTGTAGGTAGTGATGATCCACAGGATGAATTCGGGAAAATCCTTGGACGATTTCCAAACGAGTTTCGCATATCGCTCGAAAGTTCCGACCCTGCCTTCATTACACAAAAGCGTGTATTGGATAAAAATGCAACCGGGAGGGTTGCTACCGAAACCTTATACAGAGCCAATAAGGATGCTGTTGAGCATCAGTTTAAAATGAACCATGACCTTTATAAAGGTTTTACTTCTGAAGAAGATTTTGTGTTATCGTACCCATTTGTTCCCTACCAATTCCGGTTGATTGCTGATGTTTTCGATTCTTTCCAGTCGCTTCAATTTGTAATCAGAGAAGTAAAAAACAACGAACGATCGGTTTTGGGGATTACTCATTTTACAGCACAGGAAAATAAAGAACGCGAAGTTGGTTATTTCATCCCTTTTGATGCCTTCTTCAACAAAATGTTCAATACCAACCTGACGCACCGTGGCCGCAAAGCCATCAGCCAGGCAACGGAACTCACTTACGTCAAGCATAATCCGTTTGCCCGAAGAGTTGTCAATGTGCTGTTTATGATTTCAAACCTTTCGGAGGCAGCAAAACAAACATTCCCTTCCTCCATCGAAAACATGACGCTTCTGTTAATGTCGGACATTGATCAGAATAAACTCCAGCTGCAAAACCAGATTAAGTCAGCGCTCGAAAAGTTGATGGATGAAAATGTCATTCGTGAGGAGAATGGAAAATACTTTTTCTTTAACGAGGATGAAATGGATGTGATGATGCAGATCCAGAATACTGCGTTGAATTACGAAGACAGGCTCGACGAATTTGATAAACTGATCAGGCCAATTTTGAAAGTTGACAGCCGCATACGATTTGGGCAGAATGATTTTAAAGTCGCTTACAATGTGGATGATAAAGAATTTCTCCGCAATGGAAATGTGCAGGTTAAAATTCTGATGCTTATCAATGGAAAGGCCGAAGAAAAATCATTTGGCAATCCGAATACAACCTTGCTTTTGTGCATGAACGAATGGCTGCTGAAGGATGAGCCTTTACGCAAGGAACTCGATCTTTATTACAAAATTGAGAAATATCTTCGCTTAAATGGAGATGCTTCGGAGGGTACCCGATCACAGACCATCAACAACTTTCGCGAAAGAAATTCAGCGGTTAAACAAGCCCTGATTGAAAAATTGAACAGCAGATTCCCGGAAACCCGTTTTGTTTCGGGGCAACAAGTTATTGATCCATCGGCAATAAATGGAAGTAAAACAACCGACAGGTATCAGAATATTCTTCAAAAACACATGGAGTTGGTTTACCGGAATCTGCCGATGGCTTCCGATTATGCAACTACTGCCGCAGATTTAAAGAATAAACTCCATTCCATAAAATCCCAGACACTGACGTCTAATGACTTGTCGCAGGCAGAGATTAAGGTCAACGACAAAATTACAGCAATGGGTGGTGAAATGACGGTCGATGATTTGATCCGTGATTTTTCGAAGGAGCCTTTTGGCTGGAAAGACATTCAGGTTATACACATCCTGGTGATGCTTCACAAGAAAAAGGTTCGTGAATTTACTTACCGCAGTCAACCGAGGTTTCCGATCGATCAGTTTGTGGATAAAGCTTTGAATTCGTCTGAACGTGTTGCACTGACAGTTAAGCAAGGTGAAGCGATTTCGTCGGATTTAATCGAACAGGCACGTCTTCACTTCAACGAAATATTCAATGTGAACCTTTCATTGAAAACGGATGCGGGAGAAGTCTTCGAAGAGATGATGAAGATGGTACGGTCAGTAAGAGGTGTGGCGGCGGGGAAAGCCGAAAATTACCTGCAATTCCCATTCAGGGTAAAATACCATTCCTTTCAAACCCAATTGGAGGCGCTTGAAGAAATACGCGATCCAAGGCGCTTTTTTGAATCACTTGGCATCAAAAAGAGAGAACTAAAACTCGCCAGCGATGCATGTAAGCAGTTGGATACTTTTGTAGATCGGGCATTGCCTGAATATCAAAAAATTAAACAATACCTTCTCGACAATTACGAAAATCTGGCAGATCTGCCTGATGGAAATTCAGAGAAATTGACATGGATGAAAGCCTTCTATTTATCCGAAGACCCATCCAATGATATCCGTACTGCCATAAAAACTTTCGACGAGTTAAAAACCGCGTTGAATGAATTGATGAAGTATTACCGTGCTGAAATTGATAAAGTTTACACCGAAGTTTTTGATGCGCTCCAGGCAGAGGTTGCCAAATATAAAGTGGCAGGTTCAACTATTGCCGACCGGAATTTTACGATCGAAAACCTGAAGAAACAAAAAAGTATCGCCTCACTGAAGTTAACCATCAGCAATGCAGATCATTTCAGAAGCGGTGAGATTGCCAAAATCATCAAGGCATCCGAGCCGGTAATAATACAAGTACCTGGCACAACGGTAAAGGAACCTACGGCAAAATACAAACCCGGAAAGGCTGGTACATTCCATGTTATCTCAAACGAGACCGAAATGGAAGAATATCTTCAGGCGGTGCGCGAGGATATGGTAAAAATTCTGAAGGACAAAAAGAAAATCATCCTGGAGTAGGGAGCAGTTTAGCGCAGTATCCCCCATTCTGATACAAATTTTACGAATATTTACCGGCATTTTGCGACATGAGAGACAATATTAACCTTGACTTTTATACTGAAATCAGCGAAATCAACCCTGACTTTTATACATCAGCATGTTAATGAAATGTTCAACCCATTACAGGGTTGTAAGTTTGTGTAGTTCGCACCCCCCAGTTCCGCAAGCTACACTGGGGGTTATTCAAATTAAACTCCATTCGGAGTTTTAATGGGGACACCAAAAATCATAAATGCAACCGGTAGAAAAACTGTGTTACTTATTCACCAAAATATTTATCCCTCATTTTGATACAATATTTGTGAATAATTACCCCCATTCTATTACATTTTCTATATCTTTAGCCCACAAATCTATATGCTTTACATAAATGTTTAACAGGGATATCACACAGGAATTAAAAAAATGGGCATCGAAATCTAACCGAAAGCCCCTCATTTTGAGGGGTGCAAGGCAAGTAGGGAAAACGACTGCTGTAAATTTATTTTCGAAAGATTTCGACCAGTACATTTATCTCAACCTTGAGAAGGAAGAACAACGTGAAATATTTGAGAAAAAATATCCTTTCGCAGATTTATTGACCACGCTTTTTATTTTTGCACAGAAGAAACGTAATGGAGTAAAAACCCTTCTATTTATTGATGAAATTCAAAACTCACCAAAGGCAATAGCATTACTTCGCTATTTCTACGAGGAAGCAAACGATCTGTATGTCATTGCTGCCGGATCATTGCTGGAGAGCATATTGGGCAAAAATGTCTCATTTCCGGTGGGAAGGGTTGAGTATATGGCTTTACGTCCCTGCTCGTTCAGGGAATTCCTTTATGCCACCAATAACGATCAGCTGATTGAAATGCTTGAAAAACCCGAAGTCCCGGAGTTTTTGCATACACAGTTGATTGCCTTGTTCAGAAAGTACACGACGATTGGCGGAATGCCGGAGGTATTAAATCAGTTTTCGCAAAATGCTGATATTACAGCGCTTGAAGATGTCTATAACAGCCTCATTCATTCTTATACCGATGATATTGAGAAATACGCTGGCTCCTCAGCTCAGGTGCACTATATCAGGCATATCATATCGAATGTGTTTCGTGAGGCAGGAACGAAGGTAACCTTCGAAAAATTCGGCAACTCCCCTTACCGGTCAAGAGAGATGAAAGAAGCATTTGTATCTCTTGAAAAAACCATGCTTGTAAAGCTGGTTTATCCGTGCACTTCGTTGGAATTACCTGTAAAACCAAGTCTGATCCGGAAGCCGCGCCTGCATGTTCTTGATACCGGATTAATCAATCACTCCCTTCATATTATGGGTGAACTCGTGTTTAATGAAAATATAAGCGATTCGCACCGGGGGCATATTGCAGAACATATCGTGGGACAGGAACTGCTGGCATCCAGTTTTTCTGTCAGTAACGAACTCCATTTTTGGGTGCGTGAAAAAACTGATTCAAGTGCCGAAGTGGATTATATTCTTCCCTACAAAGGGAAAATCATCCCTATCGAAGTAAAATCGGGTAGCATTGGAAAACTGCGGTCTCTGCATCAGTTTATGGATGTAGCACCACACCACCTGGCTGTGCGTGTTTGGCAAGGTCCGTATTCGGTTGAAAAGGCAAAGACCATTGCCGGAACCGAATTTACGCTGCTCAACCTGCCGTTTTACCTGATTCACCGGATAGAAAGGGAACTTGACAAAATATGGGACAAAGCAGAATTGATGACAAATGAATTAAACAACGATCAACGATAAGACTTAAAACTTACAGCAGAACGCATGAATACCAACAAACTAAAATCCTTTGCTCAAATAGCCCGCCGCATCCTCATGGAAGGTGTTTCACGCCGGATCACCTATTACGGTTTCGATGCCAAAGGGAAGGTGATTGAAGAACCCGTCCCGGTTGCGGGAGGTGTGATCATTCGTGAAGAGATACTCGACGATGCCACAATTCCTGCAAAATGGCAGGCCTTACGGGCAGCGATTCAGCGGCATGGCGTCGAAAGTGTGGTCGAAGAGGCTTCCTACACCTGGTTTAACCGCTTGATGGCAATGCAGATATTGGCTAAGAATAATTACGATCCAACCCAACTCGAATACGAGAGTGCAGGTTCAGTTACTCCCGTGATTCAGGCAAGGGCAAGAAGGGGCATGATTTCGTATCTCGACCGGACCGAACAAAAACGGGTGCAACCGCTGTTGGGTGATTACCAGAACGAACAAAAAGCCTTTGCGATTTTATTAACCGGCTATTGCCACCATCATCAGTTACTCAACCGTATTTTCGGACGACTCGACGACTATACCGAGCTTCTGCTTCCCGATAATATCCTGGCAGAAAGTGGCTTTATCCATTTACTCAACACCACCGATGCGATTACCGACGAAGATTACCGGCAGGTTGAACTGATCGGCTGGCTATACCAGTTTTATATTTCGGAGAAGAAAGACCAGGTGTTTGCCAGTTTTAAAAAGAACAAAAAAGCCGAAGCCGAAGATATTCCTGCAGCTACCCAGATTTTTACACCCAACTGGATTGTGAAATATATGGTGCAAAATACCGTGGGCCGGATCTGGCTCGATCATCGCCCCACAAGTCCGCTCCGGCAAAAAATGAAATATTTGGTTGACTCCCCACAGTCCCCCCAAGCGGAGGAAAGTAACCTCCCCCCATTTGGGGGGATTGAGAGGGGTTTAAAACTCCTCGATCCTGCCTGTGGTTCAGGACATATCCTCGTGGAAGGATTCTTCCACCTGTATGATATCTACGAAGAAGAGTATTATATGCCAGCAGAAGCGGTTGAGAAGATCCTGCAGCACAACCTTTTTGGGCTCGACATTGACTTGCGGGCTGCACAACTGGCACAGTTTGCCGTATTGCTCGCAGCAGCCACCAAGTACCCCGATATCCTGAAAAAGGAGATCACCCCGCAAATTTACACGATGCCCGAAGCAGCAGAATTTAGCCGTGAGGAGATCCTCGATTTTCTTGGAACAGAAGGTATCCAGCACGAAAAAGTGCTTGCCCATGCTTTGGAATTGATGCAGCAGGCAAAAAACTTAGGGTCGATTATGCAGTTTAATATAACCCCAGTTGAAAGGCAGTTTTTTATCCATCGCCTCGAAATTCTGCAAACTGAAGCCAGAACCAGCCTGATGGTACAATCGCTTGTCAACAAAATCCTGCCGTTCCTGCAAGTCTTCTTTATTTTGACTGATCAATATGAAGCAATTGCTGCGAACCCACCGTATATGGGTCAAAGCAATATGAATGATGATTTAAAAGCCTATATCAATGAAAACTATCCGATTTCCAAAAGTGATTTGATGACAGTCTTTATGGAGTCGATTCCTACTTTGACGAAATCAAATGGTCGTTGGAGCATGATTAATCTTCCTTCCTGGCTATTTCTTTCGAGTTTTAAGGATTTGCGAAAGGACTATATAAAGAATTACCAAATTGAATCCTTGCTACATATGGGACGTGGAATATTTGGTATTGATTTTGGATCGGTAGTATTTGCCATGCGGAAATCGCAAGAAAAAGATACTTCTGGTTCATATTTTAGGTTGCATGAAAGAAATTTTCAACATATTTATTTTGAAGATATTGAGAAATTGTTTTTATATAGCAATGGAAATCCTGATTACAAATATGATTTTGGTTTATATCGTGATGAAGAAGGAATTACAGAAATTCCGAAAGATAGTACGCTTGAAGGAATCAAACTTTTTTATCCCAACATTTCTCAATCCATCTTCTTCAAAATACCTGGAAGTCCAATTGCCTTTTGGGTAAGTACTAAAATTGTAAATATTTTTAGTAGTACACCTGCAATATCTACAAAATATGATGTAAAGACAGGGCTAACTTCGGGCAAAAAGGATAAGCATATTAGGTTTTGGTTTGAACTAAGTTATTTCAAACTCAATTTTTCAACAAAAGATCGAACGGAATTTGATAGTGGAAAAAAATGGTTTCCAATCACTTCAGGAGGAGTGTTTCGCAAATGGTACGGAAACCAAGATGATTTTATTAATTGGCAATACAATGGTCAAGAAGTTCGTAAAACTCCAGGTGCGACAATTCGAAATCCTAATTTTTATTTAAGACCCGGAATTAGTTGGTCAGATGTCTCTTCAGGTAATTTTTCTGCTCGATACTTTCCAGAAGGATTTTTGATCTCGGACGTTGGTCCAATGGCTTATAGTCCAAATGATGATGTATCATTAATGTCACTAATTGCTCATGTAAATACAAAAATTATTAATTCTATAGCAAAAATGCTAAATCCAACAATTCACTTTAAAACAGGGAATTTTGGAGATTTACCATTAATAAACTGTGAAGAATCGGTTCCGATAGTCCAAACGAATATAAGTATGGCAAAATCGGATTGGGACTCTATTGAAACTTCATGGGATTTCCATCAATCTCCTATTATAAATGATCAACTTTCTATGGATGCTGGATTTCTGATATGGGAAAATAGAGTAACAGCTTATTTATACCAGCTTCATGCAAATGAAGAAGGGTTAAACCGCATTTTTATAGATATTTATGGCTTAAATGAAGAGGTTGATCCACTGGTTCCACTCAAAGAAATTACCATTTTACAGGACCAACTCGACCACAATGCTCTTGAAGAAACCGACAAAGAGTTGCGTAAACACAGACAATGGAAATTGGAGGATGGCAAATGGCAATTGTACGTGGATGATCAGCTTCAGACTATTCCTGGAGAAGGTGAACTACCACGAGCAACAGTTCAACCAAGCCTTCCAATCAAAAAGAATGTGGTGATGCAACAGTTTATCAGCTATGCCGTTGGCTGCATGATGGGGCGCTATTCGCTCGATGCGCCAGGGTTGATAATGGCAAACCAGGGGGAAACGATCGAAGATTTCAAGATAAAAGTACAAAGACAAAAGGCAAAAGAAGTTGAATCAATAGTTTCCTCTATACAGATGGAAGACGGCTTAACTTTCCTTCCCGATGATGATGGGATTGTGCCGATGATGGGTTCCAACTGCGGATTCTCCGATGATGCGGTACTCCGGCTAAGGCAGTTTATCGAAGCGGTTTGGGGTAGCGAAACACTTACTCAAAACATTAACTTCCTGCAATCGTGTCTCGATATGGAAATCGAAAAATACCTGATCACCCAGAATAATTTTTGGAAAGACCATTGCAGCAGGTACAAAAAGAAACCGATCTACTGGCTCTTCAGTTCAAAGAAGGGGGCTTTCCAGGTGTTGGTTTATATGCACCGGATGAACCGTTTTACCGTGCAGCGGATCCGCGAAAGTTATATGTTCAAACATCTCCAATGGCTTGTTAATCAGAAAGCAGAACTTGAAAGAAGAAGTGCCACCCTTTCGCGCGATGAAACCCGCCTGCTCGATACCTATCGTACCGCGCTGACTGAATGCCAGGAATACGATCTCCAGTTGAAAAACATTGCCGACCAACAGATCGAATTCGATCTTGACGATGGTGTTTCGGTAAACTATGAGAAATTTGAACCGTTGCTGGCAGGAATAAAATAAAATGGATCAAACTATCAATAAATCATTCGGAATGGATGAGATTGAAAATCAAATATGGAGAGCCTTTGAGGAGGTGAGGGATGAATACCGAATATTACTTGGTGGTAAAACCGGAAGCAATATAGGTATTACAAAGCGTATTAAAGAAAAAGTTCAATTAATAGGTGAGAAAAGAGACTATGAAATAAGGTCATCTAATTATACCCAGGAATGGATGTTTGACTTGGTTTGGTATAGGAAAAATGCGGTTGGAGATTTTGAAAGATTAATCCTTGCACTTGAAAGCGAAATAAGCTCTCGGGATAAGCATGGCTTATTAAAAGACTTTGAAAAACTACTCGTTTCGAATGCCGATTACAGAGTGATGATCGCTTTAGGTAAGGGGAGTAAACGTTCTTCTTACCCCCAAATTGTCAATGAGCAGATTGAAATTTTTAATCAAGCATTTAATGCTACTCAAAGCATTCCAATAGGCGCAAGAGTTTTAATTTTAATTTGGGATGATTATGACTCAGACAAAATAATTCCACATCTACTTATTAAAAAGTAAGTTAATTAAATTTTAATTGTCAGGAAATGCTCAACGATAAAATCATAGCTACCCTAACGAAGTATCCCGAAGTAAGGGTCATCTTCTTCTTCGATCCCGATCGTGATTCGGAGGAGGAAGTAGTGCAATTGAATTCAGACTTGTTTAAGGTCGAATATTTCAGGAACAATCCGTTGAACCTGAAAATGAAATTTCGCGACGAACTGGCTGATGAAAAGGTATTTCTTTACCTGCCGATGAAGCGCCCCGAAAACGTGGAGGAATACCTTCACTTCCCACTGCTTGATCTGCTGGTTGCCAACCGCGAACTCCGGCTCGACAATGTTGGGGAGTTTATGGATAATTTCAAATTAAAGCCTCACCAGCGTTCCCTGGTTCAAAAATACATCGGCGATCTGAAATCCGAAGCCATCCAAAAAGTAGTGGCTTTGGTGCTGAAACCTTCGGCGTTTGAAGAGAAGCCATTGCAGCGTGCTTTGATCGCTGCATTTCTTCGTTTTCAGAAACCCGAAAGTACCGAACTTATGCTGGCAAAACTGATCACGCTGGGTTTGGCATCGGAAGAAACAGAGTTGAAACGGATTAGCAATAAAATTATCGTCAACGGGTTGCTGCCGGTTCTGGATGACTGGACTACTGAATACTTTGGGGAGTCTGTAAAGGAACTGACAGTGGAGCGTTTGAGTCATCTGGCATCCCGGTTGAAATACAATGCGATGGTTTCGGAGCTCGAAATCAACGGGAAAAACGATCCGTATGCGACCCTTAAAATATCCGATCAAACCAAGCTATTCCTGATTACCAACCTGATTGATACAGCAACACGGAACAGTAACTTGCACGATAAGTTTTTGCTTGCACTCGATACGCTGGCACAACAAATCCGCGAACAAAAGCTCGTTGAACTTTACGGGGTCTCCGCATCGTATACATGGATGAATCAGGCATTGGTGAAACAATTGCAAACCAGTATCGTCCAGCTGTATCTCGAAGGAAAAGGTACGAATATCGAAACCCTGCGTCGTATTTCAAATTGGGAAGCGCTTGCCGGAAATCTTCAGCCCGTCAATCGGTTTTTGATTCACACGCTCATGTCGCTCGATAAGATGGACCGGGCAGGAACACCCATTCTGGATAAACCCGAAGAATATATCAGGACGTATTGCGACACATGGTATTCGATTGATACAGAATACCGGAAATCGATCGTTGCCTGGAAAAACATTGACTTTGCTGAACTTTCTGGACCGGAATCGTTCGAAAAGCTCAAAGCGACCCTCGAAAAGCGTTATGCCGATTTCCTTGAGGCAACCAACCGCGAATGGCTTAAATGTTTATCTGAAAAAGGATTCGATTACGCCAAACTGAATGTCCCGCTTCAATATAATTTCTACCAATCGGAGCTTGCCAATGTCGATCAAAAGGTGGCAGTCATTGTTTCAGATGGCCTTCGTTACGAAATCGCTGCCGAATTGCTTCGCGAATTAAACCAGGAGACCAAGACGGAGGCCGTTCTTCGGAATTCACTGGCATCGATTCCTTCCGAAACGCAGATGGGAATGGCCAACCTGCTTCCGGGCAAAACCTTTATTTTCGAAGATGGAAAAGTTACCATTGATGGTGTTTTGTCCGACGGACCCAAGAACAGGGAGAAGATCCTTAAAAGTAAAGATCTTGATTCACTGGCCATTTCCTATTCCCAACTTCAGGGGTTATCGCAAACTGAAGCGCGTCAGGTATTTAAATCAAAACTGGTTTATATCTACCACGATGTCGTTGATGCGATTGGTCATAAAAAGGCTTCGGAACGGAATGTCCTGCTGATGGTGCCAAATGCTATTGAGGATCTTAAGAAGCTGGTTAAATACTTGCATTCCTCGATGAATGTAAACAGGGTATTGGTAACTGCTGATCATGGTTTTATTTACACGGACCAACCCATCAAGGAAAAGGATTTTGAACCCGATATGAAGGGGGATATCAATATTGATACACAGACCAACCGGTATGGGTTCCTCGAAAAAGAGGAAACGCCTGAAAGTGGTCACTGTTTTCATTTCAACAAAACGAGTAAAATGGTTTGCGACCGGTTTGTGATTATACCTCTTTCGACCAATCGTTATCACCGGCAGGGAGCAACTGTTCAGTATGTTCATGGCGGAGGCAGCCTTCAGGAGCTGGTTATACCCATCATCGAGAGCAGGTACCGGAAGAACCGTCCCGTTGAAAAAGTAATGCCTATGCTGCTTTCACGAAATCTGAAGGTGGTTTCCAATAGCTTAAAGGTCCAGTTCATCCAGGAGAATCCGGTAACAAAAGACCTTAAAGAGCGAACCATTCAGCTGGGATTGTATGACGGAAATGACCTTTCATCCAATCTCGCAGAACTCAGGATGAACAGCACGGCTGAAAATCCATCACAACGGATGTTTTCTGTCGATCTGTATTTGAATCCGGGCGAGGGATCAAAAACAAGGTTCTCCCTTCGGGTATTTGATCCCGACGATACGCTGAACCGTCTGATTGAAGTTGAAGTGACAAACAATACCTTATACGAATCTGATTTTTAAAAAATGAAAGAGAAAATTCTAACCAATTTCGAAGGAAAGGTTGTTCGCAAAGACCTCACATCAATGGTAAAAGGCAATTCAGTGGTGCCTTCATACGTTCTCGAATACCTGTTGGGTCAGTATTGTGCTGTTGATGACGAAGAGATTATCTCGAATGGGATTGAAAAGGTAAAAGAGATCATTCGGAATAATTTTGTTCAGAAGGCGGATGCAGAAGGCGTCAAAAATTCCATACGCGATAAAGGAAGTTATAAAATCATTGACAAAGTAAAGGTGGCTTTGAATGAAAAGGATGATTTCTATGAAGCGAGTTTCGAAAATCTCTCCATTACGAAGGTGTTTGTTTCTGATCAAATCGTTAAAAAACACCCTAAGCTTTTAAGTGGTGAGGGCGTCTGGTGCATCGTTCAACTTGGTTACGATCATTCGGATGGAGCCCGAAGTCGCTGGCTTATAGAAACGTTGAAGCCAATCCAGGTTTCGGGCGTTGATCTTGTTGATTTCCGTGAAAAACGTGCGGCATTTACAACCGACGAATGGCTTGATCTATTGGTCCAATCCATCGGTTTGAATCCCGAATACTTTAACCGGCGCGGAAAGATTATCCAGATTTCGAGGCTAATTACCCACGTCGAAAACAATTACAACTTCGTTGAACTTGGTCCGAAAGGTACCGGGAAATCACATATATTTTCAGAGCTATCGCCTCACGGTGTTTTGGTGTCAGGCGGTGATGTGACAAGTGCCCGGCTTTTTGTATCCAATACGGGTAAAGGCAAAGTCGGATTGGTCGGATACTGGGATGTTGTTTGCCTGGATGAATTTGAGCAGGTAGTAGGTTCAAAACGTTCGGATGGCGACATGGTCAATATCATGCAGAATTACATGGCCAATAAGTCTTTCAACAGGGGAAAGGAATCGGTTCAGGCTTATGCCTCAATGGCATTTATAGGTAACACTAAACATTCCGTACCTTACATGCTCCGGAACTCGCACCTCTTTGAATCGATTCCGTTGGCCTATATCAAAGGGGCTTTTCTCGACCGCATCCACATTTATATCCCAGGATGGGAAGTGAAGATCCTGAAGAATATTGGTTTGTCCTCCGATTATGGATTCATTGTGGATTACCTTGCAGAAATTCTGCGCCAACTCCGCAAATTTGATTACTCGAATATGCTGGATAACTATGTGTCATTAGATCCAACTTATTCCGGACGTGATACAACTTCTGTCAGGAAGACCTTTTCCGGGCTTGTTAAGCTCATCTATCCTCATCTAAAAATGACTGAGGAAGAAGCGTTAGAACTGATCCATTTTGCCAATGAGGGCAGAAAACGAGTCAAAGACCAGCTATACATCTTTGACGAAACTTTCCGGAACGAACCGGTAAATTTCCAGTATACTGTTAAGTCAACCAAAAAAGTGGTTCAGGTTGAGACATTGGAGAATATTAGTTACGGAGTTCCGAAGACAGTTGAACTTACAAAAGGTGAGATGGAAACAGCAGAAGTTCCTGAAGAAGTGAAACCGATGAAACCCACCTTGAATCTGGAAGAAAAGAATGTTATTATACATGATAACCAGACGGGAGTATCCTATAAAAATCTTTTTGGCAATTACCTGACTGGGGCCTCAAAGGTTCAAATCATTGATCCGTATATCCGATTACCCTTTCAGGTAAAAAACCTGATTGAATTTTGTCAGGTGCTTGCAGGTATAAAGACACCAGATGCCGATATCGACCTGCATGTGATTACCTGGAACAAAGACGAATGTATTCCTGATGTCATTGACTGGTTTCTTGAGATACAGGATTCAATCGCGCCTTTGGGGATCAACTTCACCTGGACTTTCGAGGATTATCATGACCGAAATATAACAACCGAAACAGGCTGGAAAATCAAACTTGGTCGTGGTCTTGATATTTTTGAAAAGGTCGAAGGATTCTTCAACACGGCTAACGTCGTCCAGGAATTGCGGTTGTGCAAAAACTGCGAGATCACGTATTTGAAGGGTTGAAAATATGGGGAAGAAAAGCTGACAGTAGCGAGTCATAGGTCAACGGAAATAAATTAAATTGTACAGGGGATGGAAGATTACAAAAGTTCTATGACAGTGAGAAATACATATTTGAAGTTGTCCACCAGAAATTTCAACTGGATCATTTCCTCAGCATATTTGATTTTTTCTGTATTGTGATATGGAAAGCCAATCGCGCCAAGATTAAGGTCGCCAGTCGTATCAAATTAATGGAGCCGAATCTTGAGAAAGCGGTTTTTGAAATGACTAACGGTTTGTTTTATGCAGCCAGTGATGAGGAGCGACTTCGTATTTTAATGGTTGACTGGAAGCTTCGGCTTCCTATGTCGTCTGCCATTCTCTCTGTCTTTTACCCTGACAGATTCACTGTATATGATTACCGCGTATGCGAGATGCTGGGAAAATTCGAGGATCTCGGACAAAAGGTAAAATTTGAATCTATCTGGAATGGCTATTCCCTTTACATCGAAGGTGTTCGACAGTTTGTACCATCCGAAAACACACTAAGGGATAAAGATAAATACCTATGGGGAAAGTCCTTCTGCGAAGATTTATTACGGGATATTCAGGAAGGTTTCCCAGGAAGATCTACAAAAGACTTAGCTGATGACTGACAATTTGGAATTTGGTTATCTTTTTAACGATCGAATTTTAATCAATTCTATCTATTGAAATGAACAGCAAAAAAAAGGAGGTATCTTATGATTTCTCGCTGATTTATTGACTACAAAAAAAATTTGCAATTGTTCAAAAGAAAATAATAGAACATTACCAACTTTTCAAAAAATTGTGAATAATGTAACATATTTCAAAAATTGTGTAACATCTATTCGATAAATAATTACATCTTTGAAATCCAAACGGTTTTAATAATTATATTTGTGCTAAACTAACAAAAAACATTTCGACCTTGAAGGTATTTCCAACGGATATTGAATTGGTACAAAAGCTTCAAAAAGGTGATGTTGATGCTTTTGATCTGGTTTATGAAAAATATGCCGGGAAAATCTATGGCTTCACTTTAAAATATCTCAAATCAACAGATGAAACTGAAGAGCTGCTTCAATCGGTTTTTCTTAAGGTTTGGGAAAATTATAAAACTCTCAAAAAAGAATCCTCCTTCAAATCCTATTTGTTCACAATTACCTACAATGAAATTTGTAATACTTTCAGAAGAAGAAGTCACCTTCATAAATATATTGGTGAGCAATTGATTGAATATGGTCAAACTACAAGCGAGACTGAAGAGTTCATTGATTATAATTCTATCAAAGAGCAGGTTGACCTAATTGTCTCCAAACTACCCGAGCGGCAAAGGACAATTTTTCTGAAAAGTCGCCAGGATGGCAAATCGAACAAGGAAATTGCAAGTGAACTTGAACTTTCATCCGGGACTGTCGACAACTATATTTCTGAATCTCTGAAATTCATCCGTAGTAATATGCAGGATAAGAATTTTTCTGCACTTCTCCTTTTTTCGTTGTTTTTGTCTTAAATTGTATCCCCCTCTATCATTTGTTGAATTTTCGGATAATAAAATTGGCATTCAAAAAATATTATACCGAAAACGAAAAAAAATCGGGTTTTTAGTATGAGATTAAACTACCCCAGGCGTATTATATAACAGAAGGGGAAGAAAAATACATTTTCCACGCCTCCCAACTAATAATAAAGAATGTTAAATCAAAACGAAGTCGAACGAATTGAGCGATATATCAGCGGAAAAGCGGATACAAATGATGTTGTAATTGTGGAAAGTCTCTTTGCTCATGGTCAGGAAAATTTCGATTTGCGAAATCACATTGAAAAAGAGTGGGGAAGTGATCATCAAAAGGCGACACCTTCCGAACAAGATCTGAACCGTATGTTGGATCATGTCTACCATATGATCAGGAATAAAGAAAATCAAAAACGGAAACTATTGATTCATCGTCTTACACATATCTACAGTAAGGTGGCTGCCATTTTGTTACTGCCATTAATTATTGCAGGAGGTATGACCTTTGGTTATTTTGGTAAAGTATCAAATACTGCTACTGAACAATCGGTCAGTTCAGTCATACACGCACCAATAGGCGCCAGGGTTTCATTTAATCTGCCCGACGGAACTATTGGCTGGTTAAACAGCGGATCGAGCCTAACCTATAGCTTACCTTTTAATAACAATCGGAAAATTGCATTGGATGGTGAAGCATGGTTTGATGTCGTTCATAACGAAAAAAGTCCCTTCGAAATCACTGCCGGCAATTCAACGGTTAAAGTTCTTGGAACGAGTTTTAATGTAAGTGCTTATAGAGGGGATTATATTGAGGTTGTACTTCAAAATGGAAAAGTGGAGTTTTATCCTGGCAATCTATCGCAAATGATAACGATGATCCCCTCACAAAAACTGGTATTTAATGATGGTAAAATCGATCTTAATATCACTGATCCGTCGAAATACAAAGCATGGACAGATGGAAAACTTGTTTTCAGGGGAGATAATATGGCAGAAGCGGCAGGAAGGATCGAACGTTGGTACAATGTTAAAGTATTATTGGCTGGTCAAAATCTTAAGAAATATTCATTCCGGGCAACTTTTGAGGATGATTCTCTTGAAGAGGTCCTTCATCTGCTTAGTTTGACTTCCCCCATCAGTTACAAAATCGCCCCACGGGTCATAAAATCGGACGGAACATTTGAAAAAGTGGTCGTTACGATATATGAGAGAGCTAACAAAAAGATTAATAACCAAAACTAAATTAAATATGGGAAAAAACCAAAGCCGTTAACTAAATGAAAAAAGGAAACCGCGCTAACGATTTCCTCTAAAATCATCCAAAAGGAATTTTTTTAATAACAAACTATACAAAGATATGAATAAAAATAATTCAGTCGGGGGATTGCTGTATCATTCCCTAAAAAAACCACTACTAATTATGCGTATTGCTATTTTTCTTTTGCTTGTTGGATTTCTGCAAACCCAAGCAACTGATACCTATTCGCAGAACACGAAGCTTTCAATCAGTTTCTCGAATACTGAGTTGGTTAAAGTTCTCGATAAAATTGAGAATCAAAGCGAATTTTATTTTCTCTATAATGAAAAACTGATTGATGCCACTCGCAAAGTATCAATTGAGGCAAAAGAAGAAGAAATTGAAGATGTGCTAAAAAATCTATTTTCCGGCACTAATATTGAGTATTCTATTATTGACCGAAAGATTATTCTTGCTCCTGCTTATTTGTCAGAATCACAGCAGAACGGTAAAAAAATATCGGGTAAAGTAACTGACTCATCTGGAGGTATAATTCCTGGCGTATCTATCATAGTAAAAGGAACTACCACCGGAGTAGTCACGGATGAAAACGGCAGTTATACACTTACCAATATTCCTGAAAATGCAACATTGCAATTTTCATTTGTGGGAATGAAAACACAAGAAATAATTGTTGGAAGCAGAATTGCAATTTCTGTCACACTTGTTGAAGATGCAGTTGGGCTTGAAGAGGTGGTAGCTATTGGTTATGGTACTCAAAAAAGAACTACAATTACCGGATCAGTGAGTGTTATAAAGGGAGATGAGATTTCCAAGTCACCAGTTGATAACATTTCCAATTCCATTGCAGGAAAAATGAGTGGAGTAAGCATGAAGTCCAATGGTGGGCAACCTGGAAATGATAACCCGACCATTTATATCAGGGGAATCAGTACTACCGGGGCAAATAGTCCATTGATCATAGTTGATGGTATTACAAGGGATAACATCAGTCAGATTGACCCGTCAATTATCGAGTCGATATCTGTTCTGAAAGATGCTGCATCAGTTGCACCTTTTGGATTAGGTGGTGCCAACGGCGTTATCCTGATTACCACTAAAAAAGGAGCATTAGGTGCACCGACGATTACATTTAACGTCAATTATGGATGGCAAACACCTACCGTCTTTCCACATACTCTGAATGCTAAAGAATATATGACATTGAAAAATGAAGCATATCTGAATGAAAACCCGGGGTTGACAACAATACCATTTCCACATGATATTTTAAATAATTATGCTGCTTTGCATGCAGAAAATCCTGACCTTTACCCTGATAGTAAGATTAAAAATGTTTTTAATATGGTGACTCCCCTTCAAAAATATGATTTTCAACTAAGTGGTGGTTCTGAACGAATAAAATATTTTACAGGAATTGGATATTACAATCAAGATGGTATGTTCGGTAATAAAATTAATTACAAACGAATTAACGCTAACATGAGCTTGGAAGCACAAGTTACTAAAACTACAACTTTATCTTTTGCTCTCATCGGTTCGGTAGAACATACCAAAAACATTGATCCTGCTTTTGATACAAGTAGTGGTCTTTTATGGAGTATTTATAAATATATACCTCTACAGCCAATTAATTACACTAACGGCCTTTGGGGAGGATATGTAGGTTTTTCACCGGTAGCTGTACTTAAGAGTGACGGTTATAATATGAATGAGGGGAATACGATGTTAAGTACATTTACGATAGAGCAGCAATTACCTTTTATAAAAGGATTAAGTTTAAAGGCAACTGCCAGTTATGATTCAAAAGACAATTTTATAAAGGGATGGCACGTACCTGCCTATTTTTATGCTCAAAATACAAGTACAACTCCTTTTACTTATGATAAAGAAATTGCAGCAATGTCGGGTTCAGCTCCTCCTACATCATATTTGATTCAGACACAGACTCAAAGCAAGATTTTTACCTACCAGGCCTTTGTTAATTACCATAGATTATTTGGTGTCAATGATTTTACAGGATTGTTAGTTGCAGAAGCACGAAACACTAATTATGCGCAGTTAATGGCTGAAAGGTATAATTTTAATATCATGATTGATGAATTGAATATGGGTAGTTCATCCAAAAGCGATTATGACAATCGCGGTTCATCATCTGAAGGCTCTCAGATTGGTTACGTATACAGGTTAGGATATGTTAATAATAATAAATACATGCTGGAAGCATCAGGCCGCTATGACGGACATTATTATTTTGCACCTGGTAAAAAATGGGGATATTTTCCTGCTTTTTCAGTAGGATGGAGGCTTTCGGAAGAAAAATTTATGAAAAGCCTTGCTTTTATCAATAATCTGAAAATAAGGGCTTCGTGGGGAAAATCAGGTAACCTTGCCGGTTCTGCATATCAGTATCTAAGCGGGTATGCTATAAATGGAACCGATTATGCTTTTGGAACCGGTAACATGGTTCAGGGTGCTTATGCTGCCCAGGAAGCAAATCCAAATATCACATGGGAAATATCTACAAAATCAGATATCGGTCTTGAAGCCTCATTGTGGAAGAATTTGTTAATGGTTGAAGCAGATTATTTCTTTGAAAGAAGAACCGGTATGTTGCTGGCTCCGACGGTTACTGTACCTATTGAATATGGTTTAAGCCTAGCTCAGCAAAATGGTGGGGAAATGGAAAACCATGGTATTGAGTTGACTGTTGGGTCCAATCATGAATTTCAAAACGGTCTACATTTAGGGTTAAATGGTAATTTCAACTTTGCCAAAAATAAAATGGTTCAGGTATATGAAACAGCTGCTACCTATTCAAATCCTAATCGCAGGATGACAGGCAGATCTTTAAATACTCCTTTTGGCTATCATGCACTGGGATTGTTTTCCATTGCGGATGACAGAAACGGAGATGGCATAATTGATGGTACCGATGGATACAACATTACCCAGTTTGGAGTTCTGCATCCCGGAGATGTTAAGTATCAAGATATCAGTGGCCCAGATGGTATACCAGATGGCAAAATTGATGCTAACGACCAAGTGCCAATAGGCTACCCTACTTATCCTTCAATGAGTTATGGTTTTACTGCTTCTGCTGAATGGAAAGGATTTGATCTTAGTTTGTTCTTCCAAGGTTCATCAAGGGTTACATATAATATCTATGACGAACAGACGGTTCCGTTTTTAAATAATAATAGTAACGCTGATCTTGAGTATTATAACAACCACTGGACATCAGATAACCAAAATGCTACATATCCAAGAGCTACCTCCAGCCCATATGCAAATAATATCCAGACTTCGGATTTCTGGATGAGGAATACATCTTACCTCAGGTTGAAAACCTGTACTTTCGGCTATTCATTTCCAACCAGTGTTACACAACCTTTGAAGATCAAGAATATAAGGGTATATTTAACAGCCCAAAACATATTAACCTTTAGTCGCCTTAATTTTATGGATCCAGAAATGGGTGCAGTAACTACCTATCCTTACATGAAGTCAGTTTCAATTGGTGCAAAAGTGACTTTCTAACTATCTCATTTATAAAAATTAGACACTATGATAAAGTTTAAAAAAATTAAAAACATTGCTTTTATAGGAATAATACTTATAAGTACTTTTTCCTGTAACCAGAAAAATTACCTTGAAATTCCCAGCAAGGCGAACCTGACCGATGCTACTATATGGGCCAGCGAAGGTAATGCTGACATATTTTTAAATGACTGCTACGGGAGTCTTTTTCAGAAAAGCAATCAGCCTGATAACCTGGATAACTTTACCGCTGATAATGATGCAGGATTTTATTATACATCCTATAACTGGAAAAAAGGTATCTGTGAGGCTTCATCTAATAACTATAGTGTTTGGGGTAGCATAAGTGGTCCTGCCAATGATGCTAACTGGCCAGAAACATATGCTAAAATTAGAAAAGTGAATACGTATATTCTGCAGGTGAACAAGAATGCTGCAAATTTTTCACCTGAGTATATAGCAAAACGTATTGATGAAGCTAAATTTTTAAGAGCCTATTTCTACAGCGAATTGTTTATGCGTATCGGAGGTCTGCCTATTATTACAGAACCCGAAGACAGGGCAACTATGACAGCAGAGCAGCTTAATGTACCAAGGAGCAGCTTCGAAGAGACTTTTAATTTCATTATCAAGGAATTAAATGATGTAATCAATGCCGGGAATCTGGAAGTTAAATATAATCACAGTGATGCAGATGCAGGCAGAGCGACCCTGGGCGCAGCACTTGCATTAAAAGGATGGCTTCAGCTATTTGCAGCCAGTCCGGCTTATAACTCTACAGCTCCTGCAGTTCCGAGCAGTGCTGATAACTTACAGAGTTTTGCAAGTTCTGATCCTGCCAGATGGGCAGCAGCAGCAGCCACTAATAAACAATTTATTGATAACTATAGCGGTTACTATAGTTTATATCCAAAAATGTCTGTTTTCTGGTTTGAAGCAAATGAGTATAACTCTGAAGTCATTTGGGATAGGCAACAAGTTGGTACTACAATGCCAAATACATTTGATAATTATGGGGGACCTGTCTGGATACTCGGTACCTATGAGTGTTGGGGAAATTATGATCCCACCCAGGAGCTGGTTGACCAGTATCAGATGGCTAACGGTAAGGATATTACCGACCCGACATCCGGTTATGATGACCAGCATCCTTATGTAGGCCGGGAAAAAAGGTTTTATGATTTTATCGTTTATGACGGAGCTCCTTATAAACAAGACTGGATGCCAACGACGGACACAATTTATACTCGTATTGATTTAGTACATCCTTCAAAGAATCAGATTGACTTTGGTTCAGATGATGTTGGAAATACAGGTTATTATTTCAAAAAGAGGGTGAATAACCTATATACACCTCGCGGGACGCAGGTTGGAGATAACCATGTTTATTACCGTTACGTAGAGGTTCTGTTAAATTATGCCGAAGCTCAGAACGAAGCTGTCGGGCCTGATGCTTCTGTTTATGAAGCAATAAATGCCATCAGAACCAGGCCGGGAACTAATCTTCCAGAATTGACCCCAGGGTTAACCAAGACGCAGATGCGTGACGCAATTCATCGCGAACGCAGAGTTGAGTTGGTCTTTGAAGGTAAGAGATTGTATGATCTATGGCGCTGGAAAGAAGCAATGACAGATATGAATGCAGATTTGCATTGCATGGTAATAAAAAATTCAGTGCCTGCAAATAACAGTGGAGTGTGGGTTTATACAATAACTTCTCTTAATCACCCTCATGTATTTACACAAAAAATGTATTTTAATCCAGTTCCACAGGCTGCTATCGATCAGAATCCAAAACTCATTCAAAACTGGGGCTACTAATAGTTTAGGATTTTTTATTGAAATTATAATTTAACGTAATTAAATGAAAACAATATGAACAGAAGAATTTTTCTTAGAAATTCTGGTATCGCAATTGCCGGAGTGTCGATTTTACCATTAAATTCAGGATGCGGTGGAAAACATCCAAATGATTTAATAACTATTGGAATGATAGGCGTTGGTTCACAGGGGGTTGAGAGGAACCTGAAACATTATCTTGAATATCCTGAGTTGTGCCGGGTTGTTGGTGTTTGCGATGTCAGCATGTCAAGGGCAACGAGTGCTAAAAATCTGGTCAACAATACCTACAAATCAAAAGATTGTAAAGTTTATCAGGATTTCAGGGAGCTCTTGGAGGACAAATCCATCGATGCTGTTCAGATTTCAACGCCAGATCATTGGCATGTTCCCATCTCAATAATGGCGGCTCTAAAAGGGAAGCATATTTGCTGCGAAAAACCAACGTTGACCATCGATGAGGGGCGTTTGCTTTGCGATGTGATCAATAAAACAGGTGTGGTTTACCAGGTTTCGGTTGAAGACCGGTTCTTGCCTACCTATCACAAAATGGCTGAAGTAGCTTTGAACGGACGTTTAGGTGCACTCAAGCATATCGAAATTTCACTTCCCGTCAATCCTTTGCCAAAAGAAGGTCTAGAAGTGACCGCCCCACCACAGGATCTCGATTTCGATTTATGGCTGGGTCCGGCTCCGGAAATTCCGTTTATCTATTCCCGTACTTTTTACCATTTCAGATGGTATGATGCTTTTTCAGGTGGCTTAGTGACCGACTGGGGTGCCCACTACTGTGATACCGCACAGTTAGCTAGTGGGAATGAATTCTCCGGACCGGCAGAGGTTACACCTTTCGGAGAGACACTTTATTATAATGACGGTATTTTCAATACTGCTTATCAGTTTGATTTACAATATAAATATGCAAATAACATTACTATGCGAGTTAAAAGTGGCGACGCTTCAATCCGATTAATAGGCGAAGAGGGTTGGGCGGAATCGATAGGCTGGAATACTAAATTGACTGCTAGTAACGAAAAAATTCTGGATTTAACTGAAAAGAAAGTGGCTTTACCTACTGCTGATGACGAATTTATCAACTTTCTGGAAAGCATTAAAGCCGGAAGAAAAGCAATTTACACCCCCGAATCAGGGCATCGGACCAGCACTCTTTTGCATTGTGGAAATATAGCTTTAAAACTAAACCGTAAAGTGAAATGGGATCCTCAGAACGAGCGTTTTGTTAATGATCCTGAAGCTGAAAAATTCAGAAAAAGGGAGATGAGGGAGAAGTGGAGTTATAGCAAAATTTGTCCGATGTACAAATATTAATAAAATTTATGTCGATGAAAATAAAATTGTTTGTGATCGTAATTGCTTGCTTGGTAATGATTACATACCCGGCATATGCCCAGAAGAAGTTGAACAATATTTTTTATTGCCAAAACACTATGTGGGATTTTAATAATTCACCACAAACTACTCAGGGAAAGGCAAAATTAATGAAAAAAATTGGATTTGACGGATTGGAAGGATTTGGATTTAAAGACTTCTTTGAACTTAAAAATGCTCTTGATAAGGAAGATCTTTGTATGCCTGTAAATTATGTCGAGCTTAATTTGCAAACCGACGGGAAACTTGAAGATACCTCAGCTAATGAGATTAAAGCTATGATTAAAGCATCTTCAAAAGGGGCGGTAATCTATTTTTATGTACAAAGTAAAAGTTATAAAGATGATGAAGAGACAGGTGATAAAGTAGTTGCAACAGTACTACGGGAGCTCTCTGATTATTCAGCACCTTTTGGCGTTAAGTTATGCGTTTATCCACATGTCGGCATGTACTGCGAAACTGTTGCTCATAGTGTAAAACTGGCTAAGCTGGTTGACAGAAAGAATTATGGCGCTGCAATGAATCTTTGTCATTTGCTTAAGGTCGAAGGGTCGGTAGGGATAGACCGTAAGATTAAAGAGTTTACACCATTTTTGTTTGCTATAAATATTTGTGGTGCGGATGACGGCGATACCAAACAATTTGGTTGGGACCGACTCATACAGCCGCTAGGCAGTGGAACTTTTGATACCTATGGATTCGTTAAATTATTACTGGACAATGGTTATAAAGGATCATTTGGACTTCAGAGTTATGGTCTCAAAGGTGATGCACAAGAAACTTTGACCCGATCGATGGAAACTTGGAATAGTTACAAGAAGCGATATTCGGAAGAAAAATAGAATTTAATCTTAATAATTGATTATCAGCAATATGAAAATTGATCAAATAAATTATCTCATCGAACCGGTATTGCCTAAGAGGCTCGATTTCAGAATTGGCTGTATCGGAGCCGGGTTTATCATGAACAATTGTCATCTGGTGGCCTATAAAGATGCAGGGCTTAATCCTTTTGCAATTACTTCTCTAAGTCTTGAAGAATCAAAAGCAGCAGCATCACGCCATCATATTCCCAAAGTTTATGAAAACTGGCAGGAATTAATAAATGATCCTGAAATAGAGATTGTAGATATTGCCATACCGCCCGATGAGCAGTTGGGTGTGATTAGAGAACTGGTCAAACAGAATAATCATATTAAAGGGATCCTTTGTCAGAAACCGCTGGCGATGAACTACAAGGAAGCCGACCAGATTGTTGAGTTATGCAAAGAAGCGGGGATCAAACTAGGAGTCAACTCAAATATGCGTTACGATCAATCTATCAGGGCATTAAAAAGTATTCTGAATCAGGGTTTTCTGGGCGAGCCTGTTTTAGCAACCATTGAGATGCGTGCTATTCCGCATTGGCAGGAATTTCTTAAAAAATATGATCACATCGAGATCCTCAATATGGGAATACATCACATCGATTCATTCCGTTATCTTTTCGGAGATCCTGAACGGATCACCGCGCTCACCCGTAAAGATCCTCGAACCAGTTTCAATCACATTGATGGGATATCCCAATATACTTTTCAATATAAAAATGGTTTTATGGCTACAAGTCTCGATGATGTATGGGCTTGGCCTGGAGAAGGGACTGAAAAGGATATTTACATTAAATGGCGTGTTGAGGGGATGGATGGCATGGCAAAAGGGACAATTGGATGGCCGAAATATCCCACACGAACCCCCAGCACCCTCGAATTTACATCCAAGCAATTCCCTGACCAGTGGATTCGTCCCCGATGGGATAATGTCTGGTTCCCTGACGCATTTCTGGGCACGATGGCCCAGTTGATCGTGGCTGTAGAAAACAATACTGAACCGGAAATCAGCGGAAAGGATAATTTAACAACCATGGCAATCATTGATGCTTGTTATCAATCTATCAAAGAGCAAAAAACCGTACACTTATCAGAAATAATTAATAAAATTTAGGAGGATAAATTATGATTTCAGTAGGAATTTTCAACGGCTATTTCCCCTACACATTGGAAGAGTCGATTAGAAGAATTAAAACACAAGGATTTACATCTATTCAGTTGGATCTTTCGTTTAAAGGGATGGATCTTTCATTCGATTCGATGAACCGCGAAAAGTGTCATCTTATCAGGGATGCATTTCGGGAAGCAAATCTGCCCATTGTTGCAGTTTCAGGTTACACTAACCTTGTGCATCCTAATCCGCTAAAGCGAAAAGAGAACATCAGTAACCTGAAAACACTTTTAAAGTTTGCCCGTGATTTGGGCTCTCCTTATGTAATCAGTGAGACCGGCACTTTTAATGAGGAGAGCGATTGGGTGTATGATGAAAAAAATGGAACAGAGGAAGCTTATGAAAACATTTGTGAAATAGTAACGGAACTGACAAAATTTGCATATGATCATGGTTCTATTTTCCTGATCGAAAACTACGTGAATAACATTATTGGCACAGTAGATCAGTTATTAAGGCTTTTTTCTGATGTAAATCATCCTGCTTTGGGTTTGCTAATGGATCCTACTAATTACTTCTCAGATAATAATATTGACGATGTGGATGGTGAACTCAACCGTGTTTTCAATGCATTAGGGGACAAAATAAAAGTTGCACATGCAAAAGATTGCAAAAGAGCAGAAAATATTGCTGAAAAACATGCAAACATCGATGCAGACGAAGCCCACACTTTCAGAGGTGCTGGCAGTGTTGAACTTCCGGCTCCCGGATTGGGAATATTAAATTATGATCTTTATCTTAAACGATTGTCTGCCATCCACCCAAACATTCCATTAATCATTGAACACCTTGATGAAGCTGATATTCCAAGGGCCAAAAAATTTGTGGATGACAAACTTAAAAAAATAGGTTGTTAAATAATATTATAAAATATTGGTTATGTTTAATTACTGCTGATGCGTTAAAATATTTCATGATATTTTTCAATTTCTAATTGCTATTATATTTATCAATTAGTTGTAATACTGAATTTTACAAAATAGAAATACACAGTTATAAAATATTAGAACTAAAAGTCAATTCAAATCAAAAAAATAGAAATGAGTTCATAACCATGTGTATAATAGCTATTTATTGAGTTTGTTAAAAAATTAACGCATAACTGGTAATATTTAAATATACTTTGAAACTCTGAATTTAGCAGAAGAATTGTATAATTTATATTTTGAAAAATATATGAGTGGACTAATTATTCATTTAAAATTAAATCCTTAATTATGAAATTTTTAAAAATTCTGGTTTTCCCTATTATAGTTGCTATTTTGGCAGCCATACTCCAAGTTACAGATCAATTGTTAAGTCCCCATCTTCTCCCTTCAGGAAATCATGGATTTACTTGGATTGCTTTTCAAACATGGGCTCTTTATTTCATTGCAGGTTGCAACGTAAAAGGTGGTATTAAAACTATTATAGCTGTTGTTGTTGGAATTATTGCTTCAATAATCATCATGAATGGAGCTGGTTGGTTTGGCTTATTAGGATTCTTTGCTATTCCAGCTTCACTATTTGTATTTGTAATTCCAGTAATTTGTCTTGAGAAGGTTCCTTGGATGGATTTTATTCCAGGTATTTTTATTGGAGCCGGTGCCTTTTTTGTTTTTATGACTTATATACCTTACGCAACTTTTGGTTCAGCAGCTTTGACTGAAATAATCTATTTATTTTTAGGCCTTTTCTGGGGATGGATGTCGATTACTTTTCGAGGTATGTATGAAAAAGCAATTGCAAAATATAATTTAAAATAGCAAAATTAGAAAATGCAATATTAATTGTTCATATTAAAATAATTGTGCAATATATGCCGCCGCAGGTTAAAAATCAGCAAATAAATGGTAAATACCTCCGAAAGTAGCGACATATATAATTATATTAGGAGTAAATTCAAAGGTGAACAAATTCCCTCTTTGATGAAACGACACAAAATCTATGAATGTAAAGATTCAACACTCGGAATTAAAATAATTTAGCCGCAATTGAATTGCTTTTGTTCATATACCGGATTAATCCCAGTGCAAAAAATTCAATTCAAATCTTTAAGTATTAGAAAATCATAAAAAATATCACATGACTTCACGTGAACTACTTCAGCAAACCCTGAATCACCAGCAGCCAAAACGGATTGTATTCGATATTGGTTCAGCGCCTACTACTGGCATCCATGTACGTACGCTTGAAAATCTACGCAACTTTTACGGATTGGAAAAACGGCCAATCAGGGTAATCGAGCCATACCAGATGTTAGGCCTTATTGAATCAGATTTGATAGATGCAATTGGTATAGACGTTGTTGCGGCCTGGGGCGAAGAGAATATGTTTGGATACAGCAACCAGTCCCCGCTGAAACTTTTTAAAACTTTCTGGGGACAGGAAGTGCTGGTTACTGAGAAGTTCAGTAACAAAACCAATGAAAAAGGCGACTTGCTCGCTTTTGCAGGAGGCGATGAATCTGCAGCCCCTTCAGCTCGGATGCCCCAAAGCGGTTATTTTTTTGATGCCATTGAACGTCAGACAATCATCAACGATGAACTGCTAAACGTGGAAGATAATCTAGAAGAGTTTTCACTTGTAACAGATAAAACCCTGAATTATTGGAAAGCTGAAACGGAAAAAGTCCGTGCCACAGATAAAGGAGTTGTAGCCTCTTTGGGAGGTACTGCTTTAGGTGATATTGCGCTTGTGCCAGGCATGAATCTGAAAAATCCAAAAGGTATTCGAAGCGTAGCGGAGTGGTATATGAGTACGGTATTGCGCAGCGAATATGTTCGGGAGATTTTCGACCGCCAGAGTGCTCTTGCAGTGGAAAACCTTAAAAGAATGTATGAAGTTATAGGTGATAACATTGATGTAGTTTACATTTGCGGTGCCGATTTCGGAACACAGGATTCTACCTTTTGTGCCCCCGAACAATTCGACGACCTTTGGTTGCCGTATTACCGGCGAATCAATGACTGGATACACAGTAATACAAACTGGAAAACATTCAAACATTCCTGCGGCGCAGTGGAGAGTTTTATGAGCCACTTCATCGAAGCTGGTTTCGACATTATCAATCCTGTACAGGTAAATGCCAAAGGGATGGATCCCAAACACCTGAAAGAAACCTATGGAAAGCACCTGACATTCTGGGGCGGTGGTATCGATACTCAAAGAACTTTACCTTTCGGCAATACGGAGCAGATTCGCGAAGAAGTACTCCGTCATTGCGAAATCTTTGCTAAAGACGGAGGATTTGTATTTAATACCGTTCATAATATTCAGGCTGATGTACCGGTAAAAAATCTGGTAGCTATGATCGATGCAATTAGAGAATTTAACGGATAGAAGAACAAATATTTAAGTGATATGAAAATTAATTTTTTTGCCCGCTTTTGGGTATTTAACAAAATCATCTATTTTATTTCCACAATTAGTGATTTTGTAACATTTTCGCATTGAACCATTTTAAAACATGAATATTAAAGATTTTATTAATCGGGCAAAGAACAGGTCTAAGTCCAAAATCTGGATAATGACATTCGGAGCTTTGCTCGGCCTGGCCATTCTCGCGACC
>Ga0209125_1000686_pt1 | contig 40409 bp, 37 predicted proteins | sample BarGraIncub1131A_FD_184503 | JGI IMG/M metagenome (GOLD analysis project Ga0209125, IMG submission 184503) | Arctic peat soil microbial communities from Barrow, Alaska - Barrow Graham LP Incubations 11-31A (SPAdes) (version 2) | ecosystem: Environmental > Terrestrial > Soil > Wetlands > Peat... | reverse complement strand
CCTTTCGTACATGCGCTGAACGCGTTTCAGGTGTGCCTCTTTCCAGGAAGGCCGGTTGGCCAGGGTGACGGTAATATCATAACCGATACCATGTGATTCGTTGTTTGCCTCATCCACGACATAGATGCCATACAGGTCACAAAGCTGGTACCAATATTCATCGTTGGGATAGTGGCAGGTGCGCACTGCGTTGATGTTAAATTGCTTCATGAGTTTCACATCACGCAGCATGGATTCTTTAGAAATTGTTTGTCCGGTAACAGGATCCGTCTCGTGGCGATTGGCTCCTTTGATTAATACTGGTTGGCCGTTTACCAGGAGCAAGCCATCAAGGATTTTTACCTCTCTGAAACCCACTTGCTGGGGAATTACTTCAATTAACTTGCCGGAATTATCTGAGAGACTGAGTGTTAATTTGTACAGATAAGGTTCTTCAGCTGACCATAATTTTGGTGAAGTAACTGGTATTGAGACGGATTTTTCTCCTTCGTTGTTAAAAGCGATTTCAGAAGTGGCAATAACCTTTTCTCCGTCTGTCAATTTGGCGGATACTTTTGCTACAGCATTGTTGCTGAGTTTGATTTTCAGATCGAGGCTGGCATTCTTGTATTCGGAATCCAATATTGTGTTCAATGTGAAATCACTGACATGAGTCTTTTCCCGTTTCACCAGGTAGCAGTCGCGGGTGATACCGCTCATCCGCCAGAAATCCTGTCCTTCGAGGTAGGTGCCGTCGCACCAGCGCATGACCTTCATAACGATCAGATTCTTGCCGGTTGTCAGTACGCTTGAGAGATCAAATTCGGCCGGTAGCTTACCGTCTTCGCTGTAACCAATGTATTTTCCATTCACCCAGACCATCAGGTTGGACTTGGCTGCCCCGATGTGTAGCGTAATATTTTTGCCTGACCAGTCCTGCGGAAGGTCGATCTCACGACGATAGACGCCGGTTGGATCGTAACTCATCGGGACGATAGGAGGATTGGAAGGCTGAAGGTGCTGAAATTCGTATCCAATGTTCACATATATAGGATCGCCATAATTGTTTACTTCCCAGTTGGCCGGGATTTTGAAGTTGTCCCAGTCAGCATCCTTAAATGAAAGAGATTCAATATTCTGAGGTACATCGGCGGGTTTTTCGAACCATTTAAATTTCCAGACTCCATTCAGGTTTAGGTTGTTTTCTGAACTCTCGCGATTGTTTTGCACTGCCTCTTTGTCGTTTGGATAGGCATAAAAACTAGCGTGCATCGGGAGTCTGTTCTCTTCATTTTTTGTTTCGTCCAGCCAGTAAGGCGGATTGGCTTGTTTTTGTGCTTTTAGGGATTGAGCGGAAACGAGTCCCAGAAACACCAAAAATAGGGTAGACAAAAGTGATCGTTTCATGATATTAAGTTTGAGTTGAGCGAAGTTACTGATTATTTCATTGGCCACGGAGCCGTGCCTGACCTGTAAATTTTGATCCATTTTGGGATAGCTTCCATGATGATTATCAGCACACAAGCTAATATGATAATGGTTAGCAAAGAGTTGATGGTTCCAGGCAGAGCAGTTTTGGCAACTGACATTTGCGGGATATAGATGTTGATCAGGTTCATTACCCCTCCTGTGATGGTAGTGATGCCTACGAAAATCATCGGAATGATAGTGATGAAGCTGTATTTGATCTTTCCCCGGTTGATGAGGTAAGAGGTGCCGATAGCCAGAGCCAGGGTGGCAAGCAGCTGATTGGCGACGCCGAACATAGGCCAGATAGTAGTTACGCTTCCGGTATAAATAAAATAGCCCCACAAAAATACGACGATGAAACTGGTAATGAGGTTACCGGCAAGCCAGTCCGTTCGTCCAAATGGCTGATAGACTTTGCCCAAAGATTCCTGCAGGATAAAGCGCGCAATACGCGTACCAGCATCCACGGTAGTGAGGATGAACAGGGCTTCGAACATGATGGCAAAATGGTACCAGTAGGACATCAGGCTGGACAAGCCAGGAATGCTGGAGAAAATCTGGGCCATACCAACGGCCAGGGAGACGGCTCCACCCGGTCGGCCGGCAATTTTTTCGCCCACTTCGGCGGAAAGCTGTGTCAGGTTGGTTTCGGTGAATCCCAGCGCCTGCAACTGGGGCAAAATCTGCGTAAATTTCTCTGGCGATACGTTGATTTGAAAATAGTCGAGCGGGAAGAGGCTGGTCGCTGCGATCAGGGCCAGGATACTCACCATTGCCTCGGCCAGCATCGATCCGACTGCGATAGGTTTAATATGAGATTCTTTCATCAGCATTTTCGGTGTGGTACCGGAACTCACCAGCGCATGAAAACCGGAAATAGCCCCGCAGGCAATGGTGATAAACAGGTACGGGAAGAGCGTACCCGGGATAATCGGTCCGCCACCATGGATAAACGGAGTGAAATTTGGCATTTTGATCGTTGGGGCAACATAGATGATTCCCACTGCCAGCATAGCGATGACGCCCAGTTTCATGATGGAGCTGAGATAATCTCTTGGCGAGAGCAGCAACCATACGGGAAGCACGGAAGCAGCCAATCCGTAGATGGCCAAAAGAATGGTCAGGGTGGGTTTATCGAAGGTGAACCAAGAGGCAAAGGATGAACCCGGCACATATTTCCCAAATATCACGGCAGCGGAGAGCAGGATGACGCCCATGATGGTGGCTTCGGCCGTTTTCCCCTTTCTGAAAACGAACATCCATAGTCCCATGAAAATTGCGATGGGAATGGTAGCAGCGATGGTGAAGGTTCCCCAGGAGCTTTCGGCCAGGGAATTGACAACCACGACTCCCAGTCCGGCGAGGGCCACGATCAGGATGATGAAAATGGCAATCGAGGCGACACCGCCGCTGAATTTGCTGATCTCCTTCCGGGCAATTTCCGCAAGTGATTTGGCGTCGTATCGGGAGGAGGCAGTCAGGATGACCAGGTCGTGCACGGCACCTGCGAGCACGGCTCCGACCAGCATCCAGATGAAGCCGGGCATGAAGCCAAATTGGGCAGCCAGGACGGGTCCGACCAAAGGCCCGGCTCCGGCGATGGCAGCAAAATGGTGCCCGAACAGTACCCATTTCGGCATCGGGTAGAAGTTTTGTTTGTCGTATAACTTATTGGCGGGCATCACATGCGCGTCGTCGAGCATCAATACTTTGGCACAGATATAACTGAAATAGAACCTGTAAGCCAAAGCTAAAACGGCCAGTGCACCAATTACAAAAGGCATTGCATTCATAATACTATGATTTGTTTAGTTTGCGTCATTCGTATAATATCCTGGTCTCGGCATCCTGCACCGATTTTCCTAGTCCGTGAGCCAAAAGGTAAGGAGATCCCATCTGTTCGATGAACTGAGGGTCGACTACCCAGCCGTCTTTGATGGTAAAACTTTCGGCTTCGACGAAAATGGAACTGTTTTGAGCTTTCGCAACGAATAACAGGGCTACAAACAAAATCAGAAGTTGCAACTTTTTCATATAACCATGGTTGAGGTGGTAACTGTTACAAATATAACGGATGTCAGTTTAAAAAGGCCAGATCAACTCACCATTTTATCACATATATTTCAGCCAGGTGGTTGCCTTGTAACTGCCTTCGCAAAAATATATTCCATTTCAATGGGGAAAATCAAATTTTATTACGAAATTTGAACGCAATAGTGGGTTACTTCTCTTGTAATCCGCATAAAATTCAATCATTCAATTATTTAAACCAAAAAAAACATGGAAGAAAATGGTAAGGTGACGCGACGTGGTTTCATTGGAACAACCTCTTCGGTTGCAGCAGGATTTCTTATTGTTCCTTCAAACACAATCGCTGGATTGGGGCACAAGGCTCCAAGTGACAAGCTGAACATTGCCGGAATTGGCATTGGAGGAATGGGTAGAGGCAACCTTGAGCGGATGGCATCCGAAAATATTGTCGCATTATGCGATGTTGACTGGGGAGTTGGCCGAAACAACGTACCCAAAGTTTTTGATACTTACCCTAAAGCTGCCAAATATTATGACTGGCGCAAAATGTTTGATGAGATGGGCAAATCCATTGATGCTGTCATGGTTGCAACTTCAGATCACAATCATGCCGGTCCGACAGCGCATGCCATCACAATGGGAAAACATGCCTATACACAAAAACCTTTGACCCACTGTGTATACGAATCCCGATTGCTGACCAAACTGGCGGCTAAATACAAGGTAGCCACCCAGATGGGAAACCAGGGATCCTCAGCCGAAGGGGTGAGACTGGCCTGCGAGTGGATATGGAACGGAGAAATCGGTGAAGTGACAAAAATTGAAGCCTATACAAACCGTCCGATTTGGCCTCAGGGATTGGTCGCACCATCTGAAGTTGTACCTGTACCCGATACGCTGAAATGGGATCTTTTCATCGGTCCGGCTAAATTCAGGGCTTATAATCCGGCCTTTCATCCTTGGGTTTGGCGCGGCTGGTGGGATTATGGAACAGGTGCGCTTGGCGACATGGCCTGTCACGTAATGCACCCCATTTTTACAGCAATGAAACTCCAGTATCCAATTAAGGTCATCGGTAGTTCTACCCAGTTGATGCCTGATTGTGCCCCGACTGCAGAATTAGTACATCTCACCTACCCCAAACGTGAAAAGCAAAAGGGTATAAAAATCAAGTTTCCTGAAGTTGAGGTAACCTGGTTTGATGGAGGGCTCAAGCCCAAATATCCTGAGAACTGGCCTGTTGCAAGAGTTCAGAGTTCAGGGGTTATTTTTCGCGGGACAAAGGACTCGCTTATTTGCGGTGAATACGGTACTGATCCGATCCTTCTATCCGGCAGAGTGCCCAACGTACCCAAGACAATCCGACGTGTTGAGGGTACACACGAGCAGGACTGGATCAGGGCATGCAAGGAAAGTCCTGAAAGTCGTGTACTCAGTGCATCAGATTTTAGTGTTTCTGGTCCTTTTAATGAAATGGTAGTGATGGGCGTTCTGGCAGTCCGCTTACAAGCTCTCAACAAAGTTCTGTACTGGGACGGTCCAAAAATGAATTTTACCAATATTTCCGATACGGACAAACTACGGATAAGCAGAAATGATTCCATGGCGGCGAAGGAATTTGCTTCCGAACTGATTAAGCATACTTATCACAACGGGTTTACCCTGCCTGATATGCCAGTTTAAATCAAACTAATTGTTAAACCGGTTTTAACTTTCGAGCGTAAGGTGAGCCGTACTGGACAAGACATTTAATTTGAATGCTCTTTTTTGGGCTGTTAAAGCCAATTCTGTGGCAAGAAAACAATGATCCTGGCTCATGGCTGTTCGGTACGGTTCACCACATCGCTAACAAGTTGTTCACCATAAGGTATATACAATTGAGTGCAATCGTAATACTTTGTTTCTTTTTGGTTGACCAAAAACAAATGATTTTCCCCTTTTCGTCCAGCAATATCAATGTACTTTCGCATTTCAATATAACCTTCGGTGCCTAAAATAAACGTTCGACCATCTCCCAATGTATCGAGGCCTTCAGGTGTGAACCAATCAATTCGAATATAGCCTGTAGCATGGAGACTGCGCACGCTCATATCCCCAAAAATTGCGTCTGTTCGATCCCATATACTGTAGTTTAGGTCCGTATTTAAACATTGCAATCATGCGCGACGCATCGGTTTATTTGGATCCGGACTAAAAATTAAAACCGGCCACAATGAACATTTGTTCTTTATCAGGATTAAATATTAATTGCCCTTTAATAGGGACAACGAAAGTTTCAGTTATTTTAAGCTTCCTTGTTGTTCCAATACCAATGTTACATAAGGCAAACTGATCCTTATTCGTTTTAGGATTATACGTATACCATCCATCGCCAGCTCCTAAGAAAACATCAAATTTCTTAAATGCGTAGGCCGCTTCAAAATACTTATCATCTCCTTGCGAACCGATCCCTCCAGCCTTGTTTAAAATATAATTGGCACTTAAACTGCATTTCCCTTTCGTAAAATTAAGGCTTAGTTCGAATGCATGGCTACCAGATACATTTGAGCAATCGAAGTATTTAAGATTTGAAAGATAGTAATCCGATAGCCCCACACTAAACCCGGCAGGAAGGGCGTAACTGAGGTAAAGGTCGGTTTCCTGGTAACCGTTGAAATCGAAGGAGCCCCATGCCATCAATGACAATGATTTAACTGTATATTTAATGCTGGGCTGAATTGCAGGTCCCTTTCCCAATTCAGAGCCGCGCCAGATGTAGCTACTGTAAAGATCGACCGATAATTTAAAGTCAGGTACCGAATCTGTCTGGGAAAAAGCTGATTTAATGGATGATAATCCTAAAAAGGCTATTAAGGCCACCAGCATTGCTCTTTTCATACATAAATGTTTTATATTGGCCAGCTGGAATCGCCAGGAGGATTTTTATCCTATCGGTAGATACTGGACAAATCAAGCGATTTCATTTTAACAAAGATGAAAAAACATTTTCAATTTTTGGCACTTATCTATATTGGATATTCCTTGAAAGAGACAGTTGTATCGCCGGGCCGGCTACAAAATAAATACCTTTTTTATTGGTCTCGGCAGTAATCGGTACTTCCTTTTCATCCAAGACTCTGCCTTTCAGCATGGAGCTTGTTTGTTGCGCAGTAACATTACATGCTGCGGGGGATGAAAACAATCAAAAGGAATATTCGTGGAGAGATCAAGAAAATGGGTTCAGGCCAGACGATCTGAACCCATTTTTAGGGCGAAATAATCCCTTGAAGGGGAAAAATTACTTCAAAATTTTGGTGGTGACGTTTTTAATACTGACTTCGAGTGCTTCGAATGGTTTTCCGTTACCCTGATTATCATCTTCCACAAAAGTATATTTTGTACCGGCAATCTTTCTGGAAGCATATATCGTTTTGAAATCAATGACTCCTGCGCCAACACTGCAGATATCATCTTTGATCACCTCGAAGAACGGGGCTTGTTTGGTTTTCATGTCCTTGAAGTGTAGCAACTGGAACCTTCCAGGGTACTTATTAAACATGGCGACTGGATCCTGACCTGCTTTTACTGCCCAGAAAAGATCTAATTCCATGGTAATGAGATTTTTATCCATCTCTGGCATGAAAATATCATAATAAGGAACTTTTCCGTTGATTTTGATAAACTCAAAATTATGGTTGTGGTATCCAAACTGAATTCCGACGCTCTTCATGATTTTACCGACTTTATTCCAGTCGCCAATCATTCGCTTATAGGTTTCAATATTGCGGTCTTGTTCATTAATCCAGGGTTGAATCACGTATTTAGTGCCAAGGGCAGCGTGAGAGTCCGCCATTAACTTAGCATTTTCGGTAGTAATGCCTGTTGACTCAACTGCCGAGTGGCTGCTAACGACATCCATTCCTAAATCGCCGACGATTTTTTTAAATGCTACGGGTGTATGGCCATAAAATTTACCATCTGCATAACCTGCCAATTCCAGGTTTTTATATCCCATATCAGAAAGTTTTTTAAGCGACCCAATTAGATCTGCACTGATTGCGTCACGAATAGAATACAGTTGTATTCCAACTCCAAATTTTTTCCTGTCATCAGCTACGCCTGCAAAAGTCTCAGTGGCACCGAGTAACATCATGCCAACCGAACCCGCAGCAGAAATTTTTAAGAAATCCCGTCTGTTTTTCATCTTTCAATTATTATTAAATGTTGTGACTTGTTCAATTGCATAAAGATACAATTCTCCAATGAAGGTTCAAACCTGGTAGAGAAAAAATTTGAATATTCATTTTAATCTCACTTGATTGTCAGCCTATTCTCTATCATCCTGTTGTTGTATTGTTGCAGAAAGGATTTAAACCGTTTGAAATGAAAATCTATGGCGGTATCACTTTTTTCGACGAGATTATTCTGATACATCGGATCATCTTTGTAACGATAAGCCGTTTTCAGCGTTTTTCCATCCGATTGTAATAGGTAGTCGCCCTCCATAAACTGGTAATATCCATCTACATAGTTGATAACAAAAGGATTACCTTTCTGTTGTAACCTGTCGCTGCCAAAGGCGAAATAGGGTGCATCGTATTTCAGGTATCCCATGATGGTCGGAAAAATATCAATCTGTTGCATCAAGGTCGGATCAAACCCGACCAGATCGCTGCCGGGATGGTAGAAAATGATCGGAATAGAAAAAATTCCAGTTGTGGTAATGTACTCTTTCCGAACCGTCGAGGGGTTGGAATGGTCGGCAGTAAAGACAAAAAGCGTGTTCTTGTACCAGGGTTGTGCAGAGGCTTCCCTGAAAAACTCTTTCAGCGAAAAATCTGTGTACTCAATGCATTTGTAAACCGGAGCAGCTCCCCCCTTGAAGACATTTTCATACTTTTTGGGCAAAATAAAAGGATCATGAGAGGAGAGGGTAAAAACTGATGCCACGAAAGGTTCCTTGAGTTGACCGAAATTTTTAGCGCAATAATTCAAAAACAGCTCATCCGGGATTCCCCAGTAACCATCAAAATCCTGCTTCTTTCCATATTCGTTTTCCCCGAAATATTTCTTGATAGACAGCATGTTGGTAATAGAAGTAAAACCCATGGAACCGTTTGGTGCGCCATGAAAGAATCCGGCATCATAACCCTTCTTCTTCAAGGTCGCTGCAAGTCCGTCCATCTCATTTAGGGAGTAACGGGAAGTCACAAAAGGCTGGACCAGTGAAGGAATTCCAGCAATTACTGAAGGAATGGCATCGATCGACTGGCGTCCGTTGGAGAACGAGTATTGCCAGGTGTAGCTGTGTTGAATAAGGGAGTCCAGGAAGGGAGTATATCCTTTGTAATGACCATTATCCAGATCCTTATTCAAAGAGCCAACAACCTCCTTAGCGAAGCTTTCGAGTATCAGAACCACCACATTCATCGGCTTGAAACTCCCCGGAGGGTAACCCGCATGAAGTGGTGAATAGATTTTCTCTGCTTCCTTTTCATCAAAAAACTTTATCTCCTCGAAAGTTTTAGCCTTTAGTGTCCTGATCATAGAGAAGGGGGTGTTCAGGACAATGGAAGATTCAATTGGCTTATGAATCTTTTCCAGCGCGTTACTGATCGTGATGGGACGGGTAGTCCCGGTAAAACCTCCGCGCATACCAGCCACTGTAAGTCCGCCGCAGAGCCCCATGAAAACCAGGGAAATCCAAAAATTGAGTGCCCTGGAACGAACCAGACCGCTTCTTGTGTGGTCAGCATATATCCACCGTAAAAACAGCAGCAATCCAACAAACAACAGAAGAAGGTACCAGTATTGTAACATGCTGTGAAGGATGACTTTCCAAAGTTGCGATTCATGCTGAAATTCTCTGAAAACGCTGAAATCTGTTCTCCGGATGATATTTCTGAAATATACGACATCAATAAAATTTGCCAGCAGGGCGATTGAATTGGTTAAAAAGAAAACCCCTCTGGCAAATCTCTTATAGGATTCATGGTACCTGAATGGGAAGGGCAGCAGCATCAATAACAGATACAAACTGTTGGTGTAGAGGACGGCAGAAAGGTCGAATTTTATTCCTGAAAGCATTAATTCACCCAGGTGACCGGCGGTCATTCCAGGAAAAAATCCCATGTTAAGAAGGTAAAAAACAAGACGCTGAAACGAGTAGAGCAGCATGACTATCGCTAATCTCCATGCCAGCATGACGGGCGCATTCCGAACTTTTGCCAATGATAATTTCATAACCCTAATTTCTTCACTATGCCATATACGCATTTCTGTTATTTAAGATACAACGTGCCCGTCATCAACCTTCAGAGTGGCATATTATCCAGTCGTTTGAGAATATCATTGATATGATAATAATGTCCGACGCCAGCATTGGTCGCCGCTTCCAGATCAGATTGTTTATCCCCTATCAGGATGGAGTTTTGAAGATCCAGGTTGAATTCTCTCTGCGCCTGGAGGATCATACCTGGATTTGGTTTCCGGCACATACACTCACCTGTGATTTCAGGAAAGTGCGGACAATGGTACACTTTCCCTATCGTGATTCCCTTTTGGGAAAATTCCTGTAACATCCAATCAGTTAGTTTATGATAGTCATCCTCAGAATAAAAACCTTTCGCGATACCAGCCTGGTTGGTAACGACTATCAGGACATATCCCCTCTTTTGATAAAAATCGCAGATCTCAAGAATCCCGTCAATAAAGACAAAATCTTCTATTCGAAAGAGATAATGAATCTCCTTGTTGATGACGCCATCACGATCTAAAAAAAGGGCCTTATTCATCATTCTTGGCGGTTAAAAATCGTTTTAAAATCATCCTGTGCCTTCAGGTAATCTTCCGGAACGCCGATGTCAATAAAATAACCATCAGCGAAGTAAGGGGCAAAAAAATGTTTCTCCACATATTTCTCCAGGTAATCTTTCTCAAAAGAGAACCTATCGGGCCAATTGATATCCAGAAATTTTTGCTTGTTTAAAAGATAGGTTCCAGCGTTGATGAACCCCTGTTCGATGAATTGCTTCTCAATGAACCTGGTAATTCTGTTATCGTGGACCGACACGGAACCATACCGTTCGAAGTTTTGCATTTCCTTCAAAGCGATTGTAATATTCGCCTGATTATTAAGGTGCTGACGCTCCATCTGATCGAGGTCTACATCAAAAAAAGTATCTCCGTTCAGGACAAACGCGTTATCACTTTCGGATAACTGAATGGATTTTTGGATGGCTCCACCTGTTCCTAACGGGGATTCTTCGATGGAATAGATCAGATCCGTACCCTCAAAATCATTGCCGAAGTAATCCCAAATTTGTTCGTGACGATACCCGACTGAAAGTATGATTCTGGATGGGTTGAATTTGTTTATGTAACCGAGAAGGTATTTCAGGAAAGGTTGCCCATTGACCGGGACCATTGGTTTTGGGATTCCTGGTAAGAGGTTCTGGAGTCTGGTTCCCAGTCCGCCGGCTAAAATAATTACGTCGCTCCTCATCTTAGAAATTTTTATTTTGCCTGCCAGGAGGTTAGTCCTTTGTTGCTGAAATTAAAAGCCCTGACTTCTCCACCGAATTTTTTCAGCGCCTCAATGACTTTATGTCTGCTGTTTTGCGGACAATAAAAGAACATGAAACCCCCTCCTCCGGCGCCTGAAACTTTTCCTCCGGTGGATCCTGCTGACAAGGCTGCCTGGTATATTTCGTCGATCAGCGGGTTGGTAATGCCGCTGGCCATCTGACGTTTGTTTTTCCAACCAAAATCAAGAATCGGCCCGATTTCATTCAGGTCTTCTTTCAGGAGCGCTTCTTTCATCAGGTAGGCCTGCTCCTTGATTTTATGCATGGCTTCGATTTTGGCCACCTGATTTTCTTTTACACTGCGTTTCTGTTCATCGATGATGTTATCAGAAAGGCGGCTGGCCCCTGTGAAGTACAAGACAGTCGAATAGGCCAATTCGCTGATTAAGGATGATTTAAGTCTTAACGGGTTGACAATAACCACGTCATCCGCCAAAAATTCCATGAAATTGATACCGCCAAAAGTGGCCGAATATTGATCCTGTTTCCCCCCGGAAAGTCCAAGATCCAGTCTTTCAATTTCGTAGGCGAGCCGGGCGATATCGTTTTCCCCAAGTGGTAATTTTAACCATTCAACAAATGCCCCAAGGATGGTTGTAACCAGGGTAGAGGAAGACCCAAGACCGGAGCCGGGAGGGGCATCCGCATGTGTGATCAATTTAAATGACAATGGGTTACATTGAAAATCGCGAACCACTCTGTTATAAATACCCGCATGCAAAGGCAAATCTGCATGAACCGGCAATACCTCCTGCGAATCAAAAATGAGGGTAATACCCTTGTCGACAGACTGGAATACGATTTTATTGTCGTTGGTGGGTTCGAGTGAAGCATAAGCATAAAGATCGATAGTGGCGTTTAAAATGGCGCCCCCGTAAATGTCGGAGTAAGGCGAAACATCTGAACCTCCGCCTGCGAGTCCGATCCTAAGCGGCGCTTTACTTCGTATAATCATTTTTTATCTGATTGAAAAGTTTCATGATATTATGGTACATCTCCGACCAGGTGTATTTTTTCTTCTCCTCGACAATGTTTGACTCAAAACTCTTAGCCAGATCCTCCGAAGTGAAGAAGCGGATCAGTGCATCCGCAATATCCTTCTTATCGGGCTGTGTGACAAATCCGATCTTCCCGTCTATAATGATTTCTCCCAGTCCCCCGACATTGGTCACCAGCATCGGTTTTTCGAAGTGGAATCCGATCTGGGTTACACCGCTCTGGGTCGCAGTTTTGTATGGTTGGGCAATGATGTCACAGGCACAAAAATAATTGGCCACCTCTTCGTTGGGTATGAAATCATTTTTAAGGATGATATCGTCGCCGAGCTGGTGTTGGGCAATGAGGTCGAGGTATTTTTTCGAGTCGGAATAATATTCTCCGGCTATGATCAGCTTAACAGGAAGTTCCCGGAAACGCTTGTCAGCAAAGGCTTCAATTAACAGATCCAGTCCCTTGTAATCCCGGATAAAGCCGAAAAACAAGATATACCTGAATTGTTTGGAGAATCCCAGGTTCTCCAACGCTTCTGCTTTTGGGATTCTTTTGCCGAAGTTATCGAAGATGGGATGCGGCGAAAAGAGTCTTGGTTTCTTCTTCGTGAACAGGTCAATTTCCTCCAGGACGCTTTTCGACATGGCAATAAATGCATCAGAGGCGCTTACGAAATAACTGGTTAGGATCCGGTCTCCGAATCGCTTCTCATGAGGAATCAGGTTATCGATGATGGTGATAACTCTGGTATGTTTGTTGCTCCGGGCAATCCGGGCGATGGTGCCGAAACACGGTCCCATGAAAGGGATCCAGAATTTGAAGATAAGCAGATCCGGTCTTTCCTTTCTGATCCTGAGTCCAACCCTGATCCAGTTGAAAGGATTAATGGAATTGATGGAGCGTGTAATCTTTAGGTTCGCGGGTGCCGGAGACTCAGAATATTGAGTCTTCCCCGGAAACAGGAAGGAAGGATACTGGAGGAGAAAGGTCTCAATCTGAATTTCATCGTTCTGCAATTGAGACTCAACCGCGAGCCTTTCATTGTAGCTTGCCAGGCCACCTCTGTATGGATATGCGCTGCCCGCGATGATGACCTTCAACATTTTTACAACGCTTTCACCTGTTTTTCGCAGGCAGCTTTCACCTCTTTCGCCTTTTCGTCTGCCGGATTCAGTTCGATGGTTTTGTCGAATGAAGGGATTGCATCGCTGAATTCCTTCTTAGCTTTAGCAATTTCTGCCACGTATCCGGGATCTTTGGCGTCCTTAAATTTCTTGGAAGTTATCTTATCGATGGCTCCCTTCAGGATTGCATTACCACTGTTATAATGACTCACTCCCTCTGCGAAGTAGGTCTTGGACATTTCAACTTTGAACTTGGCATTCTCAGGGAATTTTGCCAGCCCTTCGCTGATAGCTTTTAAAAATTCATCGTTTTTCTTTTGAATTTTAAAGACGACTGCCTTGTTAAAAAGGGCATCTTCGGCTTTAAAATTATTGGCTGCACACAGGTCGAAATATTTAATCGCCTTTTCGTAATCCTTAATCTGGAATGCGCAGATGGCACAATTGTAAAACATACCATAATCGGCAGGGGCGGTACCCCAGACGGCAGCAGCTTTCTCGTAATTTTCGAGTGCTTTGGCGTAATCTTTGGCTTTTAATGCATCGTTTCCGGCATTGTACAATTTTGCAGACTCCTGAGCAAAAAGCGACACAAAACCCAGGCACAAGACTAAAATAACAGCAATCTTCTTCATAAAAATCAATCTTAAGAGGTTAGAATAAAATATGTTCTTCTCAAAACTAAAAACAATTTCGAGAATATCAAGCAGCTAGTGAAGTATTTTGTCTGAAGTTGATCTTCTATTTCTATTTTCCGTTGGCGACAAATTTGATCCCAAACGAGAAAATATTGGCATTCAGGCCATCACTGCGGTTATAATGACTGAATTTAAGATTGGCATTTTTAAATCCGAGCGAAAAGATCCGGAACTTCGAGAAAATGTCGGTATAGTTAAGGGCAAGACTATATTGTTGACTGTTGAATTTCGACAAATCATAGTCTGACGTGTAATATTGTTCTGTCGAAAGATGTGTCTCAAATGGGGCAAAATAATAAATCTGATTCTGGAGATAAAAGCGGTAAGAGGGCGTTATGCTAAACGACTGACTAAACCTGACAGGAAGATCAACATTAAAGGTGTGGGCCTTCAGTCCCCAGTTATCGACATAATAGCGATAGAAACCTTTCAGGACAAACCACTCATTGATGTAATAACTCGCCCGTGCACCAACGGGTAATTTATAACGGGAATTTGGTAATTTCTCAATAGCGTCTGCCAACTGATAGACCTGGTGATTATCTGGAGATGTATAAATCGGAATATTGCTGACACCTCCGATATAGTAATTGGGCTTATCGGCAAAATACATGCGCTGATAAGGTGTCGAAAGCATACCTTCCTGCATAACCAGGTCAAAGAACAGGGCCAGCTGTAATTTTTGAGTCATGATCTGGGAAAGAAAGAAGGACAAGGTATAGGAGTTCCGGCCTTTCTGATCCCATTCTTTGAATCCTGAAGGTAGGTATGATGTTGTAACATTTCCTGACTGATCGTATACTTTTATCCCTTTGAAATAGCCATACGACTGAAAATTAGCACCATAATCTGTGTATTCTCTCAACTCAGTGGGATAGATTGGTTTCCACTTGTCGAGGAAAGCGTTTCCTTTTAGTCCGATTTCAGTATTTTTATCATTGAACAGTCCGGTGACATTACCGCCAAAACCGAATGAAGTATAATCGTATTCCTTGGAGAAGGAGAGATTTGATCCCCACATAAAATTGCGGCTATCTGAGCTATGGCTATAATCTGTGTGGACAGCCTTCAGTACATCGCTTTTTGAGGCTCCTGTCGATGCAAGCCAGGGTGTACCTATTGTTTTGTAAGTTGTGGGAGTAATGGGACCTGTTGGTGGGGTATAGACTGTTCCCCCGCCACCTCTGGAAGCACTTGTGATGTTTGTTAAATTACCGCTTTTGTAAGTTGTTGGGACTGACCAAAAAGGGTTGATATTACTAGAAGATGCTGATGTATAGGCAGATATTCCTGCATCGATAGTCAGAACATCGTTCGCATTCAGGGGGATGCTCAAAACAATGGTTGGGGTGCCGTTGGTGAGTTTTTCAGTTCCAATGCCACCATTGACTGGAGAATGGATGCCGTCCTGGTTGTATAGACTCATGAGAAAGTCAACCTCCGTAGATTCCAACACCCTCTTCTTGTAAACCAGGGAAGAATCGGAAATCTGTGCTGCAACAAATTGATTGCCAGCGAATATGGTAAATACGATTATGAAAATTCTCTTCATCATAAGGATTAATTACAACCGCAACCGCCACCTGTTTTACCTCCATTGGCTCCTGAAGCGCCTTCACGGTAGACTTGAAAATTGCTTTCAAACCGCTCATTCTGATGAGCGGCCAATTTCATATCCGGATCGTTCAGGTAGATCTTTTTATATTCCTTGACGGCCACGCAGGAGGACAGGAGCATCACTATGCATATCAATGCCAAAATTTTCTTCTTCATTGTTTGACGGGATCTAATTTTATATGATCTGACTTGTATATTTTACCCTGATCGTCGACAACCACATACTCAAGGCCTTTAAATTGTTTTATTACATTGATTCCTACATCTTTCCCCATTACAAAGATGGCTTTCGTGAGTGCAGTAGAGAGTTCGGCATTTGGTCCGAAAAGGGTAACACTGGCGATCCCGTGAACGGGCCAGCCGGTACGAGGATCAATGATATGGGTGTATTTAATGCCGTTAAATTCAACGAAATTTTCATAATCGCCTGAAGTCCCGATGGCGTCGCCTTCAAAGGCAAACCAGGAGAAGACTTTCTCTTTATTGAACGGATTCGTTATGCCGATCATCCATGGTTTCCCATCCGGTTGATGGCCCCAGGTGGTAAGATCACCGGAAGCATTGATGATTCCGCCCTTGACTCCCATAGATTTCAGCAATTCAGCGCTCTTGTCGGCCGAATAGCCCTTGCCAATTCCACCGAATCCCAGGCGCATACCCTTGAGTTTTAGATATATCGTCTGATCCTGTTTATTAAGGATAATATTCTTATACCCAATTTTTGATGCAGCGGCGGCAACTTCCTCTTTTGAAGGCAATTGTTTCATCGAACCGTCAAATTTCCATATCTTGTTCATGGAGGCCCAGGTCATATCGAATGCACCATCCGTTAATTCGGAAATCTTGATGCTCCGCACAATTAGATCGAAGACTTCCTTGTCGACTTTAACCGGCTTGATGCCGGCATTCCTATTTACTTCCGAAATCTGGGTGGTCGAATCCCATTCAGAAATCAGATGTTCTATTCTTGAAACCTCGTTTGCAGCAATGTCAATGAATTTGTCACCATCCTTCTGGTTTGAGGCAATGACAGTTATTTCGAACCTGCATCCCATTAACGTAAGTTTTCGGCTAAACTTTTCCTGGCCTGAAGAAATTAACGGCAGGAGAAGAATCAGGTATGGAAGGAAAACTTTCAACGTTAATTTTTTTCGAATGAGTGAAGCAAGGCAATGTATTCTTTGGGGCTCACATTTTTAAAGCCTGTGGAACCGAGTACTTTCCCATTTTTATCCAGAACAAGAACCAGCGGGAAAAGGCCTTGTTTGTTGTACGTCTCGGCAAGTTTATCATTCACTTCCTGCTGTTCCTTGGGAAGGGCGTTCGCCTTTCGCTTTGGAAAATCGGCCCGATACATGACAAAATGATCTTTTGCGTAATCAATAAAATCCTGCGACGACCAGATAGTCTTTTCAAGTTTCATACATGGAATACACCAGTCAGATCCTGCAAATGTCAGGACGATGTCTTTCTTTTCCCGGTCAGCTTTAGCTTTTGCAGCATCAAAGTTTGGTTCCCATGTCTGGGCGGAAACCAGGGATGTCAGGGATAACAACATAGATGTAATTAAGGTTCTTGTCATCTGTAAATAGGTATATAAATACATAATCGTGCAATATTACAATTTGACCCTCGAAATTCATGAGGGTCAAACGTTAATTTTCTACAAAAATCAATAATAAACTGTCTGATGGATACCCTTTTATGCAATTCCCAAAGAAACGAGATATGGAATCCGGAATTATAAAAAATTCTTATCCAGAAACTCCTGAAATTTATCTTTATATTGTTCGCTTACAGGGATATAAGTCTTTCCGAAGATGATGCGGCTTCGTTCAATGGTCTCAATTCTATCTAAGTTGACGATGAACGAGCGGTGCACCCGCATAAATTTCTCTTCGGGAAGTTTATTTTCCAGAGATTTGATGGAGTTGAGCGACAATACCGGCTTATCGGTCCCGGTAGTATAAACTTTAATGTAGTCTTTCAAGCCTTCAATGTAAAGGATATCGTTGAAGTTGATGCGACGTATTTTGTATTCTGATTTTAGAAATAAAAACTGGTTGTTTGCCTCGATCGACGGAATGGCAGTTGCTTCAAGTTCGGCCATTTTATGAGCCTTCCCCGCAGCTATGAGAAATTCTTCGTAGCTGAAGGGTTTCAGCAGGTAATCCACGGCATTCAGTTTAAATCCCTGGAGAGCATATTTTTCGTAGGCCGTCGTGAAAATGACTTTCTGGTCTCCTTCCAGTGTTCTGGTAAATTCGATTCCTGTCAGATCAGGCATCTGAATGTCCACAAAGATGAGCTCGGCCTCATTTTCCGAAAGAAATTCAATGGCATCCAGTGGATTGTCGAATGATCCTACCAGCTCAAGATAAGGAGTCTTTCTGACATAATCACTTACCAGCTTAAGCGCAAGAGGCTCATCATCAATGGCTATTGTTCGCAGCTTCATACCGGTAGCTTTTGTTTTGTAATGAAGAGTTCCACCTTGAAGGCAGTCTCAGAACTTTCAATCTTTAAATAATGTTTATCCGGAAACAGCAGTCCAAGGCGTTTCCTTACATTTTCGAGTCCGATGCCGGAATGCTGCATATCCCCCGACCGTGCACTGTTTCCAAGGCTATTTTCGGCAGTGAAACGAATCTGCTCATGTTCAATTTCCATCTTTATTCTGATAAATGAAGGATCACGGTGACTGATCCCGTGCTTGAACGCATTCTCGATGAAGGGGATAAATAAAAGCGGGGGAATGGAAAAGTCCGTAAAATCTTTTGGAAAATCAATTTGCAGATCGACTTTTGGATTAAGACGCAGCTTCATCAGATCGATGTAATTATGCATGAAGTCTATTTCGTGACTCATTTGTGTCTCTCCGTTTTCTGATTCATAAAGCAGGTAACGCATCAATTTTGACAATTTCAGAACAGACTCCTGGGCTGTCGCTCCGTCGATACCTATCAACGAGTAGATGTTATTCAGCGTGTTAAAGAAAAAGTGGGGACTGACCTGATTTTTTAGGAACGCCAGTTCGGAGTGCAGTTTCTCTTTCTCCAGCTCTTTCTGTTTCTTCTCGTTCTCTTTCAGTTTATCGGTCACACCAAGGCCAATGGCAAAGCCGGAAAGCAGCAAAGAAGAAGCAACATGGGAGAAAAAACCGAAAATCTTCATCGATGGGCGGAAACCGTCTCCTTTTTCATTCATCCGCTTCATCGCCTCCGTGAGTTTATCCGGATCACCTGGATTTTGAAAGTAATCGCCCACAATACTTGTAATAAAATAGGTCGCAAGAATGAGCCCGATCAAAATCAGGAAGTAGGCAAGTTTCCTGTCCTGAAGAAAGAATCTGGGTACCAGCCACAAGTATCCCAAATAGAAAACGAGTCCGGCTGCGAAAGTATGCAGATAGAATTCATAAACCCGGTGATAATTTGTTGCTCCGTAAGCATTGTGCATGTAAAGCGGGATGATAATGACAATAATCCAGGCTATTATATGCAGGGACCAACTGATCCATTTGTTGGATAAGGAAAATGATCTGGCCATTTTTTCTCTTTTTTTCAAAGATAATAATTTCGATACGCAAACTTATTCGTAACGCAAGGCGTCAATCGGATTCAGGTTGGAGGCTTTCTTTGCAGGATACCAACCGAAGAAGATTCCAATAGCGGCACATACCAGGAAGGAGACTACGACGGATTCTGTCATAATGACGACCGGCCAGCCCATCAGGGAGCCAACCACGGCACTGATCACATATCCTAATCCGATACCTATAATTCCACCGACCACACTTAACATGGTAGATTCAATCAAAAATTGCATCAGGATATCCAGGCCTTTACCACCTATTGACATACGCAGTCCGATTTCTCGGGTGCGTTCTGTCACAGACACATACATGATATTCATGATCCCGATTCCGCCGACCAGGAGAGAAATTCCGGCAATTGCACCCAATAAGGTCGTTAGTACATCGCTGATGGAAGTAAAAGTCTTCACAAGTTCAGACTGTGACATCACACGAAAATCATCATCTTCGGGTTTGGAAATCTTGTGCTGTTTGCGCATAACGGCCTGCATCTCGGCTATCGCAGCATCGGTTTTATCTTCACTGATTGCAGATGTATAAATCCCCTGGATGAAGTCAATAGCCAGAAACCTGCGCTGAACAGTTGTGTAGGGTGCAATCAGCAGATCGTCCTGATCCTGACCAAAAGAGTTCTGACCCTTCTCGCTCAGCACTCCGATCACTTTCATAGGTATATTCTTAAACCTGATAGTTTGTCCGATGGGGTCCACACCTTTCGGAAATATTTTTTCAACAACGGTTTTGCCAATCAGGCAAACTTTGGCCAATGAGACAATTTCCTTGTCCGTAAACATCCTGCCATTGTCTACCAAAAATTTCTTAATACCCAGGTATTCCGCGTTGGCTCCATAAATGGTTGTCGGCCAGTTTTCATTGCCAAATACAGCCTGTCCGCCGGTTCTGACTTCCGGAGATATTGCCGAAATATTCACACACTGTTGTTTGATGGCTTCCAGGTCTGTCATCTTAAGAGACATGGCACCGGAATTCCCCATTGCGACACCACCCCTTTGCTGGGATCCCGGCATGATGAAAACCAGGTTAGAACCCATACTTGACATCTGGTCCTGGATACTTTTTTTAGACCCCTGTCCAATGGCAAGCATGGCTATTACGGATGCTACCCCGATGATGATGCCTAGCATGGTTAGAAATGCCCTGAACTTATTGCGCATCAGTGCATTCTTGGCGATTTTTAAGAGATTTGAATAATTCATCGTTTTTCGGTATTAAGCTTCCTGGTCGACAAGAGGCAGTGTCCTCAGCATTTCTGAGGCCAGCGTTTTTTCTTCCAATAATTGTTCCTTCGTTACCCAGCCATCGCGGAAAATAATGTTCCGGGTGGTTAGTTTGGCGATATCCGGTTCGTGGGTTACGAACACGATTGTCTTTCCTTCATCGCTATTCAGCCGTTGAAAAAGCTCCATGATTTCGTAGGAGGTTCGGGTATCCAGGTTTCCTGTGGCTTCATCCGCGAGAATCACCACCGGATCGTTTACCAGTGAACGGGCGATGGCTACACGTTGCTGCTGACCGCCTGAAAGCTGGTTGGGCATGTGGTGCATCCGGTCTGCCAAGCCGACCGCTTCGAGCGCTGCAATGGCTCTTTCTTTCCGCTCTTTCGATTTAATCCTGTCGTTGTAGAATAGCGGCAGTTCAACATTCTCGAGGGCTGAAGTCCTGGATAACAGGTTGTAAGATTGGAAAACGAACCCCAGCTTTTCATTTCTCAAAGTCGCTAACTCATTCTTATTCAGACCAGAAACACTCACTCCATCTATTTTATATTCTCCTGACGTTGGCTTATCGAGACAACCGAGGATATTGAGCATTGTTGATTTACCGGACCCGCTGGCTCCCATGATGGCGACGAATTCTCCCTTTTGAATCCGGATATTGATTCCTTTCAGTGCGCGGACAGTCACGTCGCCCACATAAAAATCCTTCTTCAGGTTGATGACTTCTATAATTGTATTTTCCATTTTTTTACTTTTTTTGTCCCGGACGTTGGGGCATGAACGGGCTCTTGGCTGCGACTTTTGTTGTCGCGGTTGCTTTCTCTGCCGCCAAGGAAAGAATAATTTCATCCCCTTCGTTCAATCCGGAAACCAGTTCGTAATTTATTCCGTCATTCTCACCGATCTTCACCTCTTTGCGCTGAATTTCATGACCGTTTTTTGTCCAAATGAAACTTTTTTTCTGATCACCCCTTGCGGCGACCGGCAAGTTGGGAGCCATTCCGCCTCGTACACTCTCCGGCAGGGATTTCAGGTAACCTAAATATAACGCTTCGGTAGGCGTGAATCTTATAGCCTTACCAGGAAGCACGGGTATGTCCTTCTTCTCATTCACGTAAATGGTAGTGCTTGCGGTCATCCCGGGCAACAGCTTTGTTTCCGGATTTGGCGCCTGAATGATAACGGTGTATGTCACTACATTGGAAGTAACGATTGGTTGCTTCCTGATCTCGGAGACAAAACCTGCAAATTTCAAGTCAGGAAAGGCATCAACGGTAAACTCTACACGCTGATTCATATTGACATGACCTATATCGGCCTCATCTACCTTCGCCTCCACACGCATCTGGGTCAGGTCATTGGCAATGGTGAAAAGGGTTGGCGTGTTGAAGCTGGCGGCAACTGTCTGTCCCTCGTCGACCGCACGATTAAGGATGACTCCGTCTATCGGGGAATAGATACGGGCATAGGCCAGATTGATCCTATTCTTCTCATAGACTGATTTGGCATTTTTAAGAGATGCCAGGGCATTGTTATAGTTATATTCTGCCAGGTCAAAATCGGATTGCGCAATCAGTTTTTTCCCAATCAGTATTTTGTAGCGGTCGTAGGTCGACTTCTGGTACTTTACCTGCGCCTCAGCCTGGTCAACAGTAGACTTTGACTGATCAAGCTGCGCCAGAAGCGGCGTCTCATCCAACTGCGCCAGCAGTTGCCCTTTCTTTACCTGGGAATTAAAATCCACCAGGATCTTCTCAATCACTCCTGAAACCTGAGTTCCTACGGAGACAGTTTTAATTGCCTCCAGCGTACCGGTGGCAGTAATGGTGTTACTAATGGTTCCCTTGCCAACTTTTACAGTTTCGAAGGAATAGGTTTGATCCGTATTCCTCAGCAACGTGAAGGCGAGGACGGCAAAGACAATAATTGTTAAAGCCGAGACAATGATTATATTCTTCTTTTTCATGGTAATATGTATTTGAAATATTTTTTAGAGTACAAGCGGGATTCCTTTGTAGAAATCAAGAACTTTATAACTGAAAATCAGGTTAAATCTGGATTGAAGTAATTTACTTTCGGATGTGATCAGGCTGGTTTTCTGGACTAAATAATCGACTGAGTTCAGCAATCCAACCTTAAATTTTTCGTCTGTAACATTATAAGACTCCCTGCTTGACTGCAGTCCTTCCAGCCCGGCAGCATATTCCGTTCTGGCTGATTCAACATCAACACACGCCTGTTCAATCTCCTTCCGGAGCGTGTTTTTGGTGTTGATGAGATCTAGTTCCGCATTGGAGACCGCAATACCGGCAACTCCGACATTAGTCTTTACCAGCTTTTTCTGAAATATTGGTATGGATAGCGATAAACCAATTGAAGGATTGATTTTATCCTTCAGCTGACTGGAATAGTCAGTCCCTCGTAACAGGCTGGAATACCCTGTCGACAGACCAACACCCATTGAAATCGATGGCAGGTAATCGGCTTTCGCGATATTCACATTGATAGCTGCGCTCTCCTTGTTCAATTCCGCATTTTTGATCTGTGGTTTAATTCCAATCGCCATATTATAAATCTCCTGTGCATTGGGTAGGTCGGATTTTATAAGCAAACTGTCCAGATTCGGCCTGACAACTTCAAACCCCTGTTCGACAGGCAGTTCCATGAGTTGCATGAGGGTTACCTTGTTGATTGATAACTGACTCTGAGCGGTAGCGAGGGTTGATTTCTCAGTTGCAAGTTCGGACTTGATCTGCAGGTAATCAGCCATAGAAATGACTCCCAGATCCACGCGTTCCTTCGCGAGGGCAAGTTGTTCTGTAGTCGACTCAATTTGTTTTTCGGCATTGCTTACATTTTCATAACCATACAGTACCTGCAGGTAGGCGTTCAGAATATTCAATCCGACGGATTCCCTGACTGACTCAGAATAATAATGTCCACTCGACAGGTTGATTTCAGCCTGTTTGATCTTGTTGGAAACCTTCCCGCCATTAATCAGCACGACATTCGAATTGACAGAATAGTTTGTGCTGTTTGAACCATTACTGCTACCGTATTGTCCGGTAGTTGAATCGAATCCTTTGTACCAGTTAAAGTTCTGGCTGACAGAAGCGTTAAGAGAAGGCAAACGGCTGGCCTGAGCCTGCTCGGAATAAAGCTGATTTTGTTTGTTGGACAGGTCAGCTTTTTGTACCTGGATGTTCCTGTTAAGGGCGTAATTGATACATTCTTCCAGTTTCCAGGACTTTCCCTGTGCATTGCCTGAATATCCTGACAGGAGCATTAGGAGTCCGGTAATAATTAAATTTGTTTGTTTTGTCTTCATAACATGATTTTCAATTTGAAGCAAATTAACACCAAGCTCACCACCTTTGAAACCAGGATCGACTGTTTGGCGGTTTTTACCGACGTTTTGCCTATTTATATCGAAATTATAACAGACAAAAGGGCAAAATTCCGATTGAAATACCCATCCCGACTTGTCGGGACTAACCGAAAATGATTATGTGGGTATTCCATGCGACCATTGAAAGACAAAATATAAACGCATGAAAGTGCTAATATTATATTAATTACAACCTGTACTGATCTTCAAAAAATTGTAAATTTGTAAAATACCATGGTACTTATTTAAAAGTGATCAGCTTATGGCATTCGATATAAATTCGCAAAGATTCAAAGGATTGAGTGCGTCTGCTGTCTCAGAGAAGCAGGCGAAGGAAGGTCTTAACGAACTCCCCTCTTCAAAACCCAAAAATTTTCTGGCTCTTGCATGGGTTATCGTCAAAGAGCCTATGTTTATACTGCTGGTTGCCTGCGGTTCGCTTTACCTGGTTTTAGGTGACGTGCAGGAAGGACTAATGTTACTGGGTTTCGTCTTCGTGATTATGGGTATCGAATTTTACCAGGAAAAGAAGACGGAAAAAGCGCTGGATGCCCTGAAAGATCTGGCTAGTCCCCGGGCTTTGGTGATTCGGGAAGGAATTGAAAAACGTATTGCAGGAAGAGAAGTCGTGACCGACGATCTGGTTGTTCTTCAGGAAGGCGACCGGGTACCGGCAGATGCAACGGTCCTGTATTCCGTCAACCTGATGGCCGATGAATCGCTCCTGACCGGGGAGTCCGTACCGGTTAGCAAGTCCGAATGGAATGGGACTGATATTTATTGTCAACCCGGTGGTGATGAGCTGCCATTCGTCTATTCCGGATCGATGATTGTACAGGGTAATGGGGTGGTACGGATCACCTCTATCGGTTCCAATACAGAAATCGGAAAGATTGGAAAGGCGCTTGACTCTGTTGTGGAAGAACCTACTAAACTCAAGACCGAGATGGGCATCCTGGTCAGAAGACTGGCCATCATCGGTGTTTCACTCTGTCTGATTGTGATCCTAGTTTTTACCCTCACCCGCGGCGATTTATTACAAGGATTCCTTGTGGGAATTACGCTGGCAATGGCCATGTTGCCTGAGGAATTCCCGGTAGTGCTCACTATTTTTATGGCGCTGGGAGCCTGGCGGATGTCTAAGAAAAATGTTCTTACCAGGAAACCATCGGCGATAGAGACCCTGGGTTCCGCAACCGTACTCTGTACCGATAAAACCGGGACGCTGACGCAGAATAAAATGACGGTCAGCAGATTATACAACGGCAACAACTTCAATAAAGTCAATCATTCAACACCTTTCCCTGAAGAATTTCACGAAATAATTGAATACGGCATCCTGTCGAGTCAGACCAATCCTTTCGATCCGATGGAAAAAGCCATTACCGTCATGGGCGAGGCGTTCCTGAAAAACACTGAGCATATCCATACCGACTGGCAGATGGTCAAAGAATATCCTTTGTCTAAAGAGTTACTGGCGATGTCGCGTGTTTTTACCAATTCGGAGAATCAGCAGCAGACGATTGCAGCCAAGGGTGCCCCGGAAGCAATTTTCGATCTTTGTCACCTGTCACAGGAACGGAAGATAACCTACGAAGCGGCCATCTCCGAAATGGCTTCCGATGGGCTGAGGGTGCTCGGAGTGGCGAAGTCGATGATTGGAAGCGAGAACTTACCTGATATCCAGCACGATTTTAAGTTTGAATTTATCGGGTTGATTGCCTTGTCAGATCCAATCAGGGAGACCGTTCCCGCAGCGGTTGCAGAATGCTACAAAGCCGGCATTAGGGTGATTATGATTACCGGAGACTATCCTGTGACAGCCATGAATATTGCAAAAGAGATTGGGCTGAAAAACTCGGATGTGGCTATCAGCGGACCGGAGTTACACGCGATGTCGGAAGAGGAGTTGTGCAAACGTATCCGGGAGGTGAATGTATTTGCCCGGGTTGTTCCGGAGCAGAAACTGAAGATCGTCAATGCCCTGAAGCGAAATAATGAAATAGTGGCCATGACGGGCGATGGAGTGAATGATGCCCCTGCCCTGAAGGCCGCCCACATCGGAATCGCGATGGGTGAAAAAGGTACCGACGTGGCCCGTGAAGCCTCTTCTCTGGTGTTGATGGATGATAATTTTGCCTCGATTGTCGGGGCGGTGAAAATGGGAAGACGTATTTTCGACAACCTGCAGAAGGCACTGGCCTATATTTTTGCCATTCACGTACCAATTGCCGGATTGTCTCTTATCCCAGTATTCTTCTCCAACTTGCCGCTGATTTTATGGCCGGTTCATATTGTCTTTCTCGAGCTGATCATCGATCCGGCCTGTTCTGTCATCTTTGAAGCTGAAAAGGCAGAGAGAAACGTGATGGATCGGCCACCCAAAGCTTTCGATGATCCATTCTTCGGGGCAAAAAAGATCTGGCTAAGTTGTTCACAGGGAATCGGGATTCTGGTCATCGTTTTTGCCGTTTACCTCATAGGACTAAGACTCAATTACTCTGAAAAAGAGGTCCGGGCACTGGCATTTACTACCCTGATTGCAGCCAATATTGCCATTATTCTTTCGAATCGTTCGTGGTCACGAAATATTTTTCAGATACTGGTAACGACCAACAAAACAGTAAAATGGGTTGTAGGTGGTGCCATTGGATTCCTGCTGCTGACATTGAATGTTCCCTTTTTGCTGAACCTGTTTCAGTTTGAGAGAATCAGCTTTGTCGAAGCGATCATCTGCGTCGCTGCCGGAACTTCCAGCATTATCTGGTTTGAGTTTTATAAGGTATTCAGGTCCAGGTAAATAGAATTCTCGAGAATCTGCGTTCCTATTAAAATCAGACATTATTGTCTCCTTCCCGGATCTGCACCCTCCTGATTTTACCGCTGATGGTCTTGGGCAACTCGGTGACAAACTCGATGATGCGTGGATATTTGTATGGGGCGGTCACTTTTTTGACGTGTTCCTGCAATTCCTTAGCCAGTTCATCACTGGCATGGTAGTTTTTCGACAGGATGACGGAGGCTTTTACTACTTGTCCGCGGTCGGGATCGGGCACCGCTGTAATGGCGCACTCCAGCACGGCCGGGTGTTCCATCAGGGCACTCTCCACCTCGAAGGGACCAATCCGGTAACCTGAACTCTTGATCACATCATCGGCTCGGCCGACGAACCAGTAATATCCGTCTTCATCCCGCCAGGCCATGTCGCCGGTGTAATAGATATTGTCGTGCCAGACTTTCCTGGTAAGCTCATTGTCGCGGTAGTATCCGTTAAACATCCCTGTCGGCTTCTGGTCTGTATAGATGACGATCTGTCCCTCGTCGCCCACTTCGCAGGAAATTCCGTTTTCGTCCAGCAGATCAATATGATAGCCGGGAGAAGGTTTCCCCATGGAGCCCGGTTTTGGATCCATCCAGGGATAAGTCGCGAGGGCCACCGTGCATTCTGTCTGCCCGTAACCTTCCATCAGCTTGATACTTGTCTCCTCCAAAAATTGCTTATATACCTCAGGATTAAGAGGCTCACCTGCCACGACGCAATATTTCAGGGCACCCAGATCGTACTTACTTAAATTCTCCTTAATCAGGAAACGGTAGATGGTTGGAGGGGCACAGAAGGTTGTAACCCTGTATTTCTCGATGACCTCCATCAGGTTTTTGGGGACAAACTTATCATAATCGTAAGTCATCACGGCACTGCCGGAGAGCCATTGACCATAGAGTTTTCCCCAGGCTGATTTGGCCCAGCCGGTATCGGCAACCGTGAAATGCAGTCCGTCGTCCTGTACGTTCTGCCAATATTTTGCGGTAAGGATATGTCCCAAAGGATACATAAAGTTGTGATTCACCATCTTGGGCATTCCCGTAGTACCAGAGGTGAAATAGAGGAGCATGATGTCGTCGTTTTTCGAGGCCTGATCACCCTGTGGACGGGCAAATTCTGCCGGACTGTTTTCCATCCCTGTGTTAAAGTTGAGCCATCCTTCGCGATCCAGCCCAATCAAAGCTTTCGTCTTTAAGGTCGGCGACTTCTCTTCACACTCCTCTACATGCTGTATCACTTCGGTTTCCGGGACGCAGACGATCATTTTAATATCGGCGGCATTGTTGCGGTAGACCAGATCTTTGGTACTGAGCAGGTGTGTTGCCGGGATGGTGATAGCACCGATCTTATGAAGTGCCACAGCGCAGAACCAAAATTCGTACCTCCTCTTCAGGATCAGCATCACCGGATCGCCCTTGCTTATACCCGCCGACAGAAAGAAATTAGCCGCCTTGTCGCTCTGCTTTTTCATCTGACCGAACGTGAAAATTGCCTCTTCACCCTTGTCGTTGCACCAGACCATGGCGATCTTTTCGGGGGTCTTCATGGCTATTTCATCCACTATATCGAAGGCAAAATTGAAATTGGCAGGGATGTGGATCTTGAAGTTCTCGGTGAAATCCTGGTAGGTTTGGAAGGATGTTTGGGTGAGGTATTTATCTAACATAAGAAAGTGAAAAGTGAAAAGTGAAAAATTGCCTGCGGATTGCAAATCCGCAGGAGCGAGCTTCCGGTCCCTGAGCCTGCCGAAGGGCCCTTCGACAGGCTCAGGGACCGGGAGAGGCCGAAGGATCGAAGGTCGAAAGACGATTAGGTGACTATGGCGAGGAAGCGGGAGTGTTGGTTGTTGAGGGCTTTCATGGCATGCTGGTAACCCGAATCGAAGTAGATCGAATCGCCTTCATTCAGAGTGATCTCATGACCATCGACGATGACCATCAGGATCCCTTCAAGTACATAATTGAACTCCTGTCCGGGGTGAGAATTAAACTCCGGAGTGCGGTTTTCCTGGTAAGGGGCCACAGTAACGATAAATGGTTCGATCTTTTTGTGGATGAAATTCCAAGCCAGGTTTTCGTAAGTATATTGTTTGCGGCGATCCACATTTAGCCCTTTCCCCTTCCGGACGACAGAATATACATGCAATTTAGGCTGTTCACCACGCAAGAGTGCGGAGAGTTCCATGTTGAAACGATGGGCTATTTTGTACAGGAACCCTACCGGGATATCGGTAGTACCACTTTCGTAGCTATGCAGGAGTTTTGCATCAACCTGCAGCTCGCTGGCAAAGCTTTCGGCCGAAATACCAGAAATCTCGCGGAGCTCCTTGATTCGTGAGGCAATTAATTGAATCTGATCGGTCATTGGAAGTATTTTTAATTTTGATTATCCGCACCACGGACGGGTTCTGGTGACGGTTTTCAGGCAGTCGATGGCTGTATTGACGTTACTGACGACCTGAAAATCGAACATCCCGACGCAGATGAAATCGGCGCCATTGTTATAGGCCCATTTGAAACCGTCCTCCGGTTCGATGGCGCCGGCTGCCAGGACTTTAAATCCCATCACCGGAACCTTGGTCTGGTTGAGAAATTCGACCGTTCGCTCCGGGAAAAGGCAGAACATGTTGTTGTGGAAGCGGTTATGATCGAGGTATTCCTTGCCGTCGACCTCAAACGGGAAACGGTTTTCTCGTGGATGGGCCGACCAGTACTGATCGTGGTGCATGGTTTTCATGTAATAATCGGGGATGATGCCTTGTTCCTGACAGGCTATAAGCGACTCGACAGAATGTGCCCCCAGTCCGGCGGGATAACCCTGACTACGAATGTGTTCCAGCATTTCGTGAATGACCTCCAGCTTCTTGTCTCGAACCAGCCAGTCGCACCAGTTTCCCTGAACCTGAATGATATCTACGCCATAATCGATGGCTCTGTCGATGTTCGTAAAAAACGACTTTGGATCGGTATTGGGCCCGATCGCCGAAAGCTTCATATTGTCAAGCGGAGGATGTACCTGGGTGATCACCTTGATCTTGCTCCCGGTCATCTTCTTGTATTTCTCCAGCAGCGGATTCGAGGCGAAGCCGATATTGATGGTGTTAATACCAGCTTGCTCGGCCAGCATCAGCGTTTCGTACACTTTCTGTTCTGTATTGTATGCCTTGAAGAGGGTGGAGACATAGATCAGGTCGCGTGAGTGAGCCCATCCCCCGATCAGGTTGCCACCTGCTATGAGCCGGCTGATCTCGTGCTTCCCGATTTTTCCTTTGGGTAGATCGCCTTTAAGCTCGGTCAGTGCGGTCTGTTTTACCTGAATGGTGGCGCCGGTCATCACATCGACGCCGTAGGTTTTGAGATTATGCATGGCGCCCCAGCCGATGACTCCTAAGGCGGGAATTGTTGCCAGATTTTTGATCGCCTCCCGGCGGGAAGCACTGCTTTGTGGTTCCTTCTTGAGGTTTTTACGGCTTTCATGGCAGTGTAAGATCAGCTGATCGAGCCCAAAACCGCTTTCACGGTAGATAAACAGGAAGATAAGGATGGCCGCTTCGATGAAGATTTTGTCGACAATAAAGAGGTGTCCGTCGGCCGGATTGAGCATCGGATTGCCAAAAGGGGGATAAGCAAAATAGTAAAGAATCAACAGTGCGGCGCCGAAGAGCGATGCCAAACGACTGAAAAATCCGATGAAGAGCGCCAGTCCGATGAACAGCAGACCATACATATTTATGATATCCGTAAACTTTAAGATTGCCGGTGAGGCCGCAATGAAATGGTAAAACCCGGAAAAGAAGCCAGAGGTATTGCGCAGAAAACCGGCGGCTGTCCAGTTATCTTGCAATATTTTGGAAATTCCTTCATACAGGAAGTGCCATCCAATGGCAGCGCGGAGGATGGTGATCAACAATTTCTGGGTATTCTTCATCTGATAAAGTTTAACTGTCCGGATTCGAAGAGCCAGCTGATTTAGTTTTAGTCCGAATTTTTTCATCACTGATCTCCCAAACAAAAATAAAGAATTAATTTGCACTACGGTCCCCATTTCCCATTTTTCAGTTCTATCGTACTGCTTTCTATATTTGTGTACTAATTTAACTATATCTCAGGCACAACGAAGCATTGATGGTTTATGATCTTAATTTAAATTAAGTTTGCCAGAAAAATAGTCTACATTATGAAAATCAGAATTACCAGGGCACTGTCCATCGCAACTTTCCTGTTTCTGTCTTTTTTCTATACTGTTCAGGCCCAGATACTTAAACCGGTCAAATGGTCGTTCAAAACCAAAATTACCGGTGCCAATACGGCAGAACTTCAGTTTATTGCCAGTATCGACAAGGGTTGGCACCTTTATTCCCAGCACCTGGCCGAGGGAGGACCTTTGCCAACAGAATTCAAAATCGAAAAGAGTGCTGGCATCGAAATGGTAGGGGCCGTCGGTGAACCCAAACCAGAGGAATTCTTCGACAAGATGTTTTCGATGAAGGTGCAGTTCTTTAGTACTGCGGTCACTTTCATTCAAAAGATTAAAGTCCTGACCGACAAACAATTGACAGTCAGAGGCAACCTAAGTTACCAAGCCTGTAACGATGAAAGCTGCATCCCCGGGGAATTGGAATTCACCTTTGAGGTTCCCGGAGCCAAGACCGGGGCCAAACCGGCTGCGGATTACAAATCCGCAGCAGCAGCCCCCGCAGCAGCAAATAAAGCTGCAGCAGATTTGCAATCTGCTGCCTCAGCATCTGCACAAGTTGCGGCGGATTACAAATCCACCGCAGCTGCATCCGTTCCCGCAACTGCATCCGTTCCCGCAGCTGCATCCGCCAGCAACGACGAATTCACCGGCAAGAACCGCTCGCTATTGTGGTTCTTCCTCCAGGCCTTCTTCTGGGGTTTACTGGCCATATTTACACCCTGTGTTTTTCCGATGATCCCCATGACGGTCTCCTATTTCATGAAAAGCGGATCCCAGGGGAAAATTCAGGCCTTGGTTTATGGCTTTTCGATCATCGCAATTTATGTTATTTTCGGAGTGCTGATTTCCGTTCTGTTTGGCGCAGACTTTGGCAACTGGCTCAGCACCCACTGGATTCCCAATGTACTTTTCTTCCTGATTTTCGTGATTTTTGCAGCCTCATTTTTCGGCTATTTCGAGATAACCATGCCCAGTTGGCTGGTAAACAAAAGTGTGCAACAGGAGGACAAAGGCGGTACGATGGGTACCATTTTCATGGCCTTCACCCTGGTGCTGGTATCCTTTTCCTGCACCGGTCCAATCGTAGGCACTGTGGTGGTACAAGCCGTCGGCGGAGCAATTCTCAAACCCGTTATCGGTATGCTCGGGTTCTCACTGGCATTCGCTATCCCCTTCACGCTTTTCGCTTTTTTCCCGCAATGGCTCAACAAGTTGCCGAAATCGGGCGGATGGCTCAACTCCGTTAAAGTCGTGATCGGTTTCATCGAACTTGCCTTCGCGTTGAAATTCCTCAACGTCCCCGACCAGACTTATCACTGGGGTATCCTCGACAGGGAAGTATACCTTGGTTTCTGGATTGTCATCTTTACCATGATGGGTTTTTACCTGTTGGGCAAGATCAAATTTCCCCACGACAGCGATTATCCAGTGGTCAAATCATTTCCACGATTGCTGCTGATTATCTTCACTTTCACCTTTGTTGTTTACCTGATCCCCGGACTCTTTGGTGCCCCGCTGAAAGGGATTTCAGGCTGGCTTCCACCTACCGAGACTCAAGATTTTGACATCAATGCCATTGTGAGGGACAATCCCGGTAGCGGGCCGGCAATGCATGCAGGGAACATGGCGGAAGCGCCAAAATATGCCGACAGACTGAAACTGCCGCACGGATTGCAGGGATATTTCGATTACGATCAGGCACTGAAAGTCGCAAAAGAATTGAAAAAGCCTGTGTTGGTAGACTTCACCGGTCATGGCTGCACCAACTGCCGCGAGATGGAAAACAGGGTCTGGAGCAATCCGGAAGTACTGAAAAGACTGAGGGAAAACTTCGTGATAGTGGCGCTTTATGTAGACGATAAGGTCATCGAAATGCCGAAGGAAGAGTGGTACATCAACAAGTCAGGCAAGGAAATCAGGCTGCTGGGTAAGAAAAACACCGAGATCCAAACTGATAAATTCGGGACCAATTCACAACCTTATTATGTTATTCTGGACAGCGAAGGAAGGCTTCTGGTCTCCCCACGGGCTTATGATCTGAACATCGAAGGATTCAAGCAGTTCTTGGATGCAGGGGTCGAAGCATATTACATTAAATACCCATGAGCACATGTTCGCACCAACCTAAAATGATAATGTGGGTATTTCATTTGGCCATTGAAAAACAAATTATTATCACATGAATGATGTTGTAACAGCGGACTAAACCAGACCAACCATGAGAATCATCAAAATTACTTTGCTAAGCCTGCTTTTGATTACTGGCTCCAAATCTGTTGTTACGGCACAGCAATCAGACTCAAATTCGGTCCTCCCCGGGCAACATAATTTACAATTTACCAGCCTGGCAACCACCTGGGACGAGGGAATACCCCTTGGTAACGGAATGCTCGGTGCGCTAATCTGGCAAAAAGGAGAACATTTCCGTTTCTCGCTAGACCGCGCCGATCTGTGGGATCTTAGGCCGATGGAGAATCTCAGCAAACCTGAATTCAACTGGAAGTGGGTGCAACAGCACGTAATAGAGAAAAATTACAAACCAGTACAGGAAATGTTTGACCTCCCTTACGACGCCTCTCCGGCACCTTCCAAAATTCCAGGAGCTGCGCTGGAATTTGACACCAAATATATGGGTGAAATCGCCCAGGTATCTCTGACGCTGCAAAATGCCTTGTGCGAGGTGAAGTGGAAAAACGGAACCTCCATGAAGACTTTTGTTGATGCATCCGGTTCCGCAGGTTGGTTCCGGTTTCATAAAGTGGCCAAAGATTTCATCCCTATTCTGGTGCCACCACAATATAAAAAAGAGGGTGTTTCTGAAAATGCCAGCTCTGTAACCGGATTGGATCTGCAGCGGCTGGGATATGAACAAGGGAAAGTAAAACCGTTTCTTGATAAAATAGTTTACCGCCAAAAAGGCTGGAATGGTTTCGAATATGAAGTTGCAGTAACCTGGAAACGGTCAGGCAACACCCTTACCGGCGCCTGGACTATCACAACCAGTCTCTCAGAGAAGGCCGGACAAAAACCTGCAGGTGAACAGATTGCATCATTAGTGAATAGCGATACATTCGAAAGAGCATTCCAATCACACGAAGAATGGTGGCAGTATTTCTGGAGCAAATCTGCGGTTTCCCTGCCAGATCCTATCCTGGAAAAGCAGTGGTACCTGGAGCAATACAAATTTGGATCGGCCGCCCGCGCTGATGCCCCGCCAATTTCGCTGCAAGCCGTCTGGACAGCCGATAACGGGAAACTTCCTCCCTGGAAAGGAGATTTCCACCACGACCTGAACACCCAGCTGAGCTACTGGCCGGCCTACTCTGGCAATCATTTGGACCTGGAAATTGGCTTCCTTAATTGGCTCTGGTCCTGCAGGGAAACCTTCAAGAAATATACAAAAACGTATTTTGGAACCTCCGGAATGAATGTCCCTGGGGTGACCACCCTTACCGGCGAACCTATGGGCGGCTGGATTCAATATTCCTTCGGTCCGACCGTCGGCTGCTGGTTGGCACAACATTTTTATCTCCACTGGGTCTTTACCAGGGATGAACAGTTTCTGCGCGAAAGAGCCTATCCCTGGATCAGTGATGTGGCCATCTACCTCGATGAAATATCAGAAAAACAAGAAAATGGTCTGAGAAAGCTACCGCTGAGTTCCAGTCCGGAGATTTACAATAATTCTTGCAATGCCTGGTTCACCGAAACGACCAATTACGATCTTGCCTTTATCCGCTGGACCTTCGAAAAAGCAGCGGAACTCGCCGGAAAGCTTGGAAAGACAGAAGAAGAAGCAAAATGGAATGCCATATCAAAAGAGTGGCCTCCCTTTGCGCTGGACCTAAAAGGCGGACTGGCCTTTGCTCCGCGCCATTCTTATGTCGAATCACACAGACACTTTTCCCATTTGGTCGGATGGCATCCACTTGGCATCATTGATTGGTCGAACGGACGAAAAGAGCAGCGAATGATAAGGGAAACCCTTCAAACCCTGGAGAGAATCGGACCCGACTATTGGTGCGGATATTCTTATAGCTGGGAAGCAAATCTTTACGCCCGGGCATTCATGGGAGATAAGGCCGCCGGAGCGTTGAGGATCTTTGCTGAAAATTTCTGTCTTCGCAATAGCTTTCACGTGAACGGAGAGCAATTCAACAAGGGATATTCAAAATTTAAGTACCGGCCGTTCACCCTCGAAGGAAATTTCGCTTTTGCAGCTGCGGTACAGGAGATGCTGATTCAAAGCCATACTGGCCTTATCAGGATTTTCCCAGCCCTCCCGGTTGCCTGGAAAGAGGTGTCATTTTCAACCTTAAGATGTCAGGGGGCTTTCCTGGTATCAGCAAAAATGGAGCAAGGAAATGTTACAGGCGTGAAGATCGTCTCAGAAAAAGGAGGCCTTTGCCGGATGAAGAATCCTTTTGGGAGTAATCCCTTTCAGACCAAATGCAGTTGGCCGGGCGAGGTGAAAACCGAGGGTGAAATTCTAATGATACAGTTTCCTGAAAATGGGAAAGTGGAGTTAACGAAACAATAGCCTGGCATCTATAAATATGATCAGATCTCTTCTAAATTTTTAAAATTATGCAAAATCAAAAAAACTGGCACGAAGCTCACAAAGATACATTGAGTTTTGGAAGTCGCTTAGCTGATTCCGTTGCTAAAGGAATGGGGTCCTGGAGTTTTATCATCATTCAAACTATACTCGTTATATTGTGGATGGGATTGAACCTCGTGGGTTATGTTTACCATTGGGATGTTTACCCTTTTATCTTGCTTAATCTGGTATTCTCAACCCAAGCAGCCTATGCGGCACCTATAATAATGATGTCCCAGAATAGACAAAACGATAGAGACCGGGTTCAGGCTCAGGCTGATTATCAAACTAATATCGACGCAAAGCTGGAAATTGAAGCCTTGTCCAAGAAGTTAAATTCACTGGAAGTGGATAAATTGGACAAGATCATCAAAATGCTGGAAGAACAAAAAACGATTATAAAATAACGAAGGAAAGTCTTAACTTTAGGTGAAATTTGCTGATTGCAAAATTGTTTTGTTGTGATACGTTGATTAAATACATGTAACCATTTAATTGTCTATTATGAAAACGATGAAAGTATTTGCGGTAATGTTGACAGTCATTTTTTTGATTGCGAATTTTAACAACATTCAGGCTCAGGGCGGCAATGGCTGGCGTGGAATAAGCGGAGACAATAAAGTAAGCGGATTCGACATCCCTGTAAAATGGCCTGAGCAACTCAAAAGTACCTGGCAGGTAAAGGTTGGCCTGGGAGATGCCTCTCCGGTTTTGGTTAAAAACAAAATTTTCCTGCATGTCATGCAGGATACAACGGAAGTTGCATTGTGTATAAATGCCTCTGATGGAAAAGAGATCTGGAAGACCAGCTTAAATCCTTCGCCAAAGATAACAGGTCCTGCTATTGGGCATCCCGGACCTCGCAGCACACCTTTTGTAACTGATGGGAAAGTCATTACGGTTGGTACCGGTGGAATTGTACATTGTCTGGATGCCAATTCCGGGAAAGTGATCTGGCAGAATGATGCATTTAAGGAAGTGCCGCAATTTTTCTGTGGCAGCTCTCCACTGGTCTTGAATAAGATGTGCATTATCCAATTAGGAGGTAAGACACAAGGCGTTACTGTGGCTTTTGATATCAATACGGGTAAGGAAATCTGGAAACTCGAAGGAATTCCCACAACTTATGCTTCACCTGTTTTAATGAAGACCATCAAAAACACACTTCTGGTGCAATCAGAGACTGATTTGTGTGGAGTCTCAACAGACGGAAAATTGTTGTGGAAAATTCCGTGCCCTGTGCAGCGGATGTTCAATAATGCAAATTCTCCGGTATATGAAGATCAAAATGTTTTGGTTACTGGACAGGGAAGTGGAACAAAATTGATTAGCATCCTAAAACAAGGAGAAACCTGGGAAACAAAAGAAATATGGAAGAATGCGGAATTAGGAGTTTCTTTCAATACACCGATAATTAAGGATGGTTTCATTTATGGTCATGAGGCAAAAAAAGGAGAAATATATTGTTTGAATGCAAAAACCGGAGAAAAGGTCTGGTTTGAAGCTACTCCCCATAATCGCTTCGCTTCCCTAACCGATGCAGGAAAGGTATTGGTGAGTCTTCCCGCAACTGGTAACCTTATTATTATTCAACCTAGTGGGGAAAAATATGTCGAGTTGGCCAAATACAAGGTTTCTGAAACGGAAGTCTATGCTTCTCCCATACTTAACGGAAGCAACGTTTTTGTAAAGGACAAAGAAATGCTGACATCCTGGTCATTGAAATAGGGGTGATATATATGTCTCCTCTTTGTTAAACAAAAAAAGAGGTCGCATTTAGGCAGAAACTTCTCTGGCAACCAATACAGCCCCCAATACTTTTCCTCTTTCATCATTATAAATTGATCCGTTGAATAATACATTGGTTCTCTGACTGTTCATAAAGGTTAACGGGTAACCGATAAGAAAATCTTCAGAAAATACTTGTTGGCAACCTTCACCGGCCTTGTGGACATCGGTGAAATAGTCAAGAAATAATGTGCCAATTAAATTGTCGTGCGATATCGCTTCGGTTATTTTTATTGATGCATTATTCATATCAGTTATTATTCCTTCGAGGTTGATTACAAATAATGGATCATGGATTGCCTCGATTAAGCATTAAACGATATTGCGAACACAATATCAATTTATTCGATTCACTTAGAAACGTGCTATATAAACAGATGAATGGTCGTATAGCTGATACTCTGCTTTATTTGAATGGATTAAAGGCTGAAAATCCGGAAATTTTTCAATTGCTTTCACGTAAAGACCTTGCTGACTTTGCTGGTATCTCGACAGAGAGTTGTGTGAAACTGTTGAAAAATTTTGAGAAGGATGGACTGATTGAATTAAATGAGAAGGATATTGTAATTGTCAATCAAAATGGAATGATTGAAATAAGCAAAAAAGGATAAATTCAGCTAACGTTATTGCAAATGACCGATAGCGAAATTATAGATCTAATTATTAATGGCGATCGAAATTTGTACCGTGTGCTTATTCATTCAGTTTTGCGTACAATTCTGTATTTTGTAAAAGTATAGCAGTCCGTTAAAATATTCAGTTCGCAAATTTTCCAACCAAAAGGAAAATCTGGATGATTCAGTGGCTGCATTGGTGTCCATCTTCCTGAGCCTGGTGGTTTTCATGATGATGACAACTTTCACCGCTATCCAAAAGGGTACCTAAGAGATAAAGCTTTACCAGATAGGCAGAATCACCACTACATCCTCTAATTACGGATATTCCAGCATTCTTCAATACATTGATGGCGCCATTCCCGATTCCTCCGGCAAGCATTACTGTTACACCATCGGCAGCCAGGATTTCGGCAATGTTGGACTTGCAGCCACATCCTTGAAGAGATGGAATTCTTTTCGAATCTGTAATTTCTTTGTGCTGTGAAACGCTGAAAACATCATAAAAGTTACAATGACCGAAATGATCATCAACCTGATTCGTGCTTGTTACCGGTACTGCTATTTTCATTTTTTTGTATTAAAAATATAATTAGAGTCTGTCTTTTATATATAAAATATATGTAAATCAGCTATTTATCCTTGGTTTTTCAAAATCTTCTTTGTATCTTGTAGCTGAACTAAAGATAGCTTTTACCATGAGACTATACAATGTTTTTTTCACTTGAAATATATCTCGAAAAGACATTTGGACGAAAAATAGACTTGGTAACAAAAAGTGCTTTGAAAGAGCAGATCAGGGATAAGATCTTAAAACAAGTTAATTACGTTTAGTTTGAAAAAGGAGATCCGCCTAGTGTCTCACGAATATCACGGTATTGACTATCTGATAATTTGGGATGTTGCCACCAATTACCTCCCTGAGAATAAATCTGAGATCGATAAAATAATCGATTTAGAAAATTAACCCGATTTTCTAAGAGTTGCAATCTTTCCGTTCATGACGCAGATCCGTGTTTTGACCAATGCCGTCAAGGTTTTCGAAAGTTGCAACAGGTTTAAGGCTTTGTATTGGGTTTAAAATTTCTGCCGATCTTTTTGACTAAAACTTTGGAACGTATCGGTTAATGGGATGAACCCAGAAACATTCATTATCGATTTTTTGGCTTATATTTAGGGTCTAATTAGAAATCAGAAAGCTAATTTTTAATAAATTAATGCCTTATGAAAACAACAGGAGTCCTTTTTTTGATCTTATTGTTCGTCCCAATTCTATCTTTTGCAGGGGAAATTTATGGAACAATAAAAGGTGATGACGGAAAGCCTTTGACCAATCAAGTTGTACAAATAATGCAAAATGATAAGGTATTGGGTACCGCAAAAACTGATGCAAACGGCTACTTTACGGTTACAATAAAGGAGGTGGGGAAATTTAATCTTGGAGTTGTTGGATACAAGGACGCTGGTTTTGAGGTTTTTTCATCCAACAAGTCAACTCGTTACAATTTGTTAATGAATAAAGCCGGTGACAAATGGATACTGAAGAGCCTTTAGTACCCAAAAAGGAAAAGCGGGACACGTGGGACAAGATAGAAATTATCTTGCATCCAATTGGTGGCCTGATCACCGCCCTGACAATTGCATTGGTCAGCTATTTTGGTTCTGCGTATCTGAATAGCAGACAGAACAATGATTCGAAAATCAGGCTTTACACTGAGTTGATGAGCAGTCGGGAACAATCTGAAAGCGCCCTTAGGAAAGATATGTTCAACTCGATTCTTGGCACCATTCTCAAAGATTCCCACTCATTGGATGAAAATATCCTGCAGCTCGAACTGCTGGCCTATAATTTTCATGAGTCGCTCAACCTTATGCCACTTTTTGTTTACCTGGACAGACAAATCGCCGCCGAAAAAAATATCCAGCTAAAAGAAGCATACCGGAATCGATTGTATAAAATGGCAGGGGATGTTATTTCAAAGCAAATTTCGAGCCTCGAAGGAGCTGCCACAAGGGAGACTATGTTTATTACTTTCCCGGGCGATTCGGTCAAGTATAAACCAGGACTTTCTCAGGATTTTGCCATGGATTGGAAAGATTCAAAGGTGGTTTATGATACAGTCAAAGTTGGAAATACAAATAATGTGTATAAAAGAGTTGTATTTCTAAAAGCATCAGGATATAATGTAGATGAAAAAAGGGTTAATGTGAGACTGGATATTGAGACCTCTCTCAACAATAAGTTTGTTAACATGGTGACTCAGGAATTCACGATAGATTATTTTCAGTTTCCGATGATTGACAATACGCGCCTTTCCAATGATATGCGTTGTGCAGTAGTGATGCGTGATTTCGATTTTCCCAATTTTATAGAAGTGGATATTCTCTATTTCCCTGGTTCTCATTCAAGCCTTAAAGAAAAACCCTATTATGACGAAGTGGTGAAAAAGCTTTTAATGGACCAAGAGGGACATTAAAATGGAATCCGTGTTTTGACCAATACCGCCTGTTTTCGAATAGGATCGTAATAAAAAGAGGCTGAAATTGTATGATTTCAGCCTCTTAAGCTCCTCAGGTAGGACTTGAACCTACGACCTACGGATTAACAGTCCGCCGCTCTAACCAACTGAGCTACTAAGGAGTTTATTACTTTAGTTAATTTTCTAAAGCGTTGCAAAAATAGCACCTTTT
>Ga0209125_1000684_pt1 | contig 40447 bp, 22 predicted proteins | sample BarGraIncub1131A_FD_184503 | JGI IMG/M metagenome (GOLD analysis project Ga0209125, IMG submission 184503) | Arctic peat soil microbial communities from Barrow, Alaska - Barrow Graham LP Incubations 11-31A (SPAdes) (version 2) | ecosystem: Environmental > Terrestrial > Soil > Wetlands > Peat... | reverse complement strand
CATGGAACAGTCCCTCTAGACACTATGAAAACAGGACTCCAAGGGCTGGCATCGGTTTATCATTTCCTCGATTCAGAAGTGAACGACTACAAAATAACATAACCTTCATAACGAGTCTAAACACGACTACACTGAAACCGATTTCGGCAAGCCTATGGGGAAGGAGGAGCTTGAAAGTCAAAACAGGATTAACTACCGCTCCGACGTTTTTTGTCGGCATGCAGCTCCCGAAGCTTTCACGGGAAGCCCGCCGACAACTAGCCACCTCTGTGGCCCCTCCTGAAGCATTAGCTCTTGCGGCCAAAGCTGCAGCTATCGCAAAGCGATCAGCCGAGCAAAATCAAGAAACAGACGTGAATGAATGGCAGGCCAAGGGGATTATGGGTAAGTTTGACTAAACCCCGAAAAGTCAATTTTGAGTAAATAACTCAAACATGTGAGGCATTTATCGCCAGCCGAAATGTTTGAAAAGGACGTCATGTCGCAAAATAGATTATGTATTCCGTGTTATTTTGATAAAATATATGATCCTGCGACCCTAAACCCCCGCGAGGAATTGCCCGTCTTATCATTTAATGATTTTGTCCTCGGCACGAGGTTGAAAAGGTCGAGACAATCGGACTTGAGTCGGAATACTCAATCGGACCGGTCTCTCTCATAAACTGCTTCCCGTTCGCTCAAGGGGGTGAGAAAATAAGGAGGGTGGACAAGTCGGAAATAAAAAAGGCCGAAATCTCGTGAAAGATTCCGGTGGAGGCCGCCTGTGGAACGTATAACAATACCCTTACACGACGGAATGGACGAAAAAAGACTCATGTTTGCCTTAACTTGGGCAATTGATGGCGTTCAGTACCATGATCAATTGCCCTGTCGCAAGGATGGTTCTGGCGGCCTCTGGCAGCTAGATGGCCATAACGACTGGTTTGCGAAGCTATCTCGAAAGGGTGAAACGCTGCATATCGGTGAGCCTCCCGCAGAGTATGATACGCTTGAAGTCTGGCACCGCTACTGGCGTGAACCACTTGAAGCCATCAAACCCTGGCTGGAATATCGCTTCTCGCCAAAGGCTAGCCTCTCAGAAAAAGCTCAATAGCTAGCCATGTCTACAAACTTAAGATATACCAGACTATTATGGCTTAACGTACGAAACCGTACCGTTAGGCTTCAAACCCCTTCAGTTACGAAAGCTCAGCTTTTACTGGGCCTCTAGTATTTTTGCTAGTGCAGTCTAGTAAATCAGATCATAAAAAAGGTCGTGAAGTAGTGTATCAAAAACAGTTCTTTTTGGATACACCCAAAACGGAAAGAAAAAAGCCCCTAAAAACTGGGCTTCAGAGGGAACTATTTAGAGGGTGTTTTTGATACAGCGGTTTTCGTGCTATAACCTAAATGGCCTGGAGTGGAAATCGGAAACGACGATGATATAGCTGATGAGGTTGTCGACAGGGCCATGGGCGCTTTTGGGAAACATGTAGCCGCTCAATCTGCCGTCCGGCAAGATGCAGTCATTGCAAGATTACGGACGGAGTTAGATCGGATGCGGCCACACGCTGACCGGCTTATTTGCGGGCCTCCAAAATAGCAGCCTGCAAATCAGCAGAGACCTCCCACCATTTTTCCCGAGACCTGCCACTCCCCGTCATCCCTGTTTTCTGCGTTGATTCTCGGCCTTGTCAGTTCTCATGAACGAAGGCAAGGCAAACTGTCAATCACGACTTTTAGCGAACGGCCTCCCAGTAAATTATTCAGCAAACTTGTACCATCTATTCAGAGAATATGTACTGGTACATGTTAAAAACACTGAGATTTCACTCACTCAGACAGCATGTACCGAAAAAAGGGTACACGTAGTGGTCGATCCCCTCGATGACGTACTCGACCGGCTCCTCGGCGGTGACGATGCTGGTGTTGAGGTCGTTCAGATGGTGCACGCAGCTGTAGAGCGTGGAGGTCTTGCCGCTGCCGGTCGGCCCGGTGATGATCATGACCCCGCTCGGCGTGTCGAGCGCGTCGTCCATGAAGCGCTCCAGCATGCGCGACGGCATGCCGATCTCCTTCAGGTCCAGCAGTTCCCCCTTCTTGCTCAATAGCCGCAGCACGATCTTCTCGCCGTAGATGGTGACGTAGAAGGAGACCCGCATGTCGAGGACCGTGCCGCTCTTGGCGCTCTCGTAGCAGATCCGGCCGTCCTGGTGGCGCCTTCTCTCCGCGATGTCGGCCTCGGCCATCACCTTGATGCGGCTGCTGACCGGCAGGGCCAGTTCCTTGGCGAAGTCCTTGTAGAGCGCGAGCATCCCGTCCCGGCGAAAGCGCACCCTGAGGTTGCCGCGCATCGGCTCGACGTGTATGTCGCTCGCCCCGTCCTTGAGCGCCTCCTCGAAGATGGAGTTCACGATGCCGGTCACCGTGTGCTCGTCGGTCGCGGTGCCGTCCCCCTGGAGGGTCCCCCTCCTCAGGGTGGTGACCGCCTCGCGGATCCCCTTCAGCGTGGATATGGCGAAGCAGGTACCCGAGCCGAACAGCTTCTCGGCGGTCTTGCGCCCTTCCAGGTTCAGCGGGTCGGCGATCGCCACCAGGACCCGGCCGTTCTCCTCCTTGACCGGAATGAAGCTGTGCTGTGCGATCCAGTGCGGCGGCACCCGGGCCAGCAGTGAGCGGTCGATGGTGGACAGGTCCAGGTCGAGGTAGGGGTAGCCGAGTTGGAAGGCGAGCACCTCCGCCAGGGTGTAATCCTCGATGAAGCGCTGCTCCACCAGGATCTCTCCCAGCATCTTGCCGTTGTCCCCCTCGCGCTGGATGCCGATGGCTGCCTGCAGCTCCGTGGGCTTCAGGTAGCCGAGCTCGACCAGCAGGGCTCCGAGCTTCACAGAGACGATGTTGCTGCGCAGCGTTTCCCTCAACTGCTCCTTGCTGATGAAGCCGAGCTCGAGCATCACCGCGACCAGGGTCCGCGGGGAGAGCAGCTTATTCTTCACCCTCTGCGCGTAGCGCAGCTGCGCCTCGGCCAGGCAGCCGGACTTCACTAGCATCCCCGCGATCTCCAGCCCCGAGTCGCTGGCCCCTTCCTTGCGGTCCGTACCGCCGCTGTCGCTCGTATCTATCTGCATATGGATCCCCTTCTGGCGGCGCCTGGGGCGCCAGCCGGAACCTCCCCGGCGGGAAGGCGCAAATCCGCCGAAAGTGAGCTCTTCGTTGACATCCACCCCGGTTCACTGGTAGTATACCATGCCAATTGGCGCCGGCTAATCTGATGCCGCCCGAAAAGCTGCGCCGACGCTTTTCGGGCCGAGCCGCGGAATTACCCGGCCCGGCCCCGGCCTGTTGAGATAAAATGTAATGATTCCGGCCTGTAAAAGCCATGCCTGGGTGGCCCATTGCGGCTCCCGGTGGCCGGTTTCGCCCAGTCGCGGACAGGGTGGCGGAGATTCACAGGAGGATGGATATGCAGCGCATTCTGATGTTCGGCGTGATGATGGTTTTTTTGGCCCTGTCGGGGTGCGTCTCGAGCGGCACCTACCAGCAGAAGAAGCTCCAGGCCGAGGGGCTGGAGCAGGGCCTCCAGCAGCAGCAGGCGGCCTACGGCAAGCTGGCCGAGGAAAACGGGGCGCTGAAGGGCGAGCTGACGCGGCTTACCGGTGAGCTCGCCGCCCTGAACCTGGAGAAGGATGGGCTCAACGCCAGCAAGAAGGGGCTGGAGGGTTCATTAAAATCGACCTCCGATGCCAAGAACCAGAAGATCGGGGAGCTGAGCCAGAGGCTGAGCGAGCTCGAGGCGGAGAACCGTCGCCTGAAGGACGAACTGGCCCAGCTGCAGAAGCTCAAGGAGATCGAGGTCCAGAAGACCAGCAGGACCTACGAGGATCTCCTGGAGAACATGAAGGGCGAGATCTCCAAGGGGGAGGTGACCATCTCCGAGCTGAAAGGGAAGCTGACCGTGAACCTGGTGGATTCGGTGCTCTTCGATTCCGGGAAGGCCGAGGTGAAGCCGAACGGCCTGATCGTGCTGCAGAAGGTGATCGACATTCTGAAGGACCTCAAGGACAGGGCGATCAGGATAGAGGGGCACACGGACAACGTGCAGGCCGGCGGGGCGCTGGCGCGCAAGTACCCGACCAACTGGGAGCTTTCCGCGGCCCGCGCCATCAACGTGGCGAAGTACCTGCAGCTGCAGGGGATCGACCCGGCGCTATTGTCGGCCGTCGCCTACGGGGAATTGAAGCCGGTGGCCTCGAATGACACCGAGGAGGGCAGGGCCAAGAACCGCAGGATCGAGATCGTGCTGGTCTCCAAGGAATAGGCACAAGGGGGCCCATGAAAAACAAAGAGAAGCCAAAGCAAAAGCCTAAGGAATTCGCAGCCACCCCGTTCAAGGGATTAAAGGGGGCGGCGCTCGAGCTGCGCGAAACCGTGCCGGCACCGGCCCCGCCCAAAAAGCCGCAGGCGAGCGCGCAGGAACTGGACGACGAGTCGCTCTTTCTCAGTGCCTTTGCCGACGTGCGCCCCCTGCATCCGGCCACAGCCGCACCGGTGCGGGTCAAGGCGCAGGCGGCGAAGGCGCAAAGAGATGACGATGAGATGCGGGTTTTCCTGCAGGCCGTCGAGGCGCTGAAGATGGATGTCCGCTTCAGCGACGAGATCCCGGAGCAGGACGTGTCCCAGCCCCCGGGGCCGGTGAACCGGTTGCGGCAGCTGCGCCGGGGCGGGATCAGGATCGACCTGCAGCTCGACCTGCACGGCCTCACCAGGGACGAGGCTATCGAGAACCTGGACCGTTTCGTGAAGGGGGCCTACAACCGCGGCCAGAAGGGGGTGCTGGTGATCACCGGGAAGGGGAACAACTCTCCGGGGGAGCCGGTGCTGAAGCTTGCGGTTGCCGGCTGGCTCAAGGAGAGCGGCAAGACCATGGTCTCCGAATTCGTCGCTGCCCCCCGGGAGATGGGGGGCAGCGGAGCCTTCGTGGTTTTCCTGAAGGAGAAAAAGCCCCAGGAACAACCCGGTTCCTGATACCCCCGCCCCTTCCGGGTGGCGCGGTCCTGTCGCCAACCCCGGAGGTTCCAGCGGGTCAGGTTTAGTCCCAAGAGGAGGCGGTAATGGCGGCAGGTGAACTCTACCGCATCGGGATCGATCTGGGCGGCACCAAGACCGAGGCCGTTTTGCTGGATCCCCGGGATGCTGTCGTCATCCGGAAGCGCCGGGCGACACCGCTTGCCGAGGGATACTGGGCAGTCCTTGCGTCGGTAGCCGCCCTGGTGCGCGAAGCCGCCGCACTGGTGCCGCCGGGCAGGCGTTACTCCGTCGGCATCGGCATACCCGGTTCCGTCGACGAGGCGACCGGTCTGGTGCGTAACGCCAATTCCGTCTGCCTGATCGGCCGCCCCTTTCCGGCGGACTTGGAGCGGCTGCTGGGAAGGGAGGTCGGGGTCCGAAACGATGCCGACTGCTTCACCCTTGCCGAGTGCCGTGCCGGGTTCGGTTCCGGTTCCGGACTGGTCTTCGGCGTTATCATGGGGACCGGGTGCGGCGGCGGGATCTGCCTGGACGGCGTGGTGCGGGAGGGACCGCACCGGATCTGCGGCGAGTGGGGCCACCTGTCGGTGGACCCGCAGGGCGCCGACTGCTACTGCGGCAATCGCGGCTGCGTGGAGACGAAGATCAGCGGTTCCGGGGTCGAGGCGGCCTTTCTGGGCCGTTACGGCGAAAGCCTCAGCATGGACCGGATCGTCGCCGGGGCGAGAGGCGATGACCCGCGCTGCCGTGCGGCCTTCGACACCTTTCTGGACGACTTTGGCCGCTGCCTCGGCGGGGTGATCTCGATCCTCGATCCGGACGCGGTGGTACTCGGGGGCGGGCTTTCCAACATCGACGAGCTGTACCGTGCGGGATTCGAGCGGGTGCGGCATTATGCCTTTCACGGCGATCTGCGCACCCCACTGCTCAGGAACCGGCTGGGCGATTCCGCGGGGGTCTTCGGTGCGGCCTGGATCGGTAGGGAGGGCGGACTCTGCGGCTAGCTGGGCGACAGCGCCGGTCATGGTGCTGCCCGGAGGGCGCCAATAAAAAAAGGACTTGGGCCGTTAAGCCTGAGTCCTTTTTTTTTAGGGGCGCCCACTGTCGGAGCCTCGTGGCGGCCAGCACTACGGAAGAACCATGGGGAGTGCCGTGACGAAAGCCGATTCGGCACCAGGATTCCTCGGTGGTATGCCGCGGCTGCCCCAGGTCCTAATCACCTGAATTTGCAATGGTGAGGATGCGTGCAGAGATAGCCGTCGCCGAAAAGCAGTGAGAAATTACACTGGTACCGTTTCTGTCCGGCAAGGCAAAATGACGCACCAGCGTTGAGCTTTTCAGTCCTGCAGTCGTCAAGATGGGACGCACTCGGGTTCTGATCGTTTCCGGGTATCTGTTGCAGCATACAGAGCCTCCTCGGGGGAGTGTTGCCTGCTGTCCGCGCATACGCATGAAATTATACCACTCCAGTTTTAAACGCAACCGGGGGTGTCAGGAATTTGCGAGGCGAAAGCTTAGAGGACAGGGAGGCAACACGGGGCAAGGGGGGGGCGAGCGTGCCGGAAACAGGTAAAAGCAGAAAAGGTTACGGCGGGGAGCCGTAACCTTTTGATTTTGTGGCTTTGAGGCTATTGATAGAAAGTCGAGGGGGATGATATGGGCGAAATGATCAGGTAGGGCTCGTCTCAGAAAACGGAAAATAAAGCACGTTAAGGGTGGGCGTCTCAGAATTTTTGAAATGAGGGAAATTGAAACCGTTTTAAGAGTGTATCTCAAAGACAGGCAGGGACAAAAAAACGCCGTAAGACCTCGGTGGATGAAGTCTTACGGCGTTTAGGCGGATCTGAACCTGGCCCAGCCAGGCTCAGTTATTTGCTGCCTTTTTAATGGCGGTCTCAGGGTCGCGGCAGGTCTGTCGTCAAACAACGGGAAAACCTGGCTCACCCGCAACGCACCTGGTCGAACAGATGCCTATTTAGTGTAGTACCATTTGGTCGTTGCCCGGTACCGCGATGCCGTTCAATTGGCCGACCACTGCGCCGAACCCGCTAGTCTTGGTCGTGTCAATCGGGATCACCAGCAGGGTGCCGCTGTTGGTGCCGCCGTAGTAGTCCGAGTAGCATACCACGGCATATTTCCCGTCCAGGGTAATGCCAAGGGTCGGGACATAGGCCAGTTGCACCGAGTACCCGCCGACCACGAAGGTCGGAGCATAGGGCGCCGTCCCCGTTTGGCTCAGGGTCCCGGTGGCGATGCCGGTGACCAGCACGATGCCCCTGTCGGTGCCCACCACGGCCGAGAGGCCGTCCGGGTTAATGGTAACGGAGAATACCTGTGCGGCGCCTTTGATGGTCAGGGGGGGGCCGACTGTCGGTGTACCCACGGTGAGGCCGGTAACCAGAGTAATCTGAGGCGCGGAAGTTGCCGAATAGCCAATGATGGTCGCGCGGTTGGAGTCTTTCGGGCTGATGGCGATGCCGTTACGTCCGTCTTCCAGTTCCATGTCGCCGGTACCCAGCGAAGGAATGTCGATGGTTTTTGTGAAGCTGTGGGATATCGTGCCGCCCTGTGAACCTGTCTTGGGTGTGATCGCTGCGATGGAATATACGGTCAGGCCGGAATAACCGCGGGCCAGCAGGACCTTTCCGTCATTGGAGATGACCAGACCGTCGCGAGTGCCCGGCACGGCTATGACTTCGGCCGTCTTTGGATTCCCCGAGGTAACCCCCGATATGACCACAATCTGAAATGAACTGTCGGCGGTCACCACCGCTTCGTCGCCGTTGGGCATGATGGCCACGGAGTCGCCGTCGCCGCCGTAGTCAGTGACGTTAACCGTCGTGGTGGAGGCAATCGGGGCGCCGGTCTGGACATGGGAGAAGAAGCGTACGGTATTGCCGCCATCGACCAGTATCCCCTGCGAGCCATCGGGAGTAAGTGCCAGGCCGTCGATGTCAGCGGCTCCGGAATAGGTCAGGTATTTTAGAGTCGGCGTGGCGAGCGGCACCCCGTTGGCGTCAAAGAGATTGATGACCTGTACGCCGTTCGCGTAGGAACTGCCAATGCCGTTGCCGTCATCGGCGATCAGGGCGATACCCAGGTTGGAGACGGCGGTGCTGGTGCCGGCGGCCGGTTTGTAGACGAGATAAGTGCCGGCTGCAGTGACGCCCGGCAGAGCTGTCGATACCAGGCTCTGGATGAACACGCCGTCAGCCCCCACGGTGACGGTTGACACGTCGACCCAGGTGTTATTCTGGTAGATCGCGATGTTAAGAACCGTGCCGCTAGTGATGGTGGAGGCGACACTCCCGCTCACGGGAATCGGCACATTGAAGATGACTCCGGGCGCGTTGATACTAAATGCCGCTACATAGCCATTGGCCGAGTCCGGGGCGAAGTTCACAACTTTGCTAAGTGGCGCCGGCAAGGCGCTCAATGCTACCGGCGCAACTATGACATTTGCCGTCTGGCTGACGGCATTGGCCGGGAAATTAAAATTGAGAGTGTTGCTGGTATTGTCCGTCAGGGCGATCTTGGCGGCCGTCCCAGGTTTTAAGGTAGCTGCCGGATTCAGCACCACCGTCCCCGCGTTGGTCGTTTGACCGGCCTGCACCGCCAAATTGCCCACCGACCCCTGAAATACCAGGGCACCCGAACCGTCCAGACCCGCGGCCGTAACGGTCAATCCGCTGCCGACCGGCACATTGTTTATCACTCCGGTTCCGCTTGCGGCGGCGAAGCTCTGTTGAATGCTGGTCATCGCCGGACCCGAAATCGTGAATTGCACGGTCACCACGCCGGCAGGGGCACTGGCCACGGTCTTTCCCGTCGTCTTGTCGCCGTTCCACGCCAATTTTGCCGTGACCGAACCCGCGCCGCTTGTCGTCGGGGCCCCGTCAGTGCCGCAGCCTGCCAGGATGAAGATCACTGTGGAAAGCAACGCTGCAGAAAAATAGCCAAAAATTCTCGTAAACATTTGGATGCCTCCCATTTTTTACCAGGTGATTGTCACCGCGCCTGTTTTGGTAACCGAAAGTGTGGCCGTTCCCGTGATAGTGCCGGATGTTGCCGTGATCGTGGCTGTGCCGCTCGCCACTCCGGTGGCCAGGCCACCGGCGGCAATGGTGGCAACCGAGGTACTGGAGGAACTCCAGGTCACGGAGGACGTCAGGTCGGTCGTCGAATTGTCGGAATAGGTGCCCGTGGCGGTGAATTGCTGAGTAGAGCCGACGGCTTTACTCGGGGTGGCCGGTGTGACAGCAATAGAGACGAGAGTCGGCTGTTGCACGGTAAGCGCCCCCGCTCCCGAGATCGTACCGAACACTGCTGTGATGGTGGTTGAGCCGGCCGCAGCTCCGGTGGCCGTGCCAGGTGAAGTGATGGCGGCGACGGAGGGATCAGAAGAGCTCCAGGTTGCGGAATTCGTCAGGTCCTTGGTCGAATTGTCGGAATAGGTTCCCGTGGCGGTGAAATACTGGGAAGCGCCACTTGTGATGGTCTTGGTGTCTGGAGTGACAGCAATCGACACAAGAGTCGGCACTATCGTTGAGCCGCCTCCGCCTCCGCCACAGCCGCCCGCGGCCACCAGCAAAATGAACGTTACCAGCGCCGAGACGATTCTTACATAAATCTTCATTTGTGTTTCCTCTTTCAAATTAGCAGGATAGCGGCACTCGAATCATATGTGTTGCCCAGAAACCATCGGCTATTGTCAGCATCAAAAGCGGATGCAACCAGAGCCTGGTCGCACAATGTTCCAAAGGCGAATTGGCTTAGCTCCGCACTCACACAAAGAAGGTGCCAGCCAGTGAAGAGGTCGGCATCTCCGTACGTCCTTTGCCATGACAACTGAAAACCTACTTGTCAGTCTGGGGGGCTCACGCGCCAAGAACCGGAGCGAACCTGCGAGCAAGTACTTGAAGAACTGCGCTAGGAGGATGAGTGTTGCTATCATAATATATTTCAAATGACAAGAATTTTTTTAACGGTGGCACATTTAAGACCTTTTCCAGATTAAAAGGTCCGAAAAATGGTGGCTTTTGTCGGAAGGAGGTAGTGCGGTCTGGCGAACATTGATGTAACCAGAAGGGCCGTCAGTCAGTGAACTTGCCGATGTTAAAACCGCAGATCGCAGTTCAAGGCAGCGCCTCCGTCGAGCAGTTGTGGGCTGAGCGACACCTTACTACCTGGCTGTTCTGGAACAAAAGCCGGGAGCATCGCGAAACGGAGCTCCGTTCTGGAAGACGGCCACACTCCTGCTGGACGGGTAACTTGTCATTGCGAATAATTAGAAACCCGATCCTAAAGTCACAGCTCTGGGGGCGGTGATCGGGATGGCCCAAAAATATGCCCTAAGAGCATGATGATCAGGTTTTGGGGTAGCGGTTAAAAGGCGTGCTTGAATCCTTTTGAGGGCAATGTTTGATGAAATTTTTCAGTCATTTAGCGCGAGGACACATCCGGGTGCGCCATTTGACACGGTCATGCCCCTGCGGTTGTGCGCACTCCATTAAAATTCCTGATTTTGTCCTGCTTGAATTTGTGCCGTGAACATCGCGGTCCCTCGTTGTAAACAACCCCTCCCTGTGCTATTACCTCCCGATTTTATTGAATAAGTTGCAGTCGACTCGTTAAACTAAGAAGCCGGCGGACCGAAAGGCGAAATTAATTATATTTAATTAGCCGCTATATGGTCTAATTTCTGCTAGCACGAGGCACTGCCTATGTCTTGCCTGTGAGGAAGCCTCCGGGCTCCTGATATCTGAAAAACGCTTGATAAGCGTCCACCCAATTTGATAAAGGGGACATATATATGATAGCAAAAGGAGTCGTTGCTCTTGTTTGCCTGGCGCTCATGGCGGCGATATGGTCGCCGGCCGTTCCGGCGGTCGCCGCCACTCTTTGGACGGTGAAGGCCAGTTCCGCGAACCCGACTTTCGGAAGCGTGTCCCCCGCGGGGTATTTCAACTACACTACTCATTCGGGAAGCAAGCCCTTCGGCGTCACCGCAAATCCCGGCTACAAGATCTCCAGCATCATAGTGGATAACGTGGCCCGGACCGTGACCGCTTCCCCGCAGACCGTCGACGTACCATACAAGGTAGGCACGACCATCCTCGTCGCCTACTTCGCCGAGACGACCTTCCAGTGCACTATCGGAAGCATAGTGGGCGGCGGTTCGATCAGCAGCGGTACCACCCCGACGGTAAAGCAGGGGGCAAGCAAGAGTTTCACCATCACCCCGTTCGCCGGGACAACCCTCAGCAGGCTTATGGATAACGGGGCCGACGTTGCGGTGACCAATCCTGCCGGCATGGTCTACACGCTGACCAATGTCCAGTCCAACCATGTCATCAGCGCTGTTTTTTTCAGTGCCACAGCCAGCGCCGGCCCCGACCAGAGCGTGGTGATCAACAGGGCCGTGACACTCACCGGCTCCGGCTCTTCCACGGTGGCCCCCATGGTCAGCTACGCATGGGCCGTGACGAGTGCGCCCGCCGGTTCCGCCAGAGCCTCTTTCACCGCGAACACCCAGACCGTCAACTTCAGCCCCGATCTGGCCGGTTCCTACGCCCTGCGCCTGACCGCCACCGACGCGGCCGGCAACAGCGCGACAGCGGGCCTCACGGTGACCGGGTACGAGAGCGCGCAGAGTGCCGACACGATCTGCGCGGGGTGCCACGGCGTCTCCCGCGCGCAGATCTTCACGGACTTCAACGCCTCGACACACGGCGCCGCCAACGCCACATTCTCCGGCGGTTGCACCACCTGTCATGTGAATAATGAAACCGCTACGCATCCCGGCACCGTGACCTCGGCAACCGTAAGCGCCACCACCTTCAACAATACCGACGGCACCAACTACTGCGCAACATGCCACAACCCGTCCATCGCTGCGGACTTCTCGGCATCGATCCACAAAGCCAAAGCGCTGGTATGCACCTCCTGCCACGTCTCGGGGGCGCATAATCCCGATCCCTCTCCCACGGTCTGCCAAAGCTGCCACGCCGATCCGCAGGGAAACGTGACCAACCATCCGATCTCCCTTGGGAATATCACCACCTGCACCTTGTGCCATGACCCCCACGTGGGGACCGGGGTCGTGCCGACCGGCATGACCGACGTCCATTTCAACAACCTGACCGGCGCGGGATACCCGGCATCCTACCTGACCTCCCGCGCGGCGTGTACCGACTGCCACCACGAAAACTCCCCGGAGCGCCATGCCTGGGCCCGCTCCGGGCATGCCAGCGCCAGCGACGCCCCCTGGAGCGGCTCGGATTTCAAGACCATGTCCGGCTGCGTGCAGTGCCACACCACCACCGGCTTCATCGCCTATTCCACCGGCAGGATAACGGCCGCCTGGGGGGTGGCCTCCGACAAAACAAAGGAACTGCTGACCTGCGTCGGCTGCCACAGCAACGTAACAACCGGAGCCGTGCGCAACGTGACACCGGTCCGCCCCTTCGCGGACGACAGCTACCGGAACCGAAATGTGGGAAGCTCCAACCTCTGCTTTTCCTGCCACAGCGGCACCAATAACGGCAAAAGCATCACCGCGCGGGTCGGGGCGGCCGATTTCAGCAACCTCCCCTATATCGCACCGCACTTCATGGCAGCTGGCGCGACCCTGCACGGCAAGGCCGGCTACCATTTCCCCGGCCAGACCTATGCCTTCTACTCCTCCAACAGCCATCGCGCCGTCGGGATGGGGAACAATGCCAGTACCGGCACGGCTGGCCCCTGCGTCGCCTGCCACATGTCGGCCCCCGGCAAGCACCGCCTGCAGACGATAACCACCGACGCTGCGGGCGCCATCACCGGCATCAGCGCCGCCGTCTGCGCCAACTGCCACGGCAGTTCGCTCAGCGTCGAGAAACTTAGTGCGAACCAGGCTGCCTACGATAATGCCCTGAACGTCCTGAAAGCCGCGCTGGCCGACAAGGGCTACCAGTACTCGAAGAGCGCGCCGTACTTCAGCAACACCAACTGGGGGAGCGAAGAGGCCGGCGCCAACCTCATGGGTGCGGCTTACAACTACCAGATGCTCCTCTCGGAGCCGGGGGGGTACGCCCACAACCCGGCCTATGTCAGAAAGCTCATCTCCGACTCCATCGAGGCGACCTGTAACGGCACGATCACCGGCTCCCTCGATTCGGCACTCGCCAATCTGGTCGGGAGGCGTGCCATCAGCCAGCAGGCCGCCGACCGGCTCTCAAGTTACCAATCGTTCAACACCGCCTGTACCGGCTGCCATGACTCCGCCGGCACCGGGAGCCACGCCGCGCACCTAAAGGAGGGCTTCTCCTGCGCGCAGTGCCACAACACGACCGCCCTCGACGCAAGCACCCTCATTCCCGGGACCGCCAGCCACCTAAACGGTCAGCTTGACGTCGTCATAGCGCCGGCCAACAGAAGCGGCGTCATCAACTTCAACCCGTCGGGGCACAGCTGCTCCGGGATTTCCTGCCACGGCAACGGCACGGCGACCCTCACCTGGGGGAGCGGCCCGGTGAGCTGCGAGAGCTGCCACCTGGGAACCCTCTCGGTGATCGACGGGGTGACGGCCCAGGACCGTCCGCTCAGCAGCACCAGCGGACACGGCAAGCCAGGGATCGGCAGCCAGTGCCTGGACTGCCACGACCCCAGCAAGCAGCACTTGGGCGGCGCGGGGATGCTGGCAGCTCCCTTGACCGGGACGCTCAACACGGAGTGCAACTACTGCCACAACGACACCACCCTGATCCAGAATCCCGCCTCCAGCAAGATGAGGGCCCATATCACCAAGAACGGCGTATCGTCGGCCTGCATCGACTGCCACGACCCGCACGGAACGACCAATCTCTCCATGATCAGGAGCACGATCCTGGGGCAGAGCATCACCTACACCACTGCCGCGCAACTCGTCGATCTGAACAGCAACATGGGCTTTTGCCAGGTGTGCCACACGAAAACCAAGTACTTCCTGGCCGGCGTGCCGGAGACCGCCCACGACACGACCGACTGCCTGGCCTGCCATGACCATAAGTCGCCCAACGGAGGGTTCCTGTCCCGGCCCGCCAAGCAGTGCGATTCCTGCCACGGCTATCCGCCCGCCCCCCGGCAGGCGGCCGTCGCGGTCGGCTTCGGGATCATGGGGAACTGGTCCGCCGCCATCTTCGAGAGATACTCCGGCGGCGGCGGAGCGCACCTGGTCGCAGCGCACGTACCGAAGAACGCCAGGCCGTCGGAGGGGTGGAACAACTGCATCATGTGCCATGACCCGGGCTACCACCGCGTGGATCTGCTGGTGGACAACCCCCCCCCGATTATCAGCCACATCAGCGTCATTGTTGAACGCAAGTACATTTTCAGCCCCGGTTTTGCCGTCTACACCGGAGCCAGGATGGTGGACCCGCCGGCCAGAAACGTGACGGGGAGCTGCTTTAACCTCAGCTGTCACATGAGTCCGTCTCCGCGCTGGAGTACCGAGAGATAAATTGCAGCCAAACATAGTCGTCATCAGTAGTTATTGAATGTCTTTATCTGCTATATCGAGGAGGAGAAGATGGTAAGACTGTCGAGAGGAATAGGTGCTTTACCGATGTTGGCCCTGCTGCTGACGCTCGGAACGGCGCTCTTGGGCGCGGGGACCGCGCAGGCCGCGCCACAGTACGACTACGGCTGCGATTTCTGCCACCAGATGCCGCCGCGCGATTCGGGGACCGCGAAGAAGAACCCCTTCACCGGCGGGGTGCCGGGAAACCACCAGGGTCACGCGTCCGCGGAGGTGAGCTCCTGCGCCGTCTGCCATACCGATCAGACCTACACCAACGCCCACCGCAACAAGGTCATAGAGCTGAGCGACAGCCTCGATTACTCGCGAAAGCAGGTCGGGGTCTTCCTGAACCAGACCTCGGTGCCGCCCAACCCGCTGGGAACCTGCTCCAACATCTCCTGCCACTCCGACGGCAAGGGCGTGTTCAAGGTAACGGCGGCGTGGGGAAGCGCCCCGGCCGAGATGAACTGCTCAAGCTGCCACGATGCCGCACCCAACACCGGAAAGCACCTGGGCAAGCATGCCGTCTTTCTCGGCAGCGGCACTGATTCCTGCTTTAATTGCCACTCCAACCACCTAAGCGATGCCAAGCCGTTTGCCCACGCCACCTCTGCCGGCAAGCGCCGCATCGAGGTGAAATTCGCCGGGCTGAACAACCTCGGAAGCTATGACCCCGAGACCTGCTCCAACCTCTACTGCCACAGCGACGGTCGCGGTAATCCCAAGGCCGTCAGTTGGGCCGCAGGGACCACCCTTGACTGCTCCGGTTGCCACGGTGTCGCAACCACGGACACCCTTTCCCCGAAGCACGCAAGCCACGTCAACAATGCGACGGTGCTCGGCACCAACTACGGTTGCGTCGATTGCCACGCCAGCGCGGTCAGCGACAACAACACCGTCTCCGACAACACCAAGCACGTCAACGGCACCATCGACTTCAGCTTGCCGGGAACCCATCTGGGCACGGTAGCCGACGGCACCTGCTCCACCTCCTACTGCCACAGCGACGGCAAAGGGACCTTCAAACCCGTCACCTGGGCCGGCGCGGACCTTGTCTGCAACGGCTGCCATGGCACAGGCAACGCTACCGGCGCGCCCGATTACGCCAACGAGGCTCCTCCCGGCGCAGCAAAAGCCAATAGCCACTCCAAGCACGTAAGCTCCGCCGCGGACTGCGTCTACTGCCACTCCAAGACGACCGTCAACGGCATGACCATCATCGCCGGCAGCCAGCACACCGACGGCTTCAACAACTTCACCTCGGGCGGCGGCAAGAGCTTCGGGAAGCTCGCCGACAAGACCTGCTCGAACATCAGCTGCCACAGCGGCAACGGCGTCGTTAAGAACGTCGCCCCCGCACAGTGGGGAGCCATCCTCGACTGCTCCGGCTGCCACTCGACCCTCAGCAGCAGCCACTCCGCTCACCTTAGCCAGTACGGCTGCGTGGATTGCCACACCGGAACGGTTTCTTCCAACACGGTGATCAGCAACCAGGCGGTCCACATGAGTAACGAAGCCGAGGTCGCCGGCGCCAAGGTCGTCTACACCCGCGGCAACCAATCCTGCGCCACCAGCTGCCACATGTCCGGCGCTCCCAGGTGGGACGCCCCGGCTACCGGCCAGTGCAATTCCTGCCACGACGTGACCGGCCCGCTCATCTCCACCAAGGCCCACGCCGTCCACTTCGCCGGTACGGCCAGGGGCCCCGGCATGGCTCTGGACGCCAACAGCTGCAATATCTGCCACGTCTATAACGGCGAGAGGGACGGTCTCCACGCCAACGGCGTCACCGAACTCAGGACCGGCTACAACATAAACGGCGTCTGCGTCGCATGTCACAAACAGAGCTCGACCCAGTGGGCCACTGCCGCTTCGGCAACCTGCGAAAGCTGCCACAGCACGGCCGGCGGCGCGCTGTCGGTGATCAGCGGAATGACCGCTCCCGACACGACCCAGGCGGCCACCAGCGGCCACGGCAAGGCCGGCATCAACCAGAGCTGCGTTGCCTGCCACGACAAGAACTCCGCCCACATCAACGGCGCAGCTGGAGACAAGCGGCTCCTCTCCGGGCTGGGAAGCGGCAACAACAACACCGAGTGTAACTACTGCCACGCGGACGCCGGAAAGGTCAGCGCGCTCAATCTCAACATCAAGACTCACCGGGCTTCCGGCTCCGGCGCGCTCTGCTCCGACTGCCACAATGCCCACGGCACCGCCCCCAACGCCATGATGGTCAACAAGACCTTCAACGGCGTAGCGGTAAGTTTCACCGGAAACAACACCTTTGCCAACGACGGCAGAACCGGTGTCTGCCAGGTCTGCCACACCACGACTCAGTACTTCACCAAGGCCGGGCAGCCGCAGGCCACCCACGTCGACAGCACCGTCAACTGCCTGGATTGCCACGCGCATAACCCGGCCGCCGGTTTCGCCTTCTCGGCCAACGGCGCCTGCGACGCCTGCCACGGTTATCCGCCCGCACCGCGCAAGACCCTCAACGCTGTCAGCTTCGGGGTCCAGGGGAACTGGTCCTCCGCCAAGTTCGAGGACTACTCGGGCGGCGGCGGCGCCCATATGGTCGCGGCACACGTACCCAAGACCCTGAGACTGACCGGCACCGACGCCGACTGGACACCTTGCCTTCCCTGCCACTTCGACGGGAAGAACGCTCACGCCAGGTCGTTGCCGACGCGCAACCACGTGGAGAACGTCTCGGTGACGATGGATCCGCAGTTCCGCTTCAGCCCCGACTACTTCATCCTCTACTCGAGCGCCAAGCTGGTAAGCGGCTCCGCCAACAAGTCGGGTACCTGCTTCAACACGAGCTGCCATATGAGCAAGTCGCCCAAGTGGAGCACCGAAAGATAGCTTTACCACGCAGCAAAAAACAGGTACAACCTCCGGCGGGGGATTTGATTCCCCCGCCGGGTAGTTGCTTAAAACGCTACTGCCATAGGGCTTTAGAGATAAGGAGTAGGAAATGAAGAGTTGCCGCAGACTCGGATGGTCAAACCCGCGAGTGATAGCTTTCCTGATTGTGCTCGGGATTGCGCTTTTCTCCGGAGCGAAAGTGCAGGCAGCGCCGCAGTACGATCTGCAGTGCGACGCCTGTCACCGCCTACCGCCGCTTGATTCGTCGGGGGGACGCGAGCCTGCCACCGGCGCCGTCAAGGGTAACCATCAGAGCCATTCGGGAGCGACCGGCGCCACCTGCGTCAAGTGCCACGGCAGCGAGCTTACCTCCACCGGGCTTACCTCCACCGGACATCGGGACAAGACGATCCAGGTGCAGGGAAACATCAACGGTTCCCCCTTGGACGCCACCTATAGCAGAGGCTTCATCAACCAGACTTCCGTGCCGCCCACCCCTTTGGGGAGCTGCTCCAACGTCAACTGCCACTTCGAGAAGATCACTCCCACCTGGGGAAGGCTGCCGAAGTACGTTTTGCCGACCGATTGCGACGGCTGCCATGCAACGGTCCCCGCTAGCGGAAATCATCCCACTGGCGGCAGCAAGCACGGAAATTATTACGGCACAGGGACCGAGTCCTGCAAGCAGTGCCATCCCGATCACACCTTCGACGATTATCCATTTCGCCACGCCACTAGCGCCGCCAGCCGGGGCATCGCCGTTCAGTTCGGCGTGCTCCCCAACGCAGGCGGCAGCTATAGCGGCAACGGCCTGAATTACCTCCCGAGTGAGAAAAAGACCAGCTTCGGGAACTGCGCCAGCGTGTACTGTCATTCAAACGGTATCGGCGGGGCGCCCAATACTCCTGCGGCCTGGGGCGGCACCCCCCTGTCGGCCGATTGTTCCGGCTGCCACGGCGGCAACGCCAACGCGGCCTATAAGATCGGCACGGGTAGCCATGCCCAGCACATCAACAACACCACCGCGCTTGGCACCAACTATGACTGTGCCCGCTGCCACAACACCACGGTCAGCGTCGGCAACGACCTGGCGATAACCACCATCGGCAACCATGTCGACGGGGTTAAGACGGTCGTTTTCAACAATGGCGGCGGTTACAGCGCCGGCGCCTGCTCCGGGACGCTCTGTCACGCGACCGGAAACGCCGCCGTGCCGCTGGCGACGCTCCCCGTCTGGGGCGGCGGCGCACTTGACTGCAAGGGGTGCCACGGCGCCGGCAGCAGCTTCGGCGAGCCGAATTACGCCAACGGCGGGGCGGCCCAGCCGACGGCCAACAGCCACTCCGCGAGCCACGTGACGGGCGCGCTTTCCTGCGTCAGCTGCCATGCCAACACCACCGTCGACGGCGTCTCGATCAAGAGCGGCTCGAATATCCATACCGACGGCACCAACAACGTCGACTTCAGCGGCGCCGGGTCCTACAGCCAGGGCGCCAAGAGCTGCTCCAGCATCTACTGCCACTCGGACGGCAACAGCGGCCAACCGCTGCAGACGCCGGTATGGGGCGACGCCATGCCGGCCATGTGCGTCGGCTGCCACGGCGGCGATGCGAGCGTAACGCCGGCCTCCAGCGTCATCAATACCTACAGGCACCGCTCGCACATGAACAACTACTCGACGCTCGGGCGCGGCCAAAACCTCCAGTGCGGCGAGTGCCACGCCACGACGGTGGCCCTGGGGGACAACCAGGCGGTCACTATCACTGGTCAGGCAAAACACCTCAACAAATTCAAGGACTACTCCGGCGGGAACGCCGGGCGCTATGACCTGGCGACGTTCGTCTGCTCCAACCTTTACTGCCACAGCTCCGGTCAGGCAGCCCCCAACAACGTGTTCCGGAACCTGACCACCAGCAAGGCGTGGAACGGCACGGCGAAACTCGACTGCAACGGCTGCCACGGCTACGGGGCGGGTGGGGCGGGTGGGTTCACGGCGCAATTCGGGGAGCCCAACTACCCCAGCGGCGGCGGCGGGAGCGCGACGGCCAACAGCCACAAGAAGCACGTCCTCGACGCCAACATGACGAGCAGCACCGGCTGCGTCGCCTGCCACCGGACCACCGTCGACGGCATGATCGCCAACAAACTGAGGGATTACTCCTCGGCGCACCTGAACCAGGCGCGCGACGTAAGCTTCGCCAGACTCGGCAACTACACCGGACACTACAACGCGGGCCTTAACGACATGACCTGCTCCAACACCTACTGCCATGGAGTCTCCAGCTCGGCAAAATGGGGCGCACCCGGCCCGCTTCTTTGCGACAGCTGCCACAAGGCGAGCTCGCTTCTGCCCGGCCACGGCAAGCACTGGGAAACCGCAACCGCCGCCACGAGCTATACCGCACTTCCCGGGAATCTGACCGGTACGGCCACCAAGTACAACTTCGAGTGCTCCTCCTGCCATAACGGCAGCCATGCCAACGGACCCAAGGGGCTAAACGGCGCAGCGGTCGAGGTGTTGTTCAACTACACGGCGGCGGGGCGCAAGGGTAGCTACACCAACCCTGGGGCCACCATGGCTTATGACGGGACGCTCCAGTATGCCACCAACGGCAGCTGCGCAACCACCTACTGCCACAGCAAGGGCAACGGCACCGAAGGGTTCGTTGCCGCCAACTGGGGTGCGCCCGACAAGTCGCTGCGCTGCAACGGCTGCCATGGCGGCGACTACTCCAAGGCGAACCCGATCAACACCGACCTGCACAGAAACCACCTGGACCCGGACCTGGCCAATTCGTCGCTTGGCAAGGGCAACGGCCGCAAGTGCGGCGAGTGCCACGCCAAGACGGCGAGCTTTGCCAACAACACCACGATCATCGACAAGACCAAGCACGTCAACAAGTTCCGGGATTATTCCGGCCTGCTGGCGGGCGGGAGTTCCAGCTACGACCAGAAGTATAAGACCTGCAACAACATCTACTGCCACAGTAACGGCAAGAGGGACCCCTTGGTGAACCAGTACGTCAACCCGGGGAGCTGGACCGCCACGGGCGGGTCCCCTGCCTGCAACGGCTGCCACGGCCAGGCTTCGCCATCCGACTTCAGCGATTCGATGGGCACGCCAAACTACAGAAACCAGGGGCTTCCCGGGAGCGACACCTCCAACAGCCATCAGGCCCACGTGCAGAAAATGGGGCTCGCCAGCACCAACGCCTGCTACGTCTGCCACGCAAGGACCGTGGACAAGTACGCTCCGCAGAAGTTCAGCCCCTATTCGACGACGCACATAAGCGATGGGGCCACCCACGTTGCTTTCGGCCGCATCTCCACCGCCGGCTTCAAGCTGATGAGCTCCGTCTCCAAGGCCAGCTACAAAACCGGAAAGACCTGCTCGACGGTCACCTGTCACAGCGACGGCAAGGGTGGCTATCAGGATGTGCAGTGGGGTGCCCCCAGCAACTGCGCGATGTGCCACCCGATGAACAAACTCTCCCGCGGGCACATCTTCCACGTCTACACCTCGGCCGTCAACAACCCGACCTTCTACAACAACTACACGGCGAACCGCTCCAACAAGGGTGCTGCCCTCGGTCGATACAACTACGGCTGCGCCAACTGCCACCCGGTTAATAACCCCAATCACACCAAGGGGACCGTGCTCATAGACCTCAGACGGGGACTCGCCAGTGAGGTGGGTCTGCTGCGCTCCAGGAACTCTGCCGCCATCACGACGGGCGCGGTGCGGGCCGGAACGCTCTATTCGGGGACCATCGTGGCGGGGAACACGCTTACCTGCGCCAACGTCTACTGCCACTCAAACGGCTACGCGAGCTCCCCGGCATATGCCACCGCTCCGGACTGGTACAACGGCAGCTTCACCGGCGACCGCTGCGCCAACTGCCACGGCAACGCCCCGAACAGCACCGGCAACGCCCCCAACGGCTACATTGCCGGTTCGCCGACCCACTACAACAGCAACTGGCTGGGCGCCGGCGGCGCCGGTGGCCATTCCATCGGCATCCACTCCAACACCATCGCCAATGCCGTCAATTTCACCGGTGTGCTGACGGCCGGATCGACCGATCCTTCCAGCCACGGCCAGACCCCCACGGTCGCGCCGACCACCATCGGCTGCAATACCTGCCACTATAGCGTGGTCACCAGCAGCGCCAACAACGGCAGCGCGCAGTGCGCCGGGTGTCACACCCAGCCGGCGACCCAGGCTCTGGCAACCATCGCCGACAAGTCGCTGCACGTAAACGGCACGATATCGGTTCAGTTCAAGCAGACCAAGCTCTTCAGCAAGGCTCAGCTTAAAGACGCGAGCTTCGCGCTGGTCTCCTCGGTCTACATGAAGCGCTACAACGGCTACAAGGCGGGCACCAGCTACGACGCCTCCAAGACCGATCTGAACGCCGGCAGCTACGCCGGCAACAGCGGCAACTGCACCACCGTTTGCCACTTCAACAAGCCGGTCCGGTGGGACAACGTGCCTGCCGCCACCTGCAGCAGCTGCCACTCCTCGCTGTAGCAAGAGGGAAATGCACCAATGAAAAAAGACAGGATGTTTTTGAAAATCTTTACACGTAAGATCTGCTCGGGAGTGACGCCTGTGAACAAAGCGAAATCAATGAAATGTGGAGCACGACTCGCACGGCAAGCCTGGAATAGTGCGCTGGCGGTTTCTGCCGCAGTCATGTTGTTTGGCGGGCTGACGGCGCCGGCCTACGGATTCGATCCCGTCATGCATAACAGCTCGGCTGCCGGCTCCACCAAATACGGCGTCTGGGGCAAATCGTACAGCTGCGGCACCTGTCACCAGAGCACTCTTGCTGCCGGGGCTAATGCCAAGGCGGTCAGCCCCTCGGTGCAGGGAAAGACCGTCACATTTAACTCTTCGGTCAGTTACGGGACCGATTCGGGGCATACCACTTCCGTGCAGATCTGCGAGGTCTGCCACACCCAGACCTCGCATCACCGCTACAACAACAGCGCAAACGGGGCGAACCACCGGGGGAGCGCGGACTGCACCTCCTGCCACCTGCACCGCGCCGGGTTCTCGGCGGAGTCCCCCGGCGGAGTCTCCTGCGACGGCTGCCATAACGATCTGTACCTGAACGGCTCCGGCTACGGCATGCACAGCCAGACCTCCGGGATGAGCTACAAGCACTACATGGACAACGCCCTTACCACAAGCGATCCCCTGCTCACAGGCGGGCCCCTGGGATCCAGCTGGTACGCCACCAACATACCCGATTCCACCTCCAGCTCCCCCACGGCCAGGCGCTGCCTGATGTGCCACGTGGACCACGACCAGTTCAAGGTTGGAAAGCGGGCCTTCAACCTGAGACCGAACGTGACCTCCGTGCCGATCGCCGGCATGAACCGGGACGACAATCTCTGTCTGAGCTGCCACAACCTGGAAAAGACCAAGGCGTATACGGGGCCAAACGCCGAGACCAAGGCGATGCCGATACCGTACCTGGGCCTTTCCTACGGCAACGCGACCTCCATCCTGAACCGCTCCACGCACGGCTATGAGACCACGACCACCTATGCCGACGGCTCAAGCTTCAAGGCCGTCTGCGTCAAGTGCCACAACGACTCCATCGGCAAAAACGGCGAGACGCCCAAGAGCTCCGTGAGCGGCCAGAAGGGGACCTACAAATTCGGCGAGCACAACTCCACGGTACCCGGCCGTTTCTCCATCTTCAGCAACGACTTTTACCAGAGGCCGGCAAGCGGAACCACCCTCACCTTAAACAGCACGAACAGGACGGTACAGGTTGTGCCAAGCCCCGGTTGGACCGCGGACCTCTCGGGGCACTATCTGGTTATCACCAGCGGCACCGGGGCAAACCAGCGCGCCCTGATCACCGGCAATAGCACGGATACCCTGACCCTGGCGACCTGGCCCACCATCGCCATGGACAATACCTCGAGCTTCGACGTGGCTGACGACAACCTCTCCATAGACAGCGTCTGCTTCAACTGTCACAGCCACAACGGCCAAGGGAAGACTAACGGCGATAAAGTCGACTGGTACGGCCAACAGCCGATCACCGACACGCTGGAGGGGATCTACGATCTCTTCGTGGGCGACTCCGGAACCCTTCCTACGTCGATGACTACCAAAAGTATCTCTGTTACGGTCCTCCTGAAGTCCGGCGCCTGGAAGACCGGCACAGGGGTAGCCGGTTCCATCACTGGGTTCGTCCTGAAATGCCCCGGTGGCAGCCGGACGATCACCGGATATACCGCAGGCCCGACCCTAACCGGCAGTGTCTACAGCTACACGCTGACCCTCGCGTCGTCGATCAAAAGCCTATCGGGAGGGGTCGTAATAATGAAACCGTCCAGCCACCCGCTGGACATATATGCGCGTCACGAAAGCGACGAGCGGGTAAACACCGCCATCGGCTGGAACAAGGGTGACCAGGGGACAACCGCGACGGCCAATTCTGCGACCGGGGCCACCCAGATCACCGATATGACCAAACTCTGGACCGGTGACGAGTTCGCAGGGGCACTCATCACCTTCCCCAACCTCTTCGAAAGCGGAAACCGGGTAATCCGCACCATCACCGGGGGACCGGCCAACACGGTTACCTGGACGGCTCCGGTGAACGGCCTGAACACGGCAGGCGGCGACGACTACTACATAGGGAAACGACACGTCTCCTGCGGCGACTGCCACAATACCCATGCCTCGTTCAAAAACCCGGAAGGGAGCGTGACGACGGGCGGGACAAACGGCAACACCATCACCGACAATACCCTTGTCAACGTACCCGGATGGTACGACAACATCTGGGCTGGCTATCTGCTCAAGGTCCGCTCGACCGCGGGTGTGACCAAGGATACTGAGCAGATCCGTTTCATAACCGAATACAACAAAGCCACCGGCCAGTACACCGTATCGCTCCCCTTCACCGGCACCATTGACAACACCTACAGCTACGAGGTGATGATGGGAGACAAGTGGAGCGCCGCGGGACAAAGCGGCGGCCGCGCCGGCTCGGGATCCTCGGGCGTTTGGGGCACCCTCATCACCGGCGGATGGACCACGGGGTTCACCCGTGCCAATGGCGCTCTGGTTAGCGGCATAAACCTCGCTTTGATCAAGATCGAGAACGTCTTCGACAACACCGGGACGATCGGCGGCAATGCAAATGCGGGCCAGCGCGACCTCTGCGTCCGCTGCCACAGCTATTATTCATACGGCACTGCCACACCAATGACCCCGTCGGGCAATGCCGACGGCAGTGCGGTCCGGTCCACCGACACGGCGGCGGAATTTAACCCGAATAACGTAGCGCACCACGCCGTGTATGCCAGAGGCAACAACCAACCTATCAAGGCTACCGGCACCACGGTAGTTTCCCCCGGCAGCTACTACAACACCAACTGGCCGGTTTACTCCACAGGCACCATCACCATCAACATAGACGGCACCGCGAGCATCACAGGCGGCGCCCTCAGGTCGACCGTTCTCCCCGGGTGGTATGTCTACCGTGGAACGCTTGCCTCCGGCAAGCCTCCGGCAACTGCCACGAGCGGCTGGTACCAGATCACCACTATCACAAATGACAAATCGTTTACCGTGACGCCTTCTCCTGCGGTTCAGCAAACCGGCGCTTTTGCCGTCACCGCCGGGCTTGGCAACAGCTTCGTGCCTCCCTACGGGCCGTGGTCGATCCTCAGATGCAGCGACTGTCATGGCTCCACCAAGACCGATCCGGTCGGCCCGCACGCCTCGGTCAACAAGTGGCTTATAAAGGATGCGGATACCGCGCTTAAGTTCGAGTGGGACAACGGCACTACGGTCGCAGTCGTCGACTATGCAGCTTCCCTCGACAATGGCAGCAATGTACTGAGCACAGCGGACAAGGCATACTTCTGTTTCAACTGCCACCGTGCCGATGTCTATGGAAGCCAGGCCGGAGCGACAGGCGGGAAAACCCCCAAACAGACGTTGCTCTCCAGGGCTTCCCACGGACAAATGTGGGTCGCTGACGGCACCCACATCGGCGTCTTGCCGAAATGGCCGCAATACTGCAGGCACTGCCATGGAGGCGACAAAATCGGCGGGATCCACGGCTCCAATGCCGCCCAGGTAAAAGGAGATGCGGTCCCTCAGTCGATCCGGTTCCTGAACGGAGCCACTTGGAACAACGGGCTGAGCGTCCTGCCGACGAGTTCCGGGGCATGCTACACGCAGGGAACCGCCACGGCTGTCAGCAGCTGCACGCAGCACAAGTCAGTGGGTGGCTCATCTAATACCTTTACCATCCAGTACCCGTACACCGGATACTAAACATCTGCTCAAGGCGGGCGCAAGCCCGCCTTTTCTCAGGCAGATCGCCGTCGCCTCATTCGTATTTGCTATGATTTTCCCCGACCATAGCCTATACTGTGCCGCAGCCTCACCCTGAATCTCCGGCATGGTCATTTTATTAATGAAGAAAATCCTCTCCATCCTCAACTCCCGGCAGTTCGCCGTCTCCTTGCTGACAGCCATCGTGGCGCTGCTGGTCCTTTCCACCTTTCTTCCCAACGAGATCACCCGCTCACCCGAACAGTGGGATCTCATGGCCCGCCGGCAGCCGCTATTATTTCGCCTGGCGAGTACCCTTTCCACGCCGTACCTGGTGAAGCAGTGGTGGTTCGTGGCCACCGCCTTCTTCCTCTTTCTCGCCACCTTGACCTGCACGGCCACGCGCCTGTACGGCTGGCGCAAGGGGCGGAAGTCGGAGTTTTCCAAGGAGAAGGCCTTCACTTTTTCCACGGAGGGGAACTGCGCGGCGTCTCCCGAAACGGTCTGCGGCAATGCCGCTCGGCTCCTCAAGGAGGGGCGCTGGGATTGCAGTCAGCCAAGCCGCGCCGGGGAGAGCCTGGTCATCGCCGCCGAGAGGGGAATCGCCCTTGGTTTCTGGGGATCTCTGGCCTTCCACGCCGGGCTTTTGCTGTGCTTTATCGCCATCCCCCTGAGCGCCTTTAACAGCTTCAGCGGCAACCTCTTGTTGACCCAGGGGGCCGTGGTCCCGCTGCGGGAGGGAGTGCGACCCGACCATGGCGCCGACCCCTGCACGCTTCCGGCGGGAACGGTATCCGTGGAGGACCTGCGCGGCATCTACCTTAAAGGGAAGTTCAAGCTCGATTTCGGCGGTACCCTGCTTTTGGACCGGGACGGGCGGGCTGAGAGGCTTCCCTTCAGCGTCAATCAGCCGGTCAGCTCCGGCGGCTTCCAGTTCAGTCTCCAGGAGTACGGTTTCGCGCCGCGGCTGGTGGTTACCGGGGCTGGCCTGCCAGCTTTCGATTATTTCCTGAATCTGACCCATCCTGAGGAAGGCGACTATTTTCCGCTCCCCAAAGGCGGCCTGAGGCTCTTCGTCGCCTTGTTGCCGGACTTCTTTCGCGATAAGGACAAAATCGGGTCACGCTCCAGGGAGCCTAGAAACCCCTACCTTCTGGTCAAGGTGTTCCAGGGCGAAAAGGTCCTCGTCGAGCGGCTGGTGAAAGTGGGGGAAAGCGTTGAAGTGGAGGGGTACAGCATAGCCGCTCAGCAGCTGGGGAACTGGGTGAACCTGGCGGTGAGCCGCGAGAGGGGACTCCTTTTCATTATTTTAGGCTCGCTCGTGGTGACGTTGGGACTACTGGTCCGCTTCCTCAGCAACGAGCGGAGGCTGGAGCTGGAGATACTTCCGGCTGCCGGCGGCTGCAGCTGTCGGCTTAAGGGGTACAGCCGTTATTATCCAGCCTTTCTGGAGAACGAAGTAGTCGGTTTTTTTGACAAATTGAAGCACATGTGAGGCTGCGATGGCGTTTTGGGAAGAACTGTTTTTGTGGATTGCTATCGCACTGTACGCATTCGCATGCGCCGGATTTCTCAGCTCCATGGTCTTTCGCAAGGAGAGGTTTCAAAGGGCCGCTTTCGCCCTGACGGCGTCGGCCTTTGTCTGCCATAGCGTAGCCGGCGGCGTGCGCTGGTATGTCACGGGGCACCTGCCGGTCATGCACACCTACGAAAACTCCCTGATAGGTGTCTGGTTCGTGGTGCTGATCTACCTTGGGCTGCGTTACTATTTCCCTCTCTCCCGCCCCTTTGGAGTGGTGGTCACCCCCTTTGCCCTGCTGATCCTCGGGAACGGGCTCCTGGTAGGGGCGGAACTCCAGCCGCTGGAACCGGCTTTTCGCAGTAACTGGCTCTTCGTTCATGTACTTTTCGCCTGGATGGCTTTCGGCTCCTATCTGCTCGCCTGCGCCGACGGCGTCATGTACCTGCTGAAGGAAAAGGCGCAAACCGGCGTGTTGAGTCGTTTGCCGGAGCTGAAGCTTCTGGAGGAGCTGTCGCTGCGCCTCATCCTGTTCGGCTTCTTCGCCCACGCTGTCGTGATCGGAAGCGGCGCCATCTGGGCACATGGCCTCTGGGGGCGCTACTGGGGCTGGGACCCGGTGGAAACCTGGTCGCTCATCTCATGGCTCATCTACGGTCTCAACCTCCATCTCAGGATCACACTCGGCTGGTCGGGGAGGCGGGCGGCCTGGCTGTCGGTGTTCTCGCTAATCGGGATTATCTTTTTATTTTTCGGTTTTGGGCACGGCTCAAGCGTGCACACGGAGATGTTCTCGCGGTAACAGTTGCCAAGCAGAGGAGAAAGTGGCGTGAAAAGGATCATCACATCAATCGTTATTGCGTTTCTGCTGCTCGGTTGCGGCAGGTTCAACAAACCGGAACAAACCGAGGTGGAGAACTTCGTCAAAGGTTACTGCAGTATTCTGCAGCGCGTTTACGCCGAGGCCAGGCTGGAAATCCTGGCGAACGTGGCTACCGAAAAGGAGTACAAAAAGGTTTTTCCTGTGGTGCAGGCACTGAAGGCCACCAACAACGTGATGAAGACGGAGGTTCTTGACTTCAAAGTGAAAGGGGCGACGGTGCAGGGCTCGCAGGCCACCGTCAGGACTTCAGAGCGCTGGCGCTATTGGTGGGAGGACAGGAAAACCGGGGCAATAACCAAGCCGAAGGTCGAGGAGTCCTACGACCTGGAGTATAACCTGCTGAAGGTCAAGGGAACCTGGCGGGTCGACCTCATCAAGGGCTTGGACCAATGACCTTATGGATCTTTGACCTGCCCATACCGTACCCCTCGGCATATACTACGGCATGAATAAAAAAGGACCTAGGCAATTAAGCCTAAGTCCTTGATTTTTGTGGAGCCATCTATCGGAGTCGAACCGACGACCTATTGATTACGAATCAATTGCTCTACCAACTGAGCTAAGATGGCAACGAGCTTTCTTAGATATACCAAAAATGGGCGTAAGTCAAACAATTAAGCTCGGGTCCGGCTGTCAGCCGGGTTTTACCCGCGTTGTGCCCTTGAGACCTGAACAGCGACAGAGCCCCCGGCCGCGGCTGGACGCCCTGTCGAGTGAAACGAGGCGGGCCTGGGCACCGGTAGGAAAAGAGAGCGGACGATTGGTCTGCGACGACTGCCGATGCAGAGGGGCCACCATTTTCGGCCGCCCGGTGCCTTTTTGGCGACGCGTGTTGACTGGTCCCGCCGTAAGTGTTACATAGGGGGGAGAGGTGTCCGATGCAAAGTGACAATACGAATGGCAGTACCAAGTCCCAGGAAGAGATTGCGCTGCGAGAGGCGAAGAAGATGGAGCGAAGGGCCGCCATGGCGGAGATCAAACGCCTGCATGCGCTTGACCCGGCCAAGGCGCGCGAGGCGGCCAGACTCTGGTTCGAGCAGAACGCCGAACCGGTGGCTGCCAGCACGGCCGAAACCAGCGCCTTTCACCGGCGCAAGCTGAGCGAGGCGGATCCCGAGCGGGTCGGCAAGGCGGCGGAAGCACTCAAGAAAGTCGAAGCGGTTGCCGAGAAGGCGCAAAAGGCTGCAGGCGAGGCAGTGAAGGATTGGCGCAAGAAAAACCCCAATAAGGTGAAAAAGCTGAACAAGGTGTACCGAGAGCGGTTGAAACCAAAGCAGGGCCACAAATAGTCGTTGCGGGATCTTGTGGATTTTCCCCTGCACAGTCAGGCTCTTGTCGGTTTTTTCTCTGGACAATCGGGATGAGTCTGCTACATTACCGGAATCAAAAATTAAGGGAGAAGGGAGCAATTAAATGATAAAACGACTCGTGCTGATGCTCGTGTTGCTGTCAATGGTAGCAGTATCTTCAGCTGCTTTTGCTGAGGCGCCCAAAGACAAGGGGCCGGAAGTCATCAGGCTCAAAATGGGTGACATGGAACTCCCATTCAAACACTGGAAACATCAGAAGGCCACGAATAACGAATGCTTCCACTGCCACAACACCAAGATCGGCAAGATCGACAACTGGGGCAAGGACACGGCGCACAAAGTCTGCATCGCCTGCCACGAGCTCGAGGATAAGGGCCCGGTTAGCTGCCGCCAGTGCCATGTCAAACCGAAGAAGAAGTAATCAGTAACCGGCAGATGCGGACAACGTATGTGGTGCGGGGGATAACCGGTAACGGTTATTCCCCGTGTGCGTTTGTGGGGCCGGATTCGCCGCCGGCAGCCTCCCTCACCCCGGTCCATACATCCCGGTGGGAGAGGGAGAGCCTACTTGAGGCGATTCCAGCCCAAACTACGGATGAGACCTGTCGGGAGCGGCTTTACTGCCGCGATTATCGCGTCCTGGAGGATGCTCCCACGGGGTAAATCCGATGGCCCACGCAGAAGAAAACAACTCGACAGGGTCAGGCGTAATTTGGAAGATGAGATTGTGTTAATGGTTCTAGTGGGGGGAGCTTTTTTGTGGCAGTCAACTTTTGGAGTATACGCTAAAATTTTTTTTTGCAACAGTCTGTAAATTTCAGTTCAGCGGTGCTATATTTCAACTCAGCTAGCTAGCGTAACAGAATCTCGGAAAAAGGAGGTAGTCAGCATCGAAGAAACTCCACCGAAGAGGATTCTAATCACATGACAGCAGTCGAGCTCCGGTGTCAACAGGCTCCGGTATGACCCTTGAAAAGGGTACCAGCATAATAACAAAATGAGGCCCGCCACATCGGCGGGCCTTTCACTTATCTGCCATAGAGAGCAACCTTCGATCACCCCGCAATCTTCCGCTTTTTCGCCTTTCCCTGCAGCCCTTTCCTTCAGCTCCTTTTCCCGCGGTAACGCACGTCTTCACCTCGGTCGGTCCCGTTCTGTCCGATCCCGTTTGAGCGCCTCAATAATGCAGGACTTCCTCAGGGAGCGCGCACAGCACGCCTTCAAGCGCGCTCCGGAATTTGACCTGCAGGGCACCGATCCGGTCCTCGCGCCCTGTCAGCGCCTGCTCGAGCTCCGCTGCCGCGCACTGAAACGGAAAGGCCGCCAGCACCCCGGCGATCCCCATTACCGAGTGGGCTATGTGGGCCGCCCCGGTAAGATTTCCCCTCTCAATCTCGACACCGAGCGCCGCTGGCGTTGCGCGGTACTCGGCCGCGAATCGGTGCAGCAGGTCCAGGTACAGCTCCCGGCTGCCGCCGATCTGGCGGATCCCCGTCTCCAGGTCGAGTGCGGCCAACCCTCGGGGGAGGGGCGCGTCTCCCGGCTTCCTTCCGGCGGAGCCCGGCACCGCCGGCGCCGGGGGGATCCATCGGCTGATGGCCCGGTACAGTTCGGCCGGCGTGAACGGCTTGGCCAGGTGGTCATCAGCCCCCGCGGCGAAACTCGCCTGTACATCCTGTTTCATGGCGTTGGCCGTTACCGATATGATCGGGAGCCTGGGCCGCTCCGGAGTTTCCAGGGCGCGGATCCCCCTGGTGGCGGAAAGCCCGTCCATGACCGGCATCTGGACATCCATCAGCACCAGGTCGAAGTTCCCGTCCCGGATTTTTTCCATCGCCTCCACGCCGTTTCCGGCCGCGGTCACCGCCAGTCCCGCTTTTTCCAGCAGTTCGCGCGCCAGCATCTGGAGGGCGTCGTTATCCTCCACGAGCAGGATCCGCTCGCCGTTGAAGCGCAGCATCGCGGGTGCCTCCTCTGTCTTGGCTGCCGGGGTGCGCGCGCCCGAGCCGACGCCGAAGGGGAGGCGGAACGAGAAGGTGCTTCCCACTCCGGGTCGGCTCTCGCAGCGGATCTCCCCCCCCATGAGGGTAGTCAACTGACGGCAGATTGCCAGCCCGAGCCCGGTGCCGCCGAACCTGCGCGTCGTGGAGCCGTCGACCTGCCTGAAGGCCTGGAACAGCTGCGACTGGTCCTCGGCAGGTATGCCGAGTCCGGTATCGCGCACGTCAAACTCCAGCTCGACCTGGCCGTCTACCTGACCGGCAATCCTGACCCCCAGGGCAATGGAGCCGTGCCGGGTGAACTTTACCGCATTGCCCAGCAGGTTGTTCAGTATCTGGGTGAGCCGCCTCGGGTCGCCGAGCAGCAGTGGGGGGACCTCTGGATCGATGGAGCAGCGCAGCTCAAGCCCCTTTTCGGCGATGCCGGCCCCGAACAGGGCGCGCAGTTCCCCAACCACCCTCTGCAGCGGGAACTCGACCTGCTCGATATCGAGCATCCCCGCCTCGATCTTGGAGAAATCCAGGATGTCGTTGATGATGCCGAGCAGCGATTCTGCCGAGCTCCTGATGGTGTGCAGGTACCGATCCTGTCTCGGGGGGAGCCTCGTGTCCTGGAACAGCTGGCAGGTGCCGAGGATCGCGTGCATGGGGGTGCGGATCTCGTGGCTCATGTTGGCGAGGAACTGGCTCTTGGCTGCGTTGGCCCGCTCCGCCTGGAGCGCCAGCTCGTTGGCGCGCTCTATCGCCTGCACCAGCTGCCGGTTGGTCTCACCGAGGGCTGCGAGACTTTCCTGGAGCGTCTCTTGCGCCCTTTTCTTGGTGCTTATGTCGAGTTGGGTACCGGTCATCCGGGCCGGCCGCCCCTGCGCGTCCCGCTGCGCGACCTGGCCGTGGCTGGCGATCCAGACATGATGGCCGGCCTTGTGCCGGAGCCTCGCCTCGGCCCTGAAGGTCGGCGTCACCCCTTCGAAATGCAGCTTCAGCGCGTCGTTCACGAGCGGCAGGTCGTCCGGGTGGCAGAGGTCGCGCCAGGTCTGGCCGCTCAGCGGGGAAAGCTCCTCCAGGGTATAGCCGACGACTGCGGCCCAGCGCTCGTTGAAAAACATCTCGTCCGTCTCGATCTGCCAGTCCCAAAGGCCGATGCCCGACCCCTCGATGGCCAGGGAAAGCTGCTCCCTGGACTGCTGCAGCGCCGCCTCGGTGCGGGTGCGGACCGTGATGTCCTGCTTGATGCCGATGAAATGGGTGACCTCGCCGCGCTCGTCCAGCACCGGCGTTATGGTCACCTCTTCGTTGTAGCAGCTGCCGTCCCGGCGCAGGTTCACCCACTCGCCGCGCCAGGGGCGCCCGGCGAGCACGGTGTCCCAGAGTTCCCGGTAGAGGGCGGCGTCCTGGAGACCCGATTTGAGGATGCGCATGTTCTGGCCCAGCAGTTCCGCCTCGACATAACCGGTCAGCTGGCAGAAGGCCGCGTTGACCCAGAGGATCTCCGCCGCCCGGTCGGTGATGACGATGCCGTTGGCCGCCGCCTGCAGGGCGGCGCTCTGCAGACGAAGGCGCTCCGCGGTCCGGCGCCGCTCGGAGATGTCCCAGAAGGTGACCAGCACGCCGTCGATGCCGCCGTCGCGCAGGACCGGGGTGCAGTTGTAATTTACCGGCAGGGGGGAGCCGCCCCGGCACCAAAATATCCCGTTCTCGCTGCGCAGCGACTGCCCCCACAGGGCGCGGGCGTGCACCGGGCATTGGTCCGCGCTGTAAGGCGAGCCGTCGGGGTGGGAATGGTGCAGCAGGTCATGCATGTCCTGCCCCAGGAGCGGCTCGACGCTGTCGTAGCCGAGCAGCCTGAGGGCCGCCTTGTTGACGAAGCGGATGCGCCCCTGGGTCGTGATGCTGATGACCCCGTCGCTTGCCGCTTCGATGAGCAGGTTGGCGTAGTTTTCCGCCTCGCCCCGCCTGGCCGCCCCGCGTTTCATGCGCCTGAAGATGAATAAGAGCGCCAGTGCCGTGCCGAGTATGACTATGGAAGCAGTGAGCGCCAGATGCTGTCGTGCGTCGCGGAAACTGCCGAGCAGCAGGTAGGACAGACTCAGCAGCGCCAGCAGGGTCAGGCTGATGGCGGCGGTTATTTTCAGGCTGCGGCTCGTGGGGCTCTCCATTGCGATACCTCTTTGCTGTTGATCTCTCGGTCCGGCGCGTGGTCGTATCTGTTCCGATTGGGTACAGTCGCCTGTACCTATACCCTGTAGGTAGCATCCGGCGTGCCGAAAGGCAAAGTCTTGTAGTTACGATGGGTTGTGCAGAGAATGCGCGGCAGGGTGTGTACCGAACGGGAACGGTTGTACCCGTCGGGTACACTCGGCCGGCACGGGCAGATGGGGGCAAAAGCGCAGGGGAAACGTCAGGCAGGGGAGGAAAACCACAGGCAGAAGAGGAGGGGATTGCGTTTTATGCAGGGATACCCTTTACGGGTATCCAGTGCCAAGGGTAGCAGTCTTGAGGAATTACCTTCAAGCCTGATTTTCCTAGTGTACTTTGCGGACCGTGGCGTCCCTGGCGGTACAGGTTTCAGCCGTCCGGAAATGGTTCAGGGGAGTGGTAGACGGGCCGGTGGCGGGGTCATTGGCGGTAAAACGCCTTGCGGCCGATCTTGAGGAGCTGGGAGGCCTTGGATTTGTTGCCGCCGCAACGCTCCAGAGTGGTCGCGAGAATACGTTCGGTAAGCGCCGCGAGCGAGAGGTCGCTAGAGGGGAGCGTGAGGGTGTAGCTGACGCTCCCCGGGTCGTTCCCGGAAGCGGCGGCCGGTGAAGGGTGGTTCGATGCCGCGCGCCCCCTGGTGCCGAAGCCGATGTGGTCGGGCCGGATCACGCCGTCCTCGGTGAGGATGGCGGCCCGCTCCAGGCAGTTGCGCAGCTCCCGGACGTTGCCCGGCCAGCCGTAGTCGAGCATGAGCCCCATCGCCTGCTCCGAGATGCCGGAGAGCGGCTTGCCGAGGTGCTGCCTCAACTGCTCGAAGACGTATTCGCACAGTATCGGTATGTCCTCCCTGCGGTCGCGCAGCGGCGGAATGGTGAGCGGGAAGACGTTGATCCGGTGGAAGAGGTCCTCCCTGAACCGGCCGGCGGCGACCTGCTCGGCGAGGTTCCGGTTGGTCGCGACGATGACCCGGCAGTCGGCGGCTATCAGGTCGTTGGAACCGATCCTTTCGTAGACGCGCTCCTGGAGCACCCGCAGCAGCTTGGTCTGCAGCGCGAGGGGCATGTCCCCAATCTCGTCGAGGAGCAGCGTCCCCTGGCGGGCCAGGCTGAACTTTCCTTCCCGGTCGCGGTCCGCGCCGGTGAAGGCCCCCCGCACGTGGCCGAACAGTTCGCTCTCCAGGAGGTGCTCGGGGATCGAGGCGCAGTTGACTGCAACGAACGAATTGGGGAGCGCCTTGCCGGCGAAGTGGATGGCCCGTGCCAGGACCTCCTTGCCGGAGCCGCTCTCCCCGAAGATCGCCACCGTGGTCTGGCGCGCGGGAACCACCTTGGAGGCAAGCTCCAGGACCTCCTTCATGGCGGGGTTCACGGTGACGATGCTCTGGAAGCTGAAGCGCTCCCGCAGGAGGCCTCTGATCTGCTCGTTCTCCCGGACCATGTGGTGGTAGTCGAGGGCGCGCTGGATCGTCATGCGCAGGTCGTCGGGGTTGTACGGCTTTTCCAGGTAGTCGTAGGCGCCGCGGCGCATCGCCTCCACGGCACCCTCCACCGAGCCGTTGGAGGTGATGGCGATGATCGGGATACCCGGGTGGAGCTCGCGGACCAGCGCCATCAGCTCAAGTCCCCCCATCACCGGCATGACCAGGTCGGAGATGATCAGGTCCACCGGGCACTGCCCCAGTATGGCGAGCGCCTCGGCGCCGCTTGTGGCCGTCACGGGGGTGAAGCCCGCCTGCTTCAGGTGGGTCTCAAGCATGAAGAGGATGATCTGCTGGTCGTCGACGACGAGGATGGTCGGTTGATCCATGGAGGCCTGCCTTTGCGCTGCCGAATGGTGATAAGACCTTATCGGACGATTGGCCGGGTAAGTTGAATTTTTTGTCGATGGGAGAGCGCGGAAGGTTGGTCCTCAGTATAAGTAGTATCCGGATCCGCGGAAATGGGAAGCATTCGTGTCAGAGGCAGGGGGAGGGCTGTCAGATCTGAGTTTTAGAAGGCCTAAGTCCCTTATGGCGACCTTTACAGCTGCACAGATCCTGATACTGTCACAGTGCAAATGTATTGGGATGCAACCTGGAAGTGTGTTGTTGCTGTAACAGGCTGAGGAATCGTGAATAGTAACTTGTTTTTTGGAATATTCTAAAATATACTCTGGCTGAAGCTAGGTAAGTCGCGCCAGGAAAAGCCATCTGACTTGAGAGGAGTACTGACCATGATGACACAAGAAGAAGCGAGAGAGTTTACCTCCCGATGGTTGCCGGCCTGGACAGGTAACAAGCCCGATGAACTGGCAGCTTTTTATGCCGACGATGCTTTGTTCCTGGACCCCGGCCGTCCCCAGGGGATTAAAGGGAAGGATCAGCTGATTAGCTATTTCAGGAATGTGCTGAGCCATAATCCGACCTGGGTTTGGACCCAGATCGAGCCGATTCCTATTGAAAAGGGATTCCTGAACAAGCTGTCGGCACGCATTCCGGTCGGTGAAAAGATCGTTGAGTGCGTCGGACTCTGCTTCCTGCAGTTCGACGGTGCAGGGAAGATAAAGCGCAACGAGATTTACTTTGATCGGACCGAGCTGGTCAGAGAGATCAACAAGTTCAGGCAGTCCATTGCGCATTAAGGGGTGAGGCGCCTGCAGAGCTGCAGGGCGTGATCTTTAAGGGACTTTGCTCACTGGAATGGCCCCGACGTCGGCAGAATTATTGCCGACGGCCGGGGCTGTTTTGTTTCAGCGGGTAGGGTGGGCAAAAGGCAAATCCCTCCAATCGGTTCAGCTCCCGGCCGCCGCTTCCTGCAACCCCAGCTCCTTGATCGCGAGGTCGCGCATCTTGAACTTCTGGATCTTCCCCGAGGCCGTCATCGGGTAGGATTCGACGAAACTCACGTACATCGGGATCTTGTAGTTGGCGATCCGCCCCTGGCAGAATTCCCTGACCTCCTCCTCGGTCATGTCCAGGCCCGGTTTCAGCTTGATGGCGGCCATGACCTGCTCGCCGAACTTGCGGTCGGGAACGCCGTAGACCTGGATGTCGGAGATCTTCGGGTGGGTGTAGAGGAATTCCTCGATCTCGCGCGGATAGATGTTCTCGCCGCCGCGGATGATCATGTTCTTGATTCTGCCGGTGATCTTGCAGTAGCCGTTGTCGTCCATCACTGCCAGGTCGCCGGTGTGCAGCCAGCCGTCCCGGTCGATGGTCCGGGCGGTCTCCTCCGCCATGTTGTAGTACCCCTTCATGACGTGGTAGCCGCGGGTGCAGAGCTCTCCCTGCCTCCCCGGCGCGAGATCCGCCCCGGTCTCGATGCCGACGATCTTCGCCTCGACGTCCGGCAGGGCGCGCCCGACCGTCGTTACCCGCAGCTCGATCTCGTCGTCGGTCCTCGTCTGGGTGATGACGGGGGAGGACTCGGTCTGGCCGTAGGCGATGGTGATCTCCGAGGCGTGCATGTCGCGGATCACCTTCTTCATCACCTCGATGGGGCAGTTCGAGCCGGCCATGATCCCGGTCCGGAGGGTAGACAGGTCGAACCTGGCGAAATCGGGGTGCTCCAGCTCGGCGATGAACATGGTGGGAACCCCGTGCAGGGCGGTGCAGCGCTCAGCTTCCACGGTCTGGAGCACCTTGAGCGGGTCGAATATCTCCACCGGCACCATGGTCGAGCCGTGGGTGACGCAGGCCATCACCCCGAGCACGCAGCCGAAGCAGTGGAAAAAGGGGACCGGGATGCAGAGCCGGTCCTTTTCCGTGAGCTTCATGCACTCGCCGATGTTGAAACCAATGTTGACGACGTTGTAGTGGGTCAGCATGACCCCCTTCGGGAAGCCGGTGGTGCCCGAGGTGTACTGCATGTTGATGACGTCGTGCGCCCCGAGTGTCGCCTCGACGGCCGCCAGTTCGCTGTCGGGTACCTCCCTGCCCAGCTCCACGACCTGCGCGAAGTTGAACATCCCGGCGGGTGTGTCGTCACCGATGAAGACGACGTTTTTCAGGTGCGGGAGCCCGGCGTTCGCGGTACGGCCGGGCTCGCAGAGCGCAAGGCCCGGCACCACCTCCTCCAGGATCCGTACGTAGTCGGTATCCTTGAAGGATTTGACCATGAAGAGGGTGGTCGAGTCGGACTGCCTCAGGATGTACTCCAGTTCGGCCGATTTGTAGCTGGTGTTGACGGTCACCAGGACGGCGACGATCTTGGCCGTGGCGAACTGGAGTACCACCCACTCCGGCACGTTGTAGGCCCAGATGGAGATGTTGTCCCCCTTCTTGATGCCGAGCCTGAGCAGCCCCTTGGCTACCTTGCGGCACACCTCGTTGAACTCGCTGTAGCTGTAGCGCACCCCCCGATCGGGATACACCAGGGCCTCATTGGAGGGGAAACTGGCCGCCATCTGATCCAGCAGGCCGCCTACGGTGACATCAAGCTGTCGTGACATGATTGCTCCTCCTTCTGGGTGTTTATTGCTGCCGATGAGCAATGCAATTATTTCAGGAGGTCCGGCAGCTCCCCGCTACGGCGCCCCGGGCGCGTGCCACCTTGGAGCCCGAGGGGGTGCCGAGGAAGTCGCAGATGAAATTGCCGGCGCCGATCAGGGCGTCCAGGTCGACCCCGGTCTCGATGCCGAGACCGTCCAGCATGTAGAGCAGGTCCTCGCTCGCCACATTGCCCGAGGCCCCGGCGGCATAGGGACACCCCCCCAGACCCGCAACGGAGCTGTCGATGACGGAGATGCCGCGCTCCAGCACCGCCAGGATGTTGGCCAGGGCCTGGCCGTAGGTGTCGTGGAAATGGACTGCCAGGCGCTCACGGGGGACCCTGTCGGCCACGGCGTCGATCATGATCTGGGCCTGGCCCGGGGTGCCGACCCCGATGGTGTCGCCCAGGTAGATCTCGTAGCAGCCGAGCTCTAGCAGGCGGGCGGCTACCGAGGCGACCGCGGCAGGGGCGACCTCCCCCTCGTAGGGGCAGCCGAGGGCGCAGGAAACGGCGCCGCGGACCCGGATCCCCTTTTTCTGGGCCGCGTCGATGACCTTGGCAAACCTCTCCAGGCTTTCGGCGATGGAGCAGTTGATGTTTTTCTGCGAGAAGGTCTCCGAGGCGGCGCCGAACAGTGCCACCTCCTGCGCCCCGGCAGCCAGGGCCGCCTCTAAACCGCGCAGGTTAGGCACCAGCACCGGATAGCTGACCCCGGGCCTGCGGGCGATCCCGGACAGGACCCTCGCATTGTCGGCCATCTGCGGCACCCAGGCCGGGGAAACGAAACTGGTCACCTCGATGGCGCTGAGACCCGCGGCAGAGAGCCGGTCGATCAGGGCGATCTTCACCTCGGTCGGCACCAGGATCGGTTCCTTCTGCAGGCCGTCGCGCGGACCTACCTCGACGATCTTCACCCGCTTCGGGAGTCTCATGGCGCCTCCTCGCAGGGCGCGAAGGCGAGCAGCTCCGCCCCTTCATGGACCACCACGCCGATGGCGAAATGAATCGCAGCCACCACGCCGTCCCGGGGTGCGGTGATGGTATGTTCCATCTTCATCGCCTCCATGATGACCAGCGGCGCCCCCTGCTTTACCTCGGACCCCTCCCGAACCAGCAGCGCCACGATCTTCCCCGGCATTGGTGCGGTCAGGCGCCCACCCTCGACCTCCTGTTCTCCGGCATGGGCCAGCGGGTCGTGCAGGGTCAGGCGGTGGTTGCAGCCGCGGGTGACGATGGTCAGGTCGTCGCCGTGGCGGACCACGGTGGCGCTCATCCTCGCCCCTCCGAGGTCGGCCAGCAGGTCGCCCTCCTCGTTAAGCCTCCCCCTGACCTGCAGCTCCCCCCCCGGGAGATCGAGCAGGTAGCCGCCGGGGCGGTAGTGGGCCGTGACCTGGACCGTCGCACCGGAGTCCCGGAAGGTGAGGTCGTGGTGGTTGTCGCCGTTCATCTGCCAGCCGGTGGTCAGGTGCCAGGGCGCCCAGCGGTCGCGGGAGGCAAGCGCCGCCTGTTCCGCCTCGTCGCCTCGGCGCAGAAGGAGGTACAGGGAGGCGAGGGCCAGCACCTGGTCGGAGGCCGCGCAGGTTTCGGGGAAAAGGACGCCGCGGTGGCGCTCGATGAAGCCGGTGTCGAGGTCGCCGGCCGCAAAGGCGGGATGGGCGGCGAGAGCTGCCAGGAACTCGACGTTGGTGGAGACTCCGACCACCTGGTACTCGGCCAGTGCCGAGCGCAGGCGGCGCAGCGCCCCGGCGCGGGTCGCGTCCCAGACGATCAGCTTGGCGATCATCGGGTCGTAGTGGATGCTTACCGAGTCGCCCTGGCGCACCCCGGTGTCGATGCGGACGTGGGCGTTCTCCCGCGGGGTGCGCAGGTGGGTAAGGTTGCCGGTCGAGGGGAGGAAGTCGCGGGAAGGGTCCTCGGCATAGATGCGGGCCTCGATGGCGTGGCCGCCGATGGAGAGCTCGTCCTGGGTGCAGGGGAGCGCCTCGCCCGCCGCCACCCGCAGCTGCCACTCCACCAGGTCCTGCCCGGTGATCATCTCGGTGACCGGGTGTTCCACCTGCAGGCGGGTGTTCATCTCCATGAAGTAGAAGCAGCCGTCCGAGTCCAGCAGGAACTCGACCGTGCCGGCGCCCACGTACCCTATGGCGCGGGCGGCGGAGAGCGCGGCGCAGCCCATCCGCTTTCGCAGGGCCGGGTCCATGCCAGGCGCCGGGGCCTCCTCCAGCACCTTCTGGTGGCGGCGCTGGATGGAGCAGTCGCGCTCGAAGAGGTGCACGGCACCCCCCAGGGAGTCGGCGAAGACCTGGATCTCCACGTGGCGCGGGCGGGTCAGGTATT
>Ga0209125_1000683_pt1 | contig 40505 bp, 34 predicted proteins | sample BarGraIncub1131A_FD_184503 | JGI IMG/M metagenome (GOLD analysis project Ga0209125, IMG submission 184503) | Arctic peat soil microbial communities from Barrow, Alaska - Barrow Graham LP Incubations 11-31A (SPAdes) (version 2) | ecosystem: Environmental > Terrestrial > Soil > Wetlands > Peat... | reverse complement strand
CTGGTGTCATCAAATTACCAGAAGGCGTAGAAATGGTAATGCCAGGAGATAATGTTCAAATGGAAATTACCCTGATCACACCAATCGCTATTGAAGAAGGCTTACGTTTTGCTATCCGTGAAGGTGGTAGAACTGTTGGGTCAGGAGTCGTAGCTAAGATTATATTAGACTGAAGCTGAGTCCGATTTTTGTAAAAAAAATTGGTAGCGAGTGAGCGTTAGCAAACGAGCGATAACGAAGCAAATGCAGATTTTGAAAGAAATTTCCAGATGGATATAAAATTTCTAAAAAATCTGTAAGCTAAGGCCAATATTAATTAAGAAACACAAAACAATTTTAAACCGTTCCTTACAGAGGGACGGTTTTTTGTGGTATAATGGGTGAAAACATTAGCGGAGGAAAGAAGTAGTATGAAAAAATATATTTGTATCAGCATCCATGATAAGGTGGAGCCAACCGGAAATGATTATAACAAAGGATTTCGAAAATGTAATTCAGAAGACTTAACACAGCAAATTGAAGATGCCTGCAATACCTATGATGAAAAAGGGTATGATGTTCTTTCCATAGTCCCGATTATTCAAGGACAGCATGTGATGATATCCAGTGATGGAGGCTGGGCAAACAGCACAACCGAAGGTGTTATGATCACGTTTAAAGCAAAATAGAACCAATAATATATAAAAAAAAGACCTTTTCAATTGAAAAGGTCTTTTTTTTATATGAGAAGTTTTATTTCAGAAAAATCATGTCCGCGATAAAAAAGAAGGGCTTCATAACTCACCCGGTAGATAGCCTTTTGCGGGATACCAAAACAGCGAGCAGTGTTGGAAATAATTAAAATTGAAAAGTCTTCCACCGGCATTTTTATTTTGTCTTCACAAAAACCTCTGGTAAGTTCCCGTCGCGCTCCAAAATCAGCAAGAAGGAGGGCATCAAACTCAATAGGCCGTATACGCAGATTGTAATCCTTTACAAATTCATGATAGATTTCACTCATACGCCCATGAAGGAAAGGGTATAATGAATCATTCTGAGAAATCTCAAAATAAAAGTTTTTAACAAGCGGATCACTGAGTAGATATTGATACCAAACCATGGTTAAATAAAAGTGTTTTTCAAAAGAATTAATGGGTTTATAACCAATAAGTTTAACTTGGAGGGATTCATTGATTGATGTTAGATAATCATCAAAAATCCGGGCAATAAATGTGTCTTTGGTGGCAAAATGATAAGTCATTGAACCCAATGTTGTATCTGAATGATCAGCGATCTGTTGAATCGTAGTGGCATTATAGCCTTGATTATAAAATAGTTCTTTAGCACTATTATAAATACGTTCTTTTGTCATTTCGCCTTTTGTCATTTTTCGCATAAAAAAAATCTCCTTATAAGATATTTCCAGAATTTTATTTTAACATTAAGTAGAAGAATAAACAAGGAGGAAAAATAAAAAATAATAAATTTACTAAAATAACAGTAAATAATAAGTAATTTAATAAAAAATACTTGACAAAACCACTGTAAAGGGTTACTATTTAATAAGTCGTCGTAATATTACTGAATGAACAGAAGAAATAACAAAATTACTAAAGTGAAATAGCCGGATATTTTATTATTAGTAAGAATGAAAATTCAAGGAGGCTCTTTTATGGAAAAAAAACCCTTAAGTTCAGGGCTTAAGAAATTCTTTGGTGTTGGGGATCTTGGTTTTACTCTGATGTCGAATGTTGAAGTATTTTATTTTGCATATTTTTTAACAAACATTGCAAAATTTGATTTGGGAACAACTGCAATAATTATGACCTTAACAAGTACAATAGACATGGTATTGTCGCCTTTCTATGGTGGATTTATTGATGCTCTTAAACCAATGAAATGGGGAAAATACAGATCGTGGTTGTTAGTAATACCACCAATTGTAGTGGTTCTCTATACATTTATGTTTACGATTATTGGCACTGGAATAGTACCAATTGTCATCATTTGTGTAGCTTTCCTTACTTCACACATTGCATGGAACTTCTCGTATGTTGCTAATATAGCATTAATACCTACAATTTCGTCATCACCTGAAGATCGAACCCAATTATCCGCAACACGAGGCGCTTATGCCAATGTTGGGAAAATTATTTTCTCAGCAATGGGGTTAACCACTATTTTATGGGTTGGCGGAGCAGTTGGTAATCCAGTACTCGGATTCACAATTTCGGCATTCGCAATGGCTTGTGTTTACTGGTTAGGCTATTTCATTCACTTCAAACTGACAAGTGGATATGAAGTAACATATGAAGAAGCAACTGCAAACACGAATGTTGCTCAGAAAGAAAAAATATCCGTTGGCGATATGTTTAGATCATTGGTTCAGAACCCGCATTTGTTAGTGTTACTTTTAGCAGATGTCGCGCGTTGGACAGTTAACTTTGTCTGTGCAGGGTCGGCAGTATACTTCTTTACCTACGTAGCAAACGATGTCGCAATGTTTACCGTTTACTTGTTGGTTGCTAATATTATGGCAGTAATTGGCTCCTATTTAAGTAAATATGTTGCCGCAAAATTGTCAACAAGAACAGCGGCACTGATTGGCTGCTACGGTTTAGGGATATTCTTAATCGGCTGTCAATTCGTTGTTGGTAATATCATGCTTGTCCTAATCGTCCTTTCATGTGCTCAGTTCTTCTTAGGATTCCTGTATGCATTGATGGTTGCTTTATACGGTGATGCATCGATTTACAGTGAATGGAAAACAGGAAAAGAAGCATCAGGCTGGGTTATGGGATTATCGAATTTACCATTAAAACTTGGCATCTTCATCAAAGGGTTAATCATTCCGGCAATGCTGGCTGCCGCAGGATTCGTTGCAAAAATGGATCCGGCTACTGCTACACCGGAATTGAAAGCTGGTATTACGACTTTATTCTGTACAATTCCAGGTTGCACGGTTCTTGCAGGTGCTGTTTTATTAACATTTGGATACCGATTAACGAAAGAAAAAGTGACACAATATCAGATTGAAATAGATGCAAGAAATAAAATAACAGAATAGTAAGAGTAAAGCAGATGACATCTAAATAATCACATAACGAATAAGAAGCCTCTTTCAAATCATTTGATAGGCTTCTTATTTGTTTATTAGTTATAAATATGTTATAATTTCGATAATATAGGTTGCTTGTAAGAACACAAAAATTTAAGAGGAGACGACGCAATGAATAATTTTAGTATATCTGAAGTGATGGATTCCCTGGGAGTTAACAAATTCACGTGGAAAATATTTTTCTTGCTGGGTTTAGCGATGGTCTTTGATGGCTATGATTATATGATTGTATCCTATACGATGCCTCAAATAGCTGCTGAATGGGGATTAAGTGCAATAGCAAAAGGGAGTTTGTCTTCCTGGAGTCTGATCGGTTTGATCCTGGGCGGTGCCCTGGCAGGCATTATCTCTGACAAAATAGGACGACGGAAAACATTAATATTCGCCATCGCACTGTATTCGCTGATGAATATTCCAATTTATTTTTCCAACAGCTTCGTGATGTTTGCCATGTTCCGGGTATTGGCAGGGATCGGATTGGGCGCCTGCATTCCTGTTGTCACCACCACTTATTCTGAATCGACACCAACCAACAAACGCGCTATTTTTATTACCTTTGGGATGGCCTGGATGATAGTTGGCTGGGTCCTTGCCGGCCTGATTGCAACCGCGGTTGTTCCGGTATTCGGATGGCGGCTCTGTTATCTGATTGGCGGCTTTCCACTAGTATATGCAATTTATCTGTACTTTAAAATGCCGGAGTCCGCCTATTGGCTGGCGAATAAAGGTTACCGGGAAAAAGCGGTTAAAGCGCTTCAAAATATCGAAAGTATCGCAACGGGTAAATTTACAAATTGGGATCCGAAGGCCTTAATCGTTCCGAAACCACCGAAACAATCAGGTCCGAAAGCACTTTTTTCCAAACCATATATCCGCATTACTGCCGGTATCTGGATCATGTATTTTTGCGGCTGTTTTATTGTTTACGGCATCAATGCCTGGCTGCCGTCATTGATGCTGGAAAAGGGTTTAACCCTGAATTTTGCCTATGGACTGGCAATTGCTCAAAATGCGGCAGCGATTATAGCTAATTGCTCCACGGGTTTTGTCGCCGAAGCCATTGGCCGAAAAAAGAATCTCATTTTTTCCTTTGGGCTTGCGGCTGTTTCGGTTATTATCATGGCCACTGTCGGCGGTAGCTTTGGTGCGATTCTGGCTGCCTGTATTTTCCTGGGTTTTGCGGTAAACTATTCGATTACCGCCATCCAGCCTTTAATGGCAGAGGCTTACCCAACGGAATTCAGAAATACCGGGGTGTCCTGGTGCCATGCCTTTGGCCGAATCGGCGGAGCGAGTGCGCCGATCATCACCGGTGTAATCATTGGCATGGGGCAAGGCTATGAAGTATCGTTTTTCTTTTACGTTATTCCGGCAGTGCTGGGTCTATTGGCGGCGGTGTTCCTGGTGAAAAAGGAAACCAAAGGAAAATCTCTGGACGAGCTTGCAGTCGTAGAATTGAAATAAGTTAATACATTGAATGGATTAAAAGTCCCAGGTAGTTATGCCACTACCTGGGCTTTTTAATTGGAAAAATCACTTGATGTTGTAAATTTAATTTTGTTGATACGATAAAACCAGTCCTAATTCATATATAAACTGTCTGGCAGTGGGTAATGTAAACAACAACGATCTTTGACAAAACAGGGAATATTGATATAATATCTCTGTTTTAGTAATATTGATAAATCGCCACTAAGAATGCCAGATAGAGGATAAGATATTATTCAAATCTGGCTCAAATGATCATTATAAAAGGAGATTAGTGTGAAAAATAATAGGAAAGTTAGAGGTTTAATTGAATTAATACGACCAGAGCTGCCGTTCGCGGCAGGAATATGTGTGATTATTGGAGAAATGATTGCATTTGGTGGTTTTCCTTCCTTCCAAAATTTATTTCTGGGATTTATGTGGGGTTTTTTCTTATCCAGCCCGGCAATGATCCTAAATGATTATTTTGACATTGAAGTTGACAAGGTAAATTCACCAAATAGGCCCTTACCTTCAGGATTGATTCAACCTGTTTCTGCTATTGGATTAGCCGTTATAACAACCCTGATAGGGATGGCAGTTTCAGCGTTTATTGGCAAGAGCGCTGTTTTATTATACATCGTCTTTTGGTTGGTCGGCTTCTTATACAATTGGAAGCTGAAAGAAATGGGATTATTAGGAAACTTGTTGGTCAGTTCTTCGGTTGCCATTACATTTATTCTGGGCGGTATAGTGGTGCAAGAACCATGGAATAAAACAGTTTGGATCCTTAGTTTAATGGTATTTCTTTTTGACCTTGGTGAGGAAATTGCAGCTGATGCAATGGACATTGAAGGTGATAAAAAGCGGAATATAAAATCCATAGCCATACTTATTGGAAAAAAGAATGCTCTGCGCATTTCGGCTGTGCTATTTGTACTTATGATAATCGTTAGCTTTTTACCTGTGTTTTGGAATCTACTTGGAACCAGTTACTTTATCATAATTTTCATCACAGACATTATGATAGTTTCCTTTGCAATCAAACTATTGAAAAGTCGAACCATCGAAGGTGGTCGATCTTCCATACGTGGCATGTACCTTAGCGGACTACTTGGGATGCTTGCAATTATTGTTGGTAAGATTTTTATTTAGAAAAGAAAAGGTGAGAAATTCATTGAATAAAAAATATATTAGAACATTAACTACCAATATCATCGTCGCTGCAGTTTATGTAACAATAACCCTATTGTTTGGAGTTTTAAGTTTTGGGGTGATTCAAATAAGATTGAGTGAAGGTCTTAATCATCTGATCTGTTACAATACAAGATACTTTTTGGGTATTGTATTGGGTGTAATAATTGCCAATGTCTTTTCTCCTTTGGGTCTCATTGATGTTTTTGTTGGGACATTTCAGACCGTGGCAGGTCTGGGTATCTCATTGTTGATTTTCAAAAAAGTGACTGACGTTAAAAAACGTATGATGGTGAATATTGCTGTTATGACCGTGTCCATGTTTATCATCGCCCTGGAGTTAACCTATGTTTTTGGACTGCCTTTTTGGCCAACCTATGCTACGGTGGCTTTGGGTGAGGCTATTTCCATGACGATTGGTGCGTTGCTGATCTATCAGATAAACAAGGTGATTGATTTCAAGGAAAAGATATGATGAATTTTCAAATAAGCCTTGACATGATAATGGATTTCATTTATTATAAATATATCGACCGATGGTCGGTAATTGTGAGGTGAACATGAAAACAATCAAGGAAGGCGAAGTTCGAAAACGAGAGATTCTTCACGTAGCACGGGAATTATTCATTAGAAAAGGTTATGAACAAACTTCAGTGAATGATATCTTGAAGATTGTAGATATCGCTAAAGGCACCTTTTACTATTATTTTGCTTCAAAAGAGGAAGTACTGGAGGCAATCATCCTTGATATTGTTGAAGAAGGAGCAAAGCGGGCAGAGAAGATTCTCAGGGATAAATCTGTTCCTTTGGTGAATCGTATTATGATGGCAATCATGGCACAGGCTCCGGAGTTTGAAGGATCGGATGAGATCAAGGAAGAAATGCATAAGGTAGAAAATACAAAGCTGGAACAGTTATATTTAAAGGCAATGCTTAAACGAATGACGCCGCTGTTACAGGAACCTGTTTCCGAAGGCGTGGATCAGGATATTTTTCATATGGAGTATCCGACGGAATGCATCGAATCTATTTTGCTGTTGGGACATATGTTGTTCGATTGTGATATTTTCGAATGGGAAATGGAAGAGTATCCTAAAAAGATACAGGCATTTTTATCTAATATCGAGAGAATGATGGGAACAAAAGAGGGAGAATTGAATAGTTTTTTACAGATGTTCGGACAGATGCCATAGCTGGCGGGACATCTGTAAAACTATTTTTTTTACTCTTGTACCGACCGATGGTCGGTTAAAGAATATAATTACAATTCAGGAGGATCTTAATAAGTATGAAACTATTGCTGCATCTTGTCTGGAAGGACTTTAAAAGAAATAGAGTGATCACAACTGCCCTGGCGGTATTTCTGATCCTCTCGGCCATTTTGATGGCGGGCGGCCTAAGGGTGGCCGGTACAATGAACTCTTCATTGAACGGGTTAGATCAACTGGCTGTGCCCCCTGAATACCTGCAGATGCATAAGGGCACCTATGATGAGGAAGCTTTTGCTGACTTTGTAAAAACCCATGATTATATCAAGAATTCGCTGATCGTCAAGATGCTTGATATTGGCAATACAAATATTATTTATCAGGGTGAAACACTGGAAAAGTGTCTGATGGATAATGGCTTTGTTGTTCAGAACGAAGGATTTGATTATCTCCTTAATATGAATAATGAAATTGCGGTTGTTGAGGATGGGAAAATTGGTGTTCCTGTTTATTATGCCGAGGAACTTGGTATTCAGGTCGGCGATGTTATTACATTGCATAAAGATGATTACAGTAAGGAACTGATGGTATCAACCATCATTCGCGACGCATCAATGAATGTGGCCCTGGCATCTTCAAAGCGTTTCTTAATCAGTCCGGCAGATCTTGATGAAATAAGCCGCCATATGGGAGAAAATGAATATTCTTTTGAATTCTTGCTAAAAGATGGTTCATCAACGGCAGCTTTGCAGAAGGATTATATGGAGACTAATATGCCTTCCAACGGTGTTGCCATTACCGACAGCCTTCTGACGATGATGAATGCTTTTTCCTATGGCCTGGTAGCATTCATCATCATCGCAATCAGTATTCTTTTAATCCTGATAGCACTCCTGTGTTTATCTTATTTTATTCGGGCCACCATGGCAGACGAGAATGTTACCATCGGAGAGATGAAAGCCATTGGATTGACCGGAAAAACAATTGAGCAGTTATATCAGATGAAATATATCATTCTTGTGCTGATCGCAGGAGTTATTGGTTATCTGGGAGCTATCCCTTTTGGAGATTTCTTTTCATCCTCGATTATTATGTACTGCGGATATGGGACGGTTGAATGGATGCGATGGGTATTTCCTTTAATCGGGGTTATTCTGATTGGCCTGATTGTCATCCTCGGATGCCACAGAATCATTCGAAAGAATCTGAAAAGGTCGGTGGTAGAACTGATGCGCGGAGAAGAGGAGATCAAGAAGGAGGGACATTATACGTTACCTTCAACAGGATTGAAATACCCCAATCTTACAATGGCGTTCGGTGAATTGAAATGTAAATGGAAGGAATATTTCGTTATATTTCTGGTATTTGTATTTTCATCATTTTTGATTCTGCTTCCCATAAATATGAAGAATACCATTGAAAATCCGTCTTTCATTACTTATATGGGTATCGGAGAATCCGATATTCGCGTTGATATTCAGTACAGCAACAAACTAACAGAACAAAAAGATGCCGCTTTATCCTATCTGGCGAATGATTCCGAAATCACCAAATATGCAATTTACAAAAATGGATATGTACAATCTCAGAATGCGGTTGGGGAATGGGAATACATACGTGTAGAAAGTGGTGATGAATCTGTTTTCCCATTAAAGTATCTTAGCGGAAGCGCACCGAGTGACAGCAAAGAAATGGCCCTTTCGCACATGAATGCGACCGAATTGGGAAAAGAAGTTGGCGATCCGATGACGGTGGTCTATCAGGGAGAAGAACTGACCTTTACCGTCTGCGGTATTTATCAGGATATTACCTACGGTGGCAAGACGGCCAAAGCAGCCATTGATTTTGAAGAAAATGATGTGGAAGTCTATATTATTTATTTGGACGTTGCCGATGGGGTCTCAATTGAGAAAAAAACGGATGAACTTCGAAGTATTCTGCCAGATAGTAAAATAACGCCAGTCAGTGCGTTCATTTCCCAGACACTTGGCGGAATTATGGACAACATGAACCTGGTGGAAGGTGCAGCCATCGTCATTTCGCTGCTGTTAATCATGCTGATTACCGTGATGTTTTTGCAGTTGATCACAGCCAGGGAGCACAGCGCAATTGCAATTAAGAAAGCACTTGGCTTTTCTAACCAGGACATCCGAGTACAGTTCGGAATACGAATTCTTGTGATTCAACTCCTGGCAATCATTGTCGGAACGGTTCTGGCGAATTCTTTGGGTGAGGTTATTTTCGGCTGGATGCTTTCGACCATGGGGGCATCAAAAATAACGTTGTTGGTTGAACCGGTTACGGCCTATCTGCTTTGTCCAGCAGCCCAGCTGCTGGCAGTCTTCATCACAGTGATTGTAGGAACAAAAGTTGTCAGAAACTATCATATCAGAGATCAAATAAGGGAATAGGGAGTCAAACCATGATAAAAGTTGAACAGATCAGTAAGTCATTTAAAGAGTCACAGATACTTAAGGACATATCTTTTGAAATCACAAAAGGAGATTTCATTGCGGTTATGGGACCTTCCGGTTCCGGTAAGTCAACACTTCTCTACAGTATCAGCGGAATGGATAGCATCAGTGAAGGCAGGGTATTGTTTGAAGAAAACAACATATCCGAAATGCAGGAGAAAGAATTATCCGGATTTAGGCTGAACAGAATGGGGTTTGTGTTTCAAAACGCACAGATGTTAAAGAATATTTCCGTTTTTGATAATATTATACTCCCCGGTCTTGTAGCCAAAAAAGAATCGGCGAAGGACGTAAGAAAACATGCATCGGAATTAATGAAGCGGATGGGAATTGAAGGACTCGAAGAGCGCGATATCCGGGAAGTCTCCGGCGGACAGTTGCAGCGGGCTTCCATATGCCGGGCCATGATCAATCATCCTGATATTCTGTTTTTGGATGAACCCACCGGAGCTCTGAACTCCGTTGCTGCGGATCAGGTGTTTGCAATTCTTGAAGAGTTGAATCGTGATGGAATGACCATCATGACCGTGACCCATGATCCAAGGGTCGCGGCCAAAGCAAGGAAAGTAATCTATATCAGGGATGGACAGTTTGCTGGCTGTAAGAAATTTACGGTGGGGGCTGACCGTTCCAGTGAACTGGATGAATGGCTAAAAGGATTTTAATCAAAGGCATAACATAAATATTCACTAAAAGCTCACTTTCTGTTACTGTATTATCTCTGGGGTACAGAATATAAAATAGTGATTTTATGGAATATTGTGGTATGATTTATTTAAAAGTTAATTCAGATTCGTAATAAAAGTCTGAAGTTAGAATTATTTATTTTTAAATGTATATGGGGGAATTTAGATGGATACAAAATGTATAAGTACAAAGCGAGTCATTATAATAAATACTGTTCTCATTCTATTTTCTGTAATTTTTGCGATTATTGTTCATGCACTTCTGCCCACTTTTGTAGATGTTACGCAGTTTGATAGTATTTTTGTTAAATGGTTTGGATTTCCAGCCGTAGTAACATTTTATTTCATTCTGCTATTTATACAGTGTGCGATGGTGGTAAGATACATAGGCGTGAGAGCAGATGTGCCTAAATTACAAGTAGGGATTAGATTTGGGTTAGCATTCGCAATGACTTACTTATTGGGAATGCAAGAGATAGTAGTTGTGGGGTCTCCTTTTTCAAATTGGGGACTCGAGTTTATTAAGTATGAGCTTATAATGGGAATAGGAGATGAGCTGCCGGTAATATTGTTATGTGTGGCAATTGCTTATTTTACATTAAGTGAAAGTGAGAAAATTAAACCAATAAGTAAATTACAAATGACGAAATGCATAAAAACCATTGCTATTATTGCAATTGCTATTTTTGTGGAGAGAACAATTGGTTATGAAAGCGGTCTTATAAACAGTGACAGTGCTACATATCCGGTTCCGTGCTATGTATGGACAGGTTTGTTTGCAATACTGATGGGTTATATTTATGTGTTTTTGTATCCTTTGTTAGTATTCGAAAAAAAGCAGAGTGGTATAATTATACCATTAAGGTTCATAGCAACTATAGGTGTGAATTGGATGATTTTTAATAGCTTTTTTGGCTTAATAATGAAAGGTGCTATGCCTCAAATGCTATTACGGAGTGGATTAGATGTTGTGGTGTTGTTTTTGGCTTCAGCAGTAGCCGGTCACTATATTATTGACTTAAATGACGCTAAATAATTAACGTAATGTGAAAATCTATCATAAATGTTTAAGAGAGTCTAGGTGGAAACACTTTTAATTGCTAATTGGTCACCCAATTAATATTCAGTTAATGTTGTTAATGGATTAATGAAACAAACCTTCTGTATGATTAACTAATCGTTCATACAGGGGGTTTTTTTATGAAGAAATGGAAGAGGATGCTTGGGCTTCTAATGACAGTGGTTTTAATGGGGCCTTTTTTATGGCCGGTTTCGGCAAGTGCAGCAGAAATTGAAGCGAGTGGAAGCAGCGTACCCTCGGGCATTGAGTATTCAGAGTTAGAAGGAAAAATTACCGAATTCCTTAATCAGAGAAAAAGTGGGATGGCTTCGGTATCCCTAGCTGTTTTTGACAATAAGCAAACCCTGTACACCGTCAATGAGGGCTATGCAGATATCGATTTGGCAATCAAAGCAGATGGTAGTACGGTATATGAATGGGGATCTGTATCCAAATTGCTGGTATGGGTGAGTGTCATGCAGCTGGAAGAACAGGGGTTGATCGACTTAAATGCGGATATAAGAAAGTATCTGCCGGACGGCTTTTTAACAAAGCTTGCCTATGATACCCCAATCACCATGACTGATCTGATGAATCATACTGGCGGATTTCAGGAAACAACCTATGATATTGAGGTGACAGATCCTTCAAAACTGGTGGGGCTTGAAAAAGCTCTAGAACAAAGTGAACCGGCACAGATCTATGAACCTGGAACCGTGTGCGCTTACTCCAATTGGGGGACATCCCTGGCGGCCTATATGGTGGAAAAAATCAGCGGAGAAGATTTCTGCGACTATGTGCGTGGGCATATTTTTGAGCCCATTGGAATACAGCACACTTCTCTTGCTCCGGACTGTTCGGATAATGGGTGGGTTAAAGAACAAAGGCAGAGGTTGAATTGCTATAGTATCTATGAAAATCAGTACGAAGATTTAGGAAAATCTATTGCCACTATTTTATTGTATCCCAGTGGGTCAGCGATGGGAACCCTGGGTGATTTCCAGACCTTTGCTAAAGCATTTGTTCCAGGTGAAGGATCCTGCCCGTTTTTTCAGAAAACGGGCACATTAAATCGGATGCTTGAAGCAACGTCTTATTATGGAGAGTCTGATCTTAAACGGAATGCCCACGGTTTATGGATCCTCCAGTATGGGGTTGACATTATGGGGCATAGCGGAAATACTTCCAGGTGCACCTCATCCTTGTTTTTTGATCCCGTGTCCGGGGTTGGAGTTGTGGTAATGACCAATGAATTGGGGGAGACTGCTTTTAATTACGGTCTCTTATCCTTAATATTTGGTGAATATGAAAATAAGGGGGACGTGATTACCAAAACACCGGATCAAAGTGGCATCTATACTTCCATGAGGACTTTTGAAAAAGGATTTACACGAGTCTATAAGTACATGGGTTCCCTGTTGCCTTTATCCAAGACCGAAGACCCGACTGTTTATAAGCCGGCAATGGGTCAGGGGACACTGACCCAGGTATCCGATGAGATGTACTGGATGGACAATGAAAACGGATGGGAATATTTAATGTATCGCGACGAAGGTGATGATGGCAGCATACGATTTGAGATGATGTCACAGGATATCGAAAAAGAAAACAGGTTCACCTTCAGTCTGAAAATAGTGCTATTGTTTTTGATGCTTTTTTCATGGCTGGCGGCGGGGGTATTTCTGATTGTGTTGTTAATCAGGTGGTTAATCTTTAAAACTCAGAAAAGACCAGGCCCGAAAGATTGGAATAAGCGGCTTAATGTCATTGAAATCGTGATGCTTCTGTCAATTCTGATTGAAGGCGTCTTGATCTATTATCTCATATTGATTCCTTTAGATGGGGGAATTGTTACCCTGAATGCCACTGCATGGAAATGTGTGATGCTTGGAATTTTATCAATGCTTCCCATTGTTAATTTAGGGATAATGATAAAAAAAGGCAAAAATTTCAAGGGAACGGCAAAAGAAAGAAGAAACAGTGTTATCATTGAAGCAATGGGGCTGCTGATGTCGATTAATATATGGTACTGGCAGTTTTATAATTTCTGGTCATGTTAAAAGATGTGCGAGTCAAGAGAAAAATGGATAACGAGGGTGGAATAGTAATGAAAAATATTTTAATTGCGGATGATGAAAAGGATATTGTGAAACTGTTGCGTTTATATTTGGAAAAAGATGATATTAAAATATTTGATGCCTATAATGGCGAAATGGCATATCAGATTCTTAAGAACAATGCCATTGACCTGGCTTTACTTGATATTATGATGCCTAAAATAAACGGATTTGAACTGACAAAAAGGATACGCAAAGAATGGGATATCCCAGTGATGATTATTTCGGCGAAAGTTGAACTGAACGATAAGATTCTTGGACTTGACCTTGGGGCCGATGATTATATTACCAAACCATTTGATCCCCTGGAAGTGGCGGCAAGGGTCAGAGCACGATTTAGAGAGAATAATGGAACCGGGATTTCAGGCAGCGAAGATATAAAGCTGACGGTTCGGGAGATGACCTTGAGTCTTGCGGAGTGTATGCTGTATAAAAATAACCAGGCGATCAGTTTCACGGCTGTTGAGTTAAAGCTGATGCGTTTATTAATGGAGAATCCCGGCCGGGTATTTACAAAAGAACAGATTTATGAGGCCGGATGGGACGAAGCCTACGCCGTTGACGATAATACCATCCGTGTTGCCATCAGTAAACTGCGGGATAAAATTGGCGCAGACAATATCCGGACCATCCGTGGGTTGGGTTATCGATTGGAGAAGTAGATGAAACAATTAAAAAAAAGTATTATTCGGTATTTTATCCTGTTTGCTTTCTTCTTATCCCTGGCAAAGTCGCTGCTTGATGGCGGGTTTGACTGGATAATGGAAGGAATAACCGATGAAACGGTGGCAGTATCGGCAATTCTGGTTTACCTTCTGATCAGCATCCTATGTTTTTTACTGTTAAGCATCTGGTATACTTGGATCATCAATAAGAAAATTCTTGCCGAGACCAATCGGCAGCTGAACGAACGCAATATGCTCTATGCCAATATTGTCCATGATCTGAAAACTCCGATGACATTGATTCTCGGGTTTTCTCAGGCTCTGAAAGAGGGAAGGATAACAGATGCGGATAAAGAAGACATAGTGGAGACCATTTATAACAAGACGAAAAAAGCAAATGAATTGCTGGATCTACTCTTTCAATATACCAAACTCAGTACCGATGAGTATCAGATGCATCTGGAAAAAATGGATATCTGCAGGCTGGTGAGGGAATCGGTTGCGATGAATTATGAGGTTTTTGATGAAAAACAGATGAAAATCGAAATTGATATTCCTGATTATCCCATTATTCGGGAAGTGGATCATCTGGAATTTTCAAGAGCAATCAATAATTTGCTTGTGAATGCCTATCAGCATAATAAAAATGGATGTCGCATATTGGTAAGAATCATAGAAACGGGTCCGAAAATTAAAATTGCGGTTGCAGATGGTGGAGAGGCCATCGATCAGGAACTGGCAACCAGGATATTTGAACCTTTTATCTGCGCAGATGAATCCAGAAATTCAAAAGACGGCAGCGGATTGGGGCTGGCTATTGCAGAAAAAATTGTTGAAAAACATCATGGGAAATTGTTTATCGACGACGGTATAAGCGGCTTTACAAAGGGTTTTGTGATCGAGTTTTAGGGTTCTTGCGGAGACAGGAGAAAGCTTCGAAACCTTTAAAATAAATAGCAGAGATAAAAAAAAAGAAAACGCAACAATATCGCGTTTTCTTTTTTACCATGTTAGGTTTTTAAATAGCTGTAAATAAGGTTTGCACAGTCATATTAAGCGACTAATTCTTTGGCTTTCACTGCGGCTGTTCCGGCATCGGGAGCAAATCCATCGGCGCCGATTTCGGTTGCGTATTCTGGTGTCACTGGGGCTCCACCAACGATGACTTTAACATCCAAGCCACTGGCTTTAATGGTGGCAACCGCTTCTTTAAGAGCTGGCATGGTTGAGGTCAGAAGACCTGAACAGGCCACCAATTTTACATTTTTATTTTCATTAACAGCTTCAACAAATTTTTCGGCTGGCACATCCACACCAAGATCAACCATGGTGAATCCGGCACTTTCAATCATCAGGGCAACCAGGTTTTTACCGATATCATGTAAATCACCGGCTACGGTACCGATAACACAGGTGCCTAAGCTTGAGGAACCATCGCCTGCCAATAAAGGCTTAAGAACTTCAACTCCTTTTGACATAGCTTTGGCGGCAATGAGCATTTCTGGAACGAAAATATCGCCTCTGGAGAATTTTTCACCAACCACACCCATGGAGTCAACCATGGCCTGTAAAATGGCTTCCGGGGTATTGCCTTCTTCAATGGCTTCCTGAACCAAACCTGGTACGAGTTTGGATTTTCCTATTTCTACCTTTGCTTTAACTTCTTCAATTTTTGACATTATTTTTTCCTCCTGATTATTTTATTTAGTCAATCGTAATGATCTGTTCGATGTTGTACTGTGCAGTGCTATGAGTTTATATAAACAATTTTGTAACGTTTTTAAGCGGACATCTCGTAGAGTGGAGTAATTGTCTTATATAAAACAGACAGCACGGTATCAAGACCGTTTTATTTCTTGAGTGTGCCAAAGATGCCTTCGCGGTAGGCGCCAATGTATTCCATGCAGTAGTCGTCTTCGCCTAAAAGTGCTTCCGTTGCAAAGATGATCCCCATTAAATCCCGGTTTAAGGGATCCAGGATGGCACTGTCCATTCCGGCATTCATGGCCAGAACGACAAAGCCCATGTTCACCATTTTACGAACAGGCAGGTTAAATGAAATGTTACTTACCGCTCCGGTGACATGAATGGTGGGATACTGTGCTTTAATTCCCCGGATGACTTCGGTGACCATGCTGATGCCGTCTTCCGAGGTGCAGAGCATTTCAACCAGTGGATCTATGTGCATTCGGGAAGGATCAATATTGTATTCTTTCACTTTGACCATTAAATCCGCAAAGACATCCAAACGGTCTTTGGCAGTTTTAGGAATGCCCTTGTCGCTGTTTAACAGAGCAACGCATTCCCATTTGGTATCGGCGATGGCCTTAAATGCAACGTCAACCTTGTCCCCTTCCAGGGATACGGAATTGAACAGACCGGGTTTATTACAGTATTTCATGGATTCAATACAGGTGTGCACATTGGGACTGTCCACTGCAATGGGAAGATTGGTAGCCGCCTGGACAATATCGATTAACCATTTCATGGTTTCCAGTTCAATGTCATCATCCACAGATGCGCAGACATCAATAAAATTCACACCTGCTTCGGTTTGTTTGATGGCCAGGTCACGAATGAAATCCACGTCTTTGTTTGCAATAGCTTTGGCTGTCGACGGAATCGCTCCGTTAATTTTTTCTCCGATAATAATCAATTTAATTTGTCTCCTTTAAATATGAGGTTATATTTTTTTAACATATTTTCTTCTTTGGGTTAGTTTAAGTGTGATTTTTTAGAACATTTCCTGGGTCATCTTGTCGATGGCCTCATCGCTTGCTTCATAAACACCTGGGAATGAACTGACGCCCATGCCTTGACAAGCACCGGGGATGAAATAGAGTTTTCCATTGTCATGGCAGGCTTTTGAGAATTCTTCTTCAACCTGTTCTTTGGACCAGGCTGGATGGTCGATTATGCCGCTATGAACACCACCCATAAAGGTGATTTTTTCGCCGTATTCCTTGATCATTTTAGGAATATCGTTGGTTGTCATGACACCCTGCCAGATATCAATACCCATGTCGATCATATAGGGCACTAAAGTTGCCGCATAGCTGTCACTGTGATGAACAATCAATTTTACACCGTTGTCTTTGTAGAAACCGTAGATTTTTTTATAAGCAGGCAGAAAAAACTCTTCAAACATGGCTGGAGAAAGGAATGTTGAAATCTGACTGCCCCAGTCATCGTGGTGGAAAATTACTTCAGGATGAAGATGAGTAACCAATTCTTTGGCATATGCCAGTTCAAACTCTGTTAAATAGTCAATCAGTTCTGCCATTGCTTCAGGTTCTTCGTAGAAACTCATTAAAGCAGTTTCCATGCCCATTAAATAGTGGGTGAGTTCAAAAAGACCAGGAGCGATAAATGCGGTTACATATTTATTGTCATGATCCACTGCCTTTGCGTCGGTAATGGCTTTTTCCCAATCCGAAGCAGGGAAAACAACATTGGGCGCTTTAACGTATTCTTTCCACTCGGTAATGTCTTTTAAGAGAATGTGATCAGCATCGTGAACTGGAAAAGAACCTAATTGGCCTTCTGGCCATCGAATGGTTACACCCCATTCATTGACAACTTCACCACCAATTTCCGGCTTTATTCGGCAAGAAGGGACACTCATAATCATTTGCATAAATTCAAACTGCTTTACAAATCGATCGGGATTTCCGCCAGTTAAGACCTCTTTTAAATTTTCTTTTACAGTTAACATATTCTGTTGCCTCCAATAATTTAGTATTAAATAATTTATTTACTAATATTTTAGTAAATAAACATCTGTTTACTGTGATTATAAACGGTTACATCTTCTTTGTCAATAATTATTTTCTTATTATATTTATCTTGAATATATTTAAGGCTTTTTAATGATAATTCAACTCAAAAAAAGCACGGAATTAAATAACATCCGTGCTTTTGTCTAAAGTCTGATCAACTAATAAAGTAATTGTCTTTTAAACTGGGGAATAATCTAATATCAGCAAAACAGAATTAATGAATCAATCCTCATGTTTTAGAATATAGTCAACAATTTCGTTTTTCCCAACACGATTCACACCACTGTGTTCAATATCAAAACTGGGATCTACTTTATGACCAAGAACTTTTTCCATGACAGCAGCAACTCGGGGGCGACAAAAAGTACCCTGACACCAGCCCATCCCTGTCCGTGTTCGACGCTTAACACCATCAATGGTAGTAACCGGTATACCACGATGCATGGCGTCTATAATGGTACCTTCGGTGACCTGTTCGCAACGACAAATGATTTTATTGGGCTGCGAATCAATATTAATCAGAGGTTCAATTTCTTTTAAGGGTTTTAATTCTGTTCGGGTAATGATAGGTGCCCGGTAGGGATTGAATTTGGGGTCTGCCTCAAGGGGGCAGCCTTGGTTTTTAAGGATACCAACAACCATTTCCGCAATGGCTGGTGAAGAAGTGAGCCCTGGAGATTGAATTCCGGCACAGTTGATAAATCCCTTGACGGTACTGGCTTCAATAATGAAATCATCAGTAGAGCTTATAGAACGAACACCGGTAAAGCTTCGGATAAATTGCTTTATATTAAGTTTATCTGTGGTGTGTCTGGCTTCATGGTAGATTTTCAAAAGACGTTCAGCGTGAGTTGATTTATCGGCAATATCTTCATTAACCGCATCAGGACCGATAAGAATATTGCCATAATAAGTCGGGGTTACTAAAATTCCCTTACCCAATTTTGTCGGCATTTGGAAAAGGACGTTATTAATAATTTTCCCGGATCCTCGGACCATAATCATATATTCTCCGGTACGTGGTGTAATATTAAAATAGTCAACACCAACCATTTGAGAAATCTTGTCTGAGGTTAAGCCACCAGCATTGATCACATAAGTAGCGGTATGGGTTTGGCCATGATTATCAATTAATTCAAAACCAATGTTATTTTTCTGAATAGCTGAAATTTCAGTATTTAAAAATAGGTCCACGCCGTTGGCAACGGCATTTTCAGCCAGGGCAATAGCCATTTCATAAGGAGAACAAATTCCGGCGCCTTTACAGTAAAGTGCATATTTGACATCAGGGTTAACATTTGGCTCAAGGCGCATAATCTCGTCATGGTCAATGATTTCAAGATCGTCCAAACCATTGGCAAGACCATTTTCATAAAGACTTTTCAGGGTTTCCAGTTGTTCTTCTTCAAAAGCCAACACCAGGGATCCAATTTTTTCAAATCCAAAATTCAATTCCTTATCCAATTGATCAAATTGTTTTCGTCCCTTGTAGCAGAGGCCGCCTTTTACCTTGTCATGAGCTTCTGCAAAACCACCATGAACAATGGCAGAATTAGCCTTGGTAGAACCCATGGACACATCGTTTTCTTTTTCGAAAACAGCGACTGACAATTTATAATGGCTTAAATTACGAGCAATCGAAACACCAATGATTCCAGCACCAATAATAGCAACATCATACATGGTTGTTCTCCCTTTTATTCGTCATTAAATTATGTGATTTGACTTTTGATTTATTATATTACATACCCATTTTCGAGGTTATCATTCAAGAACTCATAGAAAAATTCTCGTTTCATATATTCTTCTTGAGAAAATTCTGTTTGGTTGTAGGCAAAGTTAAGCTTTGTAATAGCGGCCTCAAATGAAATGTTTTCCAAAGGTATGGCGCCAACAGCAATGAGTTGGTGAGAAGAGGCGTAAAGATCACCATTTCTGTTTTTATATGAAATCAGATAATGTTTTACCTGGGGATTGCTTTTAATGAATTCCAAAAGGGAGGTACCATTATCGCCTGTAACATTTCCACTGCCGGTATGATAGAGGGAATGGAGCACAGCCTTGATTGATTGAGTTTTTAAGTCAATGCATCGGTAATTAAGGCCCGGATAGGCTCGAAGCCCCAAGACTTCATTACTAAAGTCCTTTATCCAGGGGACAAGGTCTGGGCATGGATTATAAAGTTTCAGCATGCTGGGGTTCTTAGGAGAAGGGGTGGAGCAGAGTCCACGGGAATCCAGAATACCTAAAGGTGTACCAAAGCTTTTGAAATCGTCTTTAAGCCAATCAGCCTCTAGCAAACGTGAAGCAATGTGAACATAAACCTTTTCATCACTATTTTGAAAAATTGCATAAAAACCAGGTAGCTGTTGATTGCAGATAAAGTCCACACTGGCTGAAAAATTCACCAACGCATTACTGCCTTTTTCGCCAAGAGCATAGTTTGCAGCCACCAATACAATGGGAATTGATGGGCTATCAAGACCGTAGCACAGAGCTGCGCCTATATAGGGCAAGGTATCAGAGCCATGTGCAATAATAACCCCTGCATAGTTTTCCAGGTTAATTGTTTCAAGTGTCTTCAAAATTTGAAGCCAGTATTTAGGCTCGGCATTTTCACTGAGAATGTTAAAAGGTCGGGAGACCTCAAAATCAATGGGTGAATTATTTTGGCTTTTGTAAAGGGATAATAGGTCATCACCACGGCTGGAATCGACGTCGATACAGCCGTCATTGACTGCACTGCCAATGGTTCCTCCAGTTAACATTAAAAGTATCTTAGGCGTTTCCATAGTTTGTGTATCCTTTCTGTAATTTAAAAGCATTATAGCATCAATTAGAGAGAAGAGAAATAGAAAAAGCAAACAACGAGTTTTCGCTGTTTGCTTTGGTATATAATCCGAAAGGTTCTTGTTATGATCCCATAGGCGGATTTAGATAATCATATTTTTTCCAAGGGCTGTATTCATCATATAAGCATTTGAAAAATTAGGGTCAGTTGCCAACTCAACATGGGTTGTGATCCCTGGGATTTGCTCGCAAAGCTTGACTTCATTAAGAGATAAAAGGAAAAGTTGGACACCTGTGCCGGCACCATTGCCGATTGATCGGATTGGAACGTCCTTAATTTTAGGAAGTAACCCAATGAATTGGGCATTATCCAGGTCAATATAATTTCCAAAGGCACCAGCAAGGACGATTTCTTTAAGTTGAGAGCCTTTGATGCCAAATTGCTTAGTCAGCAGACAACAGCCAGTATAAATGGCTGCTTTTGCTAATTGAACTTGCCTTATATCTTTCTGGGTAATAATCATTGCTTTTCCACCGGGATTTTCCTCCTCGGAAACAATAATAAAGTAACGTTGGCCACTTTCATCAATGCTAAAACGATTTCTCAGCGGATGAGCTTCAAGAGCCTTAGCTTTTATAAAGTTTCCTTTTTCATGTACTAATCCTTCGCGGAAAAGAACGGCAATGGCATCAATAATTCCAGAGCCACAAAAACCAAGTGGTGCAACGTTACCAATGACATGACATTGGAATTTATTATTAACAAGGGTAACTTTTTCGATAGCCCCGGTGGTACCACGCATGCCCATATGGATTCCAGCACCTTCCAGTGCGGGACCACAGGCAGTAGAGGCAACAAAATATTTTTGATAATTTCCAATAGCAATTTCGCCGTTGGTCCCAAGATCAATCATTAGGCGGTAGGACTCGTCTCGTGGCAGTCCAAGAAGAACAGAAGTGGTATCTGCACCGACAAACCCACCCAGTAATGGAAGAAATGTAATCCGTCCATAGGGATTCATCGTAATATTAAGATCTGAGGCATTTAAAACCACCATATCTTTAGTAATGCCAGTGAATGGGGAAAGACCAAGATGAATAGGGTTAAGACCTAGGAAAAGATGAGCCATGGTACTGTTGCCACAGAAAACACAATCGTAAATCGCATGATTAGATATGTCCGATTCTTCACAGAGGTTGACTAAAATGGCATTGATGGTTTCCAGAATAGAATCCTGGATCTCTTTAAGATTCTCAGCAGAGCCTGATGCAAAGTCGATTCGGCTGATCACATCGCCGCCAAAAGAGATTTGCTTATTTAGGGTAGAGTATTGGTTAACCAGGACACCGGTGGCTAAATCATAAAGGTAGCCAACCACTGAGGTTGTGCCGATATCAAATGCGACGCCATAGGGAGTAATTGAAGTGTCACTTGGGATGAGATCAATTATTTCTTCATTAAAGACAACAAAATTTAAAAGTGCTTTATCTTTGAGGTGAAAAACTTCAGTCAATTTTTTTAGAACCTTAAGAGATGGAATGGCAACAGGTAAACCCAACACTCCGCGAATGGTTTCAAGGTCATAGGAGCACATGAGGGTTTTAAGATCTGTATAGGGAACTGGAAAAACTTTAACACGGGGATCAAATGGCAATGATCCGTTAGCAGTGGTTTCCAGAATCTGGGATAGTGCTGCTTCTCTTGAAATCAGGATGCTCATACCCTGGGAAACTGGATGTTGGCAGCTTAAAACTTCCTTAGTATGACCATTTTCACGGATGGTCACTAGACACTTTTTACACGTGCCTTTTCCACCGCAAACGAGATTTTGCGGAAATCCCGCAAGGCTGCATGCGTCGGCAACCGATTTATCCTCTTCAATTATGATGGTTTTATCGAGTAAAGGGAAAAAAACTTGAATTTTTTCTAATGCTGACATAAATTTGTCCTTTCATCTTATAAAATGTTGAAATATTAATAAAAATGCAACTATTATTTCCAGTATTATACTCCTATAATGAGTATAATACAAGAAAAGAGAATAAAATAGGACCCTCCTAGAAAAAATATTGACAAAGAATGGCGATAATGATAATCTTAGTTAATAATGTATATACAGGTAAAACATGTGTACACATTATAAAATTTACTTTAATATATGAAATCGATAACAAAATAGGAGGATTATTATGATTATTATTGGAGAAAAAATTAATGGAACGATTCCTGTGGTTAAGGAAGCAATTGAAAAAAGAGATGCGAAATTTATTGCAGATCGTGCTATAAACCAAACTGAAGCCGGTGCGGATTTTATTGATGTTTGTGCAAGTACCGCTCCTGATCTTGAAATTGAAGCATTAAAATGGTTAATAAATGTGGTTCAGGACTCAACAGAAACACCGCTTTGTATTGATAGTCCCAATCCCCATGTCATTGAAGCAGTATTCAAATATGCTAATAAACCTGGTTTGATAAATTCAATCTCTGAAGAAGGAGACAAATGCGCAATGCTTCTTCCATTGCTGGAAGGAAATACCTGGGAAGTGGTTGCTCTTACTTGCGATAACAAAGGGATTCCCTGTGATGTTCAGACAAAAGTGGACATTACTAAAATTATGGTTGAAAAAGCTGCTAAATACGGAGTGACACCTGATCGGATGCATATTGATCCTTGTGTAATGGCGTTGTCAACTGAAAATAGTGCATTATTAAATTTCATTGAGGAAATCAGAGAAATCAGAGCTTTATATTCAACCATTCATATTACCTCAGGTTTAAGCAATATTTCATTTGGACTACCAGCACGAGCCTTAATGAATAAAACTTTTATGGCTCTTGCCATTCAGGCTGGCATGGACTCTGCTGTTATGGATCCTTTAAACAGAGATATGATGGGAACTATTTACGCAACCTATGCACTTATTGGAAAAGATAAACATTGTCGAAAATATAGTAAAGCTTACCGTGCTGGGAAAATCGGTCCTGTTGCTAAATAATCAGTGTCAAGACACTCCTGAAATAAATCAAACATTCCAGATTTTTCAATTATCTGGGATGTTCTTTTTGTTTATTTTGAAAATAGGGACATTAAAAATTGGGTAGAAATATTTCTGCATACTTAAAGAAAGAGAATGTAATATCACACTCAGGTAATATTTCGCCAAGAATAAACCAAGATGTTACTTAAATGAGGAAAGTTTGTCGATTAACAAACACATGAATAGATTACAATGTCAGTTAATGAAAAAATATTGACTTTATGAGTAAAAAATGATAGTCTACAATTAGATATGTATATACAAGTACATAGCTTTTTTCAGCCCAAAAATACATTCTAGTCAGGGGTACAAACTTGGGGAAAAGGACAAATAACAAAAAAAAATATGTTTGAAAGGAGAGGATAAAGAAGACACTTCAATAAAACATTTCTTAAAGAATTAATGAATTAATAATAATTCATTAATAAAATGGTAAAAATAATAATTTTACAAAAAAACGACTTTAGATCAGCAGATCATGCAGGAAGTATTATTTGATTCATTATAGTTGTAAATATATTGATAAAAAGACGCCAAAGTGTTACGTTTAAACTAAATTAGGGGTCTAAAAGATCCGCAGAGTAAAATATTGTTCTGTTTATTGATGTCAACCCCGTAAATGTAAACGTTTTTGGGTTTTTCCCAGTAAAAAATTGTCACAGTTAATATTTGATTTTTATTACAAAATCATTTATCATAAACGTAGATGTTAAAAATTTATCAAACTAAATGGAGGAAATTTTATGGGTTTTAAATCAGACATTGAAATTGCACAAGAGGCTATACCACAGGATATTCGTATTATAGCAGCTAAGTTGGGTTTAACAGAAGACGATCTGGATTTATATGGTAAGTATAAAGCAAAGGTTCATTATGATCTTTTAAAGAAAAATGCACCACCTAAGGCACGTTTGATTCTTACAACAGCTATTAACCCTACACCAGCTGGTGAAGGAAAAACCACAACAACTATTGGGGTTGCAGATGGTTTGGCATACTTAGGAAAAAATACAATAGTAGCATTAAGAGAACCTTCTCTTGGACCAGTTTTTGGTGTTAAGGGTGGAGCTGCCGGTGGTGGTTACGCACAGGTTATACCAATGGAAGATATCAATCTTCACTTTACCGGAGATTTTCATGCTATCGGAGCCGCTAACAATTTATTAGCAGCAATGATGGATAACCATATCAAATTTGGAAACGAATTGAAAATTGACCTTAAAAGAATCACATGGAGACGTTGTATGGACATGAATGACCGTCAACTAAGAAACATTGTTGATGGTTTAGGCGGAAAAGGCGATGGCGTTGTTCGTGAAGACGGTTTTGATATTACTGTTGCTTCCGAAGTTATGGCTGCGTTCTGTTTAGCTTCTGATATCACTGACTTAAAAGAACGTATGGGCCGTATCATCGTTGGATATAATATCGATGGTAAACCTGTAACAGCTGGACAATTAAAAGCTAATGGTGCAATGGCAGCATTACTTAAAGATGCTTTAAAACCAAACCTTGTTCAAACATTAGAAGGAACACCAGCATTTATTCATGGTGGTCCATTTGCAAATATCGCACATGGTTGTAACTCTGTTATTGCTACTCAAATGGCAATGCATTTTGCTGATTATGTTGTAACAGAAGCTGGCTTCGGTGCTGACCTTGGCGCTGAAAAATTCCTGGATATTAAATGCAGAATGGCTAACTTAAAACCAGATGCAGTTATTATCGTTGCTACAGTACGTGCTTTAAAACACAACGGCGGCGTTGCAAAAGCTGACTTAAACAATGAAAATCTTGTCGCTTTAAAGGCAGGTTTACCAAACTTATTGAAACATGTTGAAAACATTACTCAGGTATATAAATTGCCAGCAGTTGTTGCTATTAATGAATTCCCACTGGATACCCCAGCAGAATTAGCCTTAGTTAAAGCAGAATGTCAGAAATTAGGCGTTAATGTTGCACTTTCCCAAGTATGGGCAAAAGGCGGAGAAGGCGGAGAAGAACTGGCTAAAGAAGTTATTCGTTTAACTGAGAAAAATGACGGAAAATTCCAATACGCTTATGAGCTTGATGTGCCAATCAAAGAAAAAATAGAAGCTATTGCAACAAAAATTTATGGCGCAGACGGTGTAAACTATACTGCTGAAGCAGAAAAACAGATTGTGGACTTAACCAAACTTGGTTTTGATAATGTGCCAATTTGTATGGCTAAAACTCAATATTCTTTAACAGATGACAGCAAAGTATTTGGTCGACCAACTGGCTTTAAGATCACTGTTCGTTCATGTAATATTTCAGCTGGTGCTGGATTTATCATAGCATTAACAGGAGATATCATGAAAATGCCAGGTCTTCCAAAAGTTCCAGCAGCCGAAAAAATTGATGTTGATGAAAATGGCGTAATTTCCGGATTATTCTAAAAATGTACGATTTATCAGGCCGGCGAGGACTCCCCCTGGGAGGTCCTTTCGGTCAAATTTTCGTGTCTGAATTTAGATGTATGTTAACTATTGAAAGAGATGTGTTTAAATGGAATTTGATGCAGTAGCAACTGAAAAAGTATCTTACTCAGAAAAAAAATGTACTGAATTTGTAGAAGTCCTATACAGCAAAAATGCTGTTCCAGGCGGTGGCGGTGCAGCAGCTTTAGTTGGTGCAATTGGTATTGCTTTAGCAGGAATGGTTGGAAACTTAACAACTGGTAAGAAAAAATATGCTGCCTACGAAGAAGATATACAGCGTATTTTAAAAGAATCTCACATTCTTCAAGATCGTATATTAGCAATGATCGATGAAGATGCTGAAAACTTTTTACCTTTAGCTAAGGCCTATGGTCTTCCCAAAGAAACAGCTGAAGAAAAAGCTTATAAAGAAAAAACCTTAGAAGAATGTACAAAAGTGGCTTGCAGTGTTCCTATCGAAATCGTCGAAGTATGCTACAAAGCCGTACTGCTACACGAAGAATTAGTGGGTAAAGGTTCAGCAATGGCCGTCAGTGATGTGGCTTGTGGGGTTCAATGTTTAAGAGCCGCCATGATAAGTGGTTGGGTTAATGTTTTAATCAACATTAAAACAATAAAAGACACAGCTTATAAAGCAGACGTGGAGAACAGAATTAAGCCCATGTTAAAAGAAGGCGTTGCAATTTGTGATCGCGTTTACGCTGAAGTCGAAAAACAACTTTCATAAGGATTAACAATAAAAATTTTGAATTAAGAGGAGTATTATAATATGGCAGCAAAATTATTAAGTGGAAAAGAAGTTAGTGAATCTGTACTGGCTGAAGTGCTAAAAGATGCTAATGAATTAAAAGCAAAAGGCATTACAGTAAAAATGGCAATTATGCGTGTTGGTGAAGATCCAGGATCCATTTCTTATGAAAAAAGTATCATCACAAGAATGGGAAAATCAAATATCGAAGTTGAATCTGTTCAATTCCCAATCGAAGTAACAGAAGCTGACTTTGTAGCAAAACTTCAAGCAATCAATGAAGATAAAAACATCCATTCAGTTTTAATCTTCCAGCCCCTTCCTGATCAAATCGATGCAGAAAAAATCAAATATCTATTAAGCCCAGAAAAAGATCCGGATGCGCTTAATCCTACTAACCTGGGGAAATTAATGATCGCTGATGAAAAAGGATTTTTTCCATGTACAGCAGAAGGTGTTATGGAAATGTTTAAATTCTATAATATTGATGTTAAGGGCAAAGATGTAGTTATAATAAACAACTCTAACGTACTTGGTAAACCACTGGCAATTATGCTGACAAATGAATTTGCTACTGTAACAATCTGTCATGTATTCACAAAAGATACTGCTGCATACACTAAAAAAGCAGATATCGTTGTAACAGCATGTGGTATTTATGGTTTAGTTAAAGCAGATATGTTAAATGAAAATGCTATTCTGATCGATGTAGCTATGTCCCAGATGAAAGATGCAAATAAAGAATTTGTACTAAACGAAAAAGGTAAACCTACCAGAGCGGGAGATGCTCATGTAGATTGTTTGGACAAAGTTGCAATGATTACTTCAGCAACACCTGGATGCGGCGGCGGAACAGGTCCTATTACAACTGCATTACTGGCAGCACATGTTATTAAAGCATGTAAAATGCAAAACGGCTTACTATAAATTCAGGAAAAAAACAAAGGAGGTACACAATTGGAAGATTACACGAAGTTTAAACTGAAAAGAAGGGAAGAGCTTGATGCGGTTCTGGCAGACAAAGATGACTTGTTTGTTGTAGCCTGCAACAAATGCTTTAAGGAACTTGACAGTTTTGACGAACCAGAGTGCGGTCTGTTTGAAGAGATTGCCAAAGAACAGGGTAAAAATATCGTTGGTTGTGCAAAGATCGATTTTCTGTGCAATGAACCGTTGACATTGAAGAGCTTTCAAGCGGTTCTTCCGCAAGAAACCAAAAATGTGTTTGTTAATTCATGTGGCTTGGGCATTCAGACGATTGCCGGATTGACGGAACTTCCGGTATATGCTGGATGCGACACCATTGCTGTTGATGGACAACATGGAATGGCGTTGACAACCACGTTATGCGAAGCATGTGGCCAGTGCTATCTGAACATGACCGGAGGCATCTGCCCAGTCGTGGATTGTTCAAAAAGCTTGTTGAACGGTCAATGTGGCGGCGCCAAAAATGGCAAATGTGAAGTAGACAAGGATATGGATTGCGGATGGCAGCTCATCTATGAAAGATTGGAAAAACAGGGACGATTGCAGGAACTGTTGAACAAACCTGTGGAACTTCGGGATTATTCCAAAGTAAATCACAAGTTCATCAGTGAATATGTGAAATCTGTCCGTGAAGAACGGTATGAAGGTTACTATGGTGGAATCCATCCAACCGAATACAAAGAGTTAAGTGATCATCTGTCACTCGTACGTTTCCCGGATCCGCTGAATGTAGTTATTCCAATGTCTCAGCATGCAGGTGCTCCAGCTGAACCCATCGTAGAAGTTGGACAGCAGGTAAAAATGGGTCAGAAAATTGCTGCAGCCAAAGGCCCTATAAGCAGTGCCATTCATGCCAGCGTCAGCGGTACCGTTGTAGCCATCGAACCACGGCTGCATCCGATTAGCGGATTGGAAGCATTAGCTATCGTCATTCAATCGGACGGAAAGAACACCCTTCACGAGTCTGTAAAACCAGCCGGAGAACTGGATAAATTATCACCAGATGAAATCATCGAAATTGTCCGGGAAAAAGGAATTGTCGGTATGGGCGGTGCCGGATTCCCAACTGCAGTCAAACTCAAGTCGCCTAAACCCATTGAACTGGTATTGCTCAACGGTTGTGAATGTGAACCAATTCTAACAGCAGATCACCGGGTTCTTCTGGAGTATGCCGATGATGTGATTTATGGCTTAAAAGCCATGATGAAAGCGTCTGGAGCAGAAAAAGGTGTGATCGCAATTGAAGACAACAAACAAGATGCTGTCACCTTGCTGCAGGAAAAAACGGCTGATTTGCCAAACATCGAGATTGTCGTTGCAAAAACGAAATACCCACAAGGGGCTGAAAAAATGCTCATTAAACGGGTTATGGGCAAGCAAGTGCCAAGTGGCGGCCTGCCAATGGATGTTGGTGCGATCGTATGTAACGTGAGCACAGCCAAAGCTATTTCTGATGCGATCCAGATAGGAATGCCGCTCATTGAGCGTGTTGTGACCGTCAGCGGTGAGCGAATGAACAAGCCTGGAAATTATTTAGTGAAGATTGGTACCTCTGTCAAGGAAATCGTCAACCATTGCGGCGATGTAAATGGCGATGATGTTACCATTAAAATAGGCGGCCCAATGATGGGATTCAAGCAGGAAAACCTTAGTGTTCCGATGCTGAAGTGTTCCAATGGTATTATCGCCGTTGAAACGACTGTCAAAGAGGCCGTAGAATGTATTAAGTGTGGACGTTGTGCGGATGTATGTCCAATGGAACTTCGCCCACTGTATTACACCAAATATGCGCTAACAGAAGATTGGGAAGGCATGAAAACACAGAATGCGATGGATTGCATTGAATGTGGATGCTGTGACTATATCTGCTCATCAAAAATTCCAATTGTTGAGCGAATCAAGATTGGAAAAACTGCCATAAGGGAGGGTAAATAATATGTTGATTACCCAACTAAAATCAAAAGAGACAATTGAATCATTAGCTGAAGGAAAAACTGTGATCATTAATTGTCACGGATGCAAAGAGGTCTATTTCGCAGAACATGAAGCAGACGAACTGCAAAAGGAACTATCAGCCAGCAAAGAAGTAACCAAGATCATTACAACAGATTATATCTGTAATCCGGATAATCTAAAGCTGCAATTGAAAAAACACATGGACGTAATCAATGCGGCAGATACCATACTGGTATTTTCCTGTGGCGTTGGGATACAGACCGTTGCAGATCAATTCCAGGAAAAAAGAGTATACTCCTGCTGCGATACATATCAATTACCAGGATTTCAGGGAGTAACTGCACTGAATGTTGATTGCGGACAGTGTGGGGAATGCTATCTGAATGGTACCGGAGGAATTTGTCCGATTACCGCATGTTCAAAAAGTTTGATTAACGGCCAGTGTGGCGGTGCCAAAGAAGGCAAGTGTGAAGTCGACAAGGACATGGAATGCGGATGGGAACGAATTTACAGAAAATTGGAAAAGATGAATAAACTGGATAACATGAAATATGATGCGCCAAAAGTACGCAACTTCGGAATTTCAAAAGAAAAATAACCAATAATTTAAAATGATTAGGAGTAATTATAAATGAGAATAACTGAGCTGTTTGAAAAAGGCGAGTTTGTATTAACTGCAGAAGTGGGACCTCCAAAAGGGGTTGAAATTGACCACTTGATTAAAGATGCCCATGAATTTTTAAAGACCCGAGTCCATGCATTGAATGTAACGGACAATCAGTCTTCCGTCATGCGTACGGGTTCACTGGCAACATGTAAAGTCTTGAAAGATGAGGGATTGCTTCCAATCTTTCAAATAACCTGTCGGGATCGAAACCGTATTGCCCTGCAGTCCGATGTACTAAGCGCTGCATTGCTGGGCATTGAGAATTTATTGTTATTAACTGGGGATTACACCACACTGGGAGATCATCCTCAGGCAAAACCCGTTTTCGATCTGGATTCCGTGTCATTGATTCACGCGGTGAAATGTTTGGAACAAGGCTTCGACATTGCTGGCAATGCTGTTGATGGGAAACCTCCTAAGTTCGCTAAGGGAGCGGTTGTATCGCCTTGTAGTGACTCTGTGGATGTCCAGCTGGCAAAAATGGAAGCTAAGGTGAAAGCCGGATGTGAATATTTCCAGACCCAGGGAGTATTCGAACCCGATAAATTCATGGAATTCATGGAAAAAGCAAAACAGTTTGGTGTACCAGTCCAACTGGGTCTTATCATCCCGAAAAGTGTGGGCATGTGCCGTTATATGAATGGCAATGTAGCCGGCGTCCACGTTCCCGATGATATGATTAAAGAATTGCAGGCGGATAAGGAAAAAACGAAAGCCGGTGACACAGGCGTCGAAATCTGCGCCCGTCTGATCAAAGAATGTAAAGACTACTGCCAGGGCGTGCACATCATGTCACTGGGTTGGGAAAACAGGATTCCAGAGATTCTTGATCTCGCAGGAATCGCTCCAGTGTCAAAATAATCAGTAAGAAAATCGAATACCGGTCAATCCGGAAATTCTGAAATGCTCCTCATAAGATGGACAGTTTATGTAATTAAACTGTTCATGTTAAAGGAGGAGTTTTTTGTTTTTGGGAAGAAAAAGGTATATGCGATATGAAAGTAACAGTCATTGGAGCAGGCCCGGGCGGATATCAAGCAGCCATTATTGCAGTATATCTTGGATTGACAGCAGAACAGGTTGGTGACTGCATTCATGCGCACCCAACATTATCAGAAGCAATTATGGAAGCAGCTCATGATGTTCATGGCGTTTGCATACATAAAGGCTAATTGTTCATATTCATTTTTTTCTGACGCCGGTGGTTGCGTTTGGCGTCACTATCTCATAAAACTAAAAAAAAAATTAAGTTTAAGGAGTTTTTAAAATGAGTGTACCTAAAGAATTAAAATACGATAAAGCTCAACACATTTGGGTTTCCATTAAAGATAAAATTGCGACCATCGGTATTACAGATTTTGCGCAGAATCAGTTAGGTGAATTATTATTTGTGGAATTGCCAGATGTTGAGGATGAATTTGCAAAAGGTGACGAATTCTCTGTTGTTGAATCTTCTAAAAAAGCTTCGCCATTGGAAGCTCCCTTTGCTTTTAAAGTGGTTGCAGTTAATGATGAACTTGATGATGAACCAGAAGCAATTAACACGGATGCCTACGCAAACTGGATTCTAAAAGCAGAAATTATTGATGAAGATGGTTTGGATGAATTAGTTGCGGCTGCTGATTACGAAGTTTCCATCGCATGAATAAAATTTAATGGTCATTGACTGTCATATCCATTGTGGTTTAGGTAATTTGGGATTGGTAAAAGGACCCGGAATTACCCATGAATCTTCAGTAGAATCCATGAAACGCCTCATTGAAGTATATAAAAAAAAGGGGATCCAGGCATTGCGTGACGGTGGGGATGTCTCAGGAGTTGGAATAATTCTCAGAGATATTTCAAAAGACTCAGGACTGATTTACCGAACGCCTATTCGTGCTTTTTACAAAATAAATCTTTATGGTGATTTTCTAGGGGAACCCCTGGAAAGTACAAAAGATGGCATTCAAAAGATGAATGTTCTTATTAAAGAATCCCCGGATTTTATAAAAATAATTCTGACGGGAATTATGAGTTTTACTGAATTTGGTATTTCCGGTACTACGGGGTTTACGATAGGTCAATGTACCGCGTTGATCGACCATGCCCATCAATTCGGTTTATCTGTTATGGTACATGCCAATTCCCCAGAGGGTATTATGACGGCAATTGCCTCGGGAGCAGATACCATTGAACATGGCTACGGCGTTGATGATGACTGCCTTCACGCAATGCGTGAAAGTGGGACTGTTTGGGTCCCAACTCTGGCACCCTTTGCAAATATTGCGAGGTGCAGTGATGACAGTCCAATGAAAAAGTTTAGAAACATTTCGAAGCGTTATTTTAGACAGCATCAAGAACAGGTGAAAAAAGCCAATGCAATGGGTGTGAACATTGCATTGGGCAGTGATTCCGGAGCGCCCCTGGTTCCTCATGGACAAGGAACTCTTGATGAGCTGGGCTACCTTCTTGATTGTGGATTGACAGAAGAAAAACTGGAAAGTATCGGAAAAAGGGTTATCGACTTTAATAGTTAGAGACAAAATCAAGTTAGAGAATGATACCAGCAAAATATTATTTTGCTGGTATCATTCTTTTTTGAAAATTAAAATTAAGTCAAAGTACTTAAAAAATGTGACGTTTGCAAGGACTACTTAGGGGTATAAACGCAAAAAGATGATTTTTCTAAGGAAGTTAGTGATGCTTAACAAGAAATCAAAAAAATAATTTGAGCAGAATGGGATAAAATTTATATATTTCTGGTATTCAATCGAGTCATCGTTTAAAATAAGGAAATAGACTGAATGAAAGCATAAAATTAGGGGATAAACTCAATGAAAAGGATTATGATTGATCGTCCAGAAGATTTTGTGGATATTTCCTTGGAAATTTCAGGAATTGTAACAGATGTAAAGTATTTCACCGGAGATAATTTTGTGGGAGAGAAAATTGAAGGGTACAACGCTCCCATTATTTTATTAACGAGAAGAGCAACTACTGCACTTGGGAGAGTACAAAAACAGCTTATGGAAAAGGGATATGGTCTTAAAGTATATGATGGCTATCGTCCCAAACGGGCGGTGGAACATTTTATCCGTTGGATAAATGAAGATGAAGACGGAAAAACGAATGAATTGTATTATCCGGGCATGACTCGACAAGAGGTATTCCAGGGGGGCTTCATTGTTAAGGAATCTTCCCATACCAGAGGAAGTACAGTCGATCTTACGGTAATTAATTTAGAAACGGGTGAAGAGGTGGACATGGGAGGTTTTTTTGATTTCTTTTCGGAGATCTCATACAGTGATTATGACCATTTAAGTATTGAACAAAGCAAAAATCGGGTTCAATTAAGATATCTCATGCGTTCTGAAGGTTTTGAGCCCATGCAACAGGAATGGTGGCATTTTACCTTGGCTGATGAACCCTACCCCCAGACTTATTTTGATTTTCCAATTGAAACCTCAGTTTAGATTTTAAATAGAAGAAAAAAGCCCAAAGAATCTCTCGTTTTCATGATGAAGTTCTAAACTTTTGTGATATAATATTGAGATTAGATTTAAATATCTTGCTTTTATGAAAGGATTGAAAAAATTGACTAAAAGAAAAAAAGCCCTCTTTATTATATTGGGTATTGCGGTTATCGTATTTATAATTTTGTTATCACTTAATCAATTTTATGTTGATTATCTCTGGTTTTCGGAAATGGGCTATACTAATATCTTCTTTAAAGAAATAATAACAAAGACTCAAATTGGAACGCCAATTTTTATTGTTATTTTGGTGTTGTTGTTTTTTTATCTTAGGTTTCTTTACCATGTTTCGGGAAAATATTTGGGCCATCCTCAGGCAAAGGGAGGAAAGAAGCAAAATATCATAGCCCTTATTATCAGTGGAGTTGTGGCATTTATGCTTACAGTTTTCATTACTGATACTATATGGTATCAAGTATTGGAATTTGTGAATAGAACCACTTTCAATGTCACAGACCCTTTATTTAATCAGGATTTATCTTTGTATTTTTTTCAATTGCCTTTGTATCAGGAATTATTTGGGATTTTTATTGCAATTTCTATCGTCATGGCAATTTTGACCTTTGGATATACCGCCTATACCTTGTATCAAGAAAAGAATATAGAGTTCAACAGGAATCAGGATTTAGACGAGATCAAGGAAAATGCCAAAGGTGTTTTTAAAGGCTTTTTAGAAATTGCCTCTAAGCAAATTGGAATTTTTTTAGGGGTTCTATTTTTCATCCTTGCTTTGGGAAGTGTATTAGAAGCTTTTCAGTTACTCTATTCTTCATCGGGCATTGTTGTTGGAGCAGGAGCAGCTGATATTGAAGTGGGACTAAAGGTCATTGTTATCAAGGCCGTTTTGTGTCTTGTACTTGCAGTGACTTCAGTTTTTGCTGGCTTTAAGAAAAAATATGTCCTTATGGGAGCAGGACCGGTGCTTTTTATTGTAGTGGTTATTATTGGTGGTATTTCGCAAGGAATTTATGAATCCCTTATTGTTATCCCAAACCAATTTACAAAGGAAGAAAAATACCTTGCTTATAATATTCAATCTACCCAGCAGGCTTATGGTCTGACCAATGTAGAAACTAAAGAGTTTTCGGCAACGGATGAAGTTAATGCGGCTGGCATTGAACAAAATGCTGCGACCATCAAAAACATTCCCATTAACGACTTAAAACCAACCCTGGACATGTACAATTCCCTTCAGGGCATTAGAAACTACTATAAGTTTTATGACGTCGACGTGGATCGTTACTTTGTAAATGGCACCTATACCCAGGTTTTTTTGGGAGTAAGGGAAATGAACAATACCCTACTTCCGAATGATGCAAAAACTTGGGTCAATTTACATCTGAAATATACCCATGGTTTTGGACTCGCTGTTTCACCGGTAAATAAAACCAACAATGTTGGACAGCCGGATCTTGTTGTGAAAGATATTCCCCCAATAACCGATGTGCCTGAATTAAAAATTGATCAGCCACGGATTTACTTTGGAGAAAATGATTATTCTTATGCAGTTACAAACTGTACTTCAGCAGAGTTCGATTATCCCCAGGGTGATAATAATCAAGAGGTCGTTTATACTGGCACTGCTGGTATAAAAATGTCTCTTATTAACAAACTGGCCTTTGCACTTTATCACGGTTCCCCTGAATTGCTTCTGTCCAATGAGGTAACCGGTGACAGTAAAATGATAATCCATCGAAATATCATCGATCGGGTATCTACCATTGCGCCATTCCTAACCTATGACAAAGATCCCTATCCGGTCATTTCAGAAGGTAAGATTTATTGGATCGTTGATGCTTTTACGACCAGTAGCCGCTATCCATATTCACAACCCTATGGGACAACAGGAAACAACTATATTCGCAACTCAGTGAAAGTTGTTGTGGATGCCTATAATGGAGACGTTACATTCTATAAGGTTGCGGATGAACCGATCTTGGATACCTATGGAAAAATATTCCCTGGCTTTGTAAAAGATATTTCTGAAATGCCAGCAGGGATTAAACAACATATCCGTTATTCAAAAACTCTCTTTGATGTTCAATCTGAGATTTATAAAACCTACCATATGTCCAATCCATTGGTCTTCTATAATAAGGAAGATCAATGGGCAACGGCTAATCAGATTTATGAATCAGAAAAAACACCGGTTCCGGTACCGTCTTCGTATATTATTATGAAGCTTCCGCAACGAGAAGCTGAGTTTATGCTTACCATTCCTTTTACACCAAAGGATAAGGATAACATGACCGCGTGGTTGGCAGGGGTTTCAGATGGACCGGAGTATGGCAAACTCATTCTTTATCAGTTCCCTAAACAACAATTGGTTTATGGACCCATGCAGATTGAACAGAGAATCGACCAGGATACAGTGATTTCACCACAATTAACCCTTTTAGGCCAACAAGGATCCCGGGTCCTTCGTGGAAATTTGATGACCATTCCCATTGGGAATGCCATTATCTATGTTGAGCCTGTTTATATCCAGGCTTCCAGCGGAGACAACAATATCCCGGAAATGAAGAAAGTGATCGTTTGTTATCAAAACCAAATTGTTATGGCTGATTCTCTGGAATTGTCATTGGCAAAAATTTTCAATACTGCAGTAACCAATACCAATGCAAATTCAACCCAAACTGCCGGAGATATTAGTTCGGTATTGGCATTAACCACCAAAGCCAATAGCCTGTTTCAAGAGGCCCAGGATGCTCAACGAGCTGGGGATTGGGCGCTTTACGGTCAAAAGCTGAGTGAATTAGGACAGGTGCTTGGACAATTGCAACAATTGTCAGGTGCGGCCCCTGTTGCAGCTCCATAGATCTTAATAAACAAAAAATAGATTGTGTAGAAAAAAGCAGGAGGAAAAATGCTTGATATAAAAAGAATTCGAGATAATACTATTGAAGTTCAGGCAGGACTTGATAAACGGGGGAATTATGATTTAAACCCCGTTCTTGCCCTGGATGAGAAACGTCGCAAGATGCTTGTAGATGTTGAAAAAATGAAAAGTCGTCAGAATATTGTTTCCAAGGAAATCCCAAGGCTAAAAAAAGAAAATAAGGATTGTTCTGAAATTTTTACAGAGATGAAAGAGCTTTCTGATAAAATTAAAGATCTTGATGCGGAAATCAGGGTGATTGATGGGGACATGCGTAATCAACTTCTGAGTTTCCCAAACCTTCCCAATCCCCAGGTAACCGTTGGGAAGGATGAGGCCGATAATAAAGAAGTTAGAAAATGGGGTGAGCCCAGGACCTTCAATTTCGAAATTAAAGCCCATTGGGATATTGGCGTAGATTTAGACATTCTAGATTTTGAACGTGCTGTTAAAATTACCGGTGCAAGATTTAGTATGTTTAAGGGTGAAGGAGCAAGATTACAACGTGCTCTGATCAACTTCATGCTTTATACACATTGTGTTGAGCATCATTATACTGAAATATCACCACCGTTTATGGTTAATCGTGAGAGCATGACTGGAACGGGACAACTTCCGAAATTTGAAGAGGATGCATTTCATATACCCAGCAAGGATCTTTTCATGGTACCAACCGCTGAGGTTCCTGTTACGAATATTTATCGCGATGAAATTTTGGACGAGGAAGATTTACCCCAGTATTTTACAGCCTATACCCCTTGCTTCAGACAAGAAGCAGGTTCGGCCGGAAGAGATACCCGTGGGCTCATTCGAAACCACCAGTTTGACAAGGTGGAAATGGTGAAGTTTGTTCATCCGGATAATTCGTACGAAGAGTTGGAAGCCCTGACGAAAAACGCTGAGCGAATATTGCAACTCCTGAAAATCCCCTATCGAGTCGTAGAACTTTGTACAGGGGATCTGGGCTTTAGCTCTGCAAAAACCTACGATATCGAGGTATGGATGCCAAGTTACAATCGTTATGTGGAGATTAGTTCCTGTTCAAACTTTGAAGATTACCAGGCAAGACGGGCAAATATTCGTTTTCGAGACGGAAGCTCCAAGAAAACACGTTTTGTCCACACCCTTAATGGCTCTGGTTTAGCTGTAGGCCGAACCTTTGCAGCGATTTTAGAGAACTATCAGCAGCCGGATGGTACGGTTACTGTTCCTGAAAAACTAACCCATTATATGTGGGGGAAAACAGTAATCGGAAAATAGATTTATAGTTAATTAGGTTTTTGAAATAACTCGACATTCTGTGGAAATATTTCATAAAGCTTGACAGATGAAAGCAAAAAAATTATAATTACACACGTGATTTTACGTGAAAACACAGAATGGTGTGAAGGAGAATATAATGAGTGTACAAGGAAAAGAATTAATTATTACCGAAGACGGTCTTAAAAATATTAAAAAAGAACTGGAATATTTAAAAACAGTTAAACGTCATGAGGTAGCAGACCGCATTAAAACAGCCCGTGAATTTGGTGATTTAAGTGAAAATGCAGAATATGATGAAGCTAAAAACGAACAGGGCTTTGTTGAAGGAAAAATTTCCGAGCTGGAACATAAGCTTAAAATTGCAGTTGTTATTATTGAAAAGGACATTCACACCGAAGATGTTGGTGTGGGGAGTATCGTTAAAATAAAAAATCCTAAATTCGACTCCATAGCGGAATATAAAATTGTTGGATCAGCAGAATCAGATCCTTCCAATTTTCGTATTTCCAACGAGTCTCCTATTGGATCTTCTCTTTTAGGTGCTAAGGTTGGAGATATTGTAAAGGTTCTGATTCCAGACGGCGAAGCATCATATCAAGTTTTAGAAATACGACGATAGGGGTAAAAAAAGTGACAACAGAAAATCTCAGTGAAGTTCTGGAAGTTAGACGGGACAAACTTAAAAAATTGCAGGAAGAGGGAAGAAATCCCTTTAAAAATACAAGTTACGATATAACGGCTCATGCAAAAAATGTCGAAGACAATTTTGAGTCGTTTGAAGAAAAACCAGTTTCTATGGCAGGTCGTATTATGTCAAAACGTGGACAGGGAAAGGTATCTTTCTATGACTTACAGGATTCGACAGGAAGGATTCAGTTGTTTTTAAAGAAGGATGCACTACCAGATCAATACGATGAAATTAAAACCTATGATATTGGAGATATAGTTGGAATTAAGGGAGACGTTTTTAAAACAAGAATGGGACAGATTTCTGTACGAGTCAAAGAACTGACTCTATTGACTAAATCACTCCAAATACTTCCTGAGAAATATCATGGTCTTAAGGATATGGATCTTCGATACCGTCAACGTTATGTTGATCTTATTGTAAATCCGGAAGTTAAAGAAGTTTTTCAAAAACGTTCACTGATCATGAAAAAAATCCGCGATTTTTATGATAATCTTGGCTTTATTGAAGTGGAAACCCCGGTGCTTTCAAATATGGCTGGTGGAGCGAATGCACGACCTTTTGGCACCCACCACAATGCTCTGGATATTCCATTGTTTTTAAGGATTGCTTTAGAGCTGCCTCTAAAGCGATTAATCGTTGGAGGCTTCGACAAGGTTTATGAGGTCAGCCGTGTGTTTAGAAACGAAGGCATGGATGCAACCCATAATCCGGAATTTACTTTACTCGAATCCTATGAAGCCTATGCAAACTATGAAGATGTTATGGATATGGTAGAAGCACTTTATAGCTTTCTGGCAAAAGAAGTGAATCAATCCGAGATCGTCGCCTATGGGGAAAATGAAATTAGTCTTGAAACACCTTTTAGAAGAGCTAGAATGGTTGATTTGGTTAAGGAACATACCAATGTGGACTTTGATGTCATGACCGATGTGGAAGTGGCACGTGCAGCAGCTAATGAGCTTCATGTTGATGTAAAGGATAAAACCAGTGTCGGAGAAATCATGGCAGAAGTCTTTGACGAATATGTCGAAGATAAACTGATTCAACCAATTTTTGTTACAATGCATCCTGTTGAGATGTCACCATTGGCAAAAAAGGATTTCAAAGATCCCAGATATACTGAACGTTTTGAATTATTCATTAATGGTGCTGAATGTGCGAATGCCTTTTCAGAATTAAATGATCCCATTGATCAAAAGGAACGTTTTATGTTACAGGCTCAAAAGAAAACAGAGGGTGATGACGAGGCCCATCCTTTTGATGCAGATTTTATTAATGCACTGGAAGTTGGTTTACCACCAACAGGTGGCCTGGGGATTGGGATTGATCGTCTGATGATGCTCTTTACCAATCAACATAGTATTAGAGACGTTATTCTATTCCCGACCATGAAACCCATCGATTAAGTTGCATCTTTAAAAAAGTTCAAAGCATTACTGTGCCTAAGATTGCTATTATCATTGTTATTCATGAGATTGAACACCTGTTGGAGGTTCGACTCAATGTCCAACAATTGATAATAGTAATCTCAGACACTTTTTTTAACAGGAGTTATTTAATAATGCCAGGTCCTTTATAATTCGAAGGTAAAAAAGAATCAAATAAAAAGAAAAAAGGCGTTGACAGAGAGCATTAAGAAGGGTATACTTTAAAAGTTGCCTCAAACGGGGCCGCGAAAAAGAATATCGACCAACCAGAAAAACTTTCAGAAACAGCTTGACAGCGCAGGAAATTGACGATACAATATACAAGCTTCTTAAGG
>Ga0209125_1000682_pt1 | contig 40592 bp, 34 predicted proteins | sample BarGraIncub1131A_FD_184503 | JGI IMG/M metagenome (GOLD analysis project Ga0209125, IMG submission 184503) | Arctic peat soil microbial communities from Barrow, Alaska - Barrow Graham LP Incubations 11-31A (SPAdes) (version 2) | ecosystem: Environmental > Terrestrial > Soil > Wetlands > Peat... | reverse complement strand
TGACGACGTAGCCCGTGGTCGTCTTGGTGATATACCCCGTCTTGGAGATAGTCAGCGTATAGGTGCCGGCGAGGATCCCAGTGATGCTGAAGGTTCCGGTGCTGTTGGTGGTGGCCGTCAGGCCTGCGATCGCCACCGTCGCCCCCGCCAGGACCGGCCCCGTGCTGCTCCCCTGGCGTACCGTCCCGCTTATGGAGTATCTCGCCGCGCCATACCCTTCGAAGACCTGTATGCGGTTGTTTCCGGAGTCCGCCACATACACCCTGGCGCCGGATTTATCCACAGCTACGCCCCGTGGTTCCCTGAAAAACGCATTGGCATCGCCTAAACTACCCCACTTCCGCAGGAAGGTCCCAGAACTGTTAAAGGCCTGGATCCTGTTGTTGCCCACGTCGGCAACGAAGACGTTGCCGTTGACATCAACCGCTATCCCTGAGGGATGCGAAAACAGTCCATTGCTGAAGCCTGCGCTACCCCATTTCCTGAGAAAGTTATTCGCACCGTCGAATACCTGGATCCTTGAGTTACCGCTATCGACCACGAATATGTTGCCGTTCTCATCGATCGCGATTCCTTCGGGATTGACGAATTGTCCGTTGCCTGTGCCGACGGTTCCTAAATGTCTGAGGAAGTTACCCGCGTTGTCAAAGATCTCGACCCTGGAATTGCCGGTATCGGTCACCAAAACGTTGCCGCTTTTATCGACCGCTATTCCGGACGGATCCATCAACTGACCGGGGTCGGAGCCGTAGCTTCCCCATTTTTGGAGGAAGTTCCCCAAGCAAAGACTTGGACGCTGGATGCGAAATCCCAAATACCGCTGGTTTCAAGCACGTAGACATTGCTGCCATCCCACTGCTATTCCGGAAGTCTGAATGAAATCGATGACCCATTTCCTGAGGAATCGACCCTCGCCGTCAAAGACCCGGACTCTGTCGTCAATGACTTGAGCCGCATCATCATAGCCATCGCTTTCGTAGACGTTCCCGCTCCTGTCTACCGCTATCCCGGTCGGCTTACTAAGTTGGGCATCCCCCGTGCCGTAGGTCCACCATTGGCTGAGGAGATTTCCTCCACTGTCGAAGGCGCGGAGCCCATCGTTTCCGGAATCTAACACATATGCGTTTCCTACCCGGTCAACCGCTACCGCAATGGGAACCCAGTAGTGCTCCGCCTGGTAGTGGTCAGAAAACGTCAATTCCCGGATATAGTTCCCTGCGCTATCGAAGACCCCTACCTGATTGAAGTAGCCGGCGGCTACATAGATATTGCCGCTTCTGTCAACCGCTACATCATCGCTGATGCCGAAGTCAGCCGCTATCCTTATGAAATTTCCGGAAGAACTGAACATTTGAACTCTTCCAAAATTATCGGCCAAATATACATTACCGTTCATGTCGACAGCTATGCCGGTGGGCCCCCGGAACTGCCCGTTGCCAGTGCCGTGGCTTCCCAATTCCCTGAGGAAGTTCCCCTCACTGTCAAACACTTTGACGCTATCGCCTAAAAAGTCGTGTGAGTCACTGCTAAAGCTTCCGGTATCAGTCACATAGACGTTGCCGCTTCCGTCTATAGCTATGTCGTTTAGAGTGCTGCCCCACCACTCGTGGCTCCACTTGCCTAGGAAGTTCCCCGCACTGTCGAAGACTTGCACTCTGTTATTCCCGGCGTCGACTACGTACACCTTACCGTTTTTGTCTACCGCTATCCCTTTGGGATAGGAGAGTTGCCCGTCGCCGGAGCCGTAAGTACCCCACTTCCTGATGCGTACCCCTGAGCTGTTGAAGACTTGAACGTAGCTAGTGTCGGTTACATAGACATTTTGATTTTCATCTACTGCTACGCCTGAAGGATCTGAAAAATGCTGTTGCGCTCCCCATTGAAAGAGAAAGCCGCCCGGCGCTGCGTGGGCTGCCGGCAGAGGGATGAGGTGCGTTAGCATGATCAGGGAAAACAGGACTGCCGCATGAAAGCCATACCTTTTCATTTGGCACCTCCCGGTCCGCTCTTGACGGGAAATTCAACCAACTTACCCTCAGCATCGAGGCACTCGCCTGCCCAGAAGAGAGGGCTTCGCGAAAACTGATCGTGATTGAGGAGCAGCGGAGTCACCAATTTCACTGTAAGATCGGTGCTCTGTTTAGGAGCAAGATAGCTGACATTCACGGTGGTTCTTGTCGTGACGAAGGGGAGACGAGGAACAAGAGAAAGTGACAAATCACCGATGGCAGTCTCCCCAGGATTTACCACATGCATGGAATATTCAAGCGTTACCGCGGTTGGCCCCTTGCTGTACCCTGTTAAAGTGTGGGTCAAAATAACCGGTGGCCCTTCGGCGCATGCAAAGACACCCAAAACGTTGATGGTCAGTGCAATCAAAAATCCTGTAAATGATTTTTTCATAACCTGCCTCCTATTTTTAACGTCTTTGATTGCCCCCTACTTCTTCAATCACCTCCTTCTTTAAGGATTTTACAAGGTACCATTCCCCTCCGGTTGTTTGAATCTGAAGCCCTAACGCTCGAAAACCTTATTAGGAGTCGGCCAAATGTCGACCTTTCCCTTCATCACACCCTCTTTCCCGTCCTACACACAGTAATAGTGATCGGGCGTGTGACTCAACCCTGTTTGCCCAGATTGCCACCGCTGCTTGAAAGGCGTCTTTGTTTTTCAAGAAACTCATCACAGCCCAAGGATCTTTGTCGACCGGTCGCAACTCATCAGAATCCGTTATCGCACCAGTCTTGGGTTATCCCGAAAAAGTTAACATACACCAATTTTTCTGGAATTAATATCAGCCGATGGTCGGATTGCTGGTATGGAAAAAGTCTGAGCGTTTGCAAAAGAGGGACATCAACTGCGGCTTTGGTCGTCGCATCAACTACGCCGCTCAGGTCTGCCAGCTTGCGGTCCTACAAATGAGACGCCCCCGACGGCTAGACCGTACGGAGACGTTTTTTGTATCTATGCGGGTAAGTGTGGAGACGAGCTATTATACGTACCGGTTCCGCCTTCTCAGGGCGTACACCAAGATCCCGAGTCCAAGGCCAAGGAGGAGATAACCTCGAATCCTGGGCCAGCGGCGGCCACCAATTTGGCCTACAATGGATGCAAGATGGCAGAAGGGCTTGCCAGACCGGAACATATCTCCATACTATCCGATCCGTCGGAATGCCGATGCCTTGATTGCCGCATACAGTTCACTGCCGGCAGCTATCCGTAGTTCCTCTACCGCCTGAGGCACCACCTCAGCAACCAGCCGCCCCTCGCCGCTTGCCAGTTCGACTCCGACCTTGTTGCCGGATTCAAAGGTACTGACAACGGAACATTTGAGCAGGTTCCTTGCGCTGATGGCCTCGGGGTGCATCTTGCACAGAATGATATCTTTGGAGGAAAGTTCGAAGATCGCTTCCTGCTGGTCGCTTCCAGCTGAAATGAGGAGCTCGCCCGCTCCCCAGGCATAGGAGAAGAGGCCATTGTCCAGGCGGGGACGACTGAGCCTGAGGAGATTGATATAGCCTACCGGACTGTGCCCCATACGGGAACGGGCGAGCTGATCGGTACTTGTCTGTTCGACAACCGCTCCGCCTGACATGACCAGCACCTGCTCGGCCATGAGACGCATCTCGACGAGGGAGTGGGATATGAACAGGTACGGGATGCGAAACTGCTCACTTACGCTCTTCAGATAGGGGATGATCTGAAACCTGAGAGCGTCGTCAAGGGCTGACATAGGCTCATCCATCAGCAGAAGGCGGGGATTGGCCAGTATGGCGCGTCCCAGGGCTACCCGCTGTTTTTCGCCACCCGACAGGTTCGTGACGCCACGGCCGAGGAGCCCCTCCAGTTTCAGCACGGAAACCAGGGTGTCGAAGTCGATGCTGCGGTGTTCCGGAGGGCAGCGCTTGAATCCGTAGAGCAGGTTGTTCATGACGCTTAAGTGCGGGAACAGGCAGTGCTGCTGGAAAACGATGGCGACCCGCCGCTGCTCGGGCCGAAGGTTGATCCTTTTGGCACTGCTGAAAAGACAGTCGTCATCCAGCATTATTTCGCCGGTGTCAGGTTCCAGAAGCCCTGCCAGCATCCCGACCAGGGTCGATTTACCGCTGCCCGACACGCCGAATATGCCGAACCTGTCGTCACGTATAGTGACGTCGGCTGAAAAGGTAAAGGTGGCGAAACTTTTCCGGGCAGTCATTCTGAGTACCATGTCAGTCCCTCCGCGCCATTTTCTTGGCCATCATTTCGTGCAGGAAGAGCACGACAATCGAAAGGGCAACCGAAACCAGGCAGAGTGAGAGTGCCATATCCCCGCTGGTGGGCGAGCTGGCGTACTCGTAGATGGCAAGAGGGATGGTCTGGGTAACACCGGGGATATTGCCGGCCACAATGATGGTCGCGCCGAACTCACCCAGGCTGCGGGCGAACATGAGAGAAGATCCGGCCACCAGACCAGGAACTGAGAGCGGCAGGATAACGGTAAAAAGGGTGTCGTACCAGCGCGCCCCCAGGGTGCGGGAGGCATTGATCAGTTGCGGGTCGATGGCCTCCATGCCGGTCCGCAGCGAGCGTACCAGCAGAGGGAAGCCGACCAGGGCAGAGGCGATCACTGCAGCCTTGAGGGTGAAAATCAGCCTGATACCGGCCGCGCTGAGCAGGGAGCCAAGCCAGCCGTGTTTGCCGAGCAGAAGCAGCAGCAGATAGCCTACCACCACCGGCGGCATGGTTAACGGCAGGTTGACGACGACTTCCAGAAGCAGCTTGCCGCGAAATTTGACAAAGGTGATCAGGTAGGCAACGGCGAGGCCGAACGGAAGTGACAACAGGGTCGCTGCAATCGCAACCTGAACCGAAAGCCTGATAGCATCGAAGTCCGTAGGGGATAATGTAATCATCGACTGCCTCGCATCGTAGTTGAGCGGCATATCAGCGTCTAAGGAGTCGCAAACCCATATTTCGCCAGCACCGATTTTGCGTCATTACTCTGGAGATAGGCGAAGAACGCCACAGCACTCCTGTTTTTAGCACCTTCAACAGTCAGTGACATGGGGTAGATCACCCTCGGGTAGAGCTTTTGGGGAACGGTGAACAGTATCTTTGCCTGTTTTGCCTGAAGGGCATCGGTCCTGTAGACGAAGGCTCCATCCACCTCACCACGTTCGGCATACATAAGACATTCGCGCGCATCCTTTGCCATTACCAGTTTCTTCTCAAGTTGCTTGTCAAGGCCGGCCGTCTTGACAGCTTCCATGGCGTACTCCCCGGCTGGAACACTCCGTAGGCTCCCGATAGCAATCCTCTTTAGTTTTATCAAATCCTGCATTGAGGACGCCATGCCAGGCACGCCGGCGAATACCAGGGTGTTGTAGGCAAAGGTCCTGACACTGGTGCTATCGACCAGCTTCTTATGCTTAAGGTAATCCATCCACTCCAGGTTGGCGGAGATGAAGACATCGGATGGTGCGCCGCTCTCGATCTGCTTAGCCAGTGCACCGGAGGCACCGTAGTTCTTGAACAATTTCAGGCCGGGATGCCTTTGGACGAAACGATTGGAAAGCTCGTCGAGGACTTCTTTCAGGCTGGCGGCGACGGAGAGATTGACATCGGCAGCCAGTACCGGCGTAACCAGAAGAAGCAAACTGAGGAGTGTGGCTACCATCTTGGCTGCGATTTTCATGTGTTGATCCTTTAAATGAGTCACTCATTCCACCCGGTCCACCCTGAGTGCGAAAGTAAGCTCCAATCCTGCCAGGATGTCATTACCATCCAACGTCACCTCGGTTTCACCCACGGCGGTCACCACCATCACCCTGGATTCCCCCCCGGAGAAATCAATGCTCAGCTTTTGACCGGCAAGGATCTCTTTTCCGGCGGGAAATGCGTCCCGGGCAACCTGGATGATATTTTCCTGGCGGCGTGGACCGTAGCTCTCTTCAGCAGAGAGCACGATGTTCTTTGTCTCTCCGGCTTGCATACCGATGATGGCGGTTTCCAGGGCCGGGAACAGTTGGTCGCAGCCGAGGGTGACGGTCTGGGGTCCGTGAACCTTTGTGCTGTAAAAAATCGTACCGTCGTCCAGTGTGCCGATATAGCTGATGGTCACATTGCTGCCAATCTGTGCTTGAGCCATGCCAGATCCTCCTTTTCCCCAATGACTGCAACCCGCTGGACAACCGCCTACCCCGCAGGCAGAGTGCCATTGCCATGCACTCCTAAACCGTAATCATCCCCGCGCCGAACCCAGCAGATAATCGTAGACTTCGCCGCGGGTAGAAATGAAGCGCGGCATTTCGTTAAGAATGTCCTCCAGCAGGTGCAGCTCCCGCCCGTCAAAGGTCCCCAATTCATCCATGACTGCCGACATAATGGGGAGAATTTCGTAAAGATCGTGACGGTTGAAAGGAGCGGGGTCTGGCAGCCCGGAAAATTTCGGTTCATCCTTTGTTTCCACATTACGAGGATATCTGAACTTGAGGTCAGATGCTTTTACGATAATTGCCATGATTCACCTCATTATTTGCAGCAAGCTGCCCCCCTGAACAAAGAAGGATAAATCGAACCCTTCCTTGATAAGAAGGGGCAGGAGATTATTGATCTAATGCCCGCCGCAGCTGCCACAACCTCCGCCGCAGCCAGTTTTGGTTATATCTGTTGCGTTTGGTCTTTCCCAGAGATCGAGCGAAGCGGAGTCCACATACCATGCCTCGCCCTCCATTTTCCCTTCCAGTTCCTTTTTCTTTAGCAACATAAGCACACGCGTCTCAGTAGTTTCCAGCAATCGAGCCGCTTCGGAAATCGATATGAATGACTTACCGGATTTGCACATGCTGTCACCTCCATGTTTTATCAGTTATTACAAATAGGTCCCTTGATGCAGAAGGGGGAGTTGAACTTCCTCAGCACCGGCTTGGAGACCGGCAAAGGACGCCGGGAGGTCTTGGCGACATTTCACACAAGCGGCGGGAGTTGCAGCCGGTTTCAATGCCACAGGCAATGAAGATCTGCCCGTTATATGTGCATCATATGCCGGCCTCCTGCGTACGGAAAACGGGTGAACCCCTGCGGGACGCGGCGCCGTTGCCATGGCACCCATTATGGATACATGAAGGATGCATCGGCTGTACCAAAAAAGCGGGCGGCCCCAATTTGCCCGGCAGACCCTCACCCCATGCTTTCAATCTGTCAGCCCCAAGGCTACGACCTCGGCGATATCCCTCACGCGGACCCTGCTCCCCTCGAAATCCTTGAGGCCATCCTCGAACATGGTCATGCAGAACGGGCAGCTGACGCAGATGGTATCCGGTTTCTTGGCGAGAGCCTCCTTTACCCGGTTGCGGTTGATCGGAGTCCCCTCGTGCTCTTCCAGCCACATCCTGCCACCACCCGCACCGCAACAAAAGGCGTTCTCACGGTTCCGATCCAGCTCCCGGACCGGTGCTCCGGTCACTTCCCGGATCGTCTCGCGCGGGGCATCGTAAATCCCGTTGTGGCGGCCGAGATAGCAGGAATCATGAAAGAGCACGCCCCCAAGTCCCGTCACCTGCGGACCGAGGGGGAGTGCGCCCTGGTCCAGCAGCCCCTTGATAAACTCGCTGTGATGCGTCACCTCGAGCTCCAGTCCGTACTGGAGGAAATCGTTCTTCAGGGTGTTGTAGCAGTGCGGACACTGGGTGATGACCTTGGTCACCCCCCTGGACCGGAACTGGTTCACGCTCTCCATGGCCATGACATCGAAAAGGTACTCGTTGCCCAGGCGCCGCAGACTCTCTCCGCAGCACTTCTCGTCCTTTCCGAGAATCCCGTACGACACCCCTGCCGCGTCAAGCACGCGAGCCAGCGCGACCGTCACCTGCTTGTTCCTCGCGTCAAAGGCACCGGAGCAGCCGACGAAGAGCAGGTAGTCGGTCTGTCCCGCCTCGAAGGGACGAATATCCAGTTGCGAGCTCCACTTGCTGCGCTCCGAGGGCGCCATGCCCCAGGGGTTCGACCTCTGCTCCATGTTCTCGAAAAGGTTCAGCAGTTCATCGGGGAACTTCGCCTCCATCTGCACCAGGTGCCGCCGCATCTTGACGATCTTCGGAAGGTGCTCGATGAAGACCGGACAGGCCTCCATGCAGGCGCCGCACGAGGTGCAGTTCCAGAGCGCCGCTTCGGAGCTGCTCCCCTCCCCTGCACCTATCAGGGAAGCAGCGGCGACGCCTACCCGCGTGCCACCAGCAGCGGTCCGTATCCGGGCTCCGCTTCCGAGCAGGTTTTCCTTGATCGCGTGGATCATCAGCCGCGGATTCAGGGCCTTCCCGGTTGCCGCAGCAGGGCAGACATCCTGGCACCTGCCGCACTCGGTGCAGGAAAACGAATCGAGCAGGTCCTTCCAGCTCAACCGGTCAACGCCGTTGGCACCGAAACGGTTCCCCCCGGTGAAATCCTCCCGCGGCTGGCAGTTGGTCCTCTCAAGGCTTTGCAAAAAGACGTTCGGGATCGCCGTCAGGATATGCATGTGCTTACTGAAGGGAAGAAAATTCATGAATGCGAGCAGCACCACCGCGTGAGCCCACCAGAAGATCCCCGGTAACGCCGGCAGCACCGAAACAAGGGGGCTGACCAGCAGGGTCTTCGCGACCAGGGAGGATACCGGCATGGTCGCAGTCGCAGGGACCAATCCGAGGGCAATCTCTGCCCCGTGCATCCCGAAATAGGCGAGCATGAGCAGGGCGATCATGGAGAGGATGAAGAACGCCTCGAAGCTGCGCGCCCCTTCGAAGGGCGGATTGACAGTCCTGCGGATTGCGGCACTGGCGACCGCTGCCAGTGTTGCAAGTGAACAGAATTCGAAGGCAAAAAGCAGCGCGCCGTGAATCGGCCCGGGGAGCAGGGCGAAGGAGAGCCTCGGGAGTACGCCGGAGACCAGGAATTCGCCGTTGGCGAGAGCGAGGACCAGGAAGGCCCAGAAGATGACGCTGTGGTTGATGCCGAAGGGGCGTTTCATGACCCGCTTCTGGCCTATGGCGTAGACGAGCATCTCCCGGAGCCGTTTCAAGGGTTGATCGAGGCGGTACTCTCCGGTACCGACGGCGACCAGAGCCAGTCTGCGGTAACAGCTGTAGGAAAAGACGCTGAGAGAAAGAAACAGGATACCGGTAAATATGAGCTGTTGCATGCACACCCCGTCTTATTCATAAATTTTATGCCAGGTGCGATCTAACTGCAGCGCGCCTTTTTCAGCTCCCGAATCCTTGCTGAGAGCGCCGGGACCACCTGGAACAGGTCACCGACGATGCCGAAGGTGGCGACATCGAAGATGGGTGCTTCAGGGTCCCGATTGATGGCGATGACGACGTCCGAATCCTGCATGCCGACCAGGTGCTGAATGGCACCCGAAATGCCGCAGGCGATGTAGATCTTCGGCCGTACCGTCTTGCCGGTCTGGCCCACCTGGCGGTCCTGCGGGAGCCATCCGGCATCGACGGCGCTGCGCGAGCCGCCCACCACGGCGCCCAGCTCTTCGGCCAGTTCCTCCAGGATGGCGAAGTTCTCCTTCGCCATCAGACCCCTGCCGCCGGAGACGATGAACTCGGCTCCGGCCACGTCCACGCCGTCCCTGCCGGCCTTGTCGGTGATGACCTCCAGCACACGGGTAAATATTGACGACTCGGGCAGGGCGCAGAACTCCTTTATCACCCTCCCTGTCGCACCTGCGCGCCGTTCGGGCATCGGCATGACATGAGGGCGGACCGTCGACATCTGGGGTCGGAACCGGTCGCACATGATGGTTGCCATGATGTTGCCGCCGAACGCGGGACGCGTCTGCATCAGGTTGCGCTTGGCGTCGATCCCGAGTCCCGTGCAGTCCGCGGTAAGACCGGTCTTCATCCTGGTCGCGACCGCGCCCGCCAGATCGCGCCCCATGCCGGTCGCCCCCATCAGCACGATTTCAGGCTGGTAACTGTCGATCAGGTGGCACATCGCTTTCAGGTAGGGCTCGGTGCGATACTGGCGGAAGACGTCCTGGTCGATGAGATAGGCGTTATCGGCTCCGTAGCTGAAGGCTTCCTGCGCCAGATGCGCCACGTCGCTTCCGATGATGACCGCCGACAGCTCCACACCGAGGCAGTCCGCGAGCCCGCGGCCGGCGCCGGTCAGTTCCCAGGAGACCCGGGCCGCCTCGCCTGCGTTCTGCTCGATGAAGACCCAGACGCCGCTGTAGGGTGCGACTTTGCGGCGCCGCTCCAGTTCGTCCTCATCCGCCTCGTCCACCACCTCCGCCGCATAGCCAGCGATTATCTCCAGCTCTTCTGGCGTGTAGAACATCTCCAGGGCTCCGGCGGGGCAGATCTTCACGCACTTGAGGCAGCCGATGCACTTATCCAAAGCGATGATCGGCTCGCCTGCCTCACTCATCTCGACGCCGTCCACGGGACAGGCGCTCTGGCAGCGGGCGCCGCAGGCAACACACTTGCCGGCAATGAATCTTGCCTTGCCGCGCGGTTTTTTTACCTTCACGGGTTCTTTCATGATTCACCTATTTCCTCCCCTAAAGTGCTACTAAACGAAAGCTTCTGGCCGGCCCTCGCCCTTGCGGAAGAGGGGGGGCGAAGGCCGGATGAGATCACTTTTGGCCTGCATCACACTCCGAGCAGATCGCCTGCCAGGAGCCGCTCGACCAGCAGATGTGCCGCGGCAACTGGACCCTGCAGGCCGTCCCCGACGATCTCCCCTTCGCTTCTCTCCGGCGAGAAGATACGGCTCACCCAGGTCGGCGACCCTTTGAGACCTACACTGTTGACGTCGAGCTTCAGTTCGGCGTTGCTCCAGCACTCAACGGCGGCTGCCGCGGATGCCAGACGCATCGGCACCGTCGGGTAGCGCGGCCGGTTCAGTTCACGCACCACGGTGATCATCGCCGGCAGACGCGCCTCGACGATCTCGTAGCGCCCCTCCAACTTACGCCGTACCGTGACAGTTCTCCCCTCCAGGTCGATCCGTTCAATCCTGTCGACCAGGGTAAGCTGCGAGAAACCGAGCCTGACCGCAATGCCGGGGCCCACTTGCGCCGTGTCGCCGTCGATGGTCTGCTTGCCGCAAAACACGATCCCGACCTCATCATCCTCGCCCAGCTTCTTTATGGCGGCCGCGAGCACGTTGCTCGTCGAAAGCGTGTCGGCGCCGCCGAAGGCGCGATCCGAGAGGAGCACGCTCCTGTCGGCGCCCAGGGCAAGGGCCTTTCTGAGCGTCGCCTCGGCGTTGGGCGGCCCCATGGAGAGCGCCACCGCCTTGAAGCCATGGCTGTCCTTGAGGCGCAGTATCTCCTCCAGCGCGTGGCCATCGTAAGGGTTGATGATAAAAGGTATCCCTTCCCTGATCAGCGTGTTGGTCACCGGGTCTATCTGCACCTGGGTGGTATCCGGGACCTGCTTGATGCAGGCAACCATGATCATTTTGAACCTCCTACATGCAGTTTTGGCATACTTAACGGCTTGTAACTATCTACAGTTTCACCCCATACTCCCCATGCTGGCGAGGGCATAGATGGTTCCGGGTTGATAGAGAGGATGGTCACCGAGATACATGAGGGCGCTGCTCCCTTTGACGCTAAAGCCTCGCTCGATGAGCAGTGCCGCTGCCGCGAAGTTCCCCGCCGGGACATCCAGGAAGACATCATCATCTCCGTCTGTCAGCACCTGATCTAAGAGAAGTCCCGCTTGCGCGCCGATAAGGCAACTCCAGGGTCCCAGCTGCGTACCGCTCCTCCACTCCTGACAGCAGAGAAAACCGCCCGAGCTGGTGTGCAGCCGACCGCGGCCGCAGGTCACTTGCAGCAGCGTTTCGCGCCGGTCGCCCCACCCTACCCGGTCTACCGCCCTGATTGATTCGATGTCGAGCGGTGCGGGTTTGAGGGCCTGGTTCAGCGCGGCCTTGCCGCTCCAGCGGTAGATGCTGTCGATAGGTAGAAAACCGAGCTTCTGGTAGAGACCGGCACCCTCCTCCGAGGCCGTTAGCCAGACCGTTTCCACGCCGCTCTTGAGGAGCGCGGACACCGCCCGCTCCATTAGTTCCCTGCCGATCCCGCGCCTGCGGGCGCCCGGCTGCACCAGGAGGTTCCCGATCCAGCCGCTCCTGCCGTACTTGATCGAGGTGATGTAGCCCAGGGCATTTCCGCCCTCGCGGCGCACGAAGCACCCCTGAGAAAAGCTATCCAGCAGGAACTCGAACTCCCAACGGTCGCAGACCCATCCCTCCTCTTCAGTCAGGGCAAGAAAGGGAGCGATGTCCGCCTCTAGAAATGGCTCGCACCCCGCCATCAGACTGTCTGGGCCAGCTGCAGGTCCTGGCCGATGAGGCCTACAGCGTCGGCCCGGCACTGCCGGCAGTGCTTGAACTGGCCGATGGTCTTTTCGTTGGCCGTGCGCAGTGCGTCGAGCCTCTCCGTGGAGGGAGGCATCACGTGCGCGAAGTCGGCATTCGGGATGAGCGGCATGATGTTCATCACGAACGCGCCCAGTTCGCGGACCTTCGCCGAGATGTGCGGGATCTCGTCGTCGTTTACCCCCGGGATGAGCACCGTGTTGATCTTGATGGTGAGCCCTAGTTCCGCCGCCTGCCTGATCCCCTCCAGCTGGTTTTTGAGCAGGATTGCGGCCCCCTCTTCTCCGGTATACTTGACCCCGTTGTAATAGACATGGGAATAGATCCTGGCGCCAACCCGCGGGTCAAGCGCGTTCAGCGTCACGGTGAGGCTGTGCAGGCCGATCTCTTCCAGAAGATGCATCTTTTCCGGGAGCAGCAGCCCGTTGGTGCTCAGGCACTTGATCAGGTGAGGAAACTCGGCGTCGACAAGACGGAAGGTCTCGAAGGTCTCCTCGTTGAAGAGCGGGTCGCCGGGCCCCGCGATGCCGATCACCTTGATGATGGGTCCCGTCACGGGGCTCGCCATAACCTCACGCACCTTGACGATCGCTTCCATTGGGGTAAGGAGCCTGCTGGTAACACCGGGGCGGGACTCGTTGGCGCAGTCGTGACGCCTGGTGCAGTAGCCGCACTTGATGTTGCACCTGGGTGCGACGGCGAGATGCATCCTGCCGTTTTTATGATGATTTCCCCCGAAGCACGGGTGTCCCTGGATCTTCTCCGCTTTTCTGCACGATGACGCCATGAAATCCTCCTTTTCTGCCGTGGAACTTTAAATACAGGTTAAGGCTGAGGCTGAGGTTGAGCTGAAACGAAAAACGCCCGCGGAAATGCTGCTTTCCGTCGGGCGTCGTTGCCTTGTAAATTGGATACGTCATTGTATCGCTATGACTCTCTTGAGCATTTAGCGTGCCAGCAAGGGAGGTGGCACTCAACACGCCAATAATCGGTACCTTTTGCCGGGAGTGCGGCAGGGGAAGCTGGGGTTGGCTGCCTGGTATACGTGCCTGCCGACTATATTTTGTGCAACTGGCCCACGCTGAGCAGGTAACAACCGGGGTAATCGGCGGGGTGCCGGGGAGGATTGCTTATTGCATCAGGCTTTTGCATGCTCAATCCTCCGACTGCAGAAGAAATTGAAGAAGTTTTATCCCGCGCGAGAGCTGCCTTTATCGGCCTGGCGATCGGCGACGCGCTGGGAGCCCCCGTTGAGTTCATGACCCGAGGCGAGATCAGGGACAAGTACGGAGTGCTGAAAGAGATGGTAGGAGGCGGTTGGCTCAGGCTCAAGCCGGGACAGGTGACCGACGACACGGAGATGTCGCTCTGCATCGCGAGGGCGATTGCCCAGGCCGGATGCTGGTCCTGCACCGGGATTGCAGACAACCTCGCAGCCTGGCTCAAGTCGAAACCGATCGACGTCGGGGACACCTGCCGGCGCGGCATCAGGAACTACCTGCTGCATGGAGTCGTCAAGACCCCGCCCAACGAGTGGGACGGCGGCAACGGAGCTGCCATGCGGATGCTCCCGGTCGCCCTCTACACCCTGGGTGACACCCCCCTTCTGGAGGGTTGCACGCTGGAGCAGGCCCATCTCACCCACAACCACGCACTTTCCGATGCGGCCTGCGTCACCATAGGAAAGCTCGTTCATCTGGCGCTTACCGGACGTTCCATGCGTCGCATGCGCCGGGAGGCGGACCAGATGATAGCGGAGTTCCACACCTTCGGGTTCGAGCCGTACAAGGGGCTTGCCACCGGATACGTGGTGGACACCATGCAAACTGTCTTTCATTGTTTCTTCCGTTCGCGCAGCTTCGAGGGGTGCGTGATCGATACTGTGAACCAGGGAGGCGATGCGGACACGACGGGCGCCATAGCCGGTGCGCTGGCAGGAGCCTACTACGGAGAGGGGAGCATTCCCGCGAGATGGCGCAAGAAGCTAGATCGGAGGCTTTTGGCTGAGATCATGGAACTGGCGGAGACGATGATACGGCTCTCACCAGTCTTAAATCCGGAAAACAGGGGATGAGCAGCGAGTTCAAAGCAGACGCTTTACCCGGTACTCCCCGCCGATCACCAGGCACTCGCCCTCCCCTTTCAGGATGGAGTTCGGCAGGAGTTCGCTATAGAAGAAGATCTTGGCCAGCGGGACCTGTACCTCCCAGACGATGAAACCGAACTCCCAGGCGCGCTCCTCGTCCGTGGTGAAGGAACTCAAGTTGTTGAGGCGGACGATCTCCTCCCTTTTGGAGAGGGTCTCCAGAAGGTCATGCTCGCAACGGTCGAAGGTCCCGCGGTACAGGGTGAGGTTTTTCCGGTGGGGGTATTTCCTGGCGAGTTCGTACTGGCAGTACTCGTAGAGCAGATCAAGCTGGGAGTTTATGGCGGAGGTGCGTGCGCTCCCCTTCGTCCTGTCCACGGCGTACTGTAGGTACTCCTCGTCATGGACGCCGGCGATGCGTACCTTATGAAAGGTGGGTGGCAGCCCCATCCGGCTCTCCACCCAGCCCTTCAAAACGGCCCCCTCAACGGAGTTGGAGTCCATCATCCAGCCGCGCAGGAAGCGGAGATAGCTGTTCTTCAGGCTCTTTCGCGCAGAAGCGGTCTCCTCCTGGTTCTGCCACTGGTGCAGTTGGAACTTGACCGACATGTAATCGTTGAAGATGGCGGCGCGCTCCTCCGGTGATGCAATGGAGTCGAGCTTTTCGAACAGGAAGCGGTTGGCCCGACGCACCCCCTGAACCTCAAGGTCCTGCGGGTTATCGTTGAAATGGCGTGAGGCAATAACCCAGGGAGGAAGGTTGCAGTGGTTGAAGGAGTTCTGCATGGGATCTACTCCAGCACCTTTGCCAGATCTGTCAGTGTTGCCGTGATTTCTCCCTCGATAACGAAAGGCTCGACGCCGATCCTCTCCAGCTCGATCTTTGGCGCCTCACCGATCATGGCGCAGACGACGGCCCGGCATCCTGCCAGGGCGTCCCCGGTCCCCTTCAAGGTATGGCTGCGCATCGGGTGATCGGGATCGAAGCGGCAGTAGCGCTCGACCTGCCGCTCTTCCACCAGCTTGACCCTGTCGCCCTCAACCTCGTAAATGAGGAATCGTTCCGCGTGACCGAAGTGCTGGTCTACCTCTTTACCATCCTTGGAAGCAACGGCGATAAGCATACAACCTCCTGTTTTAGGCAGGTTAAGGCTAAGGTTAAGGTTGAGCAAGTACTCTCCACACCGCTTTGCCTGTGCGTACGACCCCAACTTGTGCCAGATAGCTGGTGGAAAAACTTCCACTATATCAGCGATAAAGCACCGCACTCCTCAACCTTAACCTCAACCTGGTTTCAGACCACTACCGGCGCAAAGGTGAAGCACTTCTTGGAGCAGGTCCTGCCACAAGCCTGACAGCCGATACAGTTGCCAGGATTGGCTGCCTTCATGAACATCTTGGCCGAGTCGTCCTCGTCGACTTCCTCAACTGTCAACACGTCATGGGCGCAAACCTTGAAACAGCGGCCGCAGCCGATGCAGGTTTCCCCGTCTATCGAAACGATAAACTGCGGGGTCCACTCTTTCTTGCTCCTGGTCAAACCTGTGATGAACGCCATTTGGATTCTCCTTTTTCTAAGATATGCGGCAGTCGGACACTGCCTGTTTCTGCATTCCTTTTATTAATCAAGCTGATTGCCGATTGCACCGGCCCTCACCCTAGCCCTCTCCCGGAGGGAGAGGGGACTTATAGGCCTCTCCCGGCGATCAGTCCTCGTCAAGAAAGGAAGCGGCCTCCCCTTTGTTCATCGCCTTGCGCAACCAGGGGGGAGGATTCCCTCTCAAGACCTCCTGTATGCGTTCAATCGACTCCTTGACGCCCACCTCGACGTTGGTCTTCATGGGATGGATGCGCTTGGCGATCAGCTTGGCTGCCGCAGGACCTCCGATCTGCATGGTGTAGACGACGGCACAGTCCGAGATCAGGCTGGTCCGTGCTGAGATCCGGTCCTCCTCGTCGTCCCCGTGCTCTCCCACACTGACTGTCTCCAGATAGTGGGCCTCGTCCGGCCCCACTTCCCAGACATGAAACGATTCAGCCTGACCGAAGTGCATATCGATCAATTCACCGGTTTTAGTCGTAAAAGCAATTTTCATAATAAGCTCCTTTGGAGTCAGGATAAGTGAAAGATAAACCTATTCTCAACGAGTTAACGACGTAATGCTCAACCTCAACCTCAACCTGTCTCTCAGTTGTGCGCGACCTTCTGTGCCTCCACGGCATTGGACTGGAAGATATTCGCCACCTCGAAAACCAGGTTCAGGGTCCCCTGGTAACCGACCCACATCTTCTGGTGCGCGCCGAGCCGGTCGAAGACTGGCATGCCGGTCCTCAAATGCGCCTTGATCCCGAGCCGGTTCGCGGCCTGACGGCCGTTGGAGTTGGCCACCAGCAGGTCGGCACCCTCAGCCGTCTGCTCAAGGTCCTCCAGATCGCCGACGAACAGGTTCTCCACCGGGAGCCGGTCCAGCCCGCGCGTCCTCGTGGCGGCAATGGCGACCTGTATCTCGCACCCCATGCTCGCGAGGAATGTCGTCATCCCCATGAGATGGTCGGCCTCCAGGGCGAGCGCCACCTTCTTCAGACCGAACTGGTAGTGGCTGTCAACCATGGCGTCCATCAAGCGGCTTCTCCAGCGCCGGAACCTCTCAGGGACCGGGCGACCCGACAGCGCCGAGAGCGCCGTCATCAGTGCATCGGTCTCGGCAATGCCGGTGATGGATGTGAAACCGTAACTCGCCATGCCGAATTTGCCCTCCAGAATTTTGGCTGCATCGGCGAGTGAATCGCCGAAGTAGAGGGTCGCCTCGCTTCGGCCGGCCAAACGTATGCGATTGACAGTCACCCCACCGACCGAAAGGGCAGAGACGGTTTCATCGATATGGCCGTCAAGCGCATTGGAGATGTCCGGGACGACCACCGGGTCGAGCCCGAAGGCCCGGCAGATCTCCGCTATCTCCTCCACCTCCGCCGGCGTCAACTGGCACCCCGGCAGGATGTTCACCTGTCCCTTGACGGGATCACCTCCTTCGGGAATGGTCGCGACAATCGCTTCCACCGCGGCCGCGTACCCCTCCTGCATGGAGCCGCAGTAGTCGGGGGTGGCGGCGTGGATCACCGGGACTCCGTCGTGCTCGGGGTGTTCCTGCCGAAACTGGGCGATGGCGCTCCTCACGTCGTCACCCATGGTCTCGGTGAGACCTGAGGTCATGACGCCGACCACCTCGGGAGCAAACTTCTCGATGACCCTTTTGATACCCTGCTTCAGGTTGTCCCAGCCGCCGAAGATGGCGGTCTCCTCGCTCATGCTGGTCGAGTTGAGGGCGATCGATTCCTTGAAGTGCCGGGAGAGCTGCAGCCTGATGAAAGTGGAGCACCCCTGTGCCCCGTGCAGGAGGCCGAGCATCCCGTCGATCCCGAGATAGGCCAGGGTGGCTCCCAGCGCCGGAGAGTTTTTCTGCGGGTTGACCGTGGCGTTTTTCACCGGCACCTTGACCCGCGAGGACTTCATCTCCTCGGCGGCAAGCCGCTCCCCGAGCCCGGTAACCAGAAGCAGGTCCGCCTCCAGCTCGCCGGGGTCCTTCTCCCAGGGAGCCTTGCCGTTGAGCGTGGGCCAGATCGAGTTTTCCACCGTGAGGGCGAGTTGCCTGGCGAAGGTTACCATCCCCTGGTACCCGGCGTAGGGGTGCGTGCGGCCGTGGTTGATGTCGAGAAACGGCGTCTTGGTCTTAAGTGCCAGGAACTTGGTCTTGCCGCCGGCGACGATCAGGTCCGGCATTTTATCGTACATGACGGAAAGGAGCCCCGCCGTGGAGGTGTCCTCGATGATGGAGGCGTCCTTGTGCATCAGCGCCTTCATCCGGTAGAAATCCTCCAGCGTCGAGTTCTGCGTCCCTGCCGCGAGGATCTCCACGCCGAGCTCGGAGAGCGCGTTCACCATGGACCAGGTCTTGACGCCGCCGGTGAAGAGGACCGCCCTTTTGCCGGTGAGCCTCTCACGGTAGGGAGCAAGCTGCGCGCGGCAGGATTCCTCGTTCTCGGCGATGAGCTGCTCCACCCGGTCCTGCATGGTGCGCTTCTCCAGTCCGTTCACCAGATCGTCGAGCTCCCGCGCGATGTCGCGCAAGGCCTTCGCGACGTCGGTCATGCCGTAGAAGGACTCCTCCAGGTACGGTATGCCGTAGCTTTTCTGCATCTTCTTGGCGAGGTTGGTGAGGCTCTTGGAGCAGATGATGACGTTAAGCTTGGCCCGGTGCGCGTAGCGCAGGTCCTCGAACCTGGAGTCCCCGCTGATGCAGGAGAGGACCCGAATGCCGAGCTTGTCGAAGAGCGGCAGCATACCCCAGAGGTCGCCCGCGATGTTGTACTCGCCGATCAGGTTGATGTCGTAGTCGGTGGTGAATTCCGGTTCCGCCGTGCCGATCACGTACTTGAAGAGCACCTCTCCGGCCAGGCGGTTGCCGATGTTCTTGTCGCCGATGAAACCGGGGGTGTTGACCGGGATCACCGGCATGGAGACCTTGTCCTGGGCGGCAGTGCAGACCGCCTCGATATCGTCGCCGGTCATGGAGGTGACGCAGGTGGCGTAGACGAAAATCGCCTTTGCCTCGGGGTAACGGCCCGCCAGCTCCCGGATCGCCCGGTAGAGCTTCTTCTCGCCGCCGAAGATGACGTCGTTTTGCATCATCTCGGTGGTGAAGCCGCGCCGGTAGAGTTGGGGGCCGCTGGAGCGCGCACCCCGGTTGTCCCAGGAGTTGCCGGCGCAGGCGATCGGCCCGTGCACCAGGTGGATGACGTCGGTGATCGGCATCAGGACGACGCGAGCTCCGTCATAGGCGCAGCTCCTCTCGGTCCCCTCGCCCGGCTCCGATTTCTTGCAGAACTTGGGTGCCCCGGCGTCGTGCGTCTCGCAATCTGTGGTGTCGTACCAGTCTGGCTTTGCCATGTGAACCTCGTTGTTCGTGGGGAAAAACAAAATCAAAACCATTGGCCACGGAGACATTCGGAGTAAATCTGAGTAAATCAAAAAAACGAAGTAACTGATTGCTTTTCTCCGAAGTTCTCAGATGTTCTCCGTGGCCAACGGTTTGTTTCTACCTCATCATCTCGAAATTGCGTTCCTCGCAGGTCTCGTCCTTAATATCGATGAACTTGTTGCAGATCGTGCTCACCATGTTGATGGCACCCTGGTACCCGATCAGCGGATGGCGGTGCAGGTTCACCCGGTCGAAGATCGGGAAGCCGAAGCGAAACAGCGGGATGTTGGCGTCGCGTGCCGCGAACTTGCCGTGGGTGTCGCCGATGATGGCATCCACCGGGTCGGTCATCAGGAGACTGCGCATGTGCCAGAGGTCCTTGTTGAGGTAGACCGTGCCCCCTGCGCCGTCCGGGGAGGAGTCGAGCAGCGCCTGCAGTTCCTTCTCCGTCTTTTTGGTCCCCTTGCTGCACAGGACGTGGTGCGGTCTTGCCCCCATCTCCAGCAGGAAGGAGATGTACCCCAGCAGGTAATCGGGGTCGCCGTAGAGAGCGAATTTCTTGCCGTGCATGTACTGGTGGGCGTCGGTCATGGCGTCCACGGCGTTGCCGCGCTCAGCCTTGAGCGATGCGGGGACCGGCTTTCCGAACAGCTCGGAGAGCTTCAGCAGCAGCGCGTCGGTCTTGGCAATTCCAAACGGCGTCGGCAGGGAGACGTGAGCGCCGGAGTAGTTTTCCTTGATCCAGGTGAAGGTTCTGGCGCTGGCATAGGGACCAAGGGTGATGGTCGCCTTGCCGTTCACGGAGTCGGCCGCGTCCTCCAGCTTGGTCCCGCCTGGATAGGGGCGGTAGGTGCCGTCCAGGGGCGAGTCGAAGGTCTCGGAGATGTCGGCCAAAAGGGTGTAGGGGATGCCGAACTCCTTCAGGATCCGCTTGTACTCGCGATAGTTGCCGGTATTGGCGTCGAAGCCGGTGATCAGGTTCAGCTTCCCCGTGCAGCGCCCCTCGATTCTCTTTCCCTCGGTCAGGGTCTGCAGGATGGAGAGCAGCATGTTATCGTAGCCGTGGATGTGCGAACCTTTGAAGCTCGGTGTGTTGGCGTAGGGGACCGGGAAGTCTTCCGGCACGAGCCCCTTGTTCCTGGCGTTCTTGATGAAGGTGGTCAGGTCGTCGCCGATCACCTCCGGCATGCAGGAGGTAAAGACCGCGATCATCTTCGGCTTATAGATGGTGTAGGCGTTCTCGAGAGCCTCGTGCAGGTTGTTCTGGCCGCCGAACACCGCGCCGTCCTCGGTCATGGAGTCGGAAACCGCGGGTGCGGGCTCGCGGAAGTGGCGGTTGAAGGTCGAGCGGTAGTAGGAGGCGCACCCCTGCGAGCCGTGCACGAAGGGGAGCGTCCCCGCGAAGCCGTGGGCGGCGAGCTCGGCGCCCAGCGGCTGACAGGCGTGGGGCGGGTTGATCACCAGTGCCTGGCGCGCGAAGTTCTTCTCCTTGTACTCCTCGGTGTTGATCCATTCCGCCACCCGTGTCACCTCGGCTTCGGGGGTCTCGGTCACATATTTCACAGCAGCTTCTGCGGTCATGATTATACTCCTTTCAGCCGCCGACTAATCCGTCGGACGGCTGGCATGTAAATCAGGTCAAGGTTGAGGTTAAGGTTAAGGTTGAGAAAACCTCTCATCCACTTCCGTCCCCTCCTCTCCTCTTAAAAATGTTCCGGTCCCGTCCAGGTCGAGGACATCTTGGTTTTGGTTGTCACTCGACCTTAACCTCAACCTGTCGCCCTTCCTTAGAACGGCGCCTTCACCAGTTTCCAGGTCGGGCTGTTCACGGCCATGTCCACGTCGCGGGCAAAGATCGGGAAGCCGTTGTAGGCATGGTACGGACCGGAATAGTCCCAGCTGTGCATCTGGCGAAACGGGATCCCCATCTTCTGGAACAGGTACTTCTCCTTGATGCCGCTTCCCACCAGGTCGGGGCGCAGCGCGTTGGCGAACTCCTCCAGCTCGTGCTCGGAGGCGTCGTCATAGATGACCGTCGCGTCTGGCATCTCCGGCGCGGTCCTCTCGTAGTCGTCGCCGTGGGCGAATTCGTAGCCGGAGCCGACCACGGTCATGCCGAGGTCCGCGTATGCGTTGACGGTGTGGCGCGGGCGAAGCCCCCCCACGTAGAGCATGACCTTCTTCCCTTCCAGGCGCGGGCGGTACTCGTCGACCACCGCCTGCATGATCGGGTCGTACTTGGCGATCGCCGCCTCCACCTTCTCCTTGATGCTGTCGTCGAAATGCTCGGCGATCTTTCTCAGGCTCTCCCTGATCTTGGTCGGCCCGAAGAAGTTGAATTCGACCCAGGGGATGCCGTATTTCTCTTCCATCACCCGGCACATGTAGTTCATGGAACGGTAGCAGTGGATCAGGTTCAGCTTCACCCTGTGGGTAGCGGCGATCTTTTCCAGCTCGCCGTCGCCGGTCCAGACGGCCTTCACGTTGAGGCCGATCTCCTCCAGGAGCGGCTTCACGCTCCAGACGTCGCCGCCTATGTTGTAGTCGCCGATGAGGGCGATGTCGTACGGGCTCTCGGGTTCCGCGAACTCGCGGGTGCCGATGATGTGGTCGCGGATGGTGTCGTTGGAGATGTGGTGCCCAAGCGACTGGGAAACTCCCCGGAACCCTTCGCAGTTGCACGGGATGACCGGGATGCCCAGTTCCACCGAGGCGACCTTGGCGACCGAGTTGATGTCGTCGCCGATGAGACCCACCGGGCACTCGGACAGGACCGAGATCCCCTTGGCGAGCGGGAACAGGTCGTGCGCTTCGGCAAGGAGCGTCTTCAGCTTCTTGTCGCCGCCGTAGACGATGTCCTTCTCCTGGAAGTCGGAGGTGAACTGCATGGCGAACTGGCTCACCCCGTTGATACCGGTCATCAGGTTCCTGCGGGTCCCCCAGGAATACCAGCCGCAGCCGACCGGGCCGTGGGAGACGTGGACCATGTCGCGGATCGGGCCCCAGACCACCCCTTTGGCCCCCGCGTAGGCGCAGCCTCGGGCGCTCATGACGCCGGGAACAGTTTTCCGGTTGCTCTTGACGCAGGCGCTCTCGCCGTCGTTGGGTGCCAGGTGCGGCGCCCTCTTTTTCTTCGCCTTCTCGGGATAGATCTCGAGGGCATGGTCGATCATCGCCTGGGTCGATTCCTTGGTGATCCCCTCAACTGTATTTTTCGCTTCAGACATAAAAAGCTCCTTTGATGCAGTAGTATCCGCTTTGGTATCCGCTTTGGTCTCTGCTCAGCCAGCCGCTGCAGGGCAAAAGGCCCCTCACCCGGCCCCCGGCCCCCCATACCCTTCGGGCGAGGGGGATAACTTATTCCTTCTCCCGAAGGGTATAGGTGTCCCGAAGGGACGGATGAGGGAGGTTGCCAGAACCACACTGCTGCCTTTGATGTTTGGTTAGACCGCAACCGCCTCGACAACTCCCACGATCGCCTCGTCCTCGGGTTCCATGATGCCGAACTCCATGAGCAGTTCTTCCAGCTCCTCCATCTCCAGCGGGGTCGGGATCACCAGCATCTTGTTATCGTTGATCTTCTGGGCCAGGGTCCGGTATTCCTGCGCCTGGGGATGCTCGGGGGAGTACTCGATGACCGTCATCCTGCGGAGTTCCGCGCGCTGCACCTGATTGTCGCGGGGCACGAAGTGGATCATCTGGGTGCCGAGCTTCTTGGCGAGAGCCGAGATCAGCTCGAACTCCTTGTCCGTCTTCCTCGCGTTGCAGATGAGGCCGGCGAGCCGGACCTTGCCGGAGGTCGCGTACTTGAGGATACCCTTGGCGATGTTGTTGGCGGCGTACATGGCCATCATCTCGCCTGAGGTGACGATGTAGATCTCCTCCGCCTTCCCTTCCCTGATCGGCATGGCGAACCCGCCGCAGACGACGTCGCCGAGCACGTCGTAGAAGACGAAGTCGAGGTCAGGGGTGTAGGCACCGTTCTCCTCCAGGAAGTTGATGGCGGTGATGACCCCGCGCCCCGCGCAGCCGACACCCGGCTCGGGGCCGCCGGACTCGACGCAGTTGATGTTGCCGTAGCCGGTCTTCATGACGTCGGAGAGTTCCAGGTCCTCCACTGTGCCGAGCTCCCGCACCAGGTCCATGACGGTGTTCTGCGCCTTGGCATGCAGGATGAGGCGGGTGGAGTCGGCTTTCGGGTCGCAGCCGACGATCATCACTTTCTTCCCCATGGAGGCGAGACCCGCGACGGTATTCTGGGTTGTGGTGGATTTGCCGATGCCGCCTTTGCCGTAAATCGCGATCTGCCTCAATTTTTTCTTTTCCATTTCTCGGCTCCTTTTGCCCTGCTGACCGCTCCCGCCCTACGGCAGAAACCGCTCGGCCACCTTCGTCAGCCACCCTGACGAACCTGCCACCTCGCATGACTCACCATCCGGATACGTTTGCGGTGCAGGGCTCGTTTGATTTGCGAGGCCAATTTTAAATAAAAAAAAGGCGCTCCGTACTGCTTACGGTGGGCGCCTTTGCCAACATGCTTTGTTCGGAATACATCGTTGTATTCCTATTCGATTGTACTTTTCTAGTAGCAGTTACCGTGCCAACCCTCAACATACTGTAATTGCGTCATCTTTAACCTGCGGTCAGGATTTTGAAGCCGTTTGCCGAGGCAGCTGCCTAACAATTAATCAGGGACTAGGGACTTGGGACTGGGGATTTAAAAACAGATTCCTAATCCGAGCCCGGACTCCGGACGCCCCAATCATCAGGCCGCAGCCAGCGAAACTAACATCCCCTCGTGCAGGCTCAGGAGATCCTTCGCGCCGAGCGGCCCCTTGAGCCTCTGCGCGGTGCTTCTCACCCTGGCCATCAGCTGCTGCGCCTCCTCCCGGGAGAGCGGGATGCCGATCTGCCGGTAGCTCTCGACGATCCCGTTGGTACCCGAGTGCTTCCCCGCCACGATGTGCCTGGTGAGCCCCACCTCCTCGGGGGGGAACCCCTCGTAGTTCGACGGGTTCTTCAGCACTCCGTCGGTATGGAGGCCCGACTCGTGCGAAAAGACCCTCTCGCCGACCACCGCCTTCCAGGCCGGCACCTCCCGGTTGGAGGCCTTGCCGACCAGGCGGGAGACCGCGGAAAGTTTTCTGGTGTCGACCCCGACATCGATGCCGCAGGCGACCTTGAGCGCCATGACGACCTCCTCCAGCGCCGCGTTGCCGGCCCGCTCGCCGAGGCCGTTCACCGTCGTGCTGATGTAGCGCGCCCCTCCCCTGACACCGGCGAGCGCATTGGCAGTAGCGAGGCCCAGGTCGTTATGACTGTGCACCTCGATGTCCAAATCCGGCTGCGCGGCTGAAAGCTGCCCCACCTTCTCGAACATGGTGAAAGGGTCAAGGATGCCCAGGGTGTCACAGAAGCGGAAGCGGTCCGCTCCGAGATCCGAGGCGATGCGCATGAGATCGATGAGAAAGGAGACCTCCGCTCGGCTCGCATCCTCGCCGCCGACACAGACGTAGAGCCCGCGCTCCTTGGCGAAGCCGAGTGCGCGCTTCAACTGCTCCTTCACCCAGTCCCGGCTCTTGTTTATCTTGTTCTTTATCATGATGTCCGAGACGCAGAGCGAGATGTCCACCGCCGTTATCCCGCAGGAGATGCTTGCCTCGATGTCGGGGACCAGCGCGCGGTTCCAGGTGATGAGCCGGGCGGAGAGCCCCAGATCGACCAGGGCACGGATCGAGGCGCGCTCCTCACGTCCCATGGCCGGAATGCCGCACTCAAGCTCGTGAACCCCCATGGCGTCGAGACTCCTCGCGATGGCGATCTTTTCCTTTGCGCTGAAAACGACCCCCGCCGTCTGTTCGCCGTCGCGCAGCGTCGTGTCGCCGATATATACATCTCTTTTCGAAAGCTCACCCATGTCGTCCTCCCCTGGAAAACGTATCCGCTGCATACCACCCGGGCGCCATTGCTCCATCTTACCGTCAGCCAGCAATCAGATATGAGCATAAGCTGTGCCACGCATGGCATAGGTCCGCAGGACGGACCGTAACAGAGCAAGATTGCAGGATGGGAGCGATCCGGAAGAATGCTACCAGGATACAATCGACAGGCGAGAAATAGCAAAGCTGCTCCCCTTTCAACCGGGCAGCCTAATTTTTTGGCATTTCCATACCCCTCACTGCCAGAGCAAGGGATCGAAAAGGCTGGGGAGACAAACTTGACCTGGAGAGCATCATCATGCGGCTATGCGCGCCACGCATGACAACATGAGAATGTATCGTTTTACCTATAATGCACAAAGCTATATATTCGCGGGTGAAGAAATCCATGAAGCCGCTTGACCATTGCCCAGACGAACCAGACATTTGACCAAGACCAAGTCCCTCTTCTGCGCCAACTGCCACGCCCCGAACGGCGTGCTGAACCTGAAGGAGTTAGGCTATAGCGAGAAGGAGGTCCTGAAGCTGACCAGCCCGGAACTCTACCTGAAGAAAATTGCAGAGAAACAGAAACAAGAATGGTAGAGGAAACAGAAGCGTGAATAAAATGGGGTGTGCATGCACACCCCATTTTATTTTTTCACCTCCAAACTTCATTGACATGCCGATTTTTGAATGTCAATATGTACGAATACACATACTGACGAAAGGTACACATGATAGCCTGTTTTCCGGTTCTGGAGAATTGCGGGAGAGTACCGTCCCAGGAGAAAAGCGCCGGTAAAGATTAGTTTGGTGGTACGAAGGTACTTGATCCTGACGATACTGAGCAGGTGAAAAGGCTATGCAGTCTCTTCGAAAGAAGCAGGAGCCTTAAGGGTAACCAACTGAGCATCCGTGTCACCACATGCAGTCCCTGGAATTGGCTAAGCGAACTAGGGGTGGATACCTTAATTGCAGTTCTGTCGGACTGCCTATTTACAGGTGAGGTAATTCATGAAGATGCGAATTGTCGTCATCGGCGCGAACGCCGCCGGTGCCAAGGCCGCCTCAAAGGCGAAACGGATCAATCCAAGTGCAGAAGTAACCCTGATCGACCGGGGGAATTTCATCTCCTACGGAGCTTGCGGTATTCCGTACTACGTGTCGGATACCGTAGCTGACCTGAAGGATTTGATGAGCACGCCGGTCGGCGTGGTCCGCGACGCCAATTTCTTCAAAAAAGTCAAAGGGGTTGCGGTCAGGACAAATACCGAAGTAACCAGGATCGACCGCGAATCCAAGGTCGTCCGGCTCCTTGACAGGACCACTGGCCAGGAATCGAGCCTTGAATATGACCGGTTGATCCTTGCCACGGGAAGCTCACCGTTCATTCCCAAGGTCAGCAACGTGGATCTGCCCAACATCCTGACCGTCAAATCCATCGAAGATGCAGAATTGCTGAAGAACTGTGCCATTTCCGGCTCCACGGCCTGCATCGTCGGCGGCGGGCTGATTGGCCTGGAGACAGCTGAAGCACTGCAGCAAAAAGGTATGCGGGTGACGCTGGTCGAAATGCGCGATCAGCTCCTGCCGGGAGTTTTGGACCCTGAGATGGCGTTTCTCGTTGAAAAGCAGGTCAGGCTGCGGGGCGTGACAGTCATGACCGGTTGCAGGGTGACCGGCTTTGGTGGGAAAACCGCAGTTGAAAAGGTATTCATCGGCGCACTGGAACTGGCGGCCGACCTGGTTGTCCTTGCCCCCGGCGTCACGCCCAATGTCGGGCTGGCCCGGGCCGCCGGTATCGACATCGGTATAACCGGGGCAATTGCGGTTGACGCGAGGCTGTGCACCAATGATCCGGACATCTATGCCTGCGGCGACTGCAGTGAAACCACTCACCTGATCACCCGGGAAGAAGGTTCACATTCCTCTGGGCAGCACGGCCAACAAGCAGGGACGTGTCGCAGGAATCAACGCGGCCGGTGGAGAGGCATCCTTTGCCGGCGTTATCGGCACCAGCATCCTCAGGGTGTTCAACGTTAATGCCGGGAAAACCGGTCTGAGCGAAGTCGAGGCGCTGGCCAACGGGTATGATATCGAGACCGCACTCTCTCCGGCCCATGACAAGGCGCACTTTTTCCCCGGGGCAAAGCCGATTGTCCTTAAGCTGATCGCGGAAAAGATTTCCGGAAGACTCCTCGGTTTGCAGGCTGCCGGTGAAGGTGCCGTGGACAAGCGGCTTGACGCCGCGGCGACCGCCATCACCTTTGGTGCAACGGCCGAGCAGCTGTCTCAGGTGGATCTCGCCTATGCGCCCCCCTATTCCGCGGCCATGGACAACCTCATCGTGGCGGCGGACATCCTGAAAAACAAACTGGCCGGCCACGCCAGAGGCATCTCGCCACACGAGGTGAAGCGCAAATTAGATGTAAAGGACGATTTCATCCTGCTCGATGTGCGTTCCCCGGCAGAGCACGGGGAGGTCGGCATCGAGGGTGCGCGGCTGATCCCGCTGGGGGTGTTGCGGGAGAGGCTGGACGAATTGCCAAAGGACAAGGAAATCATCACCTTCTGCAAAATCAGCCTGAGAGGCTATGAAGCCCAGAACATTCTCGACGCGGCCGGTTTTGAAAATACCAAGTTCATGGATGGCGGCATTCTCGCCTGGCCGTATCAGCTTCGGGGTGCCAAAACGTAAGGCGAAACAGTGACGCTCCTTTCAGCGTCTGAATAATTACCCTGTTGGAAAATAGCATGGCGAATCATCAATCCCATGATGGAGTACGACAATGTTCTGCAACAAAATGCTCAAACTGAAGGAGCTCTACCGGACTGCGTCGATTCTGGCACTGATCACCATCTTCTACAACATCGTCGAAGGAGTTGTCTCGGTCTGGTTCGGCGCCGCCGATGAAACCATTTCCCTCTTCGGCTTTGGGCTCGACTCCTTTGTGGAGGTGATTTCCGGTATCGGCATCTGGCACATGGTCCGGCGGCTCGGCCTCGGGGAGCTTGCGGACCGGGATCCCTTCGAGCGGCGGGCCCTGCGGATAACCGGAAGCGCCTTCTACCTCCTGGCGGTCGGGCTGGTGGCAACGGCCCTCATCTCGTTTTTCCAGGGACACCGCCCGGAAACTACCCGCTGGGGAATCATAGTCGGCGTTATCTCCATCGTCACCATGCAGGCGCTTGTTTACTATAAGGTCAAGGTGGGGACCGCTCTCAACTCCCCCGCCATCCTGGCGGATGCAGCCTGCACCCGAACCTGCCTGCGGCTCTCCGTGGTGCTGCTGGCCGCGAGCAGCGGCTATGCGCTGACTGGCATCGGCTCTCTCGATGCCGTCGGCTCACTGTTTATCGCCGCCCTCTCCATCCGTGAAGGGAGAGAGGCGCTGCAAAAAGCCAACGGGCTTGGCTGTTCCTGTTCAGGGAAGTGCGGGACAACCTGACCCGTCATTGGCAAGCTTAAGGCGGACGAATGAACGCACATCTTGCCGCCTGACTCCTTACCTTCCTGTCGCAAGACTGGTCCTGTCATCCCACCGAAAGCACGAGCAGAAAGATCAAGTCCGGCAACTATTGAAAGCACCTTCGATTGTTGTTATTCTTTCCCGACTGGATGCCAAACTGATGAAAATCAAAGGATGAAAAAATGGGGACATGGTTCGGGTATGCGATAGCGGCAGCTATGCTTTATGGACTCCATCAGGTCTTCACAAAACTGGCCGCAGACCGCATCTCCGACGGTTTGGGCGGCCTGGTGGTGGAAGGCACCGCGGCGCTAACCATCGCGATCTACCTGGTGTTTCTTTGGTTCAACAACACATGGACACAGAAAGCGACAGCCATGGGGATATGGTACTCGATGCTCACGGGAATAAGCGTCGGTGCAGGCACGCTCATGTTTTTCCTCCTGTTTCAAAAAGGCGGACCGCTCTCGGCGGTACCCATGGTGCTGGCAGGAGGTGCCGCAGTCATGGCCATTTGTGGCATTCTTTTTTTCAAAGAGTCGGCATCATGGCCAAGGCTGCTCGGAATTGCCTTTTCCATAGCAGGTCTTCTTCTTTTGCGGTATGCGCCAGGAAAATGAGAGTAACTAGCTCCGGGTTCCGATACCGGTAACGGCCAGGGGGGAAATTCGGGATGGTGGCGGGCAATCGCCGTGCTGTAGAGCGTAAAATGCGGCAGATTGACCGAGCAAAGTTGAAATCACCAAACAACACAAAATCTTTTCGCCACAATAAGGCACAAAAGGCGCAAAAAACATCTTCAAGTTTTTAAGCTTTTGTGCGTTTTGTGCGTTTTGTGGCCAATTTTTCGTTTGTGGTTTTGCAGGCAAGAATCAAACCGGACTTCAGTGGCTATCGAGGTCCCTGTGACTGTTTTCTCCCTTCACAAGTCTGATCCGCTCCTCGTCAATTTTCAGCGCCAGCAGAGGTTCGCCCCCCTGCCGGTAGAGGTCCGCCAACCTCGCCATGACTTGGGCCGCGGAGTCCAGATCAGCGCCATTCAGACTCACCTCCAGCGCTCTCCGGTAATAACTTGTGGCCCCGGCATGATCGCCCTTCTGCAACGCCGCGCAGCCGAGTCCACGAAGATCGGTGGCTATCTTTCTACCCAGGCCCAACTCTTTGTCCAGCGACAGCGCCCCGTTAAAACAGGCCGCCGCTTCCCCGTGCTTTCCCTGGGCCAGGTGAATCTCTCCCAGCAGGCGCAGTGAGTTGGCCTCTTCCGCGCCCAATTTCCGGTCCCGGTTCAGCTTCAGAGCCGTCTCGGCCTGCTCCCGCGCCCGGTCCGGCAAACCCTGCCGAAGAAGTATCGTCCCGACCAGGTTCACCCTGCGCCCGAGATTGCCCCCCTGCTCCAGAGCCGCAGCCCTGGCGGCCCAATCCTGCGCGGCAACGAGGTCTCCGGCTGCCAGGTGTATTTTCGCCCTCTCGAAAAAGAGCTCGGGCGCGAGGTCGGAAGGCTCTTGCAGCAGGGAGCAGGCACGCTCTATGGCCGTCCGGGCGGACGGGACATCTCCCTTGAGTCTCTGGGTCCTCGCGATGTTTATCAGGGCGATGACCTTACCGTCCACATTCTCAATGGAACTGTGCAGCCTGAGCGCCTCGGAGAACTGAGCCAGGGCCGCATCGGCGTTACCTCTGACTTCCTCTTCGACACCCCGCTGATTGTGGCTGATGGCCTTAAGCCTTGCCTGCGACAAATTCCTCACCGCCGCGCCAGAGCATCCTCCCGACACGAGTGCCGACAGGGTGAGGACCAGGGCCGCCACGGCTCGCGGCACGGTACGTTTCCCCGAGTCAGTCATGGCTGTCCCCCGGCACAAACTGTTTCTCCTGTGGCGCGGGAATGCGAGCGCTGATGGGCCAGATCCTCTTCGTCGCATCGAGAACGCTGTTGGTTCCCCCGAGAGCATCCTCTGCGTTTTTCATCAGGGCAGGGACCTTCGGCAGCTCCGTTTCCGCTACGTTCTTCAGGCCGGAGCTGATTTTTTCCACGTTGCCGAGGGATTTTTCCGCGTGCGCCAGCAGACTCGGAAGCTTCTCGCCCACCTGGGACAGGGAGGCATTTGCCCTATTGACGGTAGCAGAGGTATCGTCCAGCAAGGCGGTAACTCTTCCGGATACGGTCCCCACCTCGTTGCCGGCCTCCATCAGCAGGGAGTCCGCCTTTTGCCGGGTGAGTTCCAGGTTTTTCGAAAGCAGGTTGAAATTCCTCACGGTCTGCTTGATGTCCCCCTTGGGGTCATTCACGTAGCCGATAATATCCCGCACCTCGATCAGCACAGGCTTGACCTTTTCGCCGATTTCGTCGGCCAGCTCGTCAAGCGCCTTGGTCTTGACATACGCCAATTGGTCCCTGTCCTGCAGGATTGCCATGGACGGCGTACCGACCGAGATTTCTATGATGGCATCCCCCACCAGCCCTTCCTTGACCAGTTTTGCGGTGGAATCCTTCCTGATCCACTTCCGGTACTTGTCGTCGAGCTGAAGGACGACATCTACCGTGGCCGCCTCATTGAGGGAGATCGATTTGACCCTGCCGATTCTGAAACCGGAGAGCTTGACCGGCATGCCGCGGGTCAGACCGGTCCCTTTCTCGACGGTGAAGGACAACTGGTACTTCTTGGCGAACAGGTTGTTTTCCTTGCCGATCAACAGGACGACACCGATCACCACCGCGAGGGCAACCGCAGCGAAAGCGGCGATCTTTTTTTTCAGGTGCCTGAAGCGTGGATCCTCATTCATCATGCGGTGCACTCCCCTTCAGAAAGATGCGGCTGTCAAACGGAATCTCCTTGAGGGATTCCGGGTTCGGGGTGAGGAAGAGCGAAGTCCGCTCAGGGTTTTCCCGATGATATTCCAGGGCGGCGGCAATGATGGCGCTTTTCTCCTCGCTACGAAGTCCGAGCAGGATAGCGTTATAGATCATCAGCCGGGGTCCGGTGAGCATGGCCCTGGCAAGGCCGACCAGTCTCTTCTGGTAGATCGACAGGTGCCCGGGAAGCTCCATCAGCCCCCCCGAGTATCCCACCCTCTTTAAAACCGCCAAGCCCCTGGCCTCGATCTCGGACCGGGTGCAGGCAGAGTGGTACTCAAGCGGCAGCACCAGGTTTTCCCAGACCTTGAGGTTGGACACCAGCCCGCCGCTCGGGTAGACCACGGCGACCTGCTTTCTCAGATCGTTGAGGGCCTTTTTGGAAACCCCGGCGAGGTCAGCTCCGAGCAGCGAGACCGAACCCGCGTCAGGCTTTGACAATCCCAGCACGAGCCTCACCAACTGGTCGTTCTCATCCTGTCGGGAGGTAATTACGGCCGTCAGGGTGCCGCCAGGCAGGGCAAAGGATACCCCCCCCGGCAGTTCATCCGCAACGACATCCTGGAATTTTAGCGCCTGGTCCACAAGAAACCTCTACAGTAGGAAAAACAGCGACACTATGCCGTCGATGACGAACAGGAAAAAGAGGCTCTGCATGACGGCCCTGGTGGCGGCCTGCGGGATCTGGGTGACGCTCCTGCCGACGCTGAGCCCCTGCCGGCAGCAGATGGCCGCGACGAAAAGGCCGAAAAGTGAGCTCTTGACGAGAGAAGCCGCCAGCTCCGAAATGGTGAGCACGGAGAAAACCCCCTGCGAATACTGTTCCCAGGGCACATGCCAGCCGAGCGACGCCACCAGAAAGCCGCCCAAAAGCGCGGCGATCTCGAAATAAACGGTGAGAATCAGGATTGCCGTGGTGAGACCGAAGATCCTCGGCATGATCAGGTAGCTCGCGGCAGGGATGCCGAGAGACTCGAGGTAGTCGATCTCCCCGCCGATCTTCATCTGGCTCAGCTCCGCCGCGATTGCCGTACCGCTGCGGGCGATGACGATGATGGCGGTCAACAGGGGAGCGAGCTCCCGCACCACGATCCAGACGATGACCTTGCCGGTCAGGGATTCGCTCCCCGCGCCGGCGATGCTGATTATCTGGGTGATGACCACGGTGCCGATGATGAGGGAGATGACCAGGATGATCCTGAAGGCTTCCAGGCCGGTGAAGTAGACCTGGCGCAGGTAGACGTCGAAAACCGGGCGGACGCCGCGCCTGAGGGTGGAGGCGCCGTTAGCGAAGGCGACCACGATCATCTCGGTCAGGTCGTACAGGAAGACGATCAGCGTGATCAGCTGGTCCGCGAGCGCATTCAGCATGTTGCCGCCTTACAGTTTAAAATAAATTTAGCCGGCACATTGCGAGACCGTTCACCGTTCACCGTTCACCGTTCACCGTTCACCATTCACCATTCACCATTCACCATTCACCATTCACCATTCACCATTCACGGAAGTTTGCCGACTACTTCGACCGCGCCACAAACGCGCCGTCCCACCCGGCATCCGGTGGATTGGCAAGGAACGCACGGCAGCGCCCTACGTACAGGGCGGCAGGCCCGTCGCCTCCTGCCGCCAGGCGATCGAAGAGCTGCAGCGCACCGGCGAAGTCGCGTCCCCGGTAAAGCTTGAGCCCCTCGGCGAAAGGCGGAATAATTTCGGGATTATCCACCATCAGCTCGTACACCGCAACAGGTTTCTGCTTCCCCTTGACCCGCACCAGGTCGATCTCGCGGAAGATAAATTCGTCCCCGGCCGCCTCACGCGTCGCGCCGGTCACAACGATCCGGGCGCCGTAGTACTTGGTGAGCCCCTCCAGCCGCGAGGCGAGGTTGACATTGTCGCCGATGGCGGTGTAGTCGAAGCGCAGGTCGGCCCCCATGTTGCCGACCACCGCCTCGCCGGTGTTGATGCCGACTCCGATATCGATGGCCGCTATGCCGCGCCGGGCGAATTCCTGGTTCAGCTCGTGCAGCCGCGCGATCATCCGGAGCGCGACGCGGCAGGCGCTGGCCTGGTGACCGGGAAGATCCAGGGGCGCGTTGAAGATCGCCATCACCGCGTCGCCGATGAACTTGTCGAGGGTCCCTTTTTCCTCCAGGACGATCCGCGTCATGGGAGAGAGGTATTCGTTCAAAAGCTGGACCAGATCCTCGGGCGACAGAGATTCGGAAAGCGTGGTGAAGCCCCGGATGTCGGAGAAGAGGACCGTCACCTCCCGCTTCTCGCCGCCCAGGCGGAGCCGGTCCGGGTTTTTCACGATCTCGTCCACCAGTTCCTGCGAGAGGTAGCTGCTGAACGCCTTCTTCAGGTAGCGACCCTTGCGCTCAACCACCAGGTTGCGGTACGCCTCCCCTCCCAGGTAGGCGAGGAACACGGGGGCCACGGGGTAGATGATGCTGAGGTCGAGGAAATAGCTGCGAAAGAGAAACTGGTTCAGCAAGAGCCAGGAACCGGCGCTCAGGATCAGCCAGCCGAGCCCCGCGACGGTGCGGATGGTGGCGTTCAAAAGGAGCGCCAGAAGCGCCGGGAGCAGGAAGATGGCGGCCAATTCGATCCCGGCGGTCCGACCGTCCCTGGTGAGGAAGCGCCGATCCAGCGCGTTGGCCGCCACCGTGGCATGGATCTCCACGCCCGGCAGGGCCGGGTCGAACGGAGTGGCACGCAGGTCAAAAACCCCCATCTCGGTAGCGCCTACGAAGACCAGGGTATCGCGCAGGGCGCCGGCCGGCAGCCGGCGTTTGATGACGTCGGCGGCGGAGACGGTCCGGAAGCTGCCGGTGGGCCCGTAGTAGTTGAGGGGCAGTTCCCCCGCCTCGTTCACCGGCAGCTCCAGCCCCTTCAACTGGACGGGGCTGACCCCGAAGGAGGCGACGCTCACCATCGGCTCGGAGCCCAGGTAGCGCGCCAGGGCCCGCAGCGCTAGGGAGGGATAGACCTCTCCGTCGTACAGGGCGATGGTGGGGGCAGCGCGGTAGAGACCGTCGTCGTCGGGAAGTACGTTGAAGAAACCCTGGTCCAAGGCGGCCGCGCTGATCCGGGGGATGGAAGCGTCCAGGGCGCGGAACTCCGGGGCGGGGATGCTGGTGACCCCCTCAGCCAGACGGAGCAGCTTCACCCGGTCCCGCCGCACCTCGTCGCGCACCGCCTCGGGCGGGTTGTCGCCGTCGTTGCGGAAGAAATAGCCGAGGACCACGTTGCCGCAGGCGTGCATGGCGCCAGCCAGCGCTGCGTCCTGCGCTCTCCCCTGGGGCTCCGAGAACACCATGTCGAGGGCGACCACCTTCGCCCCGTACTCCTTGAGCCCGGTGATGAACTGCGCGGTCACCTCCCGCGACCAGGGCCAGCGGCCGATCTCCTTGATGCTCCTGCCGTCGATGGCGGCCACTACCACACGCTGGTCGGGGACGAGCTTTCCCCGCACCCGGAAGCGGACGTCCTTCAAGCGCAGATCGACCTGCGTGAGCGCCGTGGAGGCGCTCCGGTAGAGAACAAAGGTCCCAAGCGACGCGGCCAGGGCAATGGCGAGAAAGGCGAGAAGCTTCTTCATGTTATTTTTCCAAGAGTTTCAGGAGCGTTGTCGCGCTCCCCCGGTAACGTCCGGCCGGGTAGCGCTCCAGGTACTGGCTGAATCTGGCGCGGGCCTGGTCGGCCAGCCCCATCTGGAACTGGACCTGCCCGGCGGTGAAGAGAGCGGTCTCGGCCTGGGGGAGCTCGGGGTAGCGCTCCAGCACCAGGAGGTACTCGGCGAGTGCCGCCTCGGGGTTGCGCAGGAAGCGGCCGTACACCGCGCCGCGCTCCAGGAGTGCGTCCACCCTCACCCCGGCCGTTTCGGTCAGGTCGAGGGCGAGCTGGAAGGCGTGCAGCGCCTCGTCGTACTTCCCTGAATCGGCCAGGTAATGGCCATGGTTGATGTTCCAGCGGGCGATGATGTCCCCCAGCTGGTCGGCCGTATCCCAATCGGCTGGCGGGGAGGCGCCGGTGGCCGCCTCGAACCCGGCCCGTGCGGCAGCCAGCGGTGTGCCTGGCTCCACCTTTACCGGCGCCAGAGGCTGGTACCCCCTGGTGGTCTGGACCAGGGTGTCCGCGCTGAGAGGCTGGCTCCCCCCGTCGGCGGCGCTTACCGACACCGACCCCTCGGCGCCGAACAGCACGTTGGCCGGCCCCCGGGAGAGCATGAGGAACTCGGTCCCCTTGATCCCCGCGGTGGCGGTGGCGCTTCTGACCTTGATGTCGGTCTGCTTGCCGGCGAGCTTCACGACCGCGGCCCTCAGCTTCCCCCCGGCCAGGTGGAAGGCCCCTTCCCTCCTGCTGGTGCCGACCGAGAAGGAGGCGACCTCCAGCTCCGTGTCGTTGGCCAGGGTGAAGCGGCTGCCGTCCGACAGGGTGAGCTCGGCCCAGCCGTTCCTGCCGGTCTTGAGCCACCCACCTTCCTCGACCCTGCCGTTGACCGACAGCGGCAGATAGGAAGCGGTGGCGCCGTTTTTGTAGAAGACGCTCCCGTTGGCCTTGGTGACCTTGCCGACGGGCGCCGCCAGGGCAAGGGAAGGAAGCAGCAGAAAGAGTGCTACCAAGCTCAGGGTTCTCACGGTGTTTTCCTTTTCGCTCTGCCATCGGCGAGATTCATTAATGATGCGCACGGCGCCCCACGTATACCGATTCTGCAGGGGCACCCCTCGCGGGTGTCCCACCACACCAGCCAGGCCGATCACGGCTTTTTGCTTCCGCTCACCTTCTCAAGGACAAACTGCGACTGGCGGTCGTCCGGAGAAAGGCGGACCGCCTCACCGAGCTCCTTGCGCGCCGCCGCCTCGTTTCCCGTCTCGTAGCTCAGCATCCCGAGCGACTTCCAGAGGAGCGCCTCGCGGGGGAACTTCTCCACCCCCTCCTTCAACACGGTGACGGCCCGCTCGTTCTCCCCCATCTGCCGGTAGCAGAGGCTGAGGTAATAGGTGATCTCAGGGGAGGGTGTTGCCCGCCTGGCCTCCTCAAACAGGGTCACGGCCTTGCCGAAGTTGCGGCTCCGGAAGTAGCCGCCGGCCTCGACCACCATCTCGGTCCCCCTGCGCGCCCGCTCTGCTGCGGCCAGCCCGGCGTACGGGTCCGAGAGCGGCGCCACCTGTTTGCCTCCCGGCACCCTGGCGTTGTAGACCAGGGCCGGGGTGAGGCCGGCGATCAGCATCTCCTCGCCCCTTTCCGAGCCGAAGAAGTTGGCACCGATATGGACCGGTGACGCCGACGCGAGGTTGTGCGTGTTGCCGAAGATGTTGTTGTCGCGCAGTTCTCCGGTAAAACCTTCCAGCGTGATCCCGTCACCGTTCTGCACCAGGCTGTTCCCGACCAGGAGGGCGTCGCTCCCCTGAAGGGAGGCCCCCACCTCGTTGCCGGACAGGGTGCACCCCTTGATCTCGAGACCGCTAACCCCGCTGACGCTTAGGCCGGTGCCGCTCTCCAGCACCTGGGTATCCAGCACGGCGCCTTTGGTCTCACTGAGCGAAAGTCCCGATACGGCACCGCGCACCCGCGCCCTGGCCAGTTCCACGCTGGCACCTTTGAAGACGAGTCCCTGCCAGCGCTCGTTCCCCGCGGGAAGAAACTCTACCGTCCCCTCGTCGTCTCCCTTGGCGATGAGCCTCCCCGAGACCGCAAGCCCGGCGTCCTTTTCGAACCTGAGCCGCGTTCCTGCGGAGATGGCGAGGGTCACTCCGCGGGGCACGACGACCATATCCTGCACCAGATAGTTTCCTGCCAGGGTGCGGTCCTGGCGGATCTCGCCGGCCAGGGACTCCGTCTCCAAAGAAACCGGCGCTGCCGCCACCGCATCGGTCGCTTCCGACTCGTTGCCCGCCTGGTCGAATGCCACCACCCGGTAATAGCGGGCAATGCCGGAGACCTTGGCAATCTCCTCGTACCTGGGGACCTCCACGACCGCCAACTCCGTGTAGCCGGTAAGCGGCTGGTCGCTGCGGAGCACCCGGTACCCTTTCAGGTCGGTCACGCCCGTTATGCCGCTCCACTGGAGCTGCACCCGGTCGGAAAGCCCCTTGGCCTTCACCCCGGTCACCCGCGGCGGCGGGGTCGTGTCGATGGTGACGTACGCGCTCCCGTCAAGCCACTGGGTCTCGTAGCCGCCGGGGCGCGAAAGGGTCACCGTGACCGGCATGTCCCGGACGCTGTCTCCCGGCAGGACCGCGTAGTCGCCGGCGTAGATGCCGGGCTTCACTTCCTTCATCGGCACCCCCTTCCTGAAGGTGCCGATGTCAAAGGTGGCCACCAGCCCCGGCTCCCCCTCCAGTCCCGCCTTGATCACCTTGCGCACCCCGAACGGCCCTTCGGCAGCATTGGTGAGCACCTCCTTGATCGCCGGCCGGGCCTCGGCCCCGAGGGATTTCGGCCCCGGAACCTGCTCCGTCAGCTTGTAGCTTAACTCGTTCACCAGCCGGACCTTCTGGATGTCGCGCAGGTTCATGGCGGTGGAGACCACGGTCACCACGATGGAAAGCGGTGAAGTGGGAATGCCGCCCTCGTGGTAGCGGACCTCCTTCTTGATGCGAAAGACCTCCTTGCCGGTCTTGGCGTTCACCATCCAGATCTCCGTCTCGACGCCGAACTGGGAGTAGACGGCGGCGTAGACCCGCTTGTAGTCGATCACCCGGCCGTAAATGAGCCCGTCGCAGCCAAGCGCCACGGCAAGCTCCTGGGGAGAGGCCTCGGCGGCCTTTTTGCCGCTTGCCTTCTCGAACTGCACCAGCTTCTCGTCGACTACCGGGAGCTTCAGGTCCTGGTAGTTCTTGGCGGCGAAGTGGTTGGCGAAGGTGCGCCGCACCAGCTTATCGATCTCCGGCTCGTCGGTGCCGTTGACAAACGGAAGGATCGCCACCTGGCGGGGGAGCTTCTCGTCGCTCACCTGCTGGTCGCCGAGGTTTTGCTCCATCTTAAGCGTCGGCGCGCAGGAGGTGAGGAGAAGGGTCAGGATGATCAATAGTGCCTGTTTCATGGGCGTCCCTCGAATTAGGTAAGTCTTGATTTAGTGCCGGGTCAGCGTTGTCCGGTTTAATTCCTGCAAACAAACCACAAAGAAACATTAGCCACAAAAAGGCACAAAACGCCCAAAAAGGTAAAGGCATTAAAGGATTATTTTGTGCATTTTGTGCATTTTTTGCGGCTAAAAAGATTCTGGTTTCTTTTTTGGAATTAGTTTGAGCTTGTTTGTAAATTGCAATTTAGACTTTAAGGCGGCGATTGTTGTGGGTGCGCCTCGTCATCTCTTCAGCGCCAGCGGGAAATCCGGAATGGTCCGGGGCTTGGCTGTCGTGGGTGTCTGCCTCCCTTCGGTCAGCTCCGCCACCCGGTCGGAGAGCCAGAGGTCGAGGCTCGTGACGGTGATCCGCCCGCGGCCGGTGTAGTCGGCCTTCCCCGTCACCCCTTCCACAAGCGCCTTGGTGAAGGCGCCGTTGCCCCAGGATGCGTCCTCCAGTGAGGACTGCCCGCCCGTTGAAGAGGCAAAGACCACGACGCCGTTCTCGGCGCTGGACAGTTCGTTCACCATGGAACTGACGTCGCTCGCGGCGTTTCTCCCCCCCAGCACGTCCCCGGCGTGGCAGGTGTCGACGAAGAGGACCGCCTTGCCGGGAAGGGACATGAGGGTGTTCCTGATCTCGGAGAAAACGACTGCGGTGCCTGCCAGCTTCTCGGGCTGGCCGTTGACCGGCAGGTAATAGTAGGTCCCGTTCGGCTCGGTGATGCCGTGGCCGGAAAGGAAGACGACGGCCGTATCCCGGTCGGTTGCCGCCCGCCGCAGCCAGGCAAGGCCGTCCAGCACCGCCTCCCGGGTCGCGCCGGCGTCGGTCAGGATCCTGGCAGTGGCCTCGCCGTAGAGGCCCCCCTTCTGGCGCAGCATGAGGGCGGCGAAATCCTTGGCGTCCTTGGCCGCAAAGTCGAGGGCCAGATCCTTGTCGGGGTAGGCGCCGACTCCGACCGCGAGGATGAAAAGCCGCGGCTGCAGGGAAATCTCTTCGGAAGCGGCCTGCGCGACGGCGCGGGACACCCTGACGGTCGCCGGTTCGCTCGCCGCGTGGCGGTTCTCGGCGATCACGGCGATCTCGCTCCCCCCCTCCGGAAGCGCCAGCGTCACGCGGTGGATAGCTCCGCCCTTTTCCTGCTCCCGGAAGGGGACCGGGCGGCCGTTCACCAGTACCCGCACCCCGGTCACCGGCTCGCCGGAGGGCGATCGAACGGTAAATGCGACGGCTGCCTCGCTGCCGTCGATCACGCTTTTGTCGGCCGGGGCGCTGATGGCTACCAGGGGCGGGAGGAGCGCAAGGAGCGACCTCGCCTCCCGCGACCGCCCGGCGGCGGCGTCCGACAGCCTGACCGCCTCGGCCTCGTCCCCCGCCGGCAGAACACGGTTGATGATGTCAGGGCGGCAGAACACGGCGCGAAAACGGGCAACCGGGAAGAAATCCGCCGCCTGGTCAGGGCCGTTGTTCAAGTGCCAGCCTGCCAGTTCCTCCCCCCCCACGGAGGCGTCATAGTAACCGGAGGGAGTCCAGAGCACCCAGCGCTTGCCGTCGGCGTGCGGGAAGAAGGCCAAGAGTTCCTTGCCGTCGGCCAGCCGGTGCCAGCGGATGGAGCCGTCGCCGAAGGCGGCCACGGCGACCTTGCCGTTCGCCGCGATGTTGACCGCCCAGGCGATGCCGGGGGCCGCCACGCGCCAGCGCTCCGTCCCCTGTCGGTCGTAGCAGCGCAGATACCAGTCGGTGCCGAGGAGAAATCCCGAGCCGTTCGGCGCCACGGCGAGGCTGCGGGCAGTTTCATGCTCTTCCAGCCTGAGCCGGTTGCCGTTTAGAAGCGGTGCCGTGGCGAGATCGG
>Ga0209125_1000681_pt1 | contig 40610 bp, 50 predicted proteins | sample BarGraIncub1131A_FD_184503 | JGI IMG/M metagenome (GOLD analysis project Ga0209125, IMG submission 184503) | Arctic peat soil microbial communities from Barrow, Alaska - Barrow Graham LP Incubations 11-31A (SPAdes) (version 2) | ecosystem: Environmental > Terrestrial > Soil > Wetlands > Peat... | reverse complement strand
CCAAATCGCTAAATATTTTCATGGTAAAAGCTATCTTTAATTCGATAACAAGATACAAAGAAGTTTTTGATAAACCAAAGATATCTACCTGATATTCATATATTTTATATATTACAGACAGACTCTAATTAGAACACCGGCAGGTATTGTATTTACTGCAGGCACAGTACCTACATATTTGAATCTCCTGGGTTGAGAATGTATATTGCGAGCTGGATATTCGTAATATTTCTCGCTTAACATCAGATCTTTATCAGAAATCCAAAAACCGACACTGTTTGTAGGTAAATTATTTTTATCTCCAATATATCCTCCTCCACTACCAGTCCAACCTAATAATCCATCAAATATATTGTAAGGTGAGCCTCGAAAGATTGTAATTCCAATTTTAATTATAAAATCAGAGATATTATCAATCTTGCGAATGAAGCTTTTTGAATGAATAATCACATCCTCAATATGAGGAGGTACAATATCTTCTCGTTCTTCAAATTTAATATTCCAAATGTCCCCAATGTCAAGTTCAGTATTTGCATATTGATCCCAATTTCCAGGATTTAACAATCTGACTAACTTGCCACTATTGACAATCATTCCGCCGACACAAACTGCGTTCCCCTTATGAGTTTTTGATGTAATTAATATTTCCATTACAAATGAGTTATATTATATCCGAGTTTTTCCAATTTGCCAGTTACTAACGATCTGTGGCATGCTTCTGGCTTTTCTTCAACACAAAATAAAACAACTCTATTTGCACCAACTTCATCTAGCTTGTCTATAAAAGAATCAAAATCGAATTTGCTTAAAATTCTGTCTTTATAAGCTATTGCAAAAACCTGACCCAATTTATTCCTGTCTCTTTTGAGTTCGCCATGCTGATTATCAACTTCTTTTTGAAGTTCTCTAATATCAGTCGTGGGAGCAAGGTCAATAATATGACCGTATTTAATATCAAGTTCGTTTAACCTTATCTGAAGTCTATTACTGTTTACAAAAGCATATTGCGAACCTCTAACTCCTCTACGTTGGCGGATGTCGCAAAAAGTATCAATATTATTATCGGTGAGCTTTTTAAAATATTCTTGCTCGGTTGAGTTATAAACGCCAATTGTAAAGAATTTCATTTTTAGTATGATTTGCGAGATGTAAAATCCATTTTATTACCAAAAAGGTCAATGATTCCCTTACCTTTTGTAAACTCAATCATTACCATTTCTTGTGATTTAATGAGCTTGTTTGAAATTATATGTTTTAAAGAAATTTTCTTTTTTAGTAATTCTTGTCCAATTAGCTTGCTTCTATGACATTCTTCGGGATTTGCTTCACTACACATAATTGCAAGATTTATCCTTTTCTCGTTAGCAATAGTAAGCCTCTCCAAACCCTCTTTAAAAAAAGCTTTTTCTTTAATAAGGTCATAAACTACTTTTCCACTGAAGTCATAGCAAGTTCTGTCTTCTGGAAGGCCACCCAATGAGTCGCCAACGAAAACATATTTTATACCATTTTCTTCAAGTTTGAACTTAAGTTCATTTTGATTGAACTGAGGATTCCATTTCGAAAACGGTTTTGACCTAATGTCAAGCAGAAACAAAATATTGAAAGATTTAAGTTCATTAATGAATTCCTCAATTCTTTTGTTACCGTGTCCTATAGAATATATAGTAGTCTCTTTCATACTTCAAATGTACAATTTTTGTCGGTCCTTTAAAATACCCCATAACATATGTATTCCGCAATATGCGTGTATTTTTTCAATATGCGTAAGTCCCGATCCATTAAATGAGGTGTATTATTTCATTTTTACGCCTTCCAAACTTATGATTTTCAGTTTGTTTCTTCAAGTAATTTTACAAAATAAATTTGTGAAGTTGACTTGAATTACTTTTAGTTTTGACGCTTTCAGATCTGCCAACGTTGAAAGGTCGCGAACCTGTGGAACCCTGACAGCGTCCGAAGATCGTGTCAGCGTTAATTAGCGACAAAGTAACTTCATAAAAAAATGTATCTTTGATTCATGTTTGTAAAAGACGAAATATCAAATAGACCAAACGTATTTACTTCTTTGTGTGAAGATCACAAAGTGAAGTATTTGTATGCCTTTGGCTCATCGGTAACAGATAAATTTGATTTGGAAAACAGCGATGTTGACTTATTGGTGGAGATTGACGACAATGATCCGATTGAACGGGGCGAAAAATTGATTTCATTGTGGGATTTGTTCGAGAGTTTTTTCCACCGAAAGGTTGATTTATTGACTGACTCTTCAATTCGTAATCCCTTTCTACGCAAAAGCATTGACTCATCTAAGGTTTTAATTTATGACGGATCAGGGCAAAAAGTACTTATCTGATATTAAGTTCCATTGAAGGCAGAGATATTGGAAATGCTTAATGCATAAGATGTTCTGCGATTAAATATATTCTCCGGCAAATATATTCTCCAGGTACTTATAGCCGCTTCCGGTATTAATCAAAACTACCTTTTCATCTTTCGCAATCCGGTTTTCAGATTTGAGCCGTTTGAGCGCTGCCCACAAAGTTGCGCCTTCAGGAGCGATAAATGCTACCATGAATGTGGTATGCGATATACCTGATACACGGTATTTGAAGGAAAAGCCGTTGAGCGCAACTTTGTAGCGTATTATACTTATTCGAAGTAGGTACCTAAAAAAAGCCAAAATGTATATCATTCCAGAGTCATTAAAATCAGATATCGGGGCATTTGCAAAGCATGTAAATGATTTCCGAAGTGGCGGGATTGAGCCCGTTAAATTCAAGGCCATTCGTGTGCCGATGGGCATTTACGAGCAACGTGAAAATGGAACTTTTATGGTTCGCGTTCGGTGTGCCGCTGGTATGATTTCGCCACAGCAATTGAAAGAAGTTGCACTACTGGCGCAAAAAGAAGGAGCTGAGCCCATTCATATTACCACCCGGCAAGAGCTTCAGTTGCACAATGTTCAGTTGGAACAGGCACCCGGAATTCTGGAGCGTTTGTACGAGTTGGGACTGTCCTCACGAGGTGGTGGTGGAAATACTGTCCGCAATATTATGGCATCGGAAGATGCAGGTATTTCTACGGAAGAGATATTCGATGTGACACCTTACGCCCTGGCCCTTACCAATACGCTGATTGCCGAAGCTGATTCGTGGTCGTTACCGCGTAAATATAAAATTGCCCTGGCCGGAAATGATTCAGACAATGCCAACGCCACTTTTAGCGATTTGGGATTGATTGCTACCATCCGCTCAGGAGAAAAAGGCTTTAAAGTCTATATTGGTGGCGGCTTGGGTTCCAAACCAACTGCTGGATTTAAGTTATCGGATTTCGTTCCGGCGACCGACTTGCTCTATGTTGGCGAAGCGTTGAAAATATTGTTTTCGGAACACGGAAACCGCCGCAACCGCCACAAAGCGCGCATTCGCTATATTTTTTACAAACTGGGAGAAGAACGGGTTTTCCAGCTTTTCCATGAAATATTTAATCGTTTGAAGTCTGAAGGCAATTATGAATTGATACTTCCTGAAGCTTCACGAGATTTAAAAGAGGGTCAGGTAATTGACTTTAATTCGGAAAATGAATTGTTTGGGAAATGGCTTAAACGATATGTGAAAGCGCAGACGCAAACCGGATTTTATTCGGTTGAAGTTCCGTTCAACCAGGGAATGATAAAAGCTGAAACGCTCATCAGGTTGGCTGAGTTCCTTGTTCCACTTGGTGATGATGTGATTCGTTTTACCATGAGGCAAAATATTCTGCTGCGCAATATTCCGGGTCAATTACTGAATTCATTGTATCAGTTGTTGAAAGATTTGGCTGTGGAAGTTGATTTGCCCCGAATCCTGAATTCGCTGGTATCATGTGCCGGAGCTGATACTTGCCGGTTGGGAATCTGTCTGGCGAGAGGTGCCTCTTCGGCAATTAAAAAGTCATTAGCTGGAATTTCTGAAACCCAGCTCGACGAACTGAGCGACATCAACGTCAACTTATCAGGTTGCCCCAATTCGTGCGGACAGCATAATTTATCCAATCTCGGTTTCTACGGAAAAGCTTCGCGCAACGATCGTCTTTATCCGGCCTATTATGTGGTTGCCGGCGGACGAACAGGCGACAACAAAGCCCGTTTGGCAACTAAATATGGTGAAATAAGTGCTCAGGACTTGCCTCAGTTTACTACGCAACTTCTGGGAAAATGGAGTGTAAAGAAGGACCGGTTTTCTGATTTTAACGAGTATCTCGATCGCGAAGGACAAACCGATATTGAAGAATTGCTTACCAATTATGAAACAATACCTTCATTCGAAGAAGATAAAAATTACTATTTCGATTGGGGCGCTTCGGAAGTGTTCTCATTGACTGACAAAGGAACTGCCGAATGTTCAGCCGGAATGTTCGATATGATTGATTATGATCGCGATGCTATTCTGGACATCCAAAAAGGCATTGAAAATTCGAATGATCAGGAGCTGATTAACAAATCGCTTTACGGTATCGTTTTTCATGCTTCACGAATGTTGCTGGTTACACGAGGCATCGAGCCAAGCAGCCGCGAAGAAGTTTTTACCTCTTTCATCCAGTCATTTATTCAGGAAGGACATGTGAGCCAGATATTTGAACCGGTTGTTCGCCATGCTCTTGAATATCCGGAAGGCTCTTTCATAAGGTTTCAGGCGTTGATTGACGAATTGGCCAAAACTGTGATCGGTTTGTACAATAACATGGATGATTCACTTCAGTTTAAAACTATTACTGACATTCCGAAAGTAAATGGAATAGTGGCCGAAGTCGCGCCTGATAAGCGTTTCAAAGATTTTCGCGGAGTTGCCTGCCCGATGAATTTTGTGAAAACAAAGATCGAACTGTCAACCATGAAAAGTGGCGAATTGCTTGAAATCCTTCTGGATGACGGTGCCCCGATTAAAAACGTACCAGGTTCGGTTCGCAACGAAGGACACCAGGTTCTGGAAGAAAAACAGAAAGAGAATTTCTGGTCGGTTTTAATCAGGAAACAATAACTACGGCATACCTAAAACATGGTATATAAAATACACCAAACGCGGTATTGTACGAGCTGAAAATCACTACAATCTTTGTACAAAGCAAAAAAGAAACATCATGACAAAAATCGCAGAAAAATTAACAGACTTAATTGGAAACACTCCATTACTCGAACTTTCCAATTTTAATGAACAACATCAGCTTGAATCGAGGTTGATCGCCAAACTTGAATATTTCAATCCGGGCGGAAGTGTTAAAGACCGTATTGGCAAAGCAATGATCGAAGATGCCGAAGAACGCGGAATTCTTAAACCTGATTCGGTGATTATTGAACCAACCAGCGGTAATACAGGTATTGCACTGGCATTGGTTGCCGCAGCAAAAGGTTACCGGTTGATCCTTACCATGCCCGAAACCTTCAGCGTTGAACGCAGAAACCTGTTGAAAGCGCTTGGTGCGGAGTTGGTCCTTACTCCCGGGTCTGTGGGAATGAAAGGGGCAATCGCCAAAGCAGTCGAACTGGCTGAAATTACACCGAATTCATTCATCCCGCAACAGTTTAAAAACCCGGCAAATCCTGAAATTCACCGCAAAACAACTGGCATTGAAATCTGGAATGACACCGATGGTAAAGTTGATATTTTCGTTTCAGGAATTGGAACCGGCGGAACGATCACTGGTGTTGGCGAAACGCTGAAAGCAAAAAATCCGTCGGTAAAAATTATAGCAGTCGAACCAGCCGATTCACCGGTTATTTCGGGCGGAAATCCAGGTCCACACAAAATTCAGGGCATTGGGGCTGGTTTTATTCCTGATGTTTTGAACCGTTCGGTGATTGACGAAATTATCACTGTCAGCAACGATGATGCTTTTGAAACCAGCCGTCAACTGGCCCGTTCAGAAGGATTGTTGGTTGGAATTTCATCAGGAGCAGCTACTTATGCCGCCTTGCAGGTTGCCAAACGTCCCGAAAACAAAGGAAAAACAATTGTAGTGATCCTTCCTGATACTGGCGAAAGATACCTGTCAACCATTCTTTATCAGTTTGAAGAACCGGCTGCCGTAAATGCTAACTAAATCTGAAAATTTTTATGAGCAAAATACAAGTAAACGGGAAAGAACAAATTCTTGAAACAGCTTCCATTTCCATACTCGAACTGATCAAATTGAACAAGGTGCTGAATGCCGACATGGTTTCGGTGCAGCTGAATGGCGAATTTGTTGACCGCAAAGAGTACAGCTCGACTCTTCTTAAAACCAACGATGAAGTTGATTTTCTTTATTTCATGGGCGGAGGCTCAATTGATTGACAATTAAATTATTTACTATTTACCATTTAAAAAAAATAGTAAATGGTAAATAATAAAATCGTAAATAAACAAGGTGGATTTTACTGAAGATCAGATACAGCGTTACAGCCGCCACATAATACTTCAAGATGTTGGAGTAGAAGGGCAGGAGAAAATCAACAACGGAAGGGTGCTGATTATTGGTGCCGGGGGCTTGGGGGCTCCAGTTGCCCTTTACCTTGCAGCAGCGGGCATTGGTACCATTGGGATCATAGATGGCGACGTGGTCGATTTGTCGAACCTGCAACGTCAGGTCATTCATTTTACTGCTGATGTGAACAAGGCCAAAGTGCTTTCGGCAAAAGAGAAAATCAATCAGCTAAATCCTGATGTAAAGGTGATTACCTATCACGATTTTCTCACTGCGGCCAATGCTTTGGACATTATCAAAGATTACGACTTCGTTGTGGACGGAACTGATAATTTCCCGGTAAAATTTCTGATCAACGATGCGTGTGTTCAAGCCGGAAAACCTTTTTCGCATGGCGGAATATTGCGTTTCGAAGGACAAACAATCACCGTTTTGCCCGGAACTGCTTGCTACCGTTGCGTTTTTCAGGCGCCACCACCGCCCAATGCAGTTCCAACCTGTTCGCAGGCGGGCGTTTTGGGTGCCATTGCCGGAATGCTGGGAACCATACAGGCTGCCGAAGTGCTGAAATATCTAACAGGAGTGGGCGATTTGCTGACCAACCGTTTGTTGACTTTCAATGCCAAAACAATGGAGTTTCGCACCATTAACGTGAAACACAATCATCGGTGTGCAGTTTGCGGCGATCATCCAACCATCACCGAATTGGTTGATTACGAACAGACAACCTGTGAATTGAAAAGCACTCATTAGGAAAAGATTGTTTCGTACCTACGGCACTTTGGTACTCATGGCAAATGGATGTTCTATAAATATTTCGTGCCGATGGCACTGTTACCTGGCAGATTAGTTGTGGTTTCAAAATGCCCCAGCGGGGCAAAATATTTATAGAAATAGTGAATAGATGAAGAAAACCGTCCGTGAATTAAGCTGGACAAAGCGTTGATCTTCTTTCGGACGGAATAGAATGAGCCTTCAAAAAGTAGTCACATAAAACACATTCGAATGCTTTTTTCAAAAAATAGTAAATCGTCAATAAATAAATTGTCAATAATATCGGGATGATGGGAGCAACAGATTTTTCATTGGGAAAACTGCCGACTGAACAGAAAAAGCTTTCTCTGATCAGTTTCAGTGGCGAATTCGATAAGTTGGTAGCTACGTTTACGCTTGCCACCGGAGCTGCTGCTATTGGCTACGAAGTAAACATCTTCTTTACTTTCTGGGGACTCGATGCCATTAAAAAGAAACAAGGCAGGGCTTTTGTCGGGAAGGGTTTCCTCCCAAAATTGTTTGGATTTTTCATGGGCGGGTTACGGAGCGCTCCGGTCAGCCGGTTAAATTTCCTTGGACTTAGCCCGAAGATTTTCCGCTACCTGATGCGCAAGAAAAACGTTGCAACTCTCGAAGAATTGGTCGAAGCAGCCAAAGCTTTGGAAATAAACCTGTATGCCTGCGAAATGGCCATGCACATTCTGGGTCTTGAAAAAACCGACTTCATCCACGAAGTAAAAGGAGTGCTTGGCGTCGCCACCTTCCTCGAATTGTCTGAAGGCGGAAGAACGATTTTTATTTAATAATTCAAACATGTCAACTTTCAAATTAGATATTACCCGCGAACATTGCCCGATGACGTTTGTGAAAACCAAAATCGAATTGTCGAAACTGAAGTCAGGCGATGTGCTTGAAGTTTTACTCACCGAAGGCGAACCGCTTGAAAATGTACCCAAAAGTTCCAGAGAACAAGGGTTCAATGTGCTAGAAGTTTCGCATGTTGAAGGTTTGGTGCACAAAGTTCTTATTCAGAAATAATACCAGAAACCATGCTTCGGATACCTCAGGAAATTATTGATGATCTTTTTAACCATGCACAAACCGGATTGCCGGAAGAAGTGTGTGGCTATCTTGCTGGCACAGGCCGCGAGGTTATCCGGCAGTTTCGGTTAACGAATATTGACCACAGCAACGAACATTTTTCGTTCGATCCGGCTGAGCAGTTTCAGGTGGTACGTGAAGCACGGAAAGCAGGGTTGGAAATTCTTGCCAATTACCATAGCCATCCAGAAACTCCTGCACGACCTTCTCAGGAAGATATCAGGTTGGCTTTCGATCCAAACATCAGCTATGTAATTGTTTCACTGGCTGCTGAATTACCCGATGTAAAGTCATTCAGGATAAAGAATGGAGAGGTTGAAAAAGAAGAAATTCAGGTTATTTAAACCGGAAGTTGTCCATACTTTATTTTGACTGAATCAACTTCATCTACCATATTTGTGGTATGAATTATCCCTGCTTCGAGGTATTTCCCCGTTGTAATTTCAGCTTCATCTTTGTATCTAAATAATAAAGAATAATCAGATGGAAACTCCAGTATTTTTTATCGACGGAGAATTGTCAGTAAAAACCAGACAATGGCTTCATGTGCAGCAAATTAAGTACATAGAACATCCTATTTTGAAGATTGAAAAACTGGTAAGCGAAGCATTCGATGCATACCTGTTTTTTAGCCCGTCAGGAATCGATAATTTTAAGGATTCAGGTAATTTTACTCCTCCGGCTTCGATGGTTTTTGCGAACGAAAACTCTACAGCGAGGGCTGCATGGCGTGTTTTTACAAACAAAGTTTATACTTCACCAATTTCAGAGGAATTATCATTTGTGCAATATTCGATTTTCCGCTGGATGAAGGAAAATAATGCTGAACCCGAATATGGAATTTAGTGAAAAACCAGTTGATGTTTTTTTACCTATTTCGGTAAAGCTCACCAATAAAAAGATATTGGTGATCGGTGGTGGCCGGATTGCAAGCCACAAAATCAATTTTCTCGAACAATTCACCAGAAATATTTCGGTGGTTGCCCTTGAAGTAAGCGATAATATCAAATCGAAAAGCTATTCTTTCATAGAAAAACATTACGAAAAATCAGACCTTGAAGGAGCTTTTCTGGTATATGCCTGCACGGACATCAGGGAATTGAACCAGCAAATAAAAAACGATGCAGAAACTCTTGGAATACTTACCAATGTGGTTGATGATCCAGGTTTGTGCGATTTTATTTCCCCTGCCATTTATAAGCGTGGCCATATTACTATTGCGGTAGGCTCGAATGGGCAGGAGGTACGCCGCGCAATTGCAGTTCGGAACCATATCAGGGAAAATCTGGAAAGCAACGACGAAATATTCTATAAAACAATCAATTAAGTTTCATGCCTTCATTAATTTCCATCGTAGGCGCCGGACCGGGCGACCCTGAATTATTAACGATCAAAGCACTGAAACGGATTCAGGAAGCCGATATCATCCTGCACGATGCGCTGGTGAGTGATGAAATTTTAAATCTTGCCAGGCCCGATGTACAACGAATTTATGTGGGCAAGATTTATCAGGACGGTCAAAATCAAACCGGTAGGCAAGAGTGGATCAATCAACTGATTATAGATCTGTCGAAAAAAGATCAAAAAATTGTCAGGCTTAAATCGGGCGATCCGATGATTTTTGGCCGTGGTGCCGAAGAAATCAGGTTTTGTATCGAGAATAAGTTAAATTATGAAGTTATTCCCGGTGTTACCTCAGCGCTTGGAGCCGCCTCATTGTATGGAATTCCACTTACCGAACGCGGCAAAAACAGCATGGTGCTCTTCGGAACCGGGCATTACAGCGATGGCGAATTTCTGGATCTCGACACCTTTGTTTCTGTCCTGAAATCCGGTTCCCCAATCATCATTTTTATGGGACTTAACAAGCTGATACAATTGGCTCAACGATTAATAGATCAGGCTATTTCAGCGGATACCAGTGTTCAGATTTTAAGCAAAGTTTCACAGCCCGATGCCTCTTCCGCAGAAGGTACTCTGGGAACTATTTCACAGGTTCTTGAAGCCGAAAAGCCTGTTATGCCTGCCTTGGTGATTATTGGCAAAAATGTGGTGAGATTGAGCACATTGCAACAACTTCACTGATTATTGTTTTTCTTTTTCCTTCTTCCTACCTATTTCATGGTATATAAATTACCTGAAACAAGGTATTTCCCGTCATCTTTTTCGTCTTCATCTTTGTAATGTCATTTAACAGATAAAAAAATGGAGACGACACAAAAATTATCCAATCAGAATTTACTCCGGATGAAAGATACTGGCAGCCTGAATGTAGTATCGTGTTGTTGTCTCCGAATGTGTAGCTCGTCTATCCGAATGCGAATGTGCAGCTAAACGCACCTATAGCATCAAAATTCTCATTATCAAATTTTTGCATCAGTAGTTGAAAACTAATCCTTTCTTTTTCTTTTTTGCTTAAGTATTTATACTGAAGCAATTTACAAGTAGTAAATCGTCAATAATCAATCTAAAATTTATAATCATGTCAGAACAAAAATTAAAATTCGAAACGCTGCAACTTCATGCAGGACAGGAAGTAGATCCAACAACCAATTCAAGGGCAGTTCCTATTTATCAAACATCTTCGTATGTATTCAACAATGCCGATCATGCAGCCAACCTGTTTGGACTGAAAGAATTCGGGAACATATACACTCGTATCCAAAACCCGACAACCGATGTGTTCGAGAAGCGTATTGCAGCTCTTGAAGGTGGTGTTGCCGCATTGGCAGTTGCGTCCGGACAGGCTGCGCAGTTTATCGCTTTGACCAACATTTTGCAGGCAGGCGATAATTTTGTGTCAACTTCTTTCCTTTATGGTGGAACTTATAATCAGTTTAAAGTTCAGCTCAAACGGTTGGGTATTCAGGTGAAATTTGTGAATGGCGACAATCCTGCTGATTTCGAAAAGGCTATCGACGAAAAAACAAAAGCCATCTATCTTGAAACCATAGGAAATCCTGGGTTTAATATTCCTGATTTCGATGCCATCGCAGCAGTTGCCAAAAAGCACGATATACCGCTGGTTGTTGACAATACATTCGGCACCGGAGGATATCTTTTCCGACCAATTGAACACGGAGCAAACATCGTGGTCGAATCGGCTACCAAATGGATCGGCGGACATGGAACCAGCATTGGCGGCGTAATTGTTGATGCCGGAAATTTCAACTGGGCAAACGGTAAATTTCCGCAGTTTACTGAACCATCTGAAGGCTATAACGGGCTGGTATTCTGGGATGTATTCGGAGCCAACGGTCCATTTGGAAATATCGCATTTATTATCCGTGCACGGGTTGAAGGTTTACGCGATTACGGTTCAGCGCTGAGTCCGTTCAACGCATTTCTGCTGCTTCAGGGGCTCGAAACTTTGTCATTACGTGTTGAGCGCCATGTTCAGAATGCACAAATCATAGCCGACTGGCTGAGTGGACATTCTCAGGTGAAACATGTGAACTATCCGGGTTTGGCATCAAGTCCTTATCATGAACTGGCAAAAAAATACCTGAAAGTTGGTTATGGTGGTGTACTTTCTTTCCAGATTGACGGGGGCAAAGAAGCTGCTGATGAATTCATTAACAACCTGAAGTTGATCAGTCATTTGGCCAATGTTGGCGATGCAAAAACATTGATTATACATCCGGCTTCGACCACACACCAGCAATTATCTGATGAAGCACAACTGGCAGCAGGAGTTATTCCGGGATTGGTTCGCTTGTCGGTCGGTATTGAGAATGTTGAGGATATTATTCAGGATTTGGCACAGGCATTTACCAGCGTGAAACATTTGTCAGAAATAAACAGAAAGCCAGTGACTGAGGTCAAAGAGAAAAAAAGTCTGATTGGAAATATATTGAATTTCTTTTAGTTTAACAGGAAAGATCCCGGTGAACATCCGGAATCTTTTTTTTACTGTTCACCACAGAAAAACATTAAATTTTTAATGTTTCGGGCTATTAAATTACAAGGTTTGCCCTGAAATATCCAATAGCGGTTTGATGGGTGAAATTTAACAGAGGATGTATTTTTGATCGTCCGGTTCTACTTCTGAAATTGATGACGAAAACCCGGTGAATTGTACAGTAAATCAATAGATAATATAGTAAAATGAAGAGAATATTTATTTTAGTAGTGGTTTTGGGAAGCATCGTGTTCACTGCAAAATCACAGTCAACCGACGATGTTTTGAATTTATTGATTCAGAAAAACCTTGTTTCACAGAAGGACGCTGACTCATTGCGTGCTGAAGCTGCCATTGCTGCACAGGCAAATCTGGCCAAAGTAAAAGCATTTCCAGTAAATGCCGGTAAAAAAATTACAATTGCCGGATATACTCAGGTACGCTATCAGGCACTTGAACAAACCGGTGCAATTGATGGTTTCGATATCCGACGCGCCAGGCTTGATGTAAAAGGAACTATTTCGCCCTATTGGTCATACCGGGTACAATTAGATTTGGCAGGAACGCCAAAATTGATTGATGCTTATGCCGAATTAAAACTGAACGATTATTTCAACTTCACCATCGGTCAGGCAAAAATTCCTTTTTCGCTCGAAAACCTTACCAGTTCGAACAAGCTGGAGTTGATCGATCGTTCACAGGCTGTTGAGGCTTTAGTTGCCCGGGGAAAAGATGTTGGCGGTAACCAAAATGGACGCGATATAGGTATTCAGGTTGGTGGTACAATCCTGAAGTTGAAAGACCGATCTGTACTCGATTATCGTTTAGACCTTTACAACGGTTCCGGAATAAATACGGTTGATAACAATGAAAACAAGGATTACGCCGCCCGGTTGATTGTACATCCAGTGGCTGGTCTTGACATTAGCGGCGCTCTTTACAATGGGACACGGTTTGTTCCTGAAGTAAAAACCGGAACAGTCGTCACAACACCTTCAAAAAATGTTAACCGCGACCGGTACGGATTTGATCTGAACTATGACCTGAAAGACCTTGCAATCAGAGGTGAATATATTTACGGAAAAGATGATCAAATTGGACGGGAAGGTTATTATATTCAGGCTGGTTATTATTTTCTGGAGAAAAAACTTCAGTTGTTGGCCAAATACGACTTTTACGATGCTGACAAAGCTGTGGCTAAAAACGCTTCAACCTGGTATGTTTTGGGTGCAAACATCAACTTCAGTTCCAATGTTCGCCTTCAGGCCAATTATACCTTCAAACAGGAAGAAGGTACAAGCATCAATAACAACTTTGCAAATATCCAATTCCAAATCGGGTTCTAAGAATAAGCAGAAGGCAATAAGTTAGAAGACAGAAGAATAGACAAGAACACTTAAAAAAACAGATGAAAAAGTTAACCTCATATTTCTTTGCGCTGTTGGTGATTGGTTCACTTTCGGTAAATAAAGCTTCCAGTCAGGCAAAAGACGATTTAAAAGGAAACATCAGTATTTCGGGGGCATTCGCGCTGTACCCACTAACAATAAGATGGGCAGAGGAGTTCCGGAAAATCCACCCTGATGTAAAATTTGATATTTCGGCCGGAGGTGCCGGAAAAGGAATGACCGATGCGCTTGCAAAAATGGTTGATATCGGCTTGGTTTCGCGAGAGATTAATCCTGAAGAAGTAAAAAAAGGCGCTTTTGCAATTGCTGTAACCAAAGATGCAGTTGTGGCAACAGTGAGTGCAAAAAATCCAAATATCAAAGACATTCTGGCCAACGGAATCGACCGCGATGCCGCCATTAATATCTTCGTAACTGGCAAAGCCAAAACCTGGGGTCAGGCTATCGGTACAAAAAGTGCAGTTCCAATCCGGGTTTACACCCGCTCCGATGCTTGTGGCGCGGGCGAAACATGGGCAAAATACCTTGGCAAAAAACAGGAAGATTTGCTGGGAGTGGGTGTTTTTGGCGATCCGGGTCTGGCTCAGGCGGTGACGAAAGACCCTTCAGGAATTGCCTATAACAACATTGGTTATGCCTACGATGCCAAAACCAAACAACCCAATCCGGGAGTTAAGGTGGTTCCTCTTGATGTCAATAATAACGGAAAAATTGATCCGGAGGAGAATTTTTACAACACGATGGATGAAATCGTAAATGCCATTGCAACCAACAAATATCCTTCGCCACCGGCCCGCGACCTGTATTTTGTGACTTCAGGAAAACCGGTAAAAAAAGAGCTGGTTGAATTCATTAAATGGTCGCTCACAGAAGGACAAAAATATGTTCTAGAAAGTGGGTACATCAATATTTCGAAAGAGAAACTGGCTACCGGATTGGAAAAGATAAAATAAAAGGGGGACTATTATAAATCGTTGAGTTGCAGGATTTTTTTCTGCATTATTTAGACCTGACAGGATGTAAAAAGCTTGTCAGGTTTAGGTTTTAAAAGAAGTTGGTCATTACAAGTCAGTAACTATGGATAAAATACGATACAATAAATACCGCCAGCTGAAAGAGTTTTTCATTCGGAACATCATGCTTTTCCTGACTCTGCTTTCATTAACGTTTTCGGTTATCATCGGGATTAGTCTATATTACAAGTCGGTTCCGATATTGGATCAGCAGTCGATTTGGAACCTTTTGACCGGAAGTAGCTGGAAACCTTTAAAAGGCGAGTTCGGGTTCTTTCCGTTCATCATGGGAACATTGTGGGTAACAGCAATCGCCATCATTATTTCGTTGCCACTTTGTTTGCTTTCCGCCATTTATCTTTCAGAATATGCACATCCGCGCATAAAAAAGATGGTTTATCCGATGATTGATGTTCTGGCTGGAATTCCACCCGTTGTGTATGGCGTTTGGGGGATTCTGGCGGTTGTTCCGTTTATTTCTGAAACACTGGCGCCGCACTTTGTCGAGTTCTCAACCGGATACAGCATTCTGGCTGGTGGGATCGTATTGGCCATCATGATCATTCCATTGATGATTTCAGTTTTTATTGAAATTTTCGATGCTTTGCCCGGCGGATTGCGCGAAGCTTCGCTTTCGTTGGGAGCTACCAACTGGCAAACCATTAAAAAAGTGGTGTTGCGCAAATCGTTTCCCGGCCTTGCTGCTGCGGTGGTTTTGGCCATCTCGCGTGCTTTTGGCGAAACGATTGCGGTGCTGATGGTTTGCGGAAATGTTTCGGAAGTGCCGAAGTCGGTTTTCGATCCCGGGTACCCGCTACCCGCCCTTCTGGCCAATAATTATGGCGAAATGATGTCGATCCCGATGTATGATGCGGCATTGATGCTTTCAGCCTTGCTTTTATTTGTAATTATCCTGGTTTTCAATGCCATTTCACGGCTCGTGTTAACCCGTATTGAAAGGAACTTCGCTTTATGAGACAAAGAAAGTATAATAAATTATTCTTGTTACTAACCCCGAAGCCCGGTAAACCGGTCTTCCCCCCTCTCTACGAGTAGAGAGGGGCAGAATCCGCTTGCGGATGATGGGGTGAGTTTAGGAAAAGGCTAAACATTAATTCTGATTTTCGAAAACCGCATTAAACGCTATAAAATCAAAAAAGTATTAGAATGAGACATATTAGAGTAAAAAGATTAGAAGAAAAAATATTCAAGATGCTGATGATGGCGGCCACGCTGGTTATTGTCGGTTCGCTTTTCATGATCATTGCAACCATTGTCAAACGTGGACTTCCAGCGATGAGTTGGGATATGATCTCCAAAATTCCCGGCGGCGGTTTCTACATTGGCAAAGAAGGTGGTTTGCTAAATGCCATTGTTGGGTCGCTGTACATTATGATCGGATCAATTACTTTGGGATTGAGTTTTAGTCTTCCTATCGTTTTGTACCTCAACCTCTATTTGCCTGAAAAGTCAAGATTGGCGCAGTTTACACGATTGTCGTTCGACGTTTTGTTCGGAATTCCATCGATTGTTTACGGAGCTTTCGGGTTCACGCTCATGGTTTATCTGGGGTTGCGCTCTTCATTGCTGGCCGGAATCCTGACAGTGACCATGCTCATTATTCCTATTCTGATCCGTTCCATCGACGAGGTCATCAGGCGGGTTCCCAAAGAAATGAAAGACGCTGCTCTTTCGCTTGGTGCTACCCGATCAGAAATTATTAAAGTGATTTTGAGGCAAGTAGCTCCTGGTATCGTAACCGCCATCCTGCTTTCGGTAGGTCGTGGCATTGGCGATGCTGCTTCGGTACTGTTTACTGCCGGTTATACCGACAGCATTCCAACTTCTCTTTCGCAACCTGTGGCAACCTTGCCGCTGGCTATCTTTTTCCAGCTCAGCAGTCCAATTGCCGAAGTTCAGGATCGTGCTTATGCCGCAGCCTTAATTCTGACGTTGATCGTTTTAATACTGAGTGTTGCAGCACGTTTTTATAGCCGTAAATTTTCAAAAAATAAGATATGATACAAAATTCGCTTCGGGTCGAGAAATTCGTGGAATCACCCGCCCCCAGATTACATATTCACAAAGAAACAGAAGGCGAAAATGAGGTTGACAGAGCAACTATTTTGAGCGCGAATAAACCTCATATCAGTGTCCGAAACCTGAATGTTTACCTGTCGAAAAACCACATCCTGAAAAACGTGAATCTGGATATTCCTGACAAGGCAATCACTTGTATCATTGGTCCTTCAGGATGCGGAAAAACAACTTTGTTAAAGACATTTAACCGTTTGCTCCAGAATTCATTGGATGTCAGGATTGAAGGTGAGGTTTTGGTCGATGGCGAAAATATTCACGGAAAAAAAGTCGAGGTTGAGAACATCCGCAAAAAAATGGGTTTGCTTTCGCAACGACCTTGTCCGCTGCCCATGTCGATTTTCGACAATATAGCTTATGGCCCCCGGATTCATGGTATCAGGCGGAAGAAAACGCTGAACATTATAGTTGAAAAATACCTGAAAGAGGCTGGTTTGTGGGACGAAGTGAAAGATCGGCTGAAATCACCGGCAACCAGTTTGTCAATTGGCCAGCAGCAACGACTTTGCATGGCTCGTGGATTGGCGGTAAAGCCGGAAATCATTTTGGGCGACGAAGCAACTTCGGCACTCGATCCCATTTCGAGCAAGAAAATAGAGGAATTGTTTGTCAAACTTAAAGATCAGTATTCGATTGTACTGGTTACGCATACCCTTCGCCAGGCCAGACGCATCGCTGATTACGTGATATTCATGTATTTGGGCGAAGTGGTTGAAGCGGGTCCGGCCTCCGAATTTTTCAGTAACCCGAAAGAAAAACTAACAAAAGAATATCTGGATGGGTATTTTAGTTAAAGGATTAACAATTTCCAAAGGCTGAATGCAGTTTTACATTGCATCCAGCTTTTGTGTTTTTTCGAATTACCAGATTTACTTCTTTTTTGCACCGGTATTAATCCCGAAGGGTAAGTACAATGGGCACAAGCTGATTAAGCTGGTAACCACAAAAATCGTGGCCAGTATCAGCAAAACAATTCCTATCGTACTGGTTATTACATGTGTAAAGTATAAAAAAGCAATTACGACTGCAACCAGTATCCTGATCACTTTGTCAATAGTACCCATGTTTTTTTTCATTTTCTTTTCTTTTTTTATTAAAAAATAGTTTTCAATATATTCATTAACTGTTGTTTGGTGTGTACCCCCGGTTGTTTGTATTTTATTTCTCCATTTTTGAAAATCATAAGTGTAGGAACGCTTCGAATTTGATATCGGTCAGCGATTTCCGGATTCTGATCCACATCAATTTTGATTACCCGAACACGATCTCCAAGTTCGGTTGCTACCTCTTTTAAAATGGGCGACTGTACTTTGCACGGGCCGCACCACAAGGCATGAAAGTCGATAATAACAGGTATTGTCTCATTAATTATTGAATCAAAGTTTGCTTTCATTTTTCAGATTTCTTAAATTTCTATGTATAGTCAGCAAGTAACATGTCTGATATACTGCACATTGCAGAATCAGTCATTATTTCCGTAAAAACATTGCAATTCTCTTATCAAGATCAATGCCATGCAGGTTTTTTGCTAAGATGATTCCATTACTATCAATCAAAACATTGAATGGTAATCCCTGTATGTTATATGTCCTGGCAACAGGCGACCTCCAAAATTTTAGATCGCTAACCTGTATCCAGTTTATTTTATTTGTGGTTATGAAATTTTCCCAATTCGATTTTTTTGCGTCCAATGAAACTCCGTAGATTTCAAAACCTTTCCCGTTGGTAAAAGCGGACTGTTTGTATTTGCCATACAACTTTGCTAATTCAGATTGTTCTTCTACGCATGGAGCACACCAGGTACCCCAAAAATCAATCAAAACTAACTTACCTTTCAGAGAAGATAAGGCAACCGTATCCCCTTTCAGGGTCGGAAGCTTTATCTCCGGAGACTTATTTCCTGGTTCAAGTCCGGTTGATTGGGCAGATAATGTTGAAATAGTACTGCCAAATAACAATAGAGCGACAGAAAAAATCAAGGTTCTCATAAATGAATGATTAATAGTTTATTCAGCCATTGGATACCCTTTGTCAATCCAGTCAACTTTAACGTTTTGTGGCAGGTTTAATAATTTATAGTTTGTGAATTGCATCTCTTTTAAAAGCTTCATGGCAGGCCTGACATTCGGGCATCTTGAAAAGGGACAGCACCCGCAGTAAACCACAATCTGAGCATTCTTCGCTAATTTACCAAGCTTTTGCTTCAGCGTATTCAGATTATCAGGCACCATAACCGGACCGATATCTATAGATCCTTTGATAATTGCCTGCATGCCAATACTGTAGATGATTGGTTGCGGGGATTTTGGATTATTCAGGACTTTAGCAAGATCAGCCGGAGCTAACAATTGCTGCGGTGTCCAGGGGTCGTTCTGTCCCTGAGCGAAAGCCTCATTGGTTGCAAACAATGAGGTTGCAACTGCAAAAAATAAGAAGATTAAAATTTTTGTTTTCATCCGAATGGAATTTGTTTTTTAATTGTCGGATGGAACTCGCATGTGAGATACTCATCCATGTTTATGTTTAACGAACATGCTCATTTCATAGAGCCCAAATTGTAATTTGTAACTGACTAAATCGAAACTGATTTCAGAACTTACATTGGACAAATAATTATCACAATTTATTATTCAGACTTAGCCATCTGCCGCCATTGTGTATATTGGTAAAACCATTTGAAGTCAAAATTCCTTTTGCAGACGCGCTTCTCATTCCTGATTCGCAGCAAGTAATGATGGGGCGTTTTTTGTCTTTTAACTTGTTAAGATTCTTGTGCAGTTGCTCAACCGGAATATTGACTGATCCCCTGATATGTCCGGATCCGTATTCACCTTTGGTTCGAACATCTAAAATGATTGCCCCTTCTTTCACTAACTGGGCATAATCGATTGTTTTTACACCAAAAAGTTTCTTAATTGCTTCAAACATAGTTGTTTATTTTAATTGTTATTTTTCTTTGTTTAATGACCGTACTTCCAATATTAAACTTTGAATTTTATGTTTCCATTCGGGCGACGGCTGGTTATTCCAAGCTCAAACTCATGATACTTCTCCCGACAAACCATGATTCATCATAGCTTTGAAGTAGTCGCTTTCATGGCAACCTTCCACTACATTAACGAGTTTCGCTTTCTCAAAAAGCAACAGAGAAGGTTCAGTTGTAATCCGGTAAACGGAATGAATATCCCGAACCTGGGTTACATCGGCGATAAATACCGTAGTGGCCTGACTCAAGTGCGATGCTTCTGCAATACTCCGGAATGCACATCTTGAGGCTTCATTTTCAGGGTTATGGATCAATAAGGCAACACGATCATGTCCCTCCATTTTCTGACTGAAATCGACGTAAGAAAAAACGTTTTGCATAGGTTTAGATTTTTAGTGATTATTATCTCTGTTTCATCATTTGCATGATTCCGCCACCATTTTTCACATTCATAAAGCCCAGTTGCTGTAAAACTCTTTGACCATAAGCTGAGCGCGCTCCTGATGCACAGTAAAGTGTAATATCTCTCGATTTGCTTCCTAATTCGTTGGTTCTCGTTTGCAAATCATCCAACGGAATATTGATTGCTCCGGGATAAGCTCCTTCCCGAAATTCTCCGGGAGTTCTTACATCAACGATCATAGGTTCGTTTGTCGAACTTGCTGCTGCGGGTTTTGTGTTTCGGCGTGCCATCATTGCTCCCAAACCTCCACCATTTTTCACATTGGAATAACCAACCTGCATCAACATCCGCTGTGCATAAGCCGAACGGGCTCCGGAAGCACAATAGACCACAATTTCGCGTGCTGTATTTTTTCCCAGTTCGTCTAACCGTACCATTAATTCATCCAATGGTATGTTAACTGCATCGGGATATGCACCTCCTTTAAATTCTTCGGGAGTGCGCACATCAATAACCAGTAGCGAATTTTCATCCTTGGCTTTTGCAACTGTTTTTTCTTCAGTCTTCGATGTTTCTTCTTCGAGCAATTTTACCTCAACAGGCAAAAGATCTATTTGAATGTGTTTAAAGCCAACTGTTCGTGCTTGTCGTTGTAGCGAGGTATGACCGCCTGAAATATTGGTCACATCTTTAAAACCTGCGCCCAGCAATGTGCGAAGTGCCTGATGCCCTTTTTTCCCGGTTTCGTCGTAAACAATTACCGGACGACCTTCAGGAATAGTATTGATTTGTTCTGACAATAATTCCAACGGAATATGAATGGCTCCTTGTAAATGACTTTTTTCGAATGCGAAAACATCACGAACATCAATAAAAATAGGGTTCTTGCCTTCTATAAAAGCATCGAGTTCGGTAACTGTAATTGATGGGCTAAACCCAGAAATCCGGTTTTCAGCGGTAAAGGCAGCCATGTTGATGGCATCGTTGGCTGTTCCGATGGGTGGAGAATAAGCAAAATCTATATCAGCCAGATCACTGATCGTTAGTTTTGCTGCGGTTGCAGTTGCAATCACATCCAAACGTTTGTCAGCGCCTTTGTAGCCTGCCGTTTGTCCACCGAGGATAATTCCGGAAGTTCGGTCATAAACCAACATCGTGGTTACTGTTTCGGCTCCCGGATAATAAGAAGTGTGGTGTTCTTTGTGAACTACAACTGCATCAGCATTGAATCCTGCGGAACGGGCCTGTTTCAACGAAAAACCTGTTATTCCGGCCACTGCTTCGAAAACACGAACTACCGAAGTTCCGATAGCGCCTTTGTAAGGATGATTTCCGCCCAAAGCATTTTCAGCGGCAATTCTTCCTTGACGGTTTGCTGGTCCGGCCAAAGGAATGCGTACTTTCTGCCCGTTTACACGGTGTTCAATCTCGACCATATCGCCAGCCGCAAAAATATCGGGATCGGAGGTTTGTAATTGTGCATTCACGAGTAATCCGCCTGCTTCTCCGATTTCGAGACCGGCGTCTTTAGCCAGTTGGAGGGTTGGACGAACGCCAATCGAAAGCAATACCATATCGGCATCAAGCACTTTCCCATTGTCGAGTTTCACCGAGCGTGATCCAATTTCGGTTACACCTGCACTTGTATGAATTCCAACACTGTATGAAAGCATTTCATTTTCAATAAATCCGGCAGTTTCGGCTTCCATGATGGCCATTACATGAGGCATCATTTCCACCACATTTACTTTCAATCCACGTTTTACCAAGGCTTCTACCATTTCAAGACCAATGAAACCGCCACCTACAACTACCGCATTTTTCGGTTTCTTTTCTTCCAGATGATGCGCGATTTTATCCATGTCTTCCAGTGTCCACAGCGTAAAAACATGATCCTGATTTGCTCCGGAAATGATTGGCTTTATTGGCCTACCACCTTGGGCCATAATTAATTTGGTGTATTCAAACGTTTTATATTCCCCGTTGCGGTTGTTCACGGTTTTCACTTTGTGTGCAACCCGGTCGATTGAAGAAACACTGGTATTTATGTGTACCTCAACGTCATATTGTTCTTTGAAACTCTCCGGACTCTGCAAAATCAGTTTCGATCTGCTTTTGATGTCTCCGCCGATGTAGTAAGGTAAGCCGCAATTGGCAAACGAGATGTCGGGGCCAGCTTCAAGCATTGTAATTTGTGCAGTTGGAGAAATGCGGCGCACTTTGGCTGCTGCTGTTGCTCCAGCGGCAACTCCTCCTATAATTAATATTTTTTCCATGTTCTTAATTGTTTTTTTGTAATTAATTGTTGTTCCCTATTTTAATTTTCGGACTGAAAGTCCAGTTTATTTCAGCCCCAGCTAAAGCGAAGCGGCAGCTGGGGTATAAAATTGAATTTGTTTTTCGCCCTGAAAGGGCAACTTATTTATAAAATCAATCTAAGCTGGGCTTTCAGCCCGATTAACACTGTCTCACCTCTATTATTCCCAAGGCGTTGCCATTGGGCTGAATTAAATAAGCCTTTCAGGCTAACCAACTTTTGCAATCTCTTTCAATAAAAAATCTTTCGATTTGATACCCACAAAACGGTTGACCTCAGCTCCATTTTTAAACAGGATCATCGTTGGAATATTTCGAACTTTAAACTTGTTGGCCAGTGACTGGTATTGCTGAATGTCAACTTTGCCAACATGTGAGTTCCCTTTTAGTTCGGTGGCTACATCATTTAAAACAGGTGCCATCATCCGGCATGGAGCGCACCAGGTGGCCCAAAAATCGACCAGCACCACTTTACCCTTTGTTTGTTGCTGAAAATTCTGGTCGGTAAGGGTCAATACTTTTGCGTTGTCGGCTACCAATGGGGCATTTTTCATTTTCGCCATCGCGATGGTTCTGAAAATTACGACAGTGGCTATTAGAAGTCCGATTACTATCAATGTTGTTTGCATATAAATGAGTTTTTAAATTTTTCTTATTGTAATTATTTTGTTGAATTAAGCATTTATAGTCACTGAAAATTCTTTATCCAGAATAGCGGTGATCTGAGTTTTAGTTTGTATGCCAGCAGTCGCTTTTACAACTTCACCATTTTTATAATAAACGGTAAACGGAATTTCCATAAGATCCCGAACTTCAGGTAAAGCATGGAAAAAATACGATTCAGGATTATCATATTCCATGTCATAAAACTTTACATGACTGTATTTTTCCTCCAATTCCTCTGCAATCCGGTAAACGGGAATACAAATAGGACCCATGCGGCCACAGATAAGCATTACATGTTCGTTTTCGTTGATAATTCTTGCGAATTCAGCAGCACTTTCGATGTGATTTAAGTTGGTGTATAACATGACTGCATTGTTTGATTTGTTATGACACAAAACTACATCACAAAACACTGGAAGTGAAGATTTTCAGGGTGAAGCGTATCGGCTCCTGAATTGAACTGCGACAACTTTTTTATTGATGTACATACCTGACTGATATGTTTTGAGAACTTAATAATTTGTAAGAATCAGAAATTTAATACATTACAATAATTAACAGCTCAAACTATGCCCAGTCGAAGTATAATCCTAACTTTACGGGTAAATGTAATTTGTATTGGATATGAAATCTATCCTCGAAACCGATCACGAGTTTATTTGTGATATTCAGGCACCCTGCTTTCAAATGCTGTCTTTCGAAGAGGCTGAGTTGGTAAGGGCAAGTAAAACGCAGGTATTGTTCCGCAAAGGCGATAATCTTACCAAACAGGGTGCATTTGCTTCGTATGCATTGTTTGTAATCAATGGTTTGGCAAAACAATATATTGAAGGAGACAACTCGAAGAACTTCAACCTGAGGATTATACGGCCCGGCGAATTTGTCGGACTTTCTTCAGTTTTTACAAAAAATACGTTTAATTATTCGTCAATTGCATTGACCGATTGTCAGGTTTTTTTGGTCGAAAAAGATGCCATTACAGCCATTATTAAGCAAAACGGACTATTCGGGTTCATAATGATTAAACGGTATTGCGAGCAGAATGCCAACCTTTTCGACACGCTGAGAACGGTGATGTACAAACAGATGAACGGTCGCATAGCAGATACTTTATTGTATATTGATAGCCTGAAACCCGAATATCCGGAGATATTTCAATTGCTTTCGCGTAAAGACATGGCCGACTTCGCAGGTATTTCGACCGAAAGCACCGTAAAACTCCTGAAAAATTTTGAAAAAGATGGATTAATTGAACTGCATGAGAAAGATATCGTGGTTGTCAATCACAAGGAATTACTTGTAATAAGTAAAAAAGGATAAATTCAGCCGTCAGGAGATCCCATTATTCCGGTTAAAATGTAACTGTTTTATCGGCCCAAACCACCACATTTACGCAATCGACCATGGTTGAGATCGGGCAGGCTTCGGTGCTGTCCAGTTGACGCGACTTCAGGCAGGTTCCACAGGCCAAAATTTCTCCGCCTATTTCAACAAATTTCTTCAATTGTTCGTCAACGTTGTACTTTTCATGGGTCAAACCTTCGCATTCAACAGCTTCGCCCATCAAAAATACTTTTACTTCATGTCCCGTTTTTTTAGCTGTTACCGCAAACCGAAAAGCATTCCATGCTTTTTCATACTCTTTGGTTTCAATGATGATTCCGATTTTCATGACGTTAATATTTTAAAGTTTACTAATAATTATCCCGAAATGGTAGGGTTCTAAAATCAGTTCTTTACGAATTGTAAAACCTGATTCCATTGCCCAATTCTTACATTGTTCAGGAGTTGGACGAATATCCAAATCCGGGCCACGCGGCGTTTGAATGTCGCTACGCCAATGAACTATCCCCGCTTTTGCACCTGTTTTTAATATGCGGTGCACTTCGCGAAGGATTTGAAGCGGAATATCGTGGTGCAAAATATTGAAAAGGATAACATAATCCACTGAATTGGCAGGCAGTCCGGAGCCTTCAGCAATAAAATCTTTAAGGTGCAATTCGATGTTTTTTAAACCCAATTGGTCAATTTTGCTTTTTAATTGCCATATCATATTTTCGTCAATATCGAAAGCATGAACATTGCCATTTATTATTTGCGAAGCTGGAATTGAAAAAGTACCAAAGCCACAGCCCAAATCAACAACTGAAAGTAAATCGGATGTTACTTCCATCTGTTGCAAAATCAATTCAGGATCGAAAAACTTTGACCACGTAGTTTCTTTGGGCATTCCGCTGTCTCTAACTTTCATAATGATCTCACAAATACTTAATTCATTTTCTGTAAAGGTATAAAACCTATTCTTTTACATGATAATTGATAGCAAAACACCTCCAAGAATTACCCAAATAACATCCACTTTCCGCACCAACAATGCAAAAGCAACCAATGTGAATATAATATTGAAGAGGTTCCAATGGATTCCGATGGTGAAACGGTAGGTAACAACTGTCAGTAAACCAACAAATGAGCACAAAATCCCATTAATCACTTTATTGAATTGCGGATATGACCTTAACTTGTCGAAAAAAGGAATGATCCCCATCAATATCATGTACGACGGTGTAAACACACAAACTGTAGCAATTATGCTTCAGATAGCGCCAAAGTGCATATACCCGAAAAACGTCGCAGCAATGATGATAGAACCTGGCGTTACTTGTCCGAGGATAACACCATCCATGAATGTTTTCGCGTCGAACCAACTGAATAAATCGACCAACTCGTGATACATGATTGGCATGGCAGCCAGCCCACCGCCAAAAGAAAATAGGTCGATGCGTAACATGATGGTTGCCAAGGTAAAATATTCTTTATTCACAAAAAATAAGATCGTTGAGCAAACTGCCACCACCACTAAAAGAATCAGAAAAAATCGAAAGGTTCTAGCTTTGGAAAGCTTCCCTGTTGGTCCAAAATCTTTTTTTGTCAATACCAAACCTAACAATGAAGCAATAAGTAAAACCAAAAACGGGTATAATTTGGTGAGGAACAATCCGGCGGCAATCACTGCAATGATCCAGTCGTTCAGATTTTGGAAATTCTTTTTGCCGAAAATATACGCGGCATTGGCCACTATGGCCACAATGATCACCCTCAGCCCAGTCAAAACCGTTTCAACTCCTGAAATATCTTTAGATTGTTTGTAAAGAACCGAAAGGATGAACATGATCAAAAACGCAGGAAGCCCAAATCCGATGAAACAGACCAAAGAACCACGGATGCCCTTCAATTTCAGGCCAATGTATGCTGCCAACTGCATCACTATCGCTCCGGGAATAACCTGACAAAGCGCCAGGCCTGAATCAAAGGTATGTGCATCTAACCATTTTCGTTTGTCAACGATATGTCTCCGGATGTGAGCTGTCATGGCCAAACCGCCAAAGCCTGTCAATCCTATCCAGAAGAAAGAAAGGAACAAATCAGTATAGGAAGGGTTTTCTTTGTGTTGCATAGATTATGGCTAAGAAAATGGTCTGAAATCATTTTCATTACCAGTAAAAATAATAAATGTCAGTGACTTATGCCCATCACGCCTTCAGTTTCTCAAAATACATGGCAAACGAGCGGTACAGAAAATGTGTCCATTTTCCGAACGGAACGATGATTGCCGCCCACTGAACCAATATGACAAAATGAAACAAATACATCCAGCTATTTTGCCAAAGGATGTTGAAATCGACGAAAAGTCGGACAATAAAACCGGTAAAACCCAGTAATACCAGTCCAACCACAAAAAACCAATCAGAAGGTTGCGAATGTTTACTCACTTCTTTTGTTTTTTTAACGCGGTTCAGTACAAAGTCAAATGTAACAACAAAGATGACTGCACTTTCAACATAGCCAAGCGTGATAATGAACAAATTGCTAGTGGAAAACCAGTTTAGAAATACGGTGGTGAACAATAAGGCCAAATAGCCGATTACCAGCAGAAAATGTTCGAACCAGCGGAGCTGATTGTCGTCGCAACCCAGGTATCTCTTTTGGGTAAACATGTGGACAAACAATTCTCCGAAAGCGGTAAAATATGATTTCAGCGGAACTTTGATTTTCGGTTTACCAATAACGAACCACCACATACGGATGACATTGGGCAACAGAATCACCACTCCTACGGTTCCAATGGCTACCATTTCGAAATAATGCCCGAAATGCATCATTTTTTCGAGATCAAAATTTACAGAGCTGGCAAAAAACAGCACAACCAGAATAACCATCACAAAAGCAGCCAGGCTCAAGGTCATGGATTTGTACAAAAGACCCGACAAACCGGTCCAGTCGTATTTGGCTGTCAGCCAGCGGCGCAAACTCATCATCAATTCGCCTGGATTGGCCTGGCGCGGGCATTGTGCCGAACATTCGCCACAATAATAACATTGCCAGGGTTTTAACGAAGCTTTAATTTCATCTTCAAGCCCAAGAGTCGCGTATCGGATCATTTCGCGTGGGAACGAATTATCGGTGGTTGACAAGGAGCAGGTTGCCGTGCAGTTTCCGCAGTTGAAGCATGCTTTAAAATCACCAGCCCCGTATTTGGTTATTTCAGATGCAAATTCAGGATTAACTCTTGCCATTTTTACTGATTTTTGATTTTGTAATAAAAATATTCTTCTTTTTCATCCAGTCCGGCAGCCATCACCACATTGTATTTGTTCATGGTCATCATGTTGTAAGTAACAACATCCGAAGCGACTGCCAGCTCTTCTGCCACCTGAGGAATCGATTTTTTAGTTCCTTCCATCGTCCGCAAAATATTCTTCCACATTTGAGGATACTCTTTCATGGTTACCGCATTAATATCTGCCTCAGCTTCCGACGACACTTCACGTACCTTTATTTCAACATCTTCCATAAAACCATCAATCATCGACTCAATTTCCAAATCGGTATATTGAGCAATCTCAATGGCATTTTCAGGACAAACCGGGGCACAGATTCCGCAACCTGTACAAATGGCTGTGTTAACCAAGGCAATATGTTTTTCTCCTGATTCCACTTCCTTTATGGCTGTATAATCGCATACGCCGGCACATTTGCCGCACCAGGTGCAAGCTTCAGCATTTACACGGGCAATAACCGGATCGACTGAAACCGTTCCACTTTTAAGCAAAGCGCTGATTTTTGCCGATGCCGACAGCGACGATTGAACCGATTCGCTGATGTTTTTGGGTCCCTGACACGATCCGCCAATGTAAACACCTTTGATCACCGTTTCAACAGGCTTCAGTTTTGGGTGGATTTCGTTGAAAAATTTATCGCTTCCAATCGGAATTTTAAAAAGCTCGGAAATCCGGACCGAATCTTCGCGGGCGACCATTCCTGTTACCAAAACCACCATGTCGGCTTCGAGTTCAAGGGGCATTTTTGAAGTGAGGTAATCCTTGAATTTTAATAATAACTTCTGGTCAACTTGCTCAACAACAGGCGCTTCTTTTTCTTCAAACTTGAAATAGTAATCGCCTTGCTTCGACGATTGCTCGTACAAAACCTCTTGTTTACCATAAGTCATGATGTCGCGGTACAAATGGAACGTCGTGATATCCTGGTACTTTTCTTTCAGTTGCAACGATGTGTAAATGGTTGATGTACAGCACTGACGCGAACAGTATTTGTTTTCGCCTTTGAGCTGCCGATTGCCAACACAATAGATAAATGCAATTTTTCGGATCTGTTTATTGTTGTAGATCAGTTTCTCCGGACTTAATTCCATCAGCCTTTTGAACTCAGGCAAGGTAAGCACATTTGGAAATGTTTTGTAGCCGTATTCGCCTTCTTTGGGTTGATACGAATCGTATCCAGTGGCTATCAACACCGATCCGGCAATCAGCGACAGCACTTCTTCCTGCTCACCCAGATTGAGGGCCGAAGCATATTTTTTCACAAAATCTGCATCATTTTTCAAGGCTTCGGCATCCACAACCGGAACATCGGGCAAAGCTTCAGGATAATTCTTGTAAATGGCTTTTCGTTTTGCCATTCCGAAGTTAAAATCATCATAAACATAAACCTGACATTCATCCATTGCACTTTTCAACGCTTGTTTGTCGGCTTTCCCGTTGATGAAACGCGGTTTCACTTTTATGTCAATATGGAAATTTCCCAGACTGCCCGAGACTTTATCGACAGTTGCGCCGGTAAACAACGTAATGTTTTTGAACGATTTCAGCTCCTGATACAAAGCAGCAACTACCTCTTTCCCTTTTTGGCCCGACATGAAAAGCTTTTCGTTCTGGGCAATCCGTCCACCAACGAAATAATCTTTTTCAACCAGGAAAACTTCATTTCCAAGTTTTGCCAGATCAATGGCAGCCTTCATTCCTGAAACTCCTGCTCCAACGACCAAAGCAGCTTTTGTTACCTGAATTTCAATATTATCCAGCGATTCGGAATGGGCAACACGGTGAATGCCGGCGCGGATCAACCCGGCGGCTTTTACCGTTGCTTCGCGTGGATGATCTGAATGCGGCCACGAACATTGTTCCCGGATGTTTACCTGAACATAGTTTGTCGGATTCAAATCAGCCCGACTGGCCACATTTCTAAAAGTATGCAAGTGCAATTTTGGAGAACACGAAGCCACCACAATGGCATCGAGCTTGTGTTCCTTAATATCGTTGACCATGGCTTTCTGGTTTGAATCGGCACAGGCAAACATCACATCTTTCGAAACAACAACATTGTCTTCCTCGTGAAACATTTTACCAAGCTCTTCCACATCCACGTAATCGGAAATATTTCCGCCACAGTGACAAATATATACGCCTATTCTTTCTTTCATATTAGCCCCCTAAATCCCCCGAAGGGGACTTATTAGTTTGTTTATTATTTTTTTTAAATGACTAAAAGATTAATTTGCCCTCTTAAAGTCCCCTTGTGGGGGATTTAGGGGGCTTTCTTTACCGCTTAGATAACCGGCAACTTCAGAAGCTGCGCACCCTGCTGACAAAATGGAGTCGGGAATGTCTTTCGGTCCTGAAGCCGCTCCTGCCACAAATACACCTTCGATGCTTGTCAGGGCCGGGCTTACCAATTCGTCAACCTGTTTCACAAAGTTGAAGCGGTCCAGTTCCAGTTTCTGATTGGTAAACATGTTCGGAACTTCTTTATTCGGGACCACACCAACCGACAAAACAACCAAGTCGTGTTTGGCTTCTTTCACAACTCCTTTTGTAACATCTTCATAGCGCAAAATCAGGTCGCCGCTGCCATTTTCGTTTTCGCGTATTTTGGCCACTTTGCCTTTCACAAAATTAACGCCCATTGCCTTCGACTGCTGGAAGAATTCTTCGTAGCCCTTGCCGAAAGCCCGGATGTCCATGTAATAAATAGTGATGTCGGTCATGGGCAAAGCGCCCATTAAAAGCTGTGCCTGTTTAATGGAATACATGCAGCAAATCTGTGAGCAAATTGGGTTGTTGGCACAATCGGCACCACAACCGGAATTTTCTATGGACGAATCGCGCGAGCCGGTACACAAAACGTAGGCAATGTTATCCGGCGTTTTTCCGTCGCCCGGACGCAACACATTGTTATAAGGACGGGTAGGTGCAATCAGACGGTCCATTTGCATGGAATCGATCACGTTGGCATATTTGGTGTAGCCATATTCTGGTTTTCCTGAAGGCGGGAACAGCTTGTAACCTGTTGTTACCACTACCGATTTCACCGATTTGGTCACAGTTTGTTTCCTTTGTGAAAAATCGATGGCATTGGCCGGGCAAGCCGAAACGCATTGATGGCACTCGCGGCAATTGCTGCAATCCATGCAACGGGCGGTACTGGCTTTCAGTTCTTCTTCGGTATAAGTAAACTCAACTTCTTTAAAACTATTAATTCGTTGATCTACTGGAATATTTCCGTTTTTAATCGCGGAGATTTTCTGGTCACCATATTTCTGGTAAACTTTGGTTTTATCGGCGGCAGGCAATTTATCGCCAAACTCAAAATCCTCCATGTTAAGATTACTGAGATACTTGTCGATATAAAATGCGGCCTTTTTCCCTTGTCCGGCTGCTTCAATCAGGGTTGTCGCGCCGGTTACGGCATCGCCTCCGGCAAAAATGAATGGATTAGAAGTTTGCAAGGTTTTCGCGTTTACCTTGATCGTGCCGTTTTTGTTCAATTCAACATCCTTGGCAAACGACGCAGTTTCAGGTTTTAACCCGATGGCTTCAATCACATAATCAATATCTTCCAGATATTCCGAACGGTCAACCGGAATTGATTGCCGCCGACCGCTCGCATCGACTTCGCCGAGTTTCATTTTCACCAATTGCACCTTTTTCAGTTTGCCACCTTCTCCAATAAATTTCACCGGATTGCGAAGGATCATAATTTCAACGCCTTCTTCTTCGGCCTCATGGATTTCGGGAGCAAAACAAGGCATTTCTTCGCGGCTGCGACGGTAAACCACGGTTACTTTTTCAGCCCCAAGGCGCATTGAAGTTCGTGCAGCGTCAATGGCTGTATTACCGCCACCAATTACCATCACTTTTTTGCCCTTCAGATTTTCTTTTTTGCCAATGTTTGCTTCGCGCAGGAAATCGAGGCAGGATACAATGCCATTCAGGTTTGAACCTTCAACGCCCAGTGTGACAGTCTCGTGAGTTCCAACCGAAACAAAAACAATGTCGAAACCTTGTTCTTTCAGTCCGCTTAAATTTTCAATTTTCTGATCGCATTCAATTTCAACACCTAAAACAGTCACGTTTTGAACGTCACGGTCAACCACATTTTTCGGGGCGCGATATTCCGGAAGCGCCAGCTTCAGCATGCCTCCAGCCTGTGTTGCAGCCTCGAAAATTTTTACCGAATGGCCTTTCAGGGCCAAATGATAAGCGGCAGTCAGTCCAGCGGGGCCGGAACCAATAACGGCAATCTTTTTGTCTGTTTTGATTTTGATATCTACTTCAGGCGCTTCAGGATATTTTTCGTAGTAATAATCAGCAAAATAACGCTTGATTTTCCGGATATCAACAGCGGTATCCAAACCAGCCCGGGTACAGGCATTTTGGCAAGGCGAGTAACAGGCACGGCCCAAACTTCCGGGGAAAGGGATATCTTCGAGATGCAATTTCATCGCTTCTTCGTACTGACCGTTTCGTGCCAGAGTAATATAACCGTATGCTTTTACGCCACCGGGACATTCGTTGATACAAGGTGCCGAATGGTCCTGACGATCGATGGTTGCGATTCGCGGATTAGCCAGGCTGAAAGGGATATAGGCCACTTTACGGCCTGCCAGGTTGCAGTTGTATTCGTCGTTCCGCACTTCGGGACAAGCCACTTCACATTGCTGACATCCGGTACAGTTTTCCTGAATGACATACCGCGGATTTTTAGTGATATTCACCTGAAAATCATCACCTTCTTTGGTAATTTCATCAATTTCGCTGTTCAGCATTAAAGTGATGTTCGGATGGCGGGCTGTTTCCGACATTTTGGGAGTTGTAATACAAGCGGCACAATCGAGTGTCGGGAAAACCTTGCTTAACTGAATCATTTTACCACCAATGGAAAGACCTTTTTCCACCAGCAGTACTTTATGGTCCATATCTGCAAGACTTAATGCGGCTTCCTGTCCGGCAATACCGCCTCCAATTACTAAAGCATCAAAATCAGTATTCTTTGAGTCCATTTTATTTTCCTTATTATTAGGCACTTGTATCTTCCAATCCGCGCAGAATTTTACCGAAATTTTCCATGTGGTTAACAAATGGTTCGGCACAAACCGAGCAAAGCGCTGCCATTCTGATACGTTTGGGGTTAATTCCTTTTTCAGCCATCAAAGCCTGTGAATCCAGAATAATCTGGTTCGTATGATCGGCACATCTGGAACTGTAGGAACATTCGTGGCCATCGGCAGCAATAAAAACGCCGTCGAACCCTTTTTCCAAAGCATGCAATATCCATTTTGGTTTAACCCCGGATGAACATGGTAAACTGATTACATAAACCGATGGGGAATAATGTATTTTCCGGAGGCCTGCCTGGTCAATTCCGGGATCAGAAATTTTGTCCGTAGAAAAAACCAATATTTTGGGATTGAAAGTATTATCTGTCATGTGTTTAAGATTTTTGTCCAGACTGAATCAATTGTGTTAAATCATCGTGCCATATATGTAGATAAATACATACATAAAGTCAAAAAAAAGAATAAAATTCAGGCCCGGTAACTTTTACCTCAAAATTCCGAACATGAACTTTATTCCGAAGCTATTATTTAGGCTTTTTTCAGGAACAAACGGGTATAGCTATCCAAATCCACGAATCCAAGGTATTCATGTCCCACTTTGTCGCACCAGCGTGGAATGTCGTGTTTTGTGCCTTCATCAGCCGACAAAATTTCCATAATTTCGTCAGATTCGATTTCGCCAATAGCTTTCTTTGCTGCTAAAAGTGGTCCGGGACAAGCTGTTCCTCTGGCATCAATAACTAAGTTTACTTTAATATCTTTCAATTCTGCTGTTGTCATGATTTTATAATTTATGAATGAGATTTTATTAAAATTAGATGAATAATTGTATCCGGCTTTCGTTTGCATCGGCAAGATAACTACCCACACCTACATATTTAAGGTTCGGATAATCAATCATTTCTTCGCGTTTAAAGCCCATAAGGTCCATGCTCATTTCGCACACGTTAATTTCAACGCCCAACTCGCCGGCAATTTTCAACAGTTCTTCAAGCGACGAAACCCGTTTTTTCTTCATCAGTCCTTTGAGCATTTCCGTGCCCATTCCGCACATGTTCAATTTCGACAATTTCAGTTGTGTAGAGCCTTTGGGGAGCATAAACCCAAACATTTTCGACATAAAGTCTTTGCCTGTTCCACACTTTTTTTTGTCGCGAAGCATGGCTGTAGCCCAAAAGGTGAAGAACATTTTAACTTCGGTATCCATTGCCCTTGCACCGGTAGCGATAATCATGGCCGCCAGCATTTTATCCAGATCGCCCGAAAATGCGATGATTGATATCTGGTCTTTTGCCTGATTCTTTTGCAGTTTTTTCAATTGCTTTTCAAGTTCTGCAACTTGTTTTTCAATTTCTTCTGACATGTTTTTGGTATTTATTTAAGTTGTTTTTTTAAAAGGAGAATTGCCTTAATTTCTAATAGATTACAACCGATTTTGCTGAAAGTACTTCAGCAACTACTGTTCCGGCAGCAATTATTTGAAATCACACAAAAATATCTTATGCAGAACTGCGTTTTGATGATTTGGCTGTGCAGATTGTCAAAGTAAAGTGTGATATATCGCACATTTAATTTTTAATAACTTTACGGCATGAAACGGACACTTTGCAAATTCTGTAGCCTGAAATCAGCAGCAGCCCAAACATTAAATGAGGATGAAATTTGTGTGTTGGAAAATAATTGTGCTGAAGTACTTTTTAAGGTTGGAGATAATATTATTAAGCAAGAAGCACTTTCAACCAATGTTGCTTATGTGAAATCAGGCCTGGTCAAAATTCATATCAAAGGGCCAATTAAGGAAAGGATCATGAAGATAGTCAAGGCTCCGACTTATCTTTGCCTTCCCAGTACCTTTGGAGATAAAGTCAACCATTTTTCGGCTACGGCAATCGAAGAAACAGCGGTTTGTTTTATTGATGTCACTGTATTTAAACAATTTATACATCACAACGGAGATTTTGCCTTTCAGATTATTTTGGATTTAAGCAAAGGAGAACTTCAGAATTTCCACAACTGCATCAACAATGCACAAAAGCAAAACATTGGCCGAGTTGCCGATGCTATTCTATTTTTTGCGAACCAGATCTACAATTCAAACACATTTGTATTGCCCATTTCGAGGCAAGATTTAGCTGATTTGGCAGGAATCACCAGAGAGAGCGCAAGCCGGATATTGACTGAATTTCACAACGAAAAAATTGTGGAAATTGATAGCCGGAAAATAACAATCATCAACGAAAAGTTGCTCATGCAGATTAGTGAAAGAGGTTAATATCTTGAGAATCAAATTGACCAGTAAAACTTCGTGAACAGCTTTTATAAGGGTTTCTTTCGGCAAAGCTCCCATTGTTGCCTGAGGTTGGCCTTTCATAGGAATTAACACTTAGCATTTCCCTCTGCTGCAAGGACTGTTCACTAAAAAGAAGCCCAGCATAGCACCCCAAAATGTACTCATATAAGGGCTACTTGTTATCGCACAAGTTCCTGATGCACAACCCACAAAGTAGTAATATGAAAATCCGGCAAGCCCGCCGATTGTAATTGCTAAAAATGGTTTCCAGAAATACCATGATCTGAAAAGCTCTTTGATTGTTCGTGGTCTTGGTTTAACTTCACAATTATTTTCCATAGCATTTGTTCTATATTGTTTGACTGCAAAACTAATAAAAGAAAAGATTAAATCGCATTAGTGACACTTAAATCTTTATAGTGACACTAATTTATTTACATTTGCAAAAGAAAAAATTGATTATGAGTCGGATTTTCAGCAATAGCCTTAGTCTTGATCAACTTGAGGAAATGTTTCAAAATGATGAAAAATGCCTTGAATTTTTGGCAGGGATAAAATGGTCAAATGGGTTTGTCTGTAAGAAATGCGGAAATACCAATTCATGTCAGGGTCAGGAACCGTTTTCGCGCAGGTGTACCAAATGCAAAGCCAAAGAAACCGCTACGAATGGAACAGTTTTTCATGGCGTTAAATTTCCAATCAGTAAAGCTTTTTACATTGCTTATCAGGTCTGTAAAGGGAAAGAGGATGTTTCATCCTACGAATTTGGTCGCCGACTATCGTTGCGCCAGATGACCTGCTGGAATTTTAAAACTAAAATCCAACACGCACTTGAAGAAATGGATTCGCTCACCGAGAAAGAGCGAACCTCGATGGAGAAAATATTAACAAGCTGATTTTTATCGGACTGGATACACTTCCATACTTCCGCACGAAGGACAAACCTCGGTTTTATCGGATCCCGAGCAGCTTTCAACAACTTCCCATTCAACTTCTTCTGAACTTCCCTGCCAATTGCACTGTTTGCATTTCAAAATAGTGGTTTCCATTATGGCTGAATTATTTCTGGGCTACCAATAGAAATACCGGATATTTTAAACCCGACTCACGCTTTACTTCGAAACAAGGTTTATGTTCAATGTTCTTAAACCCAGCGATCCTTAGTATTTCGGAAAGCTTTTCAGGATCAAAACCTAAATGGACTTTAACATCTGGTCCATGAAAAGAGCCATCTTCAGAATACAAATCGGCAATGGCCAGATATCCTTCCGGATTCAGCATGGAATAAAACGTATAAATAAGGGCTTCATAATCATTGACATGATGTAAAACCATCTGATTGTAAATGATATCGAAATGATGGTCATAGTCCTTGTGTTCCAAATCGAACCATATTGGCAGAATGTGATTGGTTTGGTAGAATTCAGTCTTTTCAACACATACTTTTATCATTTCCTGAGAATTGTCCATCAGGGTAATCTCTGAAAACCGATCTTTCAACAGGAAACTTAAAATACCAGTGCCTGCACCATATTCAAGGGCTTTCATCGAAGGATCAAGCGGTATCATCCTTTCGAGTTCGGCGGCAATCGCAACCGAACGATCAAGGTGCATTTTGTCTTTGTCCCATTCACGGGCACGGGCATCAAATTCGCTCATTGTATTTTATTTAAGAATTACATTGGTGTTCTTCTCCCTGATGTTCATGGCTTTTGCAACCTTCGCCTGAATCGCCTATTTTGCCTTGCAAAAATGCTTCGGTTAGTTGGCGTACATCGCCCGAACAACCACGATAAACATCAATTCCATAACTGTTAAGTACGTTTAATGCACCGCCACCCATGTTTCCGGCAAGCATTACACTTACTCCTTTTTCTTTTAATACTGCAACTATATTGCTTTTGCAACCGCAGCACTGAGGCGATGGCAATAGTTCAGCTTTCTCAATCTTATTGTTTGTGTCAACTGTAAAAACAGTGTACGCTTCGCAATGGCCAAAATGGTCATCAACTACATTTCCCCTTGTCGGTATTGCTAATTTCATGATTAATTTCTCCTTTTAGTAAATTCATTGACTTCTATGGCTTTATCAAGCTTTGCAATGCGTTATAACGACAGTAATTGCAAGTGCAAATTTGGGGCACGGCAAGTTTATTGTTCAAAATACATGGCACAAAAATATAAATAACAATGAACAAATGTTCAAAAATGAATTTGTTTTTGAAAAGGGAGATTATCCAATTATCCTTCATTATAAATGCTTTGTATTACCAGTCCGGCAAGTGTGAACCCATAAATGGCAGTAATGTGTGCAACGGTTCCGTTGATTACAGCTTTTTGGCTACACCATTCATGATCGGCCAAATCCGGATCTCCCGGGGCATTTTTTAATTTAGGGCACAAACATTTATCGGTGCCACATGATGCTCCTGATCCTTTATTTTCAAGCAATTCCTCGCTGTAAATGCACATAAATTCTTTGGCGGGCAAATCACCTTTTCGAATCTTTTTACGAACAATGTGACCCAGCGGACAACCTTTCACTTTCCAGAATTCAGATACGCGTATTTTTGTCGGGTCAAGTTTGAGTGAAGCGCCCATTGACGAAAAGAAAACTGCATGGGTGCGGGTTGCTTTGCGGATCAAGTCGATTTTGTTGCTTAAACTGTCAATTGCATCAATGATAAAATCGTATTTATCAAGCTCGAAGAAGTCAGAGCTTTCAGGTTCGTATATTTTCTGAATTGTTTGTATTTCGGCTGAAGGGTTAATTTCGAGCAAACGTTTTTTTAGTGCGTCGGTTTTAACTTCACCAACGGTTAGTGTGGTGGCATGTAGTTGCCGGTTGATATTGGTAATGCAAACAAGGTCGGAATCAACAAGAGTTAAATGGCGGATTCCGCTCCTGATAAGGCTTTCGGCGCACCAGCTTCCAACGCCCCCAATTCCGAAGATAATTACTTTCTTCGATGCAATCTTCTCCATCACCTCATTACCCAGCAGTAACTCAGTACGCTGAAATATTCCCTTCTCTAAATTTGCCATCAATTAAAACAGTTTGAATTACAAATGATTATATAAAATAATCAACTTGTTTTGCCCGCCGAAAGTACAAAAAATATGATTTGGGTCGAGTCTGATATTACGAAACATCATTCAGGTAATTGGCGGAGCTGTTGAGATCTGAAAAGAGTTTTTTATACCGAAGATTATTCTGGTATTTCATAAACCAGGGAACCGCTAGAAAAAGCAAAAGTAAGACGATAATTAAAGGTTGAATTTCATTACCTGTTTTTATGTTTTTCATGCCCCCGATATCCTTCAGATGAAGGTATATAATCCCAATGGCTAACAGGTAGAAAAAAATGAGGTACGACAGAAAATCAAACGTTTTCATCCGGTTCACCTTCCGGCGAAAGAAGATAAGCGATTCTTTTACGGATCTGTTTTCATCCGATTTGGTCAGAATTAGTAAACGAATGATTTCTGTGCTGGTTTGGATGAGAAAGAAAAAGCCGCTTCCTATAAAAGTGACAACAGAAGTTACCGGTAAATTTAGTTTTAGATATGCAAAGGCATAAATCATTAGTCCAGTAAGAAGGATCAGCCCTACGCAATAACCACCAATTTTCCATTTCACATCGGTTACAACTTGTTCCATCATTTGGCCATGGTTTTTGCCTTTGAGGGCATAGATATTTATCCGTTCATATCTGTTTTCCTGATTTTCGATATGTATTTCCTTCCACATCGATTTTAAATCATCGTTGTCCATTTTCAAGTATTTTAATGAGTTGGGTTTTTATCCGGCTGATTTTGACACCGGTATTGCTTTCAGAAATACCAATTATTTCGGCAATTTCCTTGTAATCATAATCTTCGAGATAGAGAAATATGATTGCTTTTTCAATGTCTGACAATTGATTAATTGCCTGATAGAGTTTGTCTTTTTTGTCTGATTCGCTTCTTAAATCATGGTTTGTAATGTTGTATTCTGTTTTAGACAGTTCAACATGGATGGGGCGTAAGCTTTGTTTTCGGATGATGTCGATGGCTGTGTTCAATGAAACCCGGTAGAGCCAGGTTGAGAAAGCCGATTGGTTTTTAAATGATGGATAGGATTTCCAAAGCCTGATAAGTATTTCCTGAAAATAGTCTTCCTGATATGGGTTACGGTAGAAATAGATGTTGCAAATCCGTTGAATGATTCCCCGATGCTGATTGATTAATTCTGTAAACTCTTTTTCCACTTTCGGATTAATTGAGATTTGGAAAGTTAGTCGTTTATTTTGGTTCGAATCTTACAAAATCGGGGACTTTTCGGGATTAAAGGTGAAAATATCGGGGAATAACTTTATCGTTCGATGAAAATATTTCACCCTTATTCCAATGATAATGGAAGACTTAGCCAATCACGACTTAGTTCAGCATAAGCAACAAAAAAACCTTGATAAATGCATAGAATAAGAAAGGCGCTACATGGGGATTACGTGCAACTCAGACTTCATGCTGGGTTGTGCCGACCACATGAAGTCCTATTTATTATAGCCAAGTGCCTTTCATCACTTATAGTTGCAGTGTCAATTTTAAATGTCCGCCAAGCCCTTGTTGAATAATTTTCATTAATGTCGACAGCCGGATGTCTGATGCATTATTTTCAATTCTTGAAATGTATGATTTGTTTGTCCCACATTTTTCAGCAAGTTCTTCTTGTGTCATACCAAGTTTCAACCTTGCTTCTTCAAGCAAAACACCAAGTCTGAAGGACTCAAACTGTTGTTCCCATTCTTCACGTTTGGGTTGTCCTTTTTTACCATACTTTTTGTCGAGAATTTGGTCTAATGTCGTGATATTACTTTTTGTACTCATCTTGATATTCCTCCATTATTTTTAGTGCCTTTTCCAATTCTTGTTTCGGTGTCTTCTGAGTTTTCTTTTGGAAAGCGTTTCCAAGAACCACTAAATTTCCTTTGTCAAAGAAGGAAAAGATTCGATAGATATTATTCCCAGCCTCAACCCTTATCTCATAAAGTCCTTTTGTACCTTCCAAATGCTTAAAATACTTTTCTGGGACTTGTCGAGTCACTCGGATCAAATTTAAAGTCCACTCAATTTTTGCTTGGACATTGTCCGTCTGATCCTCGTAAAAGTCGAGAAAATAGTTCTTATAAGCGATTACTTGTCTCTCAAAAGTCATGTAGCAAAGTTAACTATTCAGACAACTATTTCCAAATTTATTTTTGTCGAGTGAATCCGCTGCTCGAACGCGCCTGGCATTGGCTAACCGGGTAGCCTACGCCCCCTAAGAACCTTGCTCCTCCGGATATGCCAAAAGCTGGTAACCTCTGGTGCTGATTTGCAATCGGCACCTTTTAGCTGGGGATTTATAATTAGTAGTGGTCGAAAGATTGTTATGAAAGGTGATAATTATGACAAATAATAGACTAAATTGTGAAACTTAAAAAACAAGGTGTTTTATTAACAACGGCGAGCATAAATGGTTGATAAATAGTATA
>Ga0209125_1000679_pt1 | contig 40751 bp, 36 predicted proteins | sample BarGraIncub1131A_FD_184503 | JGI IMG/M metagenome (GOLD analysis project Ga0209125, IMG submission 184503) | Arctic peat soil microbial communities from Barrow, Alaska - Barrow Graham LP Incubations 11-31A (SPAdes) (version 2) | ecosystem: Environmental > Terrestrial > Soil > Wetlands > Peat... | reverse complement strand
ACTTTCAATTATGAACTATAAACACTTTATTTCTTTAGCCCTTACGTTTATTTTTATCGTTAGCGGATGTGTACACAAAACAGAACCAGTGTCGAAAAAAGAACCCGCAGAAAAATTGTTAGTCCAAAAACAGGAAAAGAAAGTCATACCGATAGATACTCTGGCCTTTCAAAATAAACTACATGCGCTGGCAAACGGAGATACTACAGGGTTATGGCCTAACCACCTTCGCTACTATCCTTTAGTTGGAGCTATTCTGCCTTTCAAAAGGATTGTGGCCTATTATGGCAACCTCTATTCGAAGAAAATGGGGATATTGGGTGAATATCCGCCAAAAGAAATGTGGGATAGATTAAACGTCGAAGTCCAGGCGTGGGAAAAAGCTGATCCTTCTACTCCGGTACAACCTGCCATCCATTATATTGCCGCAGTGGCGCAAGGTATTCCGATGAAAGATGGGAAATATTGTAAACGAATGCCCGCGTGTATGATTGATTCGGCATTAGCAATAGCCAAAATGGGAAATGCCATTGTTTTTTTAGACCTACAGGTGGCACTGAGTAATGTAAGAAATGAAGTTCCTATTTTGGAAAAATACCTAAAAATGCCGCAGGTACATTTGGGGATTGACCCTGAATTTTCGATGCAGGAAGGTAACATTCCCGGCCGTAAAATAGGGACCATGGATGCAAGTGATGTTAATTTTTGCACAGAATACCTGGCCAAACTGGTAAAGGGAAACAACCTGAGCCCTAAAATCCTTATTGTACATCGCTTTACGCAAGGTATGGTTAGAAACTACAAGAATATAGTGTTGCACCCCGAAGTGCAGATAGTGATGAACATGGATGGTTGGGGTGAGCCGACGCTGAAATATAGTACCTATAAGCGATATATTAATCAGGAACCGGTACAATTTACCGGATTCAAACTGTTTTATAAAAATGACCTGAAAAAACCGCCTCATCGCATGTTAACGCCGCCGGAACTGATGAAACTGAAACCGCTACCCATATATATCCAATATCAATAAATGGATCAGGAAGCTGTCATTCAAAAAACAATCGGGTTTGTAAAAAGCAGACAGGAAGAAAATTAAGACTGAAATGAGAGCGAAACATGCGGTAGACATAAACTCGACAGACAAAAGGCCAGTTTATAATCGAGAGCCCGCCCCACAAGTAAACACTGCCTGGGAGAGCCTCTCGCGCCACTGTTCTTACGGATCTCGTATACAGCAGTTTGGTAGAGAGAGCAATCTTACCAGTCAACCCCTTTTACTACACCAAGGATGTTTAAATCGGAATATACACTGGAATGTCTTTTTTGGTTATGATGTAATCCGGGGCACCGCACTTTTGTCTTTTGGTTTCATTTGTTGCTATGCCTGTCAGGCTTCACTCATCAACAAGCTTTAACTGATGTACGAATTACACGTACTTCTGGTAACAGCCATCTCGTTAGGGTTTATTCACACCCTACTGGGCCCCGATCACTATCTTCCTTTTATTGTGCTGAGCAAAGCACGAAAATGGTCGCTTACGAAAACACTCTGGATCACTTTTTTCGGCGGAGTGGGTCATATTGCAGGATCGGTCGTTCTTGGTATTACAGGGGTGGCACTCGGTATCAGCGTGAGCAAACTGGAGATGATTGAAGCAAGCAGAGGTAATCTGGTTGCCTGGATGCTTATAGTTTTTGGACTATCATACACCATTTTTGGAGTCGTCAAATACATGAGAAACGGGCATCATACCCACTTACCAAAATTTCTGCTTCCAAAATCTATTCGAAAATACCGCCATTTACCCACCACCGAAGTGGAGGAGGCAAAAGAAGATACGACCCGGCTAACACCCTGGATACTCTTTCTGATATTTGTGTTTGGCCCTTGTGAAGTACTGATACCATTGCTCATTTACCCTGCGTCCCAACACAATATGTTTGGCGTATTTGCCGTTGCGATGCTCTTCGGAATAGCAACCATCTCCACCATGCTGTTTACCGTTTTAATCGGTTATAAGGGTACTTCGCTCACGCTTTTTAAAAAGAGCGAAAAATACATGCACATGATAGCCGGATCCGTGATTTTGATTACAGGCATTGGCATCCGATTCTGGGGTTGGTAATCTTTTCGGATTTTTTGAGCGCTTTGAATTAAACCTCCCTCCATGTTTTTCCGTATAGTTAGTATGTTTTTTACATCATTCATCAAATCCTGTTTATGGACTTCAGCTCATTTTCAATTTATAAACCCAAGATGGAGTATCGCCGTTTTGGCAAAACAAATAAAATGGTTAGTGTCATCACCCTTGGCGGGATGCGGTTCAAGCATGCCAACGATGAACCCCGCGATCAGATTCCTTCGGATACCCTCGCCCAATGTCGCGAGACGGTTGAAAAGGCATTGGCCCAAGGCATTAATTTAATCGAAACAGCCTGGGGATACATCAAAAGCGAACATGTCTATGGAAGAGTGTTGAATGATGAGTTGAAAATTGCCCGAAGCTCCTATTTCCTGATGACCAAAGGAAATGCAAAAACAGCTGAGGAGATGCGTAAAATGGTCTTCCTCCAGCTAAAAGCGTTGAAAACTGACTACATCGATTTTTATGGCTGGCATGGCATCAATACCATGGAGCTGTTCAATACTGCCTGCGCCAAAGGTGGTCCGGTAGAGGAGCTGTTAAAACTCAAGGAAGAGGGAATTATCGGACATGTTGGTTTTAGCACACATGCACCACTGGAGGTGATTCTGAAAGCCATCTCGACTGATATGTTCGACTTTGTCAACCTTCATTATTACTACTTTTTTCAACGGAACAGGCCAGCCGTAGATCTGGCTGCTTCAAAAGATATGGGGGTTTTTATCATCTCTCCCAACGACAAAGGCGGACAACTGTTTAATGCCCCACAAAAGCTGATAGACTTAACTTCACCTTTACATCCTGTTCAATGGAATGCCCGTTTCTGTCTTGGACATGCTGGTATTCACACCCTGACATTTGGACTTACGGTACCAGCTCAGTTTGAACACCTGAACGGCATATTTCCTGCCCCCTCTCCCATGTCACCGGAAGATGAAGCCATAAGGCAGTCACTTGAAGCCCGGAAATTGCAGGTTCCTTTTGCCGATTTCGATCCCTACTGCATGGAAAATGATAAGTCCGGACTGAATATTCCTGAAATCCTCCGGTTCAGAACCCTTTGGAAATGTTACGACATGAAGGAATTCGGGCTATACCGATACAATATGTTTCAGGAGAAAGACCACTGGTTTCCCGGCAATTTCCCGACAGAAGAAAATTTAAAAGAGATAGATCTGACCCGATGCCCCTCTGAAATTCCTTTGGTTGATTTGATTCGTGAAACTCATGAAGGGCTCTATCGGCCGAAATATATTGTTTAAAATGTCTGAAGGGTTTAAAAATTGTTTGAAGGGTTTGCAGTTTCCCAGAGAAAAACCGGGGTTGCATCCGCGTAACCTCCACCGCGAACGGTACGATTTTGGTGCATTGGTGCAAAGTTGCCCGGAACTGGCTGCCTTTGTGATCCAAAATCCTTACCAGGATACCTCGATAGATTTCTTCAATCCGGATGCGGTGAAGATGTTAAACAGAGCATTACTGAAGTATTTCTACGACATTGAGAGCTGGGACATTCCTCCGGGATACCTTTGTCCCCCAGTGCCGGGAAGAGCAGACTACATTCATCACGTGGCTGATTTAGCCGCAATGGGGAATGGCGGAACGATTCCCCGGGGAGAGAAGATCCATTGCCTGGATATTGGTGTGGGTGCCAACTGCATATACCCCATCATCGGAAATAAAGCCTACGGTTGGTCGTTTGTTGGCTCAGACATTGATCCGGTAGCCATCGATAATGTCCAAAAGATCATTCGGGCGAATCCTTCACTCAAGGGAGCGGTCGAGGTGAGGCTGCAAAAAAACAAATCTGCTATCTTCAATGGAATCCTTCAACCAGATGAACATTTTGACCTTGCGATCTGTAATCCTCCGTTTCATACCTCTGCAGAAGAAGCCATAAGCGGATCACAGAGAAAACTCAGCAATTTGAAAGGCAGAAAGATCAAAAATCCAACGCTCAACTTTGGTGGTCAGAACAATGAACTGTGGTGTCCGGGAGGCGAAGTTCAATTTGCCAAACAAATGATTGCAGAGAGCAAACAGTTTGCAGTCTCCATTACCTGGTTCTCTGTTCTGATCGCAAAAAGTGAGCATCTGCCGGCACTATACCATGCGCTAAAATTGGCAGAAGCACCCGAAATCAGAACCATACCCATGGCTCAAGGCAACAAAATAAGCCGAATCGTGGCATGGAGTTTTCAACGCTTCGGTGCAAATTCCATGGTAAAGTAGAAGTAAATCACTATTTTGCACAAAACATTCAGTCGATGCAAGGTCAAAACAGAAGTGAAGTGAAGGTCGGATCAGAAGTTGGAATAGTTTTAAAAAACGACCAGCGATCCGGTAAAATTACGGAAGGAGTTGTTCAGGATATCCTGACAAACAGCTCGTTTCACCCCCATGGTATCAAAGTCAGGCTGACTACCGGTGAAGTTGGCAGGGTGAAGTCGATCAAATAAACAGCATTCCATTGATGAAAACAGCCTCACTGAAGGAGATCAAAACGGAATTGGCAAGCGTGCACCCTGCACGGCTGGCAGAGCTGTGCCTGAAAATGGTTAAATACAAAAAGGAAAATAAAGAGCTGCTTACCTATCTTCTATTTGATTCGTATGATGAAAAAGCTTACATCCAATCGGTGATTTCTGAGATGGATGAAATGTTTAAGGAGGTCAATAGAAGCAATTCTTACCACGCGAAGAAGGGTATTCGCAAAATACTCGGGATTGCAAACAAACAGGTCAAGTACTCGGGTTCAAAACAAACAGAGGTTGAAATATTGATTCATTTTTGCAAAAAACTAAGAAAGTCAGGAATTGTAATGCCCTTGAACAGCGCTTTGGGCAATATCTACGTTCGACAGGTTCAAAAAATTAAAAAATCCTTGGCTACACTGCATGAGGATCTGCAGTTTGATTATTCGGAAGAAGTCAGGCTTCTTTGAAGGTGACAGATGCTATTCCCCGGGCACCGAAACAGGGTTCCGGGAATATTGTATAATTTTATCCAACCTAACAATAGAACATGCCTGATTACCATCCAAATATCCATCACCGCAAATCCATCCGATTGAAAGGATATGATTATTCAAAGGCCGGATGGTATTTTATCACGATATGCGTTCAGGACCGCGCATGTTTGTTTGGCGAAATACGCGTAGGGGCGTCCTGTTGATACGTGCCCCATTGACATTCCCCAATACGATCCCGACAACAAAAAATTTGACGTCCCCATGGGCGAAATGGTCGATTGGTTTAAAACAATGACGACAAACGACTACATTCGCGGGGTCAAAAATCAGGGGTGGAAACGGTTCAACGGCAAATTGTGGCAAACGCAATTATTGGGAACATATCATCAGGGACGATGGTTCCTATTCCCGGATTGCAGCCTATATTTTACATTTTTTAAGTCTTGTAAGCTAGGAGAGTAAATGTAAAGAAGTTCTTTGAATAAAAGGAAATCCTGATCGATTAAATGATTGGCACATTTTTTTAATTGATCTAGTAAAAGCAATTTTTGTCCCAACTTATAATGAAAATTGTATTTATATAAAAGATGTTAAGCTTATTTTATTGAAGGACAAATTATTTACTTTTGAATTTTAAAATGATAACAAAATGAGGAGACTTATATCCATTTGTACAATATTAGTTTTAAGCCTAACGGCCTGTACCAAGAGTACGATTCCTGTAGTGTTACCCGTAATCACTGTAAATACTGTTTCAGATATAACTCTAAATACTGCGAAATCGGGTGGTGATATTACTGCAGATAATGGAGGTCCGATCACTGAACGTGGAGTTTGTTGGAGTAAAACCCCCTCACCGACCATTTCAAATAGCAAAACATTAAATGGTAGCGGACTTGGAACATTTACAAGTGAGATGACAGGACTAACATCAGGCACAACCTACTATTTAAGAGCCTATGCAACAAATAATGCCGGAACAGCATACAGTAAAGAATCAGTATTTACAACCTTCTAAAAAGCGAGTTAGAAACCAATCTAACTCGCTTTTTTTCTTGAGCGGAAAACGAGATTCGAACTCGCGACCCTCAGCTTGGGAAGCTGATGCTCTACCGACTGAGCTACTTCCGCTTTTTAAAATTGAACTGCAAATTTAATTGTTTTTGGCAAATTACAATTTCCTCAACTGACAAAATCAGGTTACTTACATTCTCTCCGGCACCTGTATGCCCAGAAGGGAAAATCCGTTTTTAATAATTTTGCCCACGGCCTGCGTCATTACCAACCGGAAATCCCGGATGCCAGGATCGGGTTCATTCAGGATCGAATAATCGTGATAGAAAGAATTGAACTCCTTCACCAGATCGTACACATAATTGGCGACAACCGCCGGACTGTGCGCCGTTCCAGCCTCTTTAACAACTTCCGGAAACAATGAAATGGTCTTCAGCAGCACCCGCTCCTTCACATTAATCACTTTGTTTTCTACCCTTCCGGGGATGGTTATGCCGGTTTCATTTGCCTTTCGGAGGATACTGCGGATGCGGGCATAAGTGTATTGAATAAACGGTCCGGTGTTGCCATTGAAATCGATCGACTCTTCCGGATTGAAAGTCATCGTCTTCTTCGGATCGACTTTCAGGATGAAATATTTCAGTGCTCCCAGGGCCACGATGCGGTAGATGTTCTCTTTCTCCTCCTCACTGTAACCTTCCAGTTTCCCCAACTCCAGCGACACCGACCTGGCCACATCGACCATCCCGGCAACGAGATCATCGGCATCCACAACAGTTCCCTCGCGGGATTTCATCCTTCCGTTGGGAAGTTCGACCATGCCATAAGGGAAGTGATACAGATCTTTTCCCCATTTGTAGCCCAACTTGTCGAGCAGCAGGGAAAGTACCTGAAAATGATAGATCTGCTCATTGCCAACTACATAGATCATGTGGTCAATTGGATAATCGCGGTAGCGTACCTGGGCAGTTCCGATATCCTGGGTGATGTAAACAGAAGTGCCGTCCGAACGAAGCAGGATCTTCTTGTCGAGGCCCTCCTTTTCCAGATTGGCCCACACAGAAGAATCACTCTCCTGCTGGAAAATGCCCTCTTTGACACCGCGCAACACCTCATCGCGACCGATGGTATAAGTATCTGATTCGTAATAAATTTTATCAAAATCGACGCCCAAGGTTTTGTAGGTTTCATCGAAACCGGCATAGACCCAGCCATTCATCGTCTTCCAAAGATTCCGGACTTCCGGATCATTGGCTTCCCATTTGAGCAGCATTTCACGGGTCGCGGCCATGCAGGGAGCCTCTTCTTTGGCCTGCTCTTCGGTCCTGCCGGCTTTTTTTAGCGCTTCGATTTCTTCCTTGAAAAGCTGGTCGAATTTCACATAATATTCACCTACCAGGTGATCGCCCTTTTTGCCGTTAGTTTCTGGTGTTTCACCGTTGCCAAATTTGAGCCAGGCCACCATTGATTTGCAGATATGAACACCCCTGTCGTTGACGATATTGGTTTTAACGACCTTGTAACCATTGGCTTTCATCACTTCGGCCAGAGAAAATCCCAGCAAGTTGTTGCGGATATGTCCGAGGTGCAGCGGTTTGTTGGTGTTAGGGGAAGAATATTCAATCATCACCAGCTCGGCGTCCTTTCCAGCCTCGATAAAGCCGTATTTTTCTGCCGAAACTGCCTCATTCAGCCGTTCGATCCAGTAACTATTGTCAATTACCAAATTTAGAAACCCTTTCACCACGTTGAAACCCGAGACTTCCTTCAGGTTCGCTGTGAGGTACTCCCCTATTTCAGCCGCGGTTGCCTCTGGTGATTTCCTGGTAAGTTTCAGGAAAGGAAAAACCATCACGGTCTGGTCGCCTTCGAATTCACTGCGTGTAAGCTGGACTTGAACTTGTGAAGATTCGATGGTTTGTCCGTAAAGGGCACTAATCGCTTTTGCAACCTGATCTTTTATAATAAATTCAATGCTCATTAAAAATCAAATTGGGAAATTATAATTCTTTAATCCGGATATTCCTGAACTTCACTACAGAACCGTGTCCAAGGAAGCCGATATGTCCCGTAGCACGGTTGAGTCCGGGATGCTCGCGATGATCCATCGTTCCGTTCCTGCTGGCTTTCTGAATATCCCCATCGGTAATGACATTGCCGTTCAGGATCACCTTCACGTTGTTGCCTTTTACCACAACTTCCTCATAATTCCATTGCCCGGTAGGTTTTAGCGAACCCCGCTTAGCAGGAATCACGCCGTAAACGGAGCCATGGTATTGGTAAGGCTGCAACTGCGAATAGATTGGCGCATCATCATCCAGAATCTGAAGTTCCATGCCTACATAAGCGGCATCGCCTTCCAGCGGAGCGCGAATACCCAGACCATTATTAGCGCCCGGGGTTAACTGAAACTCAAAGCGATAGATGAAATCGCGGTACTCTCCCTGGGTAAAGAGGTTTCCATGCGACGGACCATTGTCTACATTGAGAACAATTTCGCCGTTTTTTACCTCATAATCAACGGTATTGCCTGTCCAGCCTTCGAAATTTACTCCATTGAAAAGCGGTGCAAATCCCTCTTTTTGCTCCTCGGGCGAAACCACATAACGGTTGTCGTTGATCTCGCGGACATAAATATCGCGGAACCCAAGATCAGTGCCATGCGCCTGTAGCTCGATCGCATCTCTCGGGAAAATTGGAATTGAGCGGTCCCAGTAATTTTCCAGCGTCACATTATCCACTACCAGGATACCATTCAAATATACAGTTACCTTTTCTCCGATCATCTTGATATAGAAATGATTCCAGTCGTTAATCGGATTATCGGCAACTTTCAGCGGTGTACTCCTGTATTTCGCGTTGTTGTATAAACCGCCCGACCCGACCTGCGCTCCCGCGTCGACACGCGAAGTATCCCAGATCTGAACCTGTGGCGATCCCCTCAGATAGATTCCGCTGTCTCCCTTTTTGGTAATACGCCAGTCGACAATCATCTCGAAATCACCATATTGCTTATCGGAGCAGAGGTTGTCTCCTGCCCCGCTGAAGACGATGGAATTATCTTTCACACTCCAGTTCTTTTTCGCCTTTGCGTCGGCTTCGACCTGTTTTGCTGCAAGTTCCTGCGGTGTCATCTTGACCCTGGTGACAGGATTGCCGACCAGTCCTTTCCATCCGGTGAGGTCTTTGCCATTGAACATTGGCACAAAACCCTTTTCATCCGGCATGGAAGCCAGGTATTTCTTGATTTTCTCCTTGTCATAGTCACTTTCAGCTCCCTTGATCAAAGGCAATGATTTTGTCAGGGCGTTTTTTACGATTTCCCCGGTCAGGCCGGTCGTCTTTCCTGATTCTGGCAACGCAACCTGCATAACAGCAGAAGCAGCAGCAAATTTTAAATCTTTATCATCCAGGAATTTAGATACGTAAACAAGGGTAATAAAAGTCTTAAGATCGCCCAGTTTGTCGAGTACCAACAATTTTTGCTCCTTGTTGGCTGCCAGGGTCATCAGCTTGCGGTATTGCAGCAATTTCTGGTCGTCCGGCAAAGTGAAACGGGACACCAGACCTACGAATCCTTTGAATGCCTTTGCCTGGTAAGCCTTGTCGGTAGAACAAATCAGGTACAACGCATCGGCAGCATCGGCGTTGTTCCATTTTAACAAGGCATTAAATGCAGCTTCTTTGACCGCCAGATCTTGCGAACCAAATGCATCTACTACTTTTTTCAATGCCTCTCTGCTCCCTAACCGGGAAAGCACTTCAAGCGTCCGTCCAGGATCTGCAGCACCACTCAGTTGACTGATGAATTTTGTCTTTTCTTCATTGTTGAGACGGGATGTGGCATTGATCAGGGAAGCCTGAACGGCGGATATCTGCTCTTTGGAGGATACTTTCTTCAATAGATCGATTAACACCGGAATATTTTCTTCGGAGGAGAGATTCTTCAACGCTGCAAAGGCTGCGGCAGAAATTTCCTGATCTGAATTGTCGGTATAAGCTAATATTTTTCCAAAGTCTGCTTTCACTGCCTTGGCGCCTATCAGTCGGATGATTTCTACTTTAGCGGCTTTCGGGGCTGACTCAAGTGCAGCTGCCAGGCGGGTCATGTGTTTGGCATCTAGTCTGCGGGACAAGGCTTTCGCGGTAGTGGAAGCATCCTGATCGCTTATGAGATAGTCTTCCAGAATTTTTATCGCATTCTCGTCCTTGATGTTCGCGATGGCCTCAATGGCAGCAAGCCTTACGGCGTCGGAAGAGGTATCTGTCAAGGCCATCTGCAGTGTTGGCAACAGCGCGGGATCTCCTTTGCGACCCAGCATTTCCACTATTTCGGCCCGTTTTTCGCCAGATTCCTCAACTGCCTTATTGATCCATTGACGTGTGGCGGAAACATCCAGCAATCCTGCAGCAAGGTTTATCACACCTGCCCGGTAAGCCTTGTCGGCATTGTCGAATTCACTCATTAGGAGCGGTAATGTCTCGACACCCCAATATTTGACTTTGACAGCCAGCGCCGCGGATCTAAATTGCAACTGCTTGGTATCCTTGCAATTGTTCATAAGTTCTATTAGAACTTTGTTACAAAGATCCATGTTCCATTTTTCTCCCAGCCTGTTGGCATAAGTGAGAAGCGCGTTGACGCTACCTGTGGGTTCGTAAAGATATTTAGCCTTGGAGGCCCTGTCTGACAATAGGTTATAGCTTTCCTTGGAACCATTCAAGGCAATCGATTCCAGAATCACGCGCTGCATTTTAGGATCGGTAGTTTCCAGTTTTTGGATCAGTACCGGGTTGGCGTCTTCGATTTTTAGCTGACCGACTGCTTTTGCAAGCGCAAGTGCTGGAATTCCCTGAGCAGTTTCCAACGCTTTCAGCATCGCCTGACCGGCTGAAGGAGAGGAAATTGCAAGCAACACTTTTACTGAAGCATCACAAAGTTTATCATCCTGGAGGTATTGGCTCAGGAGGTTGACCGACTGGGATGTGGCCACAAAATAGAGCTGAGTGAGGTAAAAGGATTGTACGTCCTTGTCGGTTGCAGCTTTTAAGGCGTTTTGTAATCCTCTTTCAACCATGCGTTTATCCTCTTCCTTACCAAATTGGGAGACATATTTCGCCAGACTGGCTACCACGAATCTAGCAGCAACATCATCTCCGGTTCCCGGAGGAATTATTTTGGCAGTAATGAGTGCGAAACCTTCCTCTTTCAGGTCGGCCACTTCGCTCATCAGCGCATTCAATCTGGCATAATCATTCGTTGGCACCTGTGCCAGGGCATCTGCCACTTTGGTGTTGACGGTCCTGTTAATCTGACACTTGCCGTTGAAACTCAACGCAAGTATCAGGGAGACGGTCATTAAAAACGTAACTATTTTCTTCATGGGTGTTTTATTTTGTTTGCTAAATCAATCATTTTCTGTTTCTTTCCACGCTCCAGCGGATTTGCAATCCGCTGGTAAGCTTTTACCAACGGATTACAAATCCGTTGGAGCGAGTAGACCCTTCGGCTACGCTCAGGGACCGGGACTTTTCACAACGTCCATGGTGCGCGCATCGGCTGATTAATCAACCGGTTGGCGGCCTCATCATCGATAAACTGATGTGTTTCCGGATCGAAATGAAGGGTACGACCCAATTGCAGGGCGATGACACCCATGTTTACAATTGTGGCAGAGTGAAAACCATTCTTCTCGTTCAGGGCAAATTTCTTCCGTGTTCTGACCGACTCCGTGAAAGTGGTAATCTGTGGTTCCGGATCCGGCAAGGTCTCTATAAATGACTGAAGGTTAGGGATATTGGATTTGAATCCCTTGAAAATCTTTCCGTTAGGTCCTTCGATGTAGGCAGCATCCTTGTCGCGGTTTTCACCATCGAGGATGATTTTACAGCCATCCGCGTAGGTATATTCGATTCTTCTCCAGGAACCTACGGCATCGTAATGCTGTTCGGGTGCATCCACTTCTACCTTCACCGGACTGGTATGATCCTTTCCCAGGAAATACTGTACCGGATCGAGGTAATGTTGTCCCATGTCGCCTAATCCACCACCATCATAATCCCAATACCCGCGGAATTTGGTGTGCACGCGCTCAGGATTGTAGGGTTTATAGGGGGCTGGACCGAGCCAGGTATCATAATCCAGCTCTTCCGGAACCGGCATAGGTTTCAGGTTGCGCTCCCCGCTCCAGTAAAATTTCCAGTCGAAACCGGTGATACCGCTTACGGTCACCTTCAATGGCCATCCGAGGATACCGCTTTCGATCACCTTTTTAAGCGGTTTCACTTCGGTTCCGAGTCCGTAGAAATTATCTTTAAATCTGAACCAGGTGTTCAGCCGGAAAATCCTGTCGTATTTATTGATCTCTTCGACGACGCGGAGTCCTTCGCCGATGGTGCGTGTCATAGGTTTTTCACACCAGATATCTTTGCCCGCACGAGCAGCCTCGACCGCCATGATCGCGTGCCAGTGAGGCGGGGTGGCAATGTGAACGATATCAATATCAGGCTGTAACAGCAATTCGCGAAAATCATGGTAAGTTTTTACCGGATTCTTAATCAGCAGTTTGGCCTGTTCGAGGTGTTTTTTATCCACATCGCAGATGGCTACCACGCGGGTGTCTTCGTAGCCAATGTGTCCGCGGCCCATGCCGCCCACGCCGATGATGGCTTTAGTGAGCTGGTCGCTCGGGGCAGTAAAACCGGTGCCTCCGAGAACATGTCTCGGAATTACCATGATGCCTGCCATGGCAAGTGAGGTGTTCAGAAAGCTTCTTCTTTTCATGTTGAAACAATATTAAAGTGTTATTCAAATTAAGCATTTCCGGGAGGATAACTTTTGGCGGATGACTTCGAAAGCAAAAGTTTAGCTTGGTAAATATAAGTAATCTCTTATCAACATCTGCAGCTGAATTTAATCAAAAAATTTCAAGGATTGAATTGATCTGTATGAAAAAACCCAAGAATATTTATAATAAGATCGATATAGGTTTGAGCTGCCTTATTATCGGGATCCAGTTGCAGGCAATGACGGAAACTGTTGAGTGCCAATCCCCATTTCTGGTTGTTGTAAAGTATTTCGCCTGAAAGGAAATTTGCCTGCGGATGCTCTTTTAGCAACGTACGGCTCAGGAGATTCAAAGCCTTCTCAGAATCTCCCTCCTTCCAAACTTTTTCCGCTTCAATTATCAAATCCTTCTCAGTTCTCATCTTCTTCAGTTCTCATCTTCGCCCTTCGACTTTGCTCAGGGACCGGTTCTCACTGACTCCAGCGGATTTGCAATCCGCTGGTAAATTTTCACCAACGGATTGCAAATCCGTTGGAGCGTTTTCTTCACTTTTCACTTTTCATTTTCTTACCCATCCGACCTCGTCACCGAGTCCACCCCTTTAATATTCTTCAATTTCTGCATTAGGAAATCGAGATGGTGCGTATCGTTGACGTACACCCGCAGAATCCCTTCAAATGAACCGGTTTCACTGTTAATGGTGATGGAACGCATCTGCACCCCCACTTCTTTGGAAATGATCATCGTCAGATCGTTAACCATTCCCAATCTGTCCGATCCGGCAACCCTGACAGTAGCCTGGAAGGAGTTGCGCTTATCCGTTTCGCGCCATTTAGCCCGGATAAAACGGTAAGGATAACGTTCGGCCATCTGTTTGGCATTCGGGCAGGAATTCCGGTGTATTTTAATGCCTTCGTGGATGGTCACAAAGCCAAAAATATCATCGCCGAAGATCGGATTGCAACATACCGCCAGTTTGTAGATGACATTTTTCAGGTCATTATCGATGATCAGGAAGTCGTCGCCCGAATCGAAAGAGAGCTCCTTCAGCTCAGAAGGCGCCAGAATCTCAGAGAGCCTCTCCTTTTGGGAAGCATCCTCCTGAACCTTAATTACCTCCTTAACTTCCAATGGGTCAATCTTCCCGATAGAGATCTGATAATAAAGTTCAGATCCCAGTTTCAATTTGAAATGTTTCAGCAGGTCGCGGATCACCTGGTCGTTCAGCTCTATTTTCCAGTTTTTGAATTTTCTCTTAAGGATCTCCTTGCCATTCTCTGATTCCCGTTTCTGCTCCTCATTCAAACTCGCTTTGATGCGCGATTTGGCCTTGGTTGTCACGACAAAATCGAGCCAGTCCATCTTCGGCTTCTGGTTATTGGAAGTCTCGACGATGGGCTGATCGCCGTTTTTCAGCTGGTATTTCAGGGTGACCAGTTTGCCGTTCACCTTTCCACCCACACAATGATCCCCGATATGGGAGTGAATCTCGTAAGCGAAGTCCAGCAATGTAGCGCCTGCCCTGAGCTTGATCAGATCTCCTTTGGGAGTGAAGACAAAGATCTCATCATCATAGACATTAACCTTGAAATCCTCAATGAAATCGGCAGGACTCAAGGCCGGATTTTCGAGTACCTCACGGATGTTTTTCAACCATTCGTCCAGCTCTTTTCCACCCGCCTTGCCTTCCTTGTACCGCCAGTGGGAAGCGAGTCCGTTTTCGGCCACATCGTCCATCCGGCGGGTCCGGATCTGAACTTCTACCCACTTCTTATCGGGACCCAAAACGGTGGTATGCAGTGATTCATAGCCATTTGATTTCGGAAAAGTAATCCAGTCGCGCAACCTTTCCGGGTTCGAGAGGTACTCTTCAGTCACGACTGAAAACACCTGCCAGCACTCGGCCTTCTCGTTTTCGGGTTTCGAATTCAGGATGATACGGATGGCAAAAAGATCGTATACTTCGTGGAAGTCGACCTCCTGCTGCTTCATTTTGTTCCAGATGGAAAAAATTGATTTCGTCCGGGCCTTCATCTCAAAATCGAATCCGCGACTTTTCAGTTTCTTCCCAATGGGTTTGACGAAGGCCGAAACAAAATTGGCCCGCTCAGTTTTGGTCTCCTGCAATTTTTCTACAATATTCTTGTAATCAGCAGGATGAAGGTATTTCAATGAGAGATCCTGCAACTCTGAATTAATCTTGTATAAACCCAGTCGATGCGCCAGCGGTGCATACAGGTGCCACGAATCAATGGAAATGCGCTGCTGCAAGGCGGCCGGCAGATGATCGAGGTGACGCATGTCCTGCAGCTGATCGGCAATCTTGATCAGGATAACCCTGACATCCCCGGAAAGGGCCATCATCAATCGCCGGAAATTCTCACTCTGAATGGCAATATTCTCGGTGTTGAGTGAATTTATTTTGATGATTCCGTCCAGGATTTCAGCGACACCGGCCCGGTATTTCTTCGTGATATCAGCCACCGTGAACGGATGTTCCGTTTTATCAAATGTATTATGTAACAAGCATGCTATCAAGGAGTCTGTTGAAAGACCCAGCTCAATCACGGCTATCCGGGCTACCGAAATGGAGTGATGAAGGATGTATTCGCTGTTCTCCCATTGCGTGTTTCCCAAGGCGGATAGTGCATCGTCCATCGCACCCTGTACCATTGGAAGATCCTTCTCCGGAATCTGAGCCTTACATTCGGACATAAATGCCCGGTAACTCTCCATAATAGCTTCAATACCTGACGTTTCCATCTCTGCAAAATGAGGTTATTTAATTAGCAGTTGTGCCTCACCGAAAAATTGAGGCAGGTGAAAATCCGGTTCGGCAGCTACGATGCCGTTCCAGGAGAGAAAATGGGGCTTCAGGGTAAGGTCCCCGCATTTATAAAAGTTTGCCCTGAAGGTGTTTCCGGGTACGAGGCCTAAAAGATCCAGCGGCAGGGCAACAGCTAATTGCCAGTCGAAAGGTTCTCCTTCCTTCCAACCTGCTGCTGTCTTACCAGGAAACCGCAGAATCCGCTGCATCTCACCGGATGAAAGCAACACCCGCCACGCCTTGTTTCCATAAGCAGACAGACAGGTACCCAAGGCATTGAACTCAAAATTACGGTACTGCGTTTGGGCCTCATTGGGTTTCAGATCGGTCGTCATGAAAAACTCCACGCACGAATCCTCCCAGACGGACTGATGGTCGGCCGTGGCATCAGCCCTGAAATGATCATTTCTGACTTCATAGCACAACCAAAGGTAGAAACCGGAATAGCCGGCAAACAACTCCACAATAGGCTGCCAGGGATAGTCTGACCAATTAATTTTTTCGATCAGCGCCTTGACACCCTCCGATTTAAGTTTGTTCGCTACCTGCTGATAATCTGATAATAAAGGATCTCCAATAAATGGAATCCGTAATTTTTCTGTGATGGAAATTGCCATATCCTGCACCCGGAAGATTGTGAGAGTAATATTAATTCAAAATGGCATCAAAAAAAAATGCTATTTTTAGAAAGTAATAAAAAAGGGTCCCAATGTTACGAAAGTGGTTGATCGGATTTTCCATGTTTCTCGGTTTTCTATGGCTGGCGCTGTTCCTTTTTGTGCTGTGGATTAACCTGGAAGTGACTAAAATTGGAAAGCAATATTCTTATAATTCAATAACTGCCATCCCGCATAACCACTGTGCAGTGGTGTTGGGAACCAATAAATATATCAGCACCGGCAAAAAAAATCTCTACTATAATTACAGGATTCAGTCGGCCGTGCTGCTCTATAAAAATAAAAAAACCGATTATATCATCGTTAGCGGCGACAACAAATACCAAAGTTACAACGAACCTGTTTCCATGTTCAATGACCTGGTGGAGGCGGGTATTCCCAAAGATCGGATCTTCCTCGATTACGCCGGTTTCCGGACCCTCGACTCGGTTGTGCGTTGTTTTATGGTATTTGGACAGCATCAGTTTACCGTCATTTCACAGCCGTTTCACAACCACAGGGCGGTATTTCTGGGACGTGAACGGGGATTGGAAGTGATTGCCTTCAATGCCGGGGACTTGAGCGGTAGGCCTTCTATTAAAGTCATCCTGAGGGAGATAGGTGCGAGAGCATTGCTGGCTTATGACCTGCTGACCGGAACGCAACCGCATTTTTTAGGCGAAAAAATTGTAATCCCTGATTGAAAATGTCCCCACATTCCCCTTCGACCCTTCGCCAAGCCTTTGCTCCAGCGGATTTGCAATCCGCTAGTGAAAGATTGCCAACGGATTGCAAATCCGTTGGAGCAATGCAATTCCCATATTCTTCTCATTAAATGGACAAATCACTGCATAAAGTCAAGGAAGCCGAGGCGATGCTACTCAACGTAGGCACTTTGCTGATGAGCTCTGGTGCCAGTACCGGCAGAGTGCGGACGACCGTCAACCGGATTGCCGACGCACTGGGTTACAACATTGAACTGATGATCACCAACCGGTCGCTGATGCTCAAAGTCATCGACGAAGATTCCGACCAATTCATTGCCAGTCTCAAACGCACCTCGCCACATGGTGTCAACTTCCGCATCGTTTCAGGAATCAGCAGGATGAGCTGGAGGGTGGTCGAAGACCATTGGAATATTCCCCAGATCAATGCCGAAGTTGACCGTCTCGTTGCCCTGCCCCACTATCCGCGGTTGATTACACTTTCCTCAGTTGCCCTAGCAGGCGCCTCTTTCTGTGCTCTATTTGGAGGGAAAGGATATGAACTGCTCGTCGCATTTATCGCCACTTTTGTTGGATTATTCGTTCGTCAGGAGGCCCTGAAAAAAAGGTTCAATCCATACGTTTCCATTATTTTTGCAGCATTTGCCGCCTCTATTTTATCGGGACTCTCAGTAAAACTGGGCATCGGAAGCTCGCCAGATCTGGCTTTTGCCACCTCCGTACTCTTTTTGGTGCCAGGAGTACCACTGATCAACTCCTTTACCGATATGATCGACGGAAATATCCTGAACGGGATTGTCCGCGGGATTCACGGCTTAGTCATCGCCCTGGCTATTGCCCTTGGACTCCTGTGCGCGAAATATCTCTTAAACATTTAACCTGATGGACTGGATAGCAATTTTGGAAAAAAGTTTCTGGGCAGGATTTGCCGCACTGGGATTCGCCATTCTTTTCAACGTGCCCCAGCGCACACTGCTGGTCATCTGGGCTATGGGAGCGCTCGGCGGATTAACCAAATTTATCCTTCTCGGTCTGGAGGTTAATATTGTCCTGGCTTCCCTGGCAGGAGCTACTCTCATTGGCATCCTCAGCGTATATGCAGCCCACAACAAACATGCGCCACCACTGGTCTTCTCCACGCCTTCTGTCATACCCATGGTGCCGGGCGCATTTGCCTACCGGATGATGCTGGGATGCATGGAGTTAGCCAATACCTCCGTCAATTCGGATACCTATATGAAAACGCTGGCCGAGACCACCAACAACGGATTGAAGGCTTTATTTATCCTGATCGCGCTGTCGGCCGGTGTCGCCATTCCTATGCTGGTAACCCGGAGGGATACTTTCAAGCGGATCAGGAGTAGTGTGGAGGAGGAGCTGTAACCTCCACATAAGCGCCAAAATGATGGTCGGGCGAAGGTGGTGTGAGGGGAAGAAAACCGCTGACAATTTTGCGATCGTCCATTACCAAAGGCTTTTCTTCCTCCCTTTTCTGGCAGAAGGCTTGAAAATTGCCTGTTTTAGAATAGAAAATCTGCAGGAACCCGTTCGAGCCTTCGGCGAGATAATTTCTGATTTTCAAGGCGATGGCACCCATGGTGAATCTGCCGTTGATCTCAAGCATCGGATGAAATTTCAGGACGCCCTTATCGTTTCGGTAAACAATTGCATCTATTCCGATCCAGCCTTCGTAGAGGTTTGTATACTTGCTTTGCGAGAGAGATTCTGTCAGCATTTCCACGACTTCTGCTTGATGTTCTTCCATAAACACTTTCACATCCTGCTGAATTTCAATATCTTCAGTTAAATAATTTCTGACATATCTTCCTTTCGGATCGGTTTCCAAAAAAGTGCGGCCCCTGTATTTTACTTCACCGTCTAATATTTCGAACTGATACGAAAGATCCGTGACCTTCTTATGCCAGGGTTCGACGGTCACAAAACCCTGCTGGCTGAGCATTCCCGAAAGGACTTCATCGTTCTTTTTGGGGGAATCCGGATTGGGAAAGAGCAATAATCCGCGACCCGACGAGCTCCAGGGCAGCTTGACTACGACTTTGGGGAACTGGGAGCTTGGAAATTGGGATTGTTGTAGGGAAATTGGGATTGTTGTAGGGAACATTGCTCCAGCGGATTGCAAATCCGCTGGAGCGAGTGAGATCCGGTCCCTGAGCGAAGTCGAAGGGCATTCGGTCCCTGAGCCTGTCGAAGGGCCTAAAAAACGGTCAATTTCGTGATGAATAGATTCCAGCGAGCTACAAACCACCGGCAAATCAGCCTGATCCGGTAGCCAGTCTCTGGAATGATTTTTCAGTATTGTTTCCAATAATTCTAAAGCCGTCAACCGACTATAAAGCCCCTTGTGATCTGGTTTCCAATATGCTACTGCAGATTTTCTGAATGCCTCACTACAGTTAGGAAGCATATTTCTTAGGAGATAATAGACGGCAGGGCTCCATCCCCAGGGGTAGAAACGCCCTTTTGGCCTGCTGAGCCACAATTCATCTGAGAGTGCCTCCCCGAGGTTCATTATTTCCGGAAGCCGGAACCCCAAGGCTCGCATTCTTTCATTAAAAGATTGATCTACAGCACCCTGAATAAGCACCTGGTCCATTTCTTCGCCCAGCCAGGCGGGCATGTATCCCAAATCTGACTCAAATTGCCGCAGCCTGGCGGGAGCCGTATAATATGGCGATCCGTTGGCAATCGCCAATTCGCAGGTGGGGTTGAAAAAATAGATGTCCGAAGTCAGCATCGGATTGATAATTTGCGTTTTGCGCATTAAAGAAAGATGGTCTGCGATTATTGGGTAATTTACGCATAATCAAGTAGTATATCTGCCTCAATTTGAAGACTCTTACGCAAATTTTTTGCCAATCGCATACTAATAGCCCTTTTCCCACGTAGTATTTCGCTCATTCGCGCTTCATCTATGCCTAACAATATGGCAGCATCCCTCTGTTTAAGGTTATGTTCTGCCATACGCTCCTGAATTCGGGCAATTAGCGGATTTACAGGTATCGGATGTGGATAGTTTACCTTTTCCCATCTGCGTACCATTGCCGACAATCGCACATATTCGTTTTTGTCCTTGTCGGACAAAAGTTCCATATCGCCTAGGAGTGTGCCCTTCTCTATCAATAAGTCCATTGAGGTGCAATTGCTCCTATATTCTTTTTCTGTTTTAATTTTTTGGGTTTTCATCCTATAATTTCGCTAAATTGTTTTTGCATCAATTTTATCATATTCGGCATGAGTCCCGGCAAATCGGATATTTAACTCTCCCGCAAAGAAAATAAGAACAACAATTATCCGGTAATTATTACCTTTTATGTTGAACACATAGCGACTATTAGTCACATAATCCGCACTGGGAAAATCAACTTTCAGTTCATTGTGATTAGCCCATACCGCTTTCTCAACCCTTTCAATCCAATTGTTTAAGGGGTGGACAACCTCCGGATGTTTCTTTGCAAAATCATACAATTTGAAACTTTGAGTTATTACCATCTACTGCACATGACTGATTTATTACTTGCAAAAGTAAGCAAGTTTTGCGTATTGTGCAAGTTTATTTACTCATTTTCAAACATTCTTCTTACATTTGCACAAAATTCGCGCCCATGAAGACATCTAAATTTTTGATCTGCAGCGATCCCCTCAATGAAGATCCAGCCGAAATGATCCTTCACTCTCACCGTCCAAGATTTCTTGCCCAGGTGACTCCCATCCCCTTCACCGAAATCGAAAACAGACCGGAGAAACCTTTCGCCGATGCTTTATATATTAACACAGAAGGTGTTATGGACACCTACCGGCTGATGGTCGTAGAACACTACGATCGTGCCGAAGAGGATGATGTTCTGGATGAATTATTTCCGGCGGCAGATTATTTTTGCCGATACCTGCAGTTGATGGAAGAGGAAGAAGGCGTTAAACCGGGCTTCCCCGTGAAGGATTTCAGTCCGGAATTGCCCGGATTAAAAATTCTACATGCACCTGATCTGTGGACAGTTGTCTACAACGGATTGGTCGCCGAATTCGGTACCGAAGAGGAGATGGACGACTTCCTGGAAAGTGACCTGAACATCGAAACTGAAATGTTAGATAAGGGTGTGATCAATCAGTTTGACTGACCTTTTGCTTCCATTTTTTCAGGTAATGCTGCGAAATCGGGAAACCGATGACCGATAGCAGAATAATCAGGGTACCGATGTAGAAACCGGTGGTCATCCGTTCCGTCTCTCCAAAAATAAAGAAGGCAAGTAAGATTCCATAGACTGGTTCTAAATTAATAGTCAGCGTAACCATATAAGCTGTAAGATGTTGCATCACATCAATCTGCACGGTATGAGCAAAAACGGTGCAGACTGTACCCAGAAGAACCAGGTAAAAAAGATCCATCCAGGTAGGGAATAAAAACGGTACACGAGTTCCCTTTCCGGAAACCGCGAGGAAAATGGTCAAGGCGATCACCCCTCCGATCATCTCGTAAAAACTGATTTTGACGGCCCGGTGATTGGCTACCAGCTTCTTATTCAGGACAGTAAAGAGTCCGGCAAGAATGGCGGAAAGCAAGGCGACCAGGATACCCGCCAGGTAATGAGTCTCGAAACGGAAGATCAGGTAGAGTCCGGCGAGGATAATCAGTCCGATAAAAACCTCTGAATAGCTAATACGTTTCCTGAAGAAAAATGGCTCTATAAAACTGGTAAACAGCGCGGTAGTAGCAAAGCAACCCAAAGCGACCGACACATTCGAGAGTTTGATAGCGCCGTAGAAGGTAACCCAGTGGACTGCAATAATCACCCCTACACCCAGGAGTTTCAACAAATCAGCACGCGATACTGCCAGGTTTTCCCCCGAGAATTTCAAATAAATGTAAAAAGTGATGACAGCAATCAGCATACGGTACCAAACCAGTTCGAGTGCCGGCAGGGTAATCAGCTTGCCCAAAATGGCTGTAAAACCAAATATCAGGACGATTACATGCAATTTCAGATAAGTATTGAACAGAACTTTTCTCAAAATGATCAAAATTTTCGGTAAAAATAACAAGTTAAAGTTTAACGCACTATATTTGCTGTGAATGAATGATTCTATTAAACATAAGTAGGTAAAATGATTCTTGATAGCCTAAAAAATTCAGGCCGGTACCTTCATATTAAAAAAGGGATTACGGATGCGTTGCAATATATTTTAAGCAATGACCTATCCTTGGTTGAGCCTGGCAGGTATGAAATCGACGGTAATCGTCTGGTAATGATTGTTTTTGAGTATGAGAACACTAATCTCGATGAATGCAGGATGGAAGGTCATCATCGGTATATTGATCTCCAATATTGGGTTTCAGGATCAGAATTGATGGGTCATGAAATTCTGGATTCTCAGCCAGTGCTGGAAGAATACAGTGATGAAAAGGATTGTGCATTCTATTGTTGCATTGCATCTTACTCGCGGCTCTTACCAGGAATGTTCGTCATTTATTACCCTTCCGATCTTCATACAGCCCTGTCTGACCCGCTTTCCGACGAAAGAGTAAAAAAAGTGGTCTTCAAAATCGCGGTGGAAGATTGATTGTTCTGATTTCCCTGCAAAGAGACTCAAGTGTGACGGGCCTTATAACGTGATCTCCCTGTTCAATAATCCACCCGTTTTCTCCGAAGAAAACTGAAATAGTGGTGGGTAAAGGTGGCTGTCTGATTCGAAAATCCGACAGAGCGGATGAAATAACAACCTCATAACCAAGTCGTTCAAGCGCCTTAGTTGCCAAAAACTGTTCCTTGCCGGTTGCATTCAGCATCACAACACCCCTTGACTCTTTACGGATCCGAAAATCCCCCTTTTCTGCATCAAAAAACAGGTGTGGATTATTGGCGAAAAGTAATTCAAAATAACCTTCCGAAGCCATCTCTTCCGGAACTCCTTCTACAACCTTGTCATTCAGCATCAACCAGATTCGGTCGGCCATGGAAAGCGCCGTGTTCAGATCGTGGGTAGAAAAAATAATACACTTTCCCTGTTCCTCTGCCAACCTTTGCAGGATGCTTACGATTTCATATTTGTTTGATATATCCAGAAAAGCAGTTGGTTCATCGAGCAAGATGATCTTAGTATCTTGTGCTAATGCCCTGGCAATCATAGCTCTCTGCCGTTCACCGTCCGAAATCCTGTTGACAGGCCTTTCGCCAAAACCGGAAAGTCCAACTTGCCGGATCGCCTCTTCCACGATCCGATGATCCTCTTCGCCAAGCTGACCAAACCAGTTGGTATGAGGAAATCTGCCGAGTCCAACCAGCTCCCTGACAGTCAAATTGGCGACACTGACGATCTCTGTCGATACAAAACTCATTTCCCGGGCCAATTCCTCCGAAGTATAGGAATCGGCTTGTTTGGCGTGAATCAGCAGTTCGCCCGAAAGCGCGCGCTGGAAGCCTGCAATAGTCTTGAGCAGCGTGCTTTTCCCAATGCCATTCTGACCGATAAGAGCCACCATTTCACCGCCATAAGCCTTCAGGGAGAGATCCTTTTTAACCACAACGGAGGCCGATGACTGATCCTGATAACCAATCGACCCTCCCCTGCATTCAACAAAAATCTCGTCCATTTTTACCATTTCTTCATGTATCATTTAGGGCGGCCCCTACACCAACCCCAATTTTCCCCTTCGACTCCGCTCAGGGACCACCTCATCTTCTTGCTCCAACGGATTTGTAATCCGTTGGCAAAATATTACCAGCGGATTGCAAATCCGCTGGAGCGAGTAGGGGCAGCCGCAAGGGTTGCCCAGCTGGTGCAGATTTGCAATCTGCACCAATCCCATTTCCCTAGATCCCCCCAATCTTCTTCTCCCGAAAAATGATCCAAATAACGATTGGTATCCCCAGCAGCGCTGTAACTGAATTGATTGGAATAGTGGCCTTGTAACCGGGAAGTTGTGAAATGAGATCCCCGATGAGCATCACGATGGCACCCAGCAACATAGTGGCAGGAATCAGCCGACCGTGCAGCGGCGTGGAGAAAAATTTTCTCGCCAGGTGCGGAACGATGATGCCGACAAAACCAATCGGTCCACAAAATGCAGTGACACTGCCTGTTAGTATCGCTGTAGAAGCAAAAATCAACCAATAAGCGGTACGGATATTCATGCCCATACTCCTTGCATAATTTTCTCCCAGCAGAAAAGCATCCAGAAATTTGGCGGAGAAAAGTGTGATGATAAGTCCGGAAAGTACCGCCGGAACGAGCACCCAAAGCTGATCTTTTGTCGTACTGCCCAAACTTCCCATCGTCCATACGATGAAGGATTTGAGCGATGATTCATTGCTGAAATACTGTAAAACGCTGACGATCGAGAGTACAGCGCTGGAAATCAGGAGACCCAGAATCAAAACCGTCATCAGATCCCGTAGCCGGGAAGCTATCAGCACCACCAATGCCATCATGCAAGCTGCTCCGATGCAGGCCGCCAGCACGAGACCCCAGGATCCGGTCATCGAAAACAGTAAGGTGCCCTTGAAGATCCATCCCGTCGACAGGACGAAAAGAGCCACCCCCAGACTGGCCCCTGAACTAACACCCAAGATGTCGGGGCCGGCAATGGGATTCCTGAAAACCGTCTGCATCTGAAGGCCGGCCACGGAAAGGGCTGCTCCAGCCATCACAGCGGTAATAGCTTTTGGTATCCTGAACTGATAAAGGATTGTGGCAATCTGGGGATCGGAAGTCGAAGGATGAAATAAAGTGGAAAGAGATTGAAACAAGGAAATATGAACCGATCCGGAGAGCAAGTCGAAGAGAAATACGATCAAGAGAATGACCAACAACAGCAGAATCTTTCCACTGGCTGAAATTCGGCCAGATGCAACAGCAGCCGAAAGGACATTCCCTAAACCATCCCCTTCTTTACTTTTCATTCTTCATTATTCACTATTCACTATTCACTCTGCCCTTCGACTTCGTTTCACTCCGCTCAGGGACCGGTACACTTTTCACTCATGGGTCAACTTCTTGTAATAGTAAAACGCGCCACTTCCGGCCACTTCCGGATGAAAAATCTTCACCAGATCGGCCAACACCAGGTCGGGATGCACTACCCCACTTTCCCAGTAATCGTTACCACCTGATGGTGTAGACCGAAGGTTGTTGTTGTAAACCTGCGATTTCTTCACCACCGGTAAAGATGAAAAGCGCGGATCAAAAGACATCAGTGCACCCATGCTGGTGGCGCTTCCGCAGTTGATCCAAAAATCAGCCCCAGCCGCCCGCAAAAAAACCTCTTCCAAAGATACCGGAAAAGCTTCTTTCGAAGAATTCTCCCGCCATAAAAATTTTCCGCCGGCATCTTCTATCAAAACGGCCAGATTGGATTGTCCACCCGCTATCCACCAAGTATCCTTGAAAGGCAGACCCGTCAATACCGACGGCCTCGAAGCGACACCGGCCACCCTGGTTTTAGTGGCCTCATAATTTTTTTTGATGCGCTCAAATATCGTCCCGGCAAGCTCTTCTTTGTCAAAAAAGGCTCCGAAAAATTTAATCCAGGAGGCCTTAGCCAGCGGCGACTGCTCCAGGTATTCGCCCACCAACACCACCGGAATTCCAAGGTCGTGAAGCTTGTTCATCTGGGCATTGATCTCAGAACCAACCCCAAAAGCAAAAACAACATCAGGTTTTAACTGTACGATAGCCTCATAATTCAGACCCTGCTCATTACCGACTTCCCGGATACGGTTTCCGGCAACCCCACTTTTAACAGAATCATTTGATACATAGACAGTTCCAGAAAAACCACAAATCGAGTGCACCTCGCCCAGGACATCCAAAAATCCGATATGGGTTGTTGAAAGACAAATGACCCGTTGCAGCGGTGTCCGGAATACCTGTTGGTCTTTGAGCGCTTCAGGTATCATTTTCCCTTTTTCGATCAGGTAATAATCAAACTGGTTGTCACTGGATTTTTGCCACGGATCAATAACCGTCAATTTCCGGTAATCGCGGGAGCTAAAAATAGTAAAACCCGTGGCTTCTGCATAATGCTTTGAAATATCAGCAACGCCGGAAGGTTTCTTCTTATCGGAGGACCCTGACCAACAGCCGCCTAAACAGCTCAACAACAGCATAAAAGCAAATATTTTGTCCGGCATATTGTTCATTTTGTTACCAAGCTTAGCAGGAATGCTATCTATTACGAATGATCCTCACTTTGATCACCTCTCTTTTTGTTAAGGTTTCCACCGTGACAAAATAAACCGAAGATTCCATCCAACCGACACTCAACTCTATGGCTCCGGTCGTCAGCATCCGCTGCGTTTCTGAGACCTTCCGGCCCAGCATGTCGTAACAAATAACCCGGCCGAACTCTTCATTTCCGGAGTTAACCAGGTAGAGCAGGTTAAGACTCGCATCGGTCGGATAATAAATCCTGAACTGGGTGCTTCCTGCGGGAACCGGCAGCGGATTATTTATAGCAAAAGTAGTCCCGCAACCATACGAATTGATCAGAAAGGAGGTCCTCATATTGATTTCCGGAACCCAGTAAAAGGGTTGCCAACTATTGTCGATCCGGCAAAACGCATGGTTAAGATCGTCGGTAGCACGGGGCACGGCGTGCAGCATGGCCACCGAATCACTCGTATTGCTGTATTTCAAATCGTATCCGATGAAGTAGGTACCAATAATATCGAGCGGCTGATCCAGCGCAATGAAATTCATCGCCGAAGCCTTCAGTGATTTGATCGGCACCCGAACAGTTTTCAACACTGTGCCAGGCATTCCGGTACTTGTATTCATCTGATAGATCTGAAAATCGACGACACTATTGGAATTGTTCACACCAGTAATCGCTTTGGAAACGCCTACCGAGAAAGCCGAAAGGGTCGATTTTTCCGTTTGCCTGAACTGCTGGGCATAACTGGTAATTTTGAAGGAATTATGACCCGAAACATAGCCCTTTCCATTGATGACCTTAGCGCTCTCATATTTCTCTCCCGCTTTCACATCCGAAAACTGATCGCAGGTGTTGCCCGAAGCATAAGGATCTATCGCATCAACCTTCGTTAATCCTGTATTATCAGGATCCAGCCACACTTTGAGCTGCCGGGAAGCAAGCGAAGAATAATTCCATTGAAAAGAAAACATGGAGAAATAGTCATCGATTGAACTGCTGCAGGTAGCATTACCGCCCGTCAAAGAACCTATCAGCAGATTGGAGTCGTTAAACAGAGGACCGCCCGAAGAGCCAGCCTCCGTGGTCCCAATATCCCACTTTTTGATCCACCAGAAATTGTTCAGGACGTGGCCGGTCACACTGTAACTGGCTATTCCAGGTGCCAGCAAATCGACCGAAACTTTTTTAACATCAGCCATCGGATGATGAATGGATCTGGTATTTGGCGGAGTCGTCTTGCTCCGGTCCCAGCCCACATAATAGGGTCTGTAACTTGCCGGTGGGATCATTTCCAACTCCACCAAAGCGAAATCAAGTGAATCGGAACGGGCCCTCAGGATAGAACCCGTCATCGTCTGGTCTGCAAAACCGTTGGTGCTCCCGTTTTGTCCGCAGAAAGGACTCTCATAATTGAAGGAAAAGACCGTGAGCTGTGCCTCTGAGGCTTTTAAAATACAATGACCCGCTGTTAAAAGATAAGGCGTCTTGTCCATCCTGGTATTGTTGACAAAAGTCCCCGTGCATAGATCCGTTCCACCTATAACTAATTGAACGACAGCCTGTTTCTCTTTCAATAGTACTGCTGCTTCCTTACAATAGACGTCCATGTTGCAACTGCCGGATTCGCCCAGCGGTCGGGTGCCAATGACGTTTTTGTAATCATGATTGACCTTAAATATGTGCAAATCACCAGGATAAGAAACATTATTGGGTTCATTATATTCTACAATGATCTCATCTCCCGGTATTGGATAAATTGGCAACATGCCGGAGGATTGTTCGTTGTTGGCATTAAAAGCCCCTCTTACTATCTGATGATCAGGAGTATAGATAAATATTGATGCCCCCGTCGGCAGGATGGCCCTGTCAAAAATGATATTCAGGGAGTAGGCTCCGGCAGACTTAATACCTACCCGCCAGATTTTCATACCATTGGCTTCGTCCCAAACCCCCGAATTCGCCGGACTGATGTCCACATCAAAACTTTTGGCAAAAGTATATTTCTTAAATGGTTTCCTGGATTGAAGATCTTTCAGCTGTAAATCATAATTATTTACGGGGTCCATTCCGATCACAGGAAGCTGAATCTGAAGGCTCTTCAGCGAATTAAACGAGGCGGGAGAGCCACCATAAGATACCTGACCTTCAACTCGATAAATAAAAATGGAGAGTATAATGAAAAAGGAGATAAGGATTCGTCTGACCATCAATTTTTGATTTCCCCAAATATATAACTTATCCTTAAAAGATCAATCCTTCCGGGTACGCTCGAGAATTTTATTCTGTGCGATCGTACTCACGAGGTTCAATCTCTCCTCTTGCCACCATCAATGCATTCATTGCCAATGCTTTAAGCTCATCCTGTCCTGGATAAACAGAAACAGGAGCGATGAATTCAACCCTTTCGCGGATCAGGGACATCAGCCGCCGGTCGAAGGCAATCCCGCCGGTAATCAGAATTCCGTCAATCCTGCCTTTCAGCACAGTAGCCATCTCTCCAATGTATTTCGAGATCTGGTAGGCCATGGCTTCATGGTAAAAAGTAGCCTTCTCATCCCCCTTTTTCACGGCGATCTCGACTTCCCGTGCATCGTTCGTGCCCAGGTAGGCGACGTATCCACCGTTGTTGGAAATCATTGACATAACTTCCTGGTAAGTGTACTGACCACTGAAACAGAGCTTTACAAGGTCTCCAACCGGCAGCGATCCGCTTCTTTCGGGCGAAAAGGGTCCCTCGCCATCGAGCGCGTTGTTCACATCTATGACACGGCCGTGCTGGTGCACTCCTACCGAGATACCGCCACCCAGGTGAACCACAATCAAATCAAGATTCTCGTACGGCTGACCAATTTTCATCGCATGCTGACGGGCGACGGCTTTCTGGTTCAGGGCATGGAAAATGGACCGGCGCGTAAACATCGGATGACCCGACACACGGGCGATGCCATCCATCTCATCGACCACTACCGGATCGGCAATCAGCGGAATTATACCAGGATGATCCTTAGCGATATCGAAGGCAATCATCGATCCGAGATTCGAGGCATGAATGCCCATCACCCCTTCCCTGCAATGCTGAACCATCAACTCGTTGACGAGGTAAACCCCCGATTCGAGCGGATAAGTCAGTCCGCCACGGCCGATCACCACATGGATCTCGTCGAGCGTGAATCCTTCATTGGTCAGTTGTTGCATTATGCAGTTTTTCCGAAAGACAAACTGATCCGTAATCGATTGATATCCTGATAAATCCTCAATGGAATGATGCAGTGTTTTGAGATAAATGCAGATGGAATTTTCGTATACGGCAATCTTGGTAGAGGTAGAACCCGGATTGATCACCAATATTCTGACAAGATCTGAACTGTCCATGAAATTAGTTTTTGGTAGCCAATGAAGCTAGTGCGATGGAATATTGTTTGGTCAGGGAGGAATCACCCCTGGAAGTCAGTACAGCAGGTACCTTAGCCCCTACCAGGATGGCCGCCGACTCAGCATTGGCAAGTTTGGTGTTGGTCTTATAAAATACGTTGGCTGCATCGAGATTTGGGAAGAGCAGGCAATCGGCATCACCGACCACCTCGCTGTTGATCCCTTTAATTTGGGCAGATTCCCTGTCGATGGCTAAATCCAAAGAAAGCGGTCCGTCGATGATACAACCGGTTATCTGTCCTCGTTTACCCATCACCGACAAAAGCGCTGCATCTCTTGAAGAATCTATCTGAACCAGCAGTTGTTCGCTTGGGGCGATCACGGCAATTTTAGGCATTATAATACCTAATACATTGGCCGTTTTGACCATGTACATGATAATTTTTACTTTTTGCCCGAAATCAGGTTGCGGGATGACGGCGGCATCGCTGACTATCAACAATTTCGAATAGTTGGGGTTCTGAATCAGCGTAATATGACTCAGAATATTGCCATGCTCCATCAGCCCGGTTTCCTTATCCAATATCGCTTTGATAAACTTATCGGACGAAATCAGGCCTTTCATCAGGATATCACCTTCTTTCTGATGGATCATGCGCACGGCCAGCGCGGCCGCGAGACGATCGTCAGGTTGGTGAATCACTTTGAAAAGTGAGCTATCAAAATTCAGATTAGCGCAAATCGTTGCGATGGTCTTCTCATCTCCGATCAGAACCGCATGGATCAATCCGTTTTTAACGGCGCTGTAGGCTGCCTCAATCGAATGATTTTCGTTGGCGCTGACCACGATCAATGTACGTTTTGGTCGTTGCAGAACAGCAGAAAAAAGATCTTCTAAATTCTTTATCATCCAGAACGAAGTTTTAGTTTGGATTACTGTTTGCAAAGGTAGAACAAAGTTTAACTTCCCGGTCTGTGCTATCCCTCGTTTGCAACGAGGGATGGACGCTTTTTATCCCTCGTTGCAAACGAGGGATAGCGCCTTCCGGATAGCGCCTTCCGGATAGCGCCTTCCGGCCGCAAGGCCCTTCGACTGCGCTCAGGGACCGGAAGACAGGCTCAGGGACCGGTAGACTCAATAATTTTCTGCGTGTCGATCGCGATCATCAGCTCTTCATTGGTCGGTACCACCATCACCTTCACCCCGGCCTCCTTTTTACTGATAACAACCTCTTTACCCATCGATCCTGTATTGATTTGCTCGTCCAGATCGATACCCATGAATTCGAGTCCCTCACAAATACCGGTTCTGGTTGAATCCGAATTCTCGCCGATGCCTCCGGTAAATATCAACAGGTCAAGGCCACCCATCGCGGCAGCGTAAGATCCGATGTATTTTTTAACCCTGTAATCAAACATCTTGAGAGCCAACCGACAACGTTCATCACCCTTGTTGGCAGCCTCCCGGATTTCGCGCATATCGGACGAAAAACCACTGATTCCAAGTAACCCGGAATGTTTGTTAAAGAGTGTGGATGCCGATTTAGTCCCGATTTTTTCTTTATCCATGAGGTAAGTGACAACACCCATGTCGACATCCCCGGACCTGGATCCCATAATCAGTCCCTCCACCGGAGTGAATCCCATCGAGGTATCGACAGAAATTCCGTCTTTGATGGCGCAAACAGAAGCTCCATTACCAAGATGACAGGTAATTATTTTAAGATCAGTCATTTTCAAGCCCAGGATTTCACTTGCCCTGGCAGACACATACCGGTGACTGGTACCATGAAAACCATATCGGCGAATACCATATTTTTTATACAACGCATAAGGAATGGCGTACATGAAGGCATGTTTCGGCATAGAAGTATGGAAAGCCGTATCGAAGACCGCTACCTGCGGAATAGAAGGAATCAGCGCACGGATTCCATAGATACCCTTCAGGTTCGGCGGATTGTGCAGGGGTGCCAGCTCCGTGTATTTTTCGAGGGCGCCGATCATCTCTTCATTCACGAGCTTGCTTTCGGTAAAGAATTCGCCGCCATGAACCACCCGATGACCGACGGCGTTGATCTCCTCCAATTTTTTGATGCAGCCGTGTTTGGCGCTCGACAGCACTCCAAGGATGTACTCGATACCTATCTTATGATCAAGTATTTCACCTTCAAAAAGTACTTTCTGTCCACTTTGTTTTTCATGCTTCAGAAAGGAACCTTTCATGCCAATTTTTTCAACGATACCTTTGGCAATCAAGGAACTGGTTTCGATGCAAAAGAACTGGTATTTGATGGAGGAGCTTCCGCAATTAAGTACTAATATTTTCATTATCAATGTTTTAGATTCTTTCTGAAATCAGTGGAGTAGATCCGATGATGTTTCCGTTTTCGTCATATTTATAGAAACCCCAGGAAACATGCTTTCCAAATCTCTTGGCACGGTTCAATTTTTTAATAACGGGGGAAGGCATGTACATTGGGTCTCCGAATTCTGAATAAAGATTTTCCATCCAGCGGTTGACCTTGTCAACGCCCAGTATATCAGCCAGTTCAAACGGACCAAAGCGCATGCCGAATCCTATCTTCCAGACCGTATCGATGTTCGATATGGAGCTTACGCCCTCTAACAAAACTTCACAGGCCTCGTTGAGCAGCGCCATGAAAAGCCTGATCGAGATGAGTCCTGCAGATTCTTCCACTGGAATAGCCTGTCTGTTAACCAATTTAACGAAAGCCAGCACCCTGATATACACCTCCTCGGAAGTGTACAGGCCTTTTACCACCTCGCAAATCTTGGCATCCGGCGACTGTACGAAAAAATGGAGAGAGACGCACCGGTCGCGGTGTTCCAGCTCGGCAGCCAGTTCTGTAATAATAATGGTAGTAGAGTTGGTAGCGATGATGCAATCCTTGCTTACTACCTTTTCGACTTTTCTGAAGACCTCTTTTCTTTCAGTAATTTTCCTTGCGCTCGAATCGGCTCTGATCGCTTCGATGACGAAGTCGCAGTCTTTCAGATCTTTGTAATCGAGGCTTCCCCGGATACGGGAAAGGATCAGTTTTTTCTCACCCTCTGTCATACCCCAGTTCTCAATACGCCTGTCCAGTACTTTGCCCAGCTGTTCGTAGGCAAATTCAATTTTTTGTTGGGACAGTTCGATGAAGATCACCTCCATACCGTAGGCGCTGGCAATCCGGGCGATATTCTGTCCGTCCTTACCGCAACCGACGATCCCGATCTTCGAAAAGAGGATATGGGTCTGTTTCTTTTTGCTCAGACCAAAATCCTCAATCGCTTCAACAATCAGTTCTTCCATTTGTCGTATAATTTGTAATGTCTTGAATTACTTTTTTTTTCCGGCCTGATTTGAAGTGATGGCCACCATGTTGACGATATCGTTGACAGAACAACCCCGTGAAAGATCGTTGATCGGTGCAGCCATTCCCTGAAGTACCGGACCGACTGCCTCTGCACCTGCCAGTCTCTGAACGAGTTTATATCCAATATTTCCGGACTCCAATCCAGGGAAAACCAGCACATTAGCCCGACCGGCCACCTTGCTTCCCGGCGATTTTAACTGACCAACTTCCGGGACAAGCGCCGCATCCAGCTGCATCTCACCATCGATCAATAAATCGGGATTCATCCTGGCGGCAATCTTTGTGGCTTCTGCTACTTTATCCACCAGTTCGTGCTGGGCGCTCCCCTTGGTCGAGAAAGAAAGCATGGCTACACGGGGCTCGATTCCGGCAATGGCTTTTGCCGAAGCAGCTGTAGTTACTGCGATTTCAGCTAATTGTAGGGCATCGGGATCAGGCATAACGGCGCAGTCGGCAAAGACCAGCAGGCCATTGTCGCCCAAATTTTTGTCTTTGAAAATCATGAAAAAACAACCCGATACCACGGAAACGCCAGGTAACGTCTTCACAAACTGGAAAGCAGGCCTCAAAACATCACCCGTAGCGTTGATGGCGCCAGCAACCTCGCCATCCGCATCTCCGGCCTTGATCATCATGACACCAAAGCAAAGCGGATCGTTCAGCTGCTCGTAGGCTTTTTCAAGCAACAATCCTTTATTTTTGCGGATTTCAACCATCATCTCAGCATATTTCTGACGGTTGCCGTCGGTCAAAGGATCAACGATCCGGGCATCGGAAATGTTAAGCCCTTCTTTTTTGGCGGCGGCTTCAATCACTTCGCGGTTCCCCAGCAAAGTGATCCGGGCGATCTTTTCTTTCAAAATCTGATCCGTTGCCCTGAGTGTTCTGATCTCACTGCCTTCTGGCAAAACAATGTGATTCTGCAGGCCGACAGCATTTTTTCTGATTTTCTCAAGCAATTCCATTAGGCACAATATTTAATTTTCGAACTATTCCTTTAAAAAGTGCAAAATTAAGGAAACTATTAAGAGATAGCCCAAAAAGAGCTTAAAAAATCAAAAATTTGATCCGTGATCAATGTCCAATTGTTTTTTTTGTAATTTAACCAAATTATTCGAACCATAACCAATGCTTGTGTGGGAACTTTCTATTTTATTTACCCTAACCGGGATAGTCGTTTTCCTGGCGCTTACCCGTTTTAAATTGTTTAATCCGGCACCTATCGCCAAGCTTGATGCCATCATCAGCGCCATGCCTGATATGATGTTCGTTATTGACAAAACCGGGGTGCTGACCGATTTTTTTGCTTCTGATACCGAGACGCGCTTTCTGAACAAAGAAGAAGTTATCGGTGCATCGCTGCATCAGCTTTTTAATGCAGAAGAAGCAGAGACCCTCATGACCATGTTGGGCAAATGTCTGCAAACCAACAAGCTGTCCACCAATCAGTACGAAATGAATTTCTCCGGGACCCTGAAAAATTACGAGGTTAGGATCAGCCGGCTGGATAATTTTCATGCATTGGTCATCGTCCGAGACGTGTCTGAATCGCATGATATGCGACACGATCTCCTGTATCAATCCGGATTTCAGAAGATCCTAATGAAGCTGGCCTCCAGGTTTATCAATATTCCTGCGTCGGAGACCGATCACATTATCACAGATTCCCTGAAGCAAATCGGTGAATACATCGATGCGGAACGATCCTATATTTACCGGTATGATTTTGAAAACGGAACCATGACCAATACCCATGAATGGTGCCGTCCGGGTACGCTACCGCTGATTGATATAAGGCAGAATATTCCCGTTAGCCACATCTCCGACTGGTCTTCTTACCACCAAAAAGGCGAACCAGCCATGGTTGAAAACCTAAGAAGACTGGATAAACAGGATCCCATCCGAATTCTTCTGGAATCTATCGGCATTAAAACGATCATCACCATTCCAATGATTTCACAGGAAAACTGTCTGGGTTTTGTTGGATTTGAATCCACCAAAGACCACAGAAAATGGTTCGATTCCGAAATATCCCTGATGAAAATATTTACCGGTATGATGGCCAATCTACAGGAAAAGATCACCATTGAGCAATCCCTGGTGGAAGCCAGAATAAAGGCAGAAGCCAGTAACAAGCTGAAAACGGCATTCATGAACAATATCTCCCACGAAATCAGGACCCCATTAAACGGAATTATAGGATTCGGAGAAATTATTGCAAATGAACATTTAACCCTGGAAGAGAAAAATCAGTTTCTGATGGTCGTCCAGGAAAGCAGCGAGAGACTGATTCAAACAATCGATGACTATCTTGACATATCTATGCTTGTAACTGGAAATCAAGAAGTTAGTGCGCGAGAATTTAAGATTTACAACTTGATTGAGGACATCATCGAAGAATTCATTGTCCATGGTAATGCTAAAAACATTGCGATCGTGGATGAGGTTCCGCAGGAGCTCCGAACACTTTCCCTGCACTCCGACAAAGAACTCATCAAGAAGACGCTGAATCACCTGATGGCTAATTCGCTGAAATTCACCGATAATGGCAGCGTTTCCATCGGACTGCAACTGGAGGATGGCTATTGTCGGTTTTATGTCAGGGATACCGGGATCGGCATTGCAATAGATGCAAAAAATTATGTCTTCGACTCTTTTATGCAGGAAGATTTTTCTTCCACCAGGATGTATGAAGGCAGTGGATTGGGACTTTCCATCGTTAAAGGTATTGTGACCCTTTTAGGTGGCGAAGTTTCACTTCAATCGGTTAAGGGAGAGGGAACTACGTTTTTTTTTACCATACCTGTGAATACCCAATAATTAAGACGCTATGTTAATATTTGATCAGATTGACGGGAAAGGGATCTTCAAGAACTATTTTGAACACTCGGCTGTAGGGATGTCTATTATCACCATCGATGGCAGGCTTCATCCCAACAATTCATTCTGTGAAATGGTGGGTTATACCCGGGAGGAGCTAATGAACAAACTTCCGATGGAATTGACCCATCCGGATGATGTGGCCGAAAGCCTCCATCGCATAGATCTGATAAATTCAAACCAGTTCAAATCCTGCCGGTGGGAAAAAAGGTACATCCACAAAGACGGATCCATCGTTTGGGCCGATATACACACTTTTCTTCACCGGGATAAAGAAGGTGTACCGCAATATTTTATTACCACTTCCAACAATATCACTCCGTGGAAGAAGGCAGAAGAGGAGATCAAAGTTAAAAATGAGCTACTGCAGATCAGCAATGGCGAGAAGGACAAGTTTTTTGCGATCCTCGCCCATGACCTTCGTAGTCCGCTGAGCTCCTTCCTGGGCCTGGCCGAAGTGATGGCAGAAGATCTCCATACCATGACCATGGCAGAAATTGAAGACATCTCCAAATCTCTTCACGTTTCGGCGACCAGTCTTTTTCAGTTACTCGAAAACTTGTTGGAATGGTCGTTGCTGAAGAAGGGGAATTTCCAGTTCCATCCCGAAAAAATTGCCATCAACAGAATCATTCACAGAAGTATAGATCCTGTTAAGGAATCTGCCAGACGGAAAAATATCGATTTAAAGGTTGATCTGACAGAGAATTATTTTGTGAGCTGCGATGTTAAGTTGACTGAAACCATTTTTCGTAACCTGATATCCAATGCCTTGAAATACACCTATTCCGGTGGGACGATCGTGGTAACTGCCAGGCCTGTTAAACAGGAAGAAGTAGAGGTTTCAGTATCGGATACCGGGATAGGCATGAGCAAAGAGCTGTTAAGCAAGCTTTTTATTGTGAACGAACAGGTGAGCAGAAAAGGAACAGACGGAGAGTCGAGCTCTGGTCTGGGATTGTTGATCTGCAAGGAGTTCGTCGAAAAACAAGGTGGAAAAATCCGGGCAGAAAGTATCGAAGGAAAAGGAAGCACATTTTATTTTACCATCAAACAGGCAGAATAGCAGATGGATTTAGCTAATATATTGATTGTCGATGACTCGAAGGAGTTGCTCGCCTACATGGAGATTGTTCTCAAGCCCCTGAAAGCGAATATCATTTCGGCTAGTTCAGGAAAAAAAGCGCTCGAACGGATCAAAAACGAGGAGCTTGCGCTCGCCATTCTGGATGTTCAGATGCCAGAGATGAACGGCTACACGCTGGCCTTGAAGATCAATGAAAGCAGGGTTGGCGCCATCGTCCCCATTATCTTCCTGACCGCCGTTTACCAGGATCAGTTCGAGATTGTAAAGGGCTATGAATCAGGTGCGGTCGATTATATTTTCAAACCTGTCAACAGGGCCATCCTGCTAAGTAAGATCAATGTCTTCCTGGAGCTTTACAACCAGAAGAAGAATCAGCCCGAAATAAACCTTGTTCGTTCCACTGCAGAGCTGCAGGACAGTGAGGAGAAATTCAGGAGTTTCCTGGAAAATGCCCCGGACGGCGTATTCATCATGAACAAAAACGGCATATACCTCGAGATGAATGAGGCCGTCAGCTCGATTACCGGTTATCACAAGGAGGAGTTGTTGATAATGAAACTGCGCGATCTGATGACAGAAACGGACAAAGAAAGATGGAACTCTTTTTTCAAGAAGCTGCTCAATGCCGGAACGGCCAATGATGAACTCATTTTCCGTCAAAAAAACGGCCGACTTAGATGGTGCAGTCTCCATGGCGTTAAAATGACCGACAAGCAGTATCTCTGTTTCATCAAGGACATTACACAAAGCAAGGCAGCAGCGGATGCGCTGATTAAATCTGAAGAGAAATACCGTACGCTGCTGAACGCATCGCCGGAAGGCATTATTATCGTCAATACAAAAGGGATTATTACCGATATCTCGGAAATCGGGATCGAACTATATGGGTCGGACGAGCCGGCCGAACTGATTGGCAGGCATATTCTGAGGTTCGCGCCTTCCGGCTTCAAAGAAACGTTCAGGGATATTTATACAAAGACGCTCGAAGAAGGACTCGTCCAGAGTGTGGAGCTGGAGTTGATCAACAAATTCAAGGTACCTTATATGGCGGAAGTCAGTACCACCCTAATTCAGGACAAGGAAAAGGAGTCGGTAGCCTTTATGATTGTGCTTCACGACATTACCTACCGGAAGAAGCTGGAGCGGCAGATGATGCACAACGACCGGATGTCGACGCTGGGTGAAATGGCTACCGGGATAGCCCATGAGATCAATCAACCGCTGAACACCCTGTCTATCCTGTTTGATAACATGCTGCTGGCTGCTTCGAAGGAAGATTCCTTACCCAAAGCTTACCTGGAAAAAAAGACCCAGAAGATCTACGACAACATCTTCAGGATCAAGAATATCATAGACCATGTAAGGGTTTTCTCGCGCAGTCAGGATGATGCGATATTGACCATGTTCGACCTTAATGAGAGCATCCATAATGCTACCTCCCTGATCTCGGAGCAGTTTGGTAACAAAATGATTGATCTTCATCTGGACCTCGAAGAAGCGCTTCCGCAGGCTTACGGAAACACTTATCAGTTTGAGCAGGTGATTCTTAACCTGCTGATCAACGCCAAGGATGCCATGGAGGAGTTGGAGGAAAAAACAGGTAAAACGCTGATCAAGAACATCGGCATTAGAACCTATCATTCTATCAATCAAATTTTGATTGACATAAAAGACAATGGAATGGGGATTAAGCCGGAGGATCTGGATAAGATTATGCTGCCTTTTTATACGACCAAAGAGGCCGGAAAGGGTACCGGACTGGGACTTTCCATTACTTTTGGAATTATTAAGGAGATGAATGGCGAAATTAATTTCCAGAGTGAATTGAAAAAAGGCACGACTGTAAAAATTAAGATTCCAATTAAAACCTCCGGTCCCTGAGCGTAGCCGAAGGGCCTGCAAAAAACACCCGGTCCCTGAGCGTAACCGAAGGGCCAAGCAAAAAACACCCGGTCCCTGAGCGTAGCCGAAGGGCCTGCAAAATATTGAACCAATGGACACAGAAAAAATTCGCGTATTAATCCTCGACGACGAGAAACATTTCACAGAAGAGCTTGCCGAATTTCTGGAACTCTCCGGACACCTAGTCTGGGAAGCCAATACCGTTGCCAATGGTATGACCCTTCTGGACAGTCATCCGATCGACCTGCTGATCCTCGACATCCGTTTGCCTGGGGCCGACGGACTGGATATCTTAAAGAAGGTCAAAGAAGAGAAGCCGTCGGTAGAGGTAATTATCGTCTCCGGTCATGGCGACATGGAAACGGTGATCAAAGCCATGCGCCTGGGCGCCTTCGACTACCTGCGTAAACCTTTCCGCCACATCGACATACAGATTGCCATCGAACGCTCCCATAAATTTCTGATTTTACAACAAAAACTAAAAATTTCAGAAGAGAAAAACTCCCTGATTTCCAAGACCCTGGAAGAGCAGATCAACCGGCAGTTTATAGGCGTATCAGACGCCATACGGCGAATCCTCGACCAGGCGATGATGGCCGCACAATACCCGGATACCAATGTGCTGATCACTGGTGAAAGTGGGACCGGAAAGGAAAACATTGCCAGGATTATTCATTTTGGCAGCAGCCGTAAGAAGAACATCTTTTGTCCGGTTAACAGCAGCGCCATTACAGATTCCCTGCTCGAAAGTGAATTCTTCGGTCACAAGAAAGGCTCTTTTACCGGAGCCATTGCCGACAAGAAAGGCTTCTTCGAGATCAGCGACGAAGGAACGCTTTTCCTCGACGAAATAGCCGATATGCCTCTGAACCTGCAGTCTAAACTACTTCGGACCATTGAAGAGAAGGTCATCACCCGTGTGGGGGATACCTCGCCCATCAAAACGAATTTCCGCATCATCTCCGCCACCAATTACAACCTCGATTCGATGGTCTCGGAGAAAAGGTTCCGGCTCGACTTGCTGCACCGGCTCAATACGCTGCAGATTCACATTCCGCCTTTGCGGGAAAGGACGGAGGATATCAAACCGATGGTGGAAAGTTTTGTGACAGAATTTGCCCGGAAGCTGAACAAACATTGTCCGACGGTGCCTCCAAACATCCTGGAACAGCTCTCCAGGTATGACTTTCCTGGTAATGTACGGGAATTACGGAACATGGTAGAGCGTGCAATGATCTATTGCAAAGGCGACAAGCTGACCATGGAAGATTTCACCATCTATTTTAAACCCTCCGCAGCGGTGCTTGCCCCGCCCCCATCGGAACCCATTGTTCTTAGTGATCTGCAAATCAATGAGAAACAATTTATTTTGGAAACATTAAAGGATCGCCATTTCAACCAGACGGAGTCCGCAGCCCAACTTGGCATCTCCCGGGATGCCCTGATCCGGAAGATGAAAAAGTACGGAATAGACCCGCACAGGTGAGCAAAATCGTCCGCACAGCGCACGCGCACACCCCGAATTTCGAACAACCAAGCGGTTAGGTTCAAATTTTTTATTTTTACACCGTTCAGTCCATCAATCACTTACTTCGGCAGCTCTCATTTTCGATTCCCATAATGAATTTGTGGCATATATTTTGTTGATTGCTCCGTGTGTGATAGTATAGTAACGCCATAAGGTGTTAGTTTGCTATATAAATATAACTGCTTATCCACAACAAGCAAGTTGGGAAAATGATTAGATTTACTGCATGAAGATAGACGAAAAATATCCAAAGGATTTCCAAGAATTTCTGGCTCAATTTTCAGACGAGAAAGCTTGCTGGCATT
>Ga0209125_1000678_pt1 | contig 40758 bp, 25 predicted proteins | sample BarGraIncub1131A_FD_184503 | JGI IMG/M metagenome (GOLD analysis project Ga0209125, IMG submission 184503) | Arctic peat soil microbial communities from Barrow, Alaska - Barrow Graham LP Incubations 11-31A (SPAdes) (version 2) | ecosystem: Environmental > Terrestrial > Soil > Wetlands > Peat... | reverse complement strand
GTATTGATATTTATAGAATACATCGAATTCAACGCCCAACAATCCTTTCCAGGCAGTAAAATCAACACCTAAATTATAGGTCAGACATTTAGCCCAAGTTAAATTAGGATTTCCCAGGTTCGAAGCATAAATCATACTCTGACTTTTACCATCAAGAACAACCTGATTCGTGGAAACTGCCATCAAGTCTAAGAAATTCTGGGCGGATACTCCGGTAGTCGCTGTCTGACCGATACCACCTCTGATTTTCAAATTGTCAACCCAATCGGTCGCAAACCAGTCCTCATTGTTCATTCTCCAGCCAAGAGAAATAGCCGGCAAAAGCACCCAACTGGAACCGTTCTTTGGATTAAAGACATAGCTTCCGTCACGACGTAAAGAAACTTCGGCCAAATATCTGTCGCTGTATTCATAGTTTAAACGGCCGACAAAACCAAGCACACGGGCTTCAGAACTGGAACCGCTTAGAACAGGAATCATTTGTGTACCGGCACCTGTTTTGTTGGTGATTTTACTTAACTCATCCAATGCAAGAAAATCAAGGCCATAACCCGTTGCACCAAGGGTATTGCTAAATTGGTTACGGGTCTCGGCTAAAGCAATCACATTGATTTTATGCTCTCCGAATGTCCTGTCGAAGTTGACACTGGATTGAGTTACCACATTGGTTGATTGATAACCTGATTCAGTCAAAGATGTATTTCCTGAATTATCAGTAAATACACTATAGCTCAAGGTTTCAGTGGAGGCATTTGGTAAAGCCGACAACATTGTTTTAAACGGAATGGCAAGGCTTTTTGCAAATTGGTAAGACAAGTCATAAGCGCCCATAAACTTAAAATTCAAACCTTTCAGCCAAGGGGCATCGTACTTCAAGGAGAAGTTGGATTGAATATACGTATTATTGGTCCTGTAATAACCCGATTCATAGATGGATGCTATAGGACTTACTGGTGCAGAGTTTGTAGGTGTTCCTGTATAGTACATTTTCCCTTGGTATGTTATTGTATCAGGGATATAAGGCAATGCACGTACGGCCTGTTGAGGGATGTTGTGCCAATCATCCGGATCTGCTGAGTAGCGGGGACTGTCCCGTTTCTCAATACGGGCGGAAATTCCCAACTCCATAGAGAAATTATTGGAGATTTTGGCATCGATGTTGGAACGAAGGTTATAACGGTCGTAGTTGTATTTGTCAACATTCCCTTTTTGAGAAAAGGTACCGATAGAAGTAAAGAAACGAACTTTTTCATTGCCACCTGTTGCACTTACGTTGTGGTGCACATTGGTTCCTGTACCGAACACTTTACCATACCAGTCTGTATTGCCCCAACCATCAACGCCATCTTTCATCTTTTGAACCTGGGCGGCAGTAAAGACTGCTTCATCACCATCCATCACTCTGGCCTTATTGTACCAATAGGCATAACCCGGGCCATCCAGCCATTTTATTTGACCCGAATTCTGGCTGTTACCAAAAGTGCCACTATAGACGATGCGCGGTTTTTCCGCTTTACCTTTTTTGGTGGTCACAATGATGACCGCAGAGGCATCCAAACCATAAACGGCTGCAGAGGTAGCATCTTTTAACACGGAGATGGATTCGATCTCATTCGGATCAATTTCGTTGATGTTTCGCTGAACACCATCTACAATATAGGTGGCACTTTGTCCACGAATCAATAAGGAAGCGGCATCGTGACCAGGTTGCCCGGAAGACTGCAACATCGTGACACCGGCCACACGAGCACCAAGCACATTGGAGATACCCATTGCAGGAGCTTTCAACAGCTCCCTGTCAGACATCGTAGATACTGCACCCGTGATACTTGCGCGTTTCTGAGTTCCATAACCGACAACGACAACTTCATCCAGAAATTTTAGATTTTCTTCTAAAATTACGCTCAGATTTGTTTTCCCATTTAATGCAAGACTTTGGGTGTTGTAACCTATGTACGAAAAGTCAAGAGTGGCATTTTTTGAAGGTACATTCATTTTAAATGTACCATCAGTATTCGTTACAGTACTTGAACCTGTCCCTTTTACTTTAATACTTACTCCTATCAAACTTTCTCCTTGCGTGTTCAACACTTTCCCCTGTACTGTTGTCGTTTGGGCAACGGCAACAGTTGAGCATAAAAGTGAGCAAGCACACAAAAATGGGATCAAATATCTTGATTTCCATTTTAGTAAAGTGATTTTGTTCTTTTTCATGAAAGAATTAATTTTAATGGTTAAAAAATATCTTTTAATTTACTTGATTCCAAAATGCGCTTTATATCTTTCATATAAATACCCTGCCTGTAAGTAAGTGGAGTTGGGGCTCATAAAATGAGAGAATTCAAAAGTGATGGCATTCTCCATCCCTGCCTTTCGGGCAGCTTCCAGTTTCAGCAATAGCTTTTCCCATTTTATAGGTAAAAAACGGATAGGCATATCCCGGTCAAAAGATTCGATGTTTGTCCAGCATCTCATCCCGTGTGCATCTGCTAATTTCTTGTTGACAGCTAAATAATCGGGGAGTTCGTGATAGTCAACCTGGCCATCCTGAAATGCCAGAATATCAACGGCGCCTTCTACATTGGTCAGTATCTCATTCCATTCTTTCTCATGTTCCTGTACTGTAATTGCTTTATCGCCGGTCATTACCTGATCGGTCTTTACACCATGGATATACGGAGAAATCATCGTGGTCAGATTATTGGAAACAGCTTTGGCATGTTTACCTACCTCCGCATAAATCTTCGACATATTTTTGGTACGCCGACTGATTTCCTGCGACAAATACCATCCCTGAAAGGAATGATGGTGCCCGTACTTTTTCCAGACTTCGTCAATCAAGGCTAAATTCAGATCAATTTCTTTTTGAAAAGATCCTTCCACCCAATATTTTCCGGAATCGTACATGCCAAAATAAAAGGCCATGCCGTACTTGTCGGCTAAGGTTAAAAACAGTTCCACCAAATCAACCGGAGGATAATTCACCTCTTCTGTTTTCAAGATGCATTCAAACGGGGAAGCGATCCATTTACCCAAGCCAGCACGAATCATGACCACCATGTTTATTCCCATGGCTTTCATGGCCTGGAAATCCAGGTCCCATTCTTTTACACCCCAGTTCTGATGGGGTATATCCCAACTGACTTCATCCAGGAAAGTGGCTTTGATGGGCATGCCCTTAAAAATACCCGGTGTCTCAAACATCTTGTCTGACAGGCTCCCTTTATTTTTGAAAGAGCGGGGTACCGCTGCGGTAGCTGCGTTTAACGGTTGGCTATTGAGTGTATATGCCGCTACAATACTGCCTGAACCTATCGCCAGATCACGCAAAAAAGTTCTTCTACCGTTTGTGTCGTCTTTTTTCATCCTATCATTATTCATGTATGATCACTTATTTATAGAATGCTATCGTCTTTCATTGTCAGTAGCAACACAATCAAGTGTTGCTACCGGATCAATCAATTAATTAATACTTTAGCTGTTTTGACCAATTGTCCATCAACTTTCACCAGAACAATCTGGACACCTTTCAAATCACCGATTGCGACTTGATTATCATTGATTTGTGTTTTGATCTTTTGTCCCAATATGTTGTAAACTTCAATGCTGGAAGGATTTACTCCTTTTACAGTAATAAACCCATGCTTATTAATCACCTGAATATAATCACTTTCCGTCTGATTGATACCAGCTATGATGCCGCCAATCTCGTATTTTGCAATACCGTTGTTACCTCCGTATACATACAAATATAAATGTCCTGCATCTTCATCCGCAAGAACCCGACCACTTCCATTTCCGTTGGCAGTGGTACCTAAAGAGGGAGTGGAAAGAACATAAGTCGCATTCAACCAATCATCGTTCTCGATTTTTACAATTGAAGCTAATTCCGCCCCCACCCCATAATTATATAAGGCTAAATAAACCGAAGAACCTACTGTCGTAACGTAATTGGGAGTCGTTGTAAAGGTTGACACTGTTTTTACAGGTAATGTATCTCCAGTAGCGACCATACTGGCATTCACTTTTCTAACTCGGTCCCCCGGACATTTATAAGCGAAAGTTCCATTCGGTAAGAAAGCCAGCGATGCCGTAGATCCACTTGCGTAAGGAATCGTTATAAGGAATACCTCAGGTACTGGATTGAATTTAAAACTACCTGAATTATTTGTATCTGCTATCATGGAAAAACGGAGAATATTACGTGTTCCAGCAATAGCACCAAAGCTTGAAGCATAAATCTTTGCAGTTCCATCAGTAATACTTCCTGTCACATTAAAAAGATCACCATAACGATATGCTGCTTCTGTCATCGTATATTCAAGCGCAACTGAAGGAGCAGCAGTAGAATTGTCCCAACGATACACTTTAAATACAGAATTGGCTGTATTTACCATATTACATACTAAAATTTTCCCATCCGTTGAAAATCCTGCATCGTTAATGGCAAATGTACCACCACTAACTCCAGTCATATTTAAACGGACTTTTTCTTTTCCATCTGAAGCTTTTAAAAGAATTACAGCCGGAGATGCCAATGTACGTGTAGGTACTGCAATTACTTTTTCAGATTCGAAAGTGCCAAACCCCACACTGCGACAACCGTTGCCTGTACCGAAAAAAGCAGGCAATGTAGCATTGGCTGTTGTGAATTCCCAAACACTCGTGACTGTTGGCGTTTCAGCTGCAAGAACTGCTGTCATGCATGACATGGCAAGCATTAAAGTAAATTTTTTCATAAGCATTTTTTTTAAAGGTTTAACATCAAGTTCTTTTTATTCAAATCATTCATTATTTATTTTCTCCAATGTTTTCCAGCATTGGTACATACCTCTTGGTACATGGAAGCAACCTTTCCATTTTCCGCCTTTGAGGGGAAGAAGAACTTCTCCGCGACGGTTGAGATAGCCGTACCATTCAGGATATTCAGTATCCTTGAAGTGTGACCAGGTGTAGTCATGCACTTTTTCAAACCATTGCAAGCACTCTTTTGAACCGGTGAGTTGATAACCTTTCAGGAGTGAAATCAAGGTTTCAATATGTACCCACCATAGTTTTTGATCCCATTCAAGTTGCTGAGTCGGATGTCCCAAACGATCCATGAAATAGAATATACCTCCGAATTGTTTATCCCAGCCGTATTCCAACATTGTCAAGGTAGTCTTCACTGCTTTATCAATCAAGTCGGGACGATTCAGACGTTTACCAAGATCCATGATAAACCACATAGCTTCAATTGAATGTCCCGGGTTTACTGAACGCCCTTCGAATGTGTCTGATAGACTTCCATCCAACTCAACATTTTCAACGATAATGCCACCTAATTCCGGACGTAAAAACACATCCATCACTTCATGAATACAATCATCTATTGTTTTTTGCAGAAAGTCTTTGTCAATCAGATGTTCGATTTCCAGCGACAAATTACAAAGAATCATCGGCAAAGCAAAAGTTTTTAAGTTGCGGGTTCCGGGACATGTTTTGTTCCATTTTCCTTTCGGATTATCTACTTTGGATAAGATAATATCGAATGTCTTCTTTGCTATATCGGCATATTCCTGATTACCGGTTGCCAGACTTAATTGTCCGAAAGCCATCGTGGCAAAAGTGTATGAAAAGATGTTGTAAGGTTCCACCAGCGGATTTCCTTCCCTGTCAATGGCAAAATACCAATTGTAATTGCCGTCGTGTCCGTATTTTTTTAAGAATTCACCACCTTGAATGGCACAGTCAAGCCATTCCTGACGTTTTTCAACCTTGTTGTAAAGCATGGAAAACAACCACACTTCACGGCCTTGCAACCATATAAACTTATCGGTATCATATACATCTCCTTTTCGGTCAAGGCAACTGAAATAACCACCAGACACTTTATCCTGCGAATTGTCAAGCCAAAAAGGAATCACATTTTTGAGCAATTCATCCCGATATTGTATTTCAAGTTTTTTTAAGTCCATATTTTATTATATTCAAAAATTATTTTTTATTTTTAAGCCAATATCTTTCAATATCTTCCAATGATTTTCCGGCTGTTTCCGGCATTAATTTCCAGACAATCAACATGTAAGGAACACACATCACGGCAAACAGGAAAAATGTTCCTGCTGGAGATAGCGTTACAAGCATCCATGGCGTAAGTTGTCCTATCAGATAGGTGCCAATCCAAAGGGAAATTCCTGCAATCGACATTGCAACACCGCGAATTTTGGTAGGATACATTTCCGAAAGAAATACGAAAATGACAGCACTGATGGACCCTGCACAGAAGAAAATGTAAGCAAGGAAGCAAACCAACAGAAAAATGCTTGACAAACCCAAGGCTTCTCCATACAAAGAATAAAGTCCAATCAAAATGAGTGATAAAATCATTCCGGTTACTCCGACATATACCAGTTTCTTGCGTCCGACTTTGTCAATGATAAGCAAAGCCAAAATTGTTGTCAGCACATTGACCAATCCGATCAATGATTGATAGAATAAGGAATCTCCGCTTGACAATCCACTTTGTTCAAAAATGGAAGGTCCATAATACAAGACCGCATTCACTCCCATGAATTGTCCCAATATGGCAATGGCACAACCTATAATGACAGCTTTACGAATCCCTGGTTGAAACAACATTTTCCAATCCGACTTTCCCTGGTTTAGCAACATTCCCTTTGTTTCATTGACCTGGAATTCAATATCTTGCTTCTCATTGTATATTTTAGAGAAAACATTGACAGCTTCATTTTCCCTATTCCTTACAATAAGCCATCTCGGACTCTCAGGTATAAAGAAAATCACCATTAAGAATAATAAGGCAGGAAGGGATTCGAATCCCAACATGCCACGCCAGATTTCGGTACCGAATACATTTTGTAGAATCGGACTTGAGGAAATGTATCCTACTGAGAGATTCAACAAAAAATAGTTCACCAGATAAGCGGCAAGAAATCCGACTGTAACAGCCAACTGGTATAAAGAGACCAACCGGCCACGGTGTAATGCGGGAGAGATTTCCGATATATAAAGCGGACATACAATGGATACGATGCCAATGCCCGCACCACCTATCATTCGCCAGACAACCAACTGGTAAAAGCTGTTGGAAAGAGCACAGCCAAAACCTGAAACGGTAAAAAAAATGGCTGAAAGTATCATCGTTTTTTTTCGGCCAAACCGGTCACTTAATGCTCCGCCAAATGCCACTCCGATGATGGAGCCAACCAGGGCACAGCCAACAAACCAACCGCTCATAAGGGTTGTCAACTGAAATTGAGCTGTCACTTGCGAAACAGTTCCTGAAATTACAGCTGTATCATATCCAAAAAGCAAACCGCCCAATGCTGAAACAGCTGAAATAAAGGCCACATAAACAATATTTTCTTTTTTATCCATTTTTTAGGTCATTTAATATTAAAATATTCTTTGTATCGGTTATAAAGATTCCCAGCCTGAGCATAAGATGATTGCGGACTCATGAAATGGGAGAATTCAAAAGTGATGGCTTTGTCGTAACCACAGCGTTTGGCTGCTTCCAGTTTCAACCGGAGTTTATCAAACTTAATCGGTAAAAATCGAATGGGCATATCGCGGTCAAAAGACTCTGCATTGGTCCAGCATTGCATATGGTATTTATCAGCCAGCTTTTTATTGACAGTAAAAAAAGCATCCAGTTCATTATAATCAATATGTCCGTCCTGAAATGCACAAGCATCAACCACATCGGATATGCCTGCAAAAATCTCATCCCATTCTTTTTCGTGTTGCTGAACCGAAACGGCGTTTTCTTTAGTAAACTGTTCGCCACTTGCCATCACTGCTTTTTTACCGTCAATCCAAGGAGAAATAAAAGTTGGCAAGCCATTGGAAACATCCTTGCATTGTTTTCCCAAGGTATGGAATGCGCCGATGGCACCTTTTGTTGCGCGACTGATTTCACCGCTGATATACCAGCCCTGGAAACTCTTATGTTTGGCACCGTAATTCTGCCAAACTTCATCGATCACATATTTGTTGTCTTCAATTTCATAGGACATATCTCCGGTTTCCCAATAATGGCCTGAATCGTAAAGACCAAAATAAAATTTCATCCCGTATTTATCAGCCAAACGAAGATACATATCCAACAAATCAACAGAAGGCATATAGCATCCTTTTCCAAGTAGATATTTTGACGGATAAGTAATAAATTTCTTGTGACCCGAACGAATCATGATAACCGTATCAATACCCACGGACTTCATGTATTGAAAATCCAAATCCCATTCAGCTTCACCCCAGTTTTGATGCGGAATGTCATGAGAAATTTCGTCCAAAAATGTTCCTGTGATGGGTATTCCGGCTTTTTGCGGTACAATCAGCTTACTTTGGAGAGAAGCATTCTTCTTTGGTACAAATCCGGGGGTTAAATTCAAGTTTCTGAATTTCTGTTCAGCAGCAAAACCCTCGATATGAGGTAATGCCAATGCTCCAGCAACTACCATTGCTGATTTTTTCATAAAATCACGTCTACTGTCCATTATTTTATTTTTTAATATATGCTCCGTAAATGTCAACCTGCTTATTATTAAATGGATCCAGGATCTTATCCATTAATACAGCCATTTCCAGGCGCGTAACCTTATTATTCAAATCAGGATTACCGCCTTCTTTCATCGATTTATAAATACCTACTACTGACGATTTAACATTTTCAGTGGTTAAAAGTTTTTCATGCTTTGAGATTTTCTCAAGAAGTCTCAAAGCATCATTCCAACTCAATTCTTTATTGTCCAATTTATTCATATTGAGATAAGGATAAACATCTGTCAATCCATCCAATTCATTCATTTTTAAGACAGAATCAGCCTTGAACCAAGTCTCATTGGACCAATCCACACTTTTACCCTCCCCTTTTAATATTCCGGTAGAACCGATATGCTGTAAGGCTAAAAAAGCGGGATGATCTTTTTGAACATCTAAATAAGGAAGAATATATCCACCATGTTTTAACAATGAATTTTGGACATCGCGCACTCGTACTTCATCAATACGCTTATTTTGCAATACGGATAAAGCGGCCAAGGTTCCCGCAACTTGTCCGATTTGCAGAACTACAGGTTGCAATCTGGTGGTTCCGTTGACAATGTTAGATACGGATATGGATTTTTCAGCAACGATCAAGCCGTCTACATTCTGAGGAATCAATGTACCCAATGGCAATCCATACGAAGGGACAGGATGGAAACTTAAATCAGGAAGTATTTCTTCACCGGTATATCTGTTATGATGATGATCCACCGGATAATCGCCTACAGCTATTGTTGTCCGATAGAGTTTTTCCGATTGTGTATATGGATTAAGAATATGATTTTCTGTGAACCTGACCAAACCATGGATACGTCTTGATTCCCGATGATAAGGGATAAAAGGCAATTTGTCAAAAGTAGGATATTCATCATCAGCCAAGCCTAAGGTATTCATACCCAATCCTTTTTGAATAAAATAGACAAATCCCATCGTCACACTCTTCGCTTTTTTCAAAGCCTCTACCCGTTCTTCCGGTGTCATTTCAATGATATTCAAATAATAATCATTCCCATAGCCAGGCCAATTGATCATATACTTGTCATTCGGAAGTTTTCCATAAGTAAGCATCTTTTGGGGCGTCCATGTCGGTTTGTCCGGTCCTGTACTGATGTTGTTCAGCGGATTGATGCAACAATTAATGTATAAAGTGGAATCATAATCAACAGGACGCGGGATGCTGACATCTTTATGAAAGTCTTTCAATATGGCAACATAAGTCAAATCCTGAATAATGTCATGCGCTTTATCTGCAGCAGCCGGTTCACCAGTAATATGGCGGTCTTCCATGCCTATGTCATATCTTACACCACACATTTTTGCCACATCGCCCAATTCGGTTGCATCAATCAGTATTTTGCTCTTGACATCAAAGACTCCATTCGGAGTTTTTATGGATGCAATCCAAAAGCCATTTTGTCTTGAAATTGTTTGAAGGGAAGAATTGAAGTAAACTGAAAGATTTTTTTCCCTCTGAGTTATCTTTTGAAATATCTCATTCCCAACGGATGGTTCAAAAAGAGTGTAACTCACCCAACCGGTTGTCATGGCATTATTACTTCCGTAATGACTTGCCAGTGAATCTCTGAATTCACCCCAAAAGCCACCCGGAAGTTTGTGATTCCCATCAATGGCACTAACGCCTGCGCTGGTAAGCATACCACCCAACCAACCCGACTCTTCCACCAAAAGCGTTTTTACACCCAAGCGTGCACTCTCAACTGAAGCGGCTGTTCCACTGGCACCTCCGCCAATGACCAAAACATCCACAGCCTTTTGCTGAGCTTGCAGGGAAGAGCAAGTTAAAGCCAGCATTGTAACTATATTAACTATTTTTATTTTACTGATCATGCTATTTATAGTTAATGCATTTATTTACTAATTAATTTTTAAAATTGATGTCTTTCAAGAGATTTAATGAATATTTTAGCAATACCGTGAGCAAATATATAAATGTTTTTCATTATATAGCCTACAATTATTAAATATTTTTAGTATATATGTTTTTAAACATATGAAATATTAGATACCCAGGCAGGATTGACTAAGTATATAATATGCTTCATCTTCCTGAATATGTTTAAATTAAAATTAATAACATTCAATAATCGACATCCCTTTACTTGTTCCAATGTATATTTTACTTTTATGTACTGTAATTGTCTGCACTCTGTTATCAACCAAAGGGCTATTTTCAACATTAAAGGTTGTCCATTTTTTACCATTAAAAAAGCATAAGCCCTTATCTGTGCCAATCCAAATATATCCCCTCTGATCTTCAGCGATACAAAGTATTAGATTTGATGGTATTTCAGACGTTTCTTTTTTAAAAACAGTCCAATCTTTCCCATTAAATTTAGCTAAGCCATTAGTTGTACCAATCCATATATTATTTTTTGAATCAGAGCATAATGAATAAACATCATTATCCGGTAACTTACTGTTTTCTCTATTATATATTTTTGAACCAGACAGTTCATTATACACTGATATGCCATGATAAGTTCCAAACCATATGTTTTTTTTGGAATCACTGGTTATTGATGTCACAGAATTATCACCCAAGTTTATTTGATCTGATTTATAAAAATTCCATTTATTGTTTTTTAAAGAAAGCACTCCATGCGCCCAATCACCAATCCAAATATTTCCAACCTGGTCAGCATTTATCACATTAATTGAATTTGCGGGTAAAATCTCTTTTATCGGAGTCCAAAGCATTCCATCTTCACTTTTATAGAGACCGGCTCCAAAAAGTCCCAACCATTTTGTATTCTGATTATCAATATAAAAAGCCTGAATATATACATTTTGAGGGCCAGGCCCAATACGCTGCCATTTGCTATCGGTCGTTTTATATAATCCATTCCAGGTAGCGACCCACATCTTTTCATTTTTGTCAAATCTAATGGCACTGATATCATTTTCGGGTGAAAAAGTATCTGAAATTCTACAGGTAGTCCATCTATTTTGTGAATTAGCATATAACGCTACAAACAAAAATAACAAAAAGACTATTTTTCTATTGGTTCCCATTTTTTCAACGTATTTATATTAGATTAATTTTATCATTATTGCTGAGACTTAAGCCAATTCATATAATCGGTATATAATTTAGTTGAATCCGGATGCCCAACATATGCAGTAGAACCCGGTTTGTTCATAATCCCTATATATTGATAAATCAAAATATTCTCAACAAAAGGAGAGATGTCTTCCATCTGCTTTAAAATCCTGTTAAAATCAGCTGGCACTAATGCGCTATTATAAACATCTTTTTCAAATTCAAAAATTTCCATATCAGCCCAAAGTCTGGAACGACCTGCTTTAGCATGCACTTTATAAAGTGCTTCATAATACTTTCCTGCAGTTCCCACTTTCGTTTTTTTAACTCCAATTTCATCTTGATAAGCAACAATATCTATATCAAGTTTTTCAAGCTGTCGAACATATTGGTCATCTAAACGGATTGAATTTGTTCCATATGGAGCTATTAAATTAACTGAATGAGGTGTTAATTCCTTTGCTAATTTATTGCATCTGTTTACATAGCTTATGGTCGTATCGTCAATTGTATTCCACAATCCTGATTCGTTTGGATAATACCATCCGTAGAAACTTTTATGATGGGAATATTTTTCAGCGACCTCTTCCATACCCTTTTCACGTAATTTGGCAACGTCTGAATCAGTCATCATCTTGTTTGAATCTTTCCAGTCGCTCCAAAAGTCATTGCTGACAAAAAATTTAATGCCACATTCATCAGCAGCTGATAAAACAGCTTCCAAAGGATCACTGCAAGCATAGTCATAACGCGGTTGAAGAGCTGACGGATAAAAAGTCTTACCAGCATTTGCCACAGCCATCAAAACAAGATACTGCATACCCGTTTCACTAATTTCCCAAACTTTTGCTTTCCATTGTGCTTCTGTAAATTGGGGCAATATAGAGTTCCAGTATTTACCTTCAGGAGCAAATCCATGAGTAAATTCAAACCAAGATCCCATAATTGGCTTAATTCGAGAATCTCTTTTCCATTCAGATAAGACATTTCCCATAACACTATTGCTAATTAATAAAGAAGCAGATGTCAAACCACATGTTTTAAAAAAATCACGTCTGTCCATAATATATATTATTTATTCTATTTTAATAACAATTTTTTATCAAGATTATATAAATATCCTCTTTTAATATCTATCAATCTGACATGCTTAATTTCTTTTTCTTAATTTCCTCCAGACACAATAATTAATGTAAGGCCAATGACGAAGAAGATAAACATCAATATCAACAGCAAATTAACGGATTTAGAACTTCCTCTAAATTCTTTCCAGATAAATACGCCCCACATTGCTGCAATCATTGTTGCTCCTTGTCCTAAAGCATAGGAGATAGCTGCTCCGGCCTTACCAGCAGCAATATAACTACAGGCAGTTCCAAGCCCCCAAACAATTCCACCTAAAACACCAACCATGTGAGTATTTATACTACCCTTAAAATATTGGTTGTAACTTACAGGCTCACCAACAAAAGGCTTTTTCATTACCAAAGTATTAAATACAAAATTACTGACTAAAATACCCAAAGAGAAAATAAATAAAGCTGAATATGGCGTTACCATACCTGACGCTGGAGCTTCTAAGTGCTCCAAATCCATTGCCGCAGCCACAAAACGATAGAAGAAAGACATTAAAATACCCGCAAAAACAGCTATAATTATGCCTTTCTTTTTCATTTTACTTTCTTCTTCACCTTTTACCATTTTACCTGAAGCCACGCCATTGAAAATTATAGCAATAACAATAAATGCAACTCCTAAAAACAAAATAGTCGGATCACCTTTTGGGGCTCCAAAATAATTGATAAATACACCAAAGACAAGAGCCAAACCGACCCCTACAGGGAATGCTACAGACATACCCGCAAGAGAAACTGATGATGACAATAGAATATTTGAAGCATTAAAGATAATTCCTCCCGTAAAGGCACTCCAGAAATTCCCACTATTAACCTGAGATAAGTCTTCAACAAAACTGCGTCCTTGCTCTCCATTGCTTCCTAATGTAAATCCAAGAATAAGAGATAAAAGAACAATACCAACCACATAATCCCAATAAAACAGTTCATATCTCCATGATTTTGCTGATAGTTTTTGTGTATTACCCCAAGACCCCCAGCAAAGCATCGTTACAATACAAAGTAATACTGCTAAAAAATAATTTTCTACAATAAACATAATCGTATCTTTTTATTAGTTAATAATCTATTTATGAGACAATTTTAACAGCAAAACATCACGAGATGGTATATTATACTTCAACACTTTATTGGTAACATACTTTTTTTCATCACATATTTATAATTTAATTGTGAATTTCATCTCTAATAATAATTTGAAGATTATTTATTTACACTTATTTTTATAATATCCAATAGTTTTTTCGGGTTCATTTGTTGTGATATAGTCAAGTTCTTTTTCTAAATAGAATTTAAGCTCATCCTCTGAATCAATTGTCCATACATTTGTGGATAATCCCAATGCATGTGCTTCTTTGTTCAGATTGGCGTTTGAACGATAAGAATAGGATGAATAATCGATTCCGGAGATATTATCCCCCTTCACTTCATCAACAGTTTTATACACTTCATCGCCACTCAGGTATGCAGTTTTTGCGCCAGGATCCAGTTCATAAATATGCTTCAATGCATCATAATTAAAACTGATATATTGCACCCAGCCTTGAGCTTTCATTCGATGCACCATCGTTACGATACTGTCTGTTAACTCCAATGTTCTTTGAGCACTCATTTCCGAAGATTTTATCTCAAGGAACAAAGCGGTTTTGTTTTGTCGCTTTACTTCAGTCAGATATTCTTCCAAAGTAGGGACTTTATCTCCGGTTGAAAGGACAACATTTTTCAACTTTTCAGCCGTCTCTTTTTCTACTGGCAACCCACCAATAGTTGAATCATGAGACAGGATAATTACATTATCTGACGATAACCAAACATCAAACTCAGAGCCTTCACATCCTATAGTAATTGCATTTTGAAGTGAACGAAGCGAATTTTGTGCCACATTATTACTTTTCCAAGCCCCTCTGTGTGCAATAACTTTATTATGTATAAATTCGTCTTTTACTAATTCAAAATCAATTAATTTTTCCTTTACTTTTAGGGTTATAGCATAGCAAAATCCAGGAGTACAAGATTTTAGTGCTACATTTTTTTTCAGACTAAGATAACCTTTTTTGTTTATAGTGAATATTTTAGCAGTGTCTGTTACCAATTTAATTTCACTCTTTTCAGTTAAGTCCGGAAATAGTATTTTACCAATTACAGCACCATTTTTGTCCATAGGGATTCTATAGTTGTCTAAACAGCAAAATTGTTTATTGTTTTTTATGTTTGCTTGAGCGAATATTGCATTTGCAAATACAAAAAGAGACAATAGTAAGAACCAAAAATATTTTCTCATCATAATGTTATTTCTTATTTTTTAAAGCTTTTACTTTAGCCGATTCGTTGCCGATACAGTTGTAGGATGACACTTCATTTACTCCTGTAACAGAAGACTTGTCCACAAACCTTGTTTTACAAGCATCATTAGGTTTAACCTGAATATTCCCAATTTGCTTACCATCTTTAAAGATATTATACCCTACTAAGGTTGAGGCATCTTTTGGAGCATCCCATTTCAAGACAGTCGGTTGCCCTTTCCTCATCTCAAATATCAGATTAGAGACAACATCGGGAGGCGTGACAAAAGGTAACTTTCCATTTTTATAATAATGTGAATAAGCCTCTTGAAATGTTTTACTTTTTTGGAGCGGACTATAGTAGTGACTATAAGCAAATGTAATAATCTTATTTGTATATGGATTAACAGTGTTCATCTGTTCTACAAAACGACCCAAAGGAGCACTTGTCCAAAAGTGGTGATCAAAGGTTTCCACATTTGCCCAAAATTTCAATTCAGGCTTTGTGTTTACAGCCTTTTGCAACCGGCCAAACCATTCAGAAAGTTTGCTTACATCTAATCCGCCGGCACCCACACAATCTTGTGGTGAAAAAATATCACCATTCTTGAAGTGCGTTCCGGCAAAGACATATTCCCATAACTTACCACATTCATCTGAAGTGCTTACTTGATAATTCATGAAAGGAGAGAGCATAAAAGGCATATCAGGAGTCACCTTGTTCAGGTGATCTAAATTGATATTTAATGCATTGATTAAAATATCCTGATGAGCTTTGACATTGGAATGATAATTATCTACTTCCCAGACCCAATACCAGCCATACATGGTATCTCCATAGTTGTTTTTATAACGCGTTATTAATTCGTCAGCAACTCTATTACCTAATTCCATCTGTTGATATAACCATTCGGGGGTAAAATTAACAGACCACCAATTTTCATGAAAATTTAGTCCAAGAAAAACCTTAAAGCCATATTTCTTTGCGTTTCGAAGACATATTTCTATTAAATCCTTCGAGAACTTGTTCTTGGCTAATGAACTTGGATATAAAGTCCAAGCACGACCATTTTTATCAGCAAAAAATGCCGGTCCAAAAATCAGATAGTGTATTCCGACTTCTTTAAGAGAAATAAGTTCTTTTTGCCATTGGGCATCGTCCCAATTAGCAACTAAAAAATCCTGTATGAAAGTGCCCTCAGCTATCGGATAAGGACGTCCCTCTCCTTTTTGTTCAAAAGTATAATTTTGTGATGTTTCTAAAGGTGTCCGGATATAAGTATCAAAGCTTTTTTGATCCTCACGAAGTTCTATCACTCTAGCACCACGTTCCAATACTTCATGGTATGCTGAAACATATCCTGTTTTACGGCCATATGCCAAACATATCTTACCTTCAATATTTACTAAATAATCGTTATTATGGTCATGCCCCACAAAAGCACCTAATACATCTTTTTTATCGAGAAATGCAGCAAAAAGTCCGCTATTGAGTATCGGAGAACAAACAGGTTCCATCTTATTCCCTATCGCTGGAAAAAATTTCTGCTCATACTCAGGTAAAGGTATATGAAAAAAGGCTAAGGATGGAAGTATATGGCCATTCTTTGTTGTAAAATGGTCACTCTGCTTTTTGTACCATTGTATTTGACAGTCTTTAATCCAATCATAGCTACCAAAACTTTTATCTGTAGGATATGAATGAGAATCCAAAAAATAAAGTACCCATTTATCTTGCTTTTCATTTGAAGACTTAATAGAAAAAGCACAGTTCCCTATTCCTGAAATAGTATCATCTGCATTATCTGTTATGTTATATGGCATTCTCTTGAGAATTTCCAAAGTTTGAGTTGTCGGAATATCCACTTCAACATCATGATTTCCGAAGGTCACCACAAAGGGAGTTTTAGCATCTATCATCGGTTTTGTAATCTGTTTCCATCCATCCATGGCTCCCCAAGACACAACTATATCCCCTGTAATAACTACGAGATCAGGATGTTCCATCTCAATTAACTTTTTCATCAATACAAAAGTACTATCGTTGGCTTTTTCATAGGTTTGTCCTTTATTCCAATGAAGATCTGTGAATTGAAGAATCTTGAATTTGCCAACTTTAAACTTTAAAATAGGTGATTCTGCTCCCACATTAACTGAGAAAAATATTAAGATAAAAAACAGCTTTATTCTTTTTATAATCATACTCATTTTATTCCTTCTCTATTCCATAGGGAAGGAATTTCAGAAGATTTTGTATAGATAATTGCATCTCCAAAATAGACTTGTGCATTAGAATTAGGATTCAACCATTTAAACGTAACTTTATGTGTTCTTTTTTTTAATTGATATATCCAATAGATATCTACTTTTCTGGAATCTTCAGTTGCTACGGGCAATTTGATTATTTCCCTATTTTTCCCATCTACCGTCACATCCAATTCGGCAATATATTTGTTATCCGAACATTGTACATACCCCTTAAAGACCACTCCGATCCCATTAAATTCAACATCCACTTCTTTATTTAAAGATTCACTAACTGAAATCTTTTCTTTAGGGAAATGACCTTCAAAGGATTGTTCATACTTAACAGTTACAGGTTTTTGACATTTTATTATAACATTATTGCCGGTTACTTCCCCTCCTTTATCTAAAATCATAGATAGTGCATGTTTATAACTTACGGCATATGCCATATTCAAAGAAAAGTTCGAATGTGAGAAATCCCTATCTTCGACTTTCAATAATGGTCTTTTCCAAATCTCCGGAATCTTACTATAACCAAGCATAACGCCTAAAATTCCTCCTAACGTAGAGGGGTTACAATCAGCATCCAATCCACATCGGGTTGCTATTTCAATTGATTTAGCAAAATCACCTCTTCCATATAATAGACCTATCGTAACATAGGCACTATTAATTAAAGCATCAATATCAAGCGGAACAAAAACGCCGTCCGGGCATCCGATATCACTACTCCATTTCTTTTCACATTCAAACCAGGTTTGTTTCCAATCATTTGGATACAACTTATGCCATTTCATAACATCACTAATACATTGATGAAAGGTACTCTTTACTGGTATTGTTTTTAAAGCCTCAGAGGCAATAAACTCAACATTGTTAGATGTATAAGCTATAGAATACATTGCAGCAATAAAAACACCCCCATACCAACCATTGCCATACGTCATAATGTGACCTATTTTATCTGTTATTTCAGAAGAAGCATTAGGCATGCCAGGGGACATTATTCCTGCAAAATCAGCCTCAATTTGAAAATCGATGTCATCTGCATGCGGGTTATTTAGCCAACAGCCTGAAGCTGGAGGCATTATTCCATTTAAAATATTATAACGGGCAGCCTGATTTGCATGCCAAAGAGGATAACTAGCATGAGCAAAAGCAATTGCAAAAGAATCAGCAGGAGCCGTAATACCCAAACGATCAGCAACATCAACAAAAGTTAAATTGACATAAAGGTCATCATAAAGGCCTGGGAAATTATCATAATACCATTTAATGCTTTCATCATTCCATTTTAAAGGGATATAGTCTTGAATCATTGTCCCATTATATAAGAATTCAACCGGTCCCCCATAAGTACATCCTATCGTTTTTCCTGCCCATCCTCCTTTTACTTTATCCAAAAGAACATCCTTTGTCAGCATTAATTTATTAGGTACATTTGAACCTTTACCATTCAAACATGAACCGGAAGTCACTTCGGCAGAAATGATCAGAATAAAAATACTTAATAATAATCTAATATTTTTCATTCGTTCTATTTTTAAATTATTTCGTTTCTATATGGTGCAGATGATTGAGCTCCCATACGAGTGACTGATATTGCAGCTGCCTTGCAAGCAAACTGAACAGATTCTTTAACCGATTTCCCTTCCATTAATCCCACAACAACAGCTCCGTTAAAAACATCACCAGCAGCTGTTGTATCTACAGCCTTCACTTTCAAAGAAGGAATGATCTCATACTGAGAATCTTTATATATAAAAGCGCCTTTAGAACCTAACGTAATTATTACGCAACAAACTCCCATATCATGCATCTTCTCCGCTGCTAATAAAGCAGATTCTGCATCTGTTACCTTTATTCCAGTAATAAATTCGGATTCAGTTTCATTTGGCGTAATTAAATACAATTTACTCAATAAATCTTTTGATAGAATCTGAGCAGGAGCTGGATTTAAAATAACAGGAACATTCTTTTGATAAGCAATCTCTACTATTTCCTGTATAGTAGCTATCGGTATTTCTAATTGCATTAATACATAATCATATTGTTCGATAACACTCGGTAGATCTTTAATATCTGATGCATGAAGATTAGCATTTGCTCCCGAAGCTACAACAATGCAATTTTCTGCATTGTCATCCACTGCTATCAAAGCCACTCCTGAAGCATTTTCTGTATCAAGTAATACATATGAAGTATCTATTCCCTCATCTTCAAATATTTGTTTTGACTTTTCTCCAAAAGCATCATTCCCTATTTTACAAATAAAAGAAACATCCGCTCCTAAACGTGCCGCCGCAACAGCTTGATTAGCTCCTTTTCCTCCCGCATTCATAAAGAAAGTACCACCCAAAACGGTCTCACCTGGTTTAGGTAAGCTATGTGACTTTACAACCATATCTGTATTTACACTACCAATAACTAAAAGTTTTGGTTTTTTCATAGTTTTGTTTTCTTAAAATATTATTTCCAATTATCAGATCTGTATTGAAGTAAAGGAAGACCATTACAATCAAATAGATTTGGGATTTCATCGTTCGTAAAGCAGTATCTAAAAGCAACTGGATGAGATACATCCTTCGATTCTATTACAATCTGACCTTTTCTATTTTTTACCACTTTTGCTACATGAAATAATTTATCATCGCCAGCTACCTGAAAACCCCTCGGCAGATCTTTACTGTTCGTCCTTAACTTCTCTACTGATCTTATATTCAGTATAATCTCTCTTTCATCACTTTTCCAAGACTCAATTATAGGATGCTTAAGTTTAGGCTGCATATTATATTGTTTAGACACAACAAAATCCGCCACTCTCTCTCCTACTCCTCTTTTATTATTAGGATGAATATTTGCAATATCATTAACCAAATCTGAAACAGAAACCAATTCTACATTTGATACAGTTTTAGACACACATTCTTGTTGTTCTCTTAAAAAAGCGGCCTTTATGCCAGGATAGCCATTCCATGGAGTAATTTGTACTACATAAAAAGGAAGATTACTAGTAAATTTACTTCTCCACGAATTAATCATAGAGGATAATAGCTGCGAATAATCAGAAGATTCACACTCAACATTAGCTTCTCCCTGATACCATACAACACCAGCAAATTTATATCTCGAGATAGGATTTATCATCGAATTATATAATAATGTAGCGCCTTTTGGAGCCCAACCATACGCTTCTATATTAGATGTAAATCTTTTCAAGTTGTTATTATCAAAAGATTCTTTAGGCATCCATGTTTGAATACATGTTCCACCCCAATACGAGCCAACCAGTCCTATAGCTTTATTAATCTTTTTAGTAAGTTTATTACCAAAGAAATAACCTACCGAACTAAAATTCGGCATTGTATTCTTGTTACACACAACCCACTTGCCCTTACAATCGCTTCTGGGATATTCGTCATAATCCTGTTCTACTTGAAAAAAACGGATAGAATCATTATCACAAGTATTTATGGATTCGGGATTACTGACTCCCCAGTTATAATTAAATTCCATATTCGATTGCCCTGAGCACAGCCAAACCTCCCCTAAAAGTATATCTTGTATTTTCATATACTGATTCCCACATATAAATTCTATCCTATATGATCCTTTACCTTTAGGGGTTTTAACTGTAGTTTCCCAAAGGCAACTACCATCAATGGGAACAGATAAGGTATCCTTACTGCTCCAGCTACAAACTATTTTTACAGTTTGCGCTCCAGGGCCCCATCCCCACAACTTACAATCAGATGATTCCTGCAAAACTGCATGATCACTTAATATGGATGGTAAACGAAATTTTATCTGTGCCGAGATTTGATTAGAAAACAAAGGGCACATCAAAAATATCAATGCTATAAAATAATTTTTCATTCAGACCAGCTAAGTAATAAGCAACATTCATTGTCGTATTTTTATAATTTTGTAATTTGCTATTACGCAATATATTACAACCAAAATTCAAAAGTGAAAATGCGACATTATCCGGGTTTATCTACTTATTTATTATTATCGTACCATTTTTTATATTGATTATACAGTCTCACAGACTCCTGATTTTCATGACCAGCATAAGCTTTTGATTCAGGTTTATTCATACATCCAATGTATTGGTAACATAATATTTTATCAACAAACGGGGAAATATCTTCCATCTGTTTCAATATTCTTGTTTCAAAATCTGCTGGTAAAAGATTTCCCTTAGTGCCTTCTTCGAAATAGAACAGTTCCATATCGGCCCAAATTCTTGCTCTTGATGCTTTTTGATGAGCCTCGTGTAAATGCTCAAAATATTTACCCGCATCGCCCAATGGAGTACCATTTACACCCACTCCATCCTGATAAGCTATAATATCAATATTCATCCGTTCTAGTTGTTTAACAAAAAAATTATCTGATTTTTCAGCTTTTATATTGTATGGAGCAATTATATTTACACAATCCGGCATTAGCATTTTTGCCGTCCTTGCACAATCATTCATATAATTAATAAAAGCATCACTAAAATAGGGTGACAGGTATGATTCATTCGGAAAGTACCAGCCATAGAAGCTTTTATGATGACCATATTTTTCAGCAATTTCTGCCATTGTCTTCGCCCTAAATTTCCTAATTCCAGGATCTTTCATCAAAAAATCACCCTTCTGGCAATCATACCAGAAATCATTTCCAACAAAAAACTTAATTCCCACTTCATCAGCTGCAGAAAGAATAGCCTCAAATGGGTCATCACAACCTAATCGACATTGAGGTGCTAATTTAGATGGATAATAAGCTTTCCCATCCATAGCTATCTCCTGCAATACTAAATATTCCAATCCAATTTCACTTATTTCCCGAATTTTCTCTTTCCATTGTTCAGTTGTAAACTTAGCTAAAGCTGGATCCCAATATCTCCCTTCAACAGGCAAACAATGTTGGAACTCAAACCAAGATCCTGAGATGGGTTTTATGTTAGGACTATGTGCATTTGCCTTTGATTCAAGGCCATTAGCTTGTAGTCCACTCGGAATGAGAAGTGCAGCAGAACTAATGCCTGCAAATTGTAAAAAGTCCCTTCTGTTCATTTTATATTCTTTTATACAAAAATTGGAAAATACTTCTATTTATGATAAATCGTTAAAAGTGCTACCTTCTTGTCATTTTTTTTTAATTCACTCTTTATTTTAAATATTGATTCATTTTGTAGGAATAAATTTCACTAAGGAAACGCCATGATAAGGTACTTCCGTCACAAAAGAGTCATCCGCAATGCCTAAGTCTTTCTGACGCCATAGATCACGCACTATATATTTCCCTTTTAACCCGAGTTTGGACAATTTTAACGTCATCTTATATTTCCTCTTTTGTGTTTTCTCACCCTCTTTTTGGTCCCACACAATAGCGTATGGATCAATATTAAAAAAACCTACCGCTACAGAACCATCTTCTAAATATTTATACCAGATTTGTCCTTCATCTGTTACTATCTTTTTTGAAGGCATTGCCAAGGGATCTTGATTAATAGCGATAACCTCATCGTTGGTGAGCAAATTTAGTGTAAAATCATCCATATCATTCATATCGCATCCTATAAGCAATGGAGCAGATAATAGGCACCAAAGACTTATGTGAGAATATTGTTCGTCAGGAGTCAAGTATGAATCATGAGCTTTTGCTCCCCAACCCAGTCCAAGCTTTCCAACAACTAACATATCTGGATCGTTGTAACAACCGGGCTTAGTTACCGATGCGCATACATCCTGAAAACATCCAATAGCTGTTACTACATTCCATTCATCAGTAATATCTCTTGTAGTTCGCCATAAGTTACCTCCAGCTTCTTGTGCCCAGTTCCAAACATTAGGAGCACCAAAGCCTATGCAATAAGTGATATCACGATCAGTCTTATCCAATGCTTTTTTCATAACAACATAAGGCTCTTTAATTAATTCTTCAGTTGGTATTGGTGCTATTTGGTTATAAGAACAATGATCATATTTAAGATAATCAACACCCCAATCTGCCCAAGTCTGAGCATCTAATTCTTCATTTTTGTAACTAGCCAAATATCCACCACAAGTTGTAGGACCAGGAGATGAGTAAATACCAAACTTCAATCCTTTTGAATGAATATAATCGCTTAAGCCTTTAAAATCAGGGAATTTTTCATTTCCCATAAGCTTGCCATCACCATTTCTCTTATTAGCTTCCCATCCATCATCGATATTAACATAAGTCCAACCATGGTTAATAAGCTTTCGACTCATAAAATCAGCTGCGTTTCTAACTTTTTTATCGTCTACACTAGGTCCCCAGCAGTTCCAGCTATTCCATCCCATTGGAGGAGTTAAACAAATCTTATCTCCAACGATTAGTTTAACAATCCGGAAATCACCACCTAACTCGTTATCAGCTCTGACAATTATATTATATGTACCCCTTTCTTGCAGGGAACCAGTAATCTTACCTGTTTCTTTATCAATAGATAAGCCTTTAGGTAGTTGATAAGCAGTAAAAGCAATAGGTCTTTTACCTGTAACTGCAACAGTATATAAGAATGGGCTATTTGGCCGTACACCGAATACTTTAGGTGAGTTTATCTTTGGAGTTTCTTTTTCCTTTGGAGTTAATATATACTTCTCGGTTGTAATCTTTTCAGGGACAACACTTTCCGATGTTACATTACCAGAAGAAACAATTTTCACATTTAACCAGTCAGCATGATCATACATTATTCCATCTCCTGCTTCACCTACAACAAATGCTACTTTTTGAACATTATTAAGGTTAACTGAAAAATGTTCAGCAGGCATTCCCTTGTGCATAATTCCACTTTGCCAAATTATTTTTTTATCAGCAATAATCATAAATTCAATATCCCCACTAAAGTCATTACTATCATCTGCTCCAACAGAGCCAGATAGTGACTTAGCTTTGCCATCCAAACTCACTAAAAAACGACTAATTGAATGTGTGCCAATTCCTCGCTGATATATAGTTCCTGCCACTTTTAGAGGAAAACCAAGAACTGACTTGTTTACCTGAGGAGTGCCCCAATCCTGGCACATTAAGTTAACATTAAGCTCATCTAACCATGTCGTTTTTGAAAAAACGCAAAGTGGCAACAATAAGAAAATCAATAAAAGACTATTTTTTTTCATAAAATGATCTATTCATATATAAAATTACATGATTAATATTCAGAAAATTACCTAAGTAAAGCAACTCAAATAATGTCGTATTTATCTTTCAAAATATTATCACAAAGCATTGCTAAACAAAGAATTATTAAACACTAAAATGCGACAATAAATGTTACTCAATAAAAACTAAGTATTTATGATTTATGGTATATTACGTCGCATTTAGATGAGCGCCCGTTGATGGAGTTGTAAGTGCACACGCTGTATTTATATTCTCCTGCATTTAGCTTCTCGTTCTCTGTATAGGTTGTTTGACAATACTGGTACATACTATACTGATAATTTGCAATTAACGTATCATTTCGGAAGACTAGAAAGCCAACAATATTGTCTCTGTCTGAGGGAGGATCCCAACTGAGGCTAATTTTACATGATTCATCTATTTTTATTGTGAGATTTTCTATGGGGTCAGGGTTTGAAAGCTGAGGTAAATAACCATTTGTTACATAGTATGAGTACGCCTCATCAAAATATTTATAAACGCTGTAAGGACTATAATAATAACTGTATGTAAAAGAAAGATAGTTGCTTACATAAGGTTTTACAGTTTGAAGTTGTTTGATGAAACGATCTAAGGTAGCAGATGTCCAGAAACGTTGATCAAAATTTTCGGCATTCGACCAAAATAATAATCCAGGCTTGGTTTTTACCGCTTCAGCCAACTGATAAAACCACTCTCCAGCATTTTCAAGGGTTAATCCACCAGCTCCCATGCAATCTTGGGGGCTGAAAATATCTCCTTTCCTGAAATGAACTCCCGCAAATATTTTCTCCCACATTTTGCCGTAATTATAGGCATTATCTCCTACCTTGTAATTCATAAAAGGGGATAACATGACCGGCATTCCAGGAGTAAGATGATTCAAATAATCTATGTTTATGTTTAAAGCCTTGATAAGCCATTGACGTCGGTCGTTAGTTGTGTAATTCAGATTATCAATTTCCCAGTCCCAATACCATCCATACAACGTTTTCTGATAACGACTTTTATATTTTTCGACTAATTCTTCAGCAATTTTATTACCCGATTCCATTCGTGTATATAACCAACCTTCTGTGTTATCAGACCACCACGACCACCATTTTTCATTGGAATTTAATCCTAAGAAGACTTTAAACCCAAACTTCGACGCATTTCTTAAACAGTTTTCCACTAAATCTTGCGTATAATAAGCCGGAGCATAATTGCTCGGGTAAATTGTTCGTGTTTCATTATTTTTATCTGTATATACAGTTGGTGAAAGAATAAGATAATGCATGCCAAGCTTTTTAAGATTAGCTAATTCAAGTCCCCAACGACTGTCATCCCAATCCGAAATCAAATAGAAAGGGATGAATGTTCCGTCAATGATTGGTTTTTCTAAACCTGGCGTATTGGTTGAATCATTAGTAGGAAGATCTGGGGATGAACAAGAAATAACAGAAATAACAGACACACAATTAAAATATAAAATTAATAAAAATTTTATTAATTTTATATTAAGTTTTGATGTGCAATTATCTATAATTTTCATATGGCCATATATTTTTTAAATAACGGTACAGAGTAGTTACTATCGAACAACATCTTCAAGTTGTACATATTGACATTTCATATTAATTGTTTAAGTACTATTAATATAAAATGTCAATAATATGTACAACTTTTTTAAACATTAATTATCTATAATTTTAATTCATCCAATAATTTATTCCTTCTGATAAATACGAAAATTATCAAAATACATTGCTATTTGCTCAACCGGAGAAAAATCTTCCACACGCATATTTAAAGAATAGGATGTCGAGGTTCCAGTATTCCCTAATGGAATTATTTTCTCTAACGGAATATTAACTGTTTGCCATCTACCTAAATTCTGTACGTTAAAGGTCTCACCCCTTAATGGACCGGGAGCAACGGCCCAATAATAATAAATAAAGAAGGTAGTAGTTTTTATTGGCAAAGTCATATTGAGCTCAAACTTCAGTGTATAATTCTCTGGATGGTGCACCATATCCAAGGTATAATTAAAACTATTCTGGTTAATATAGAACCACCCTAAACCATTAGGATAAGTTGCCTGATCTACTTCAAAACGAAGATAATTACCTGACGTTGGTTTAGGATTTGGACCATTACTAACAAACCTTAGCGTTCCAGCATCATAATATGGAAAATCCGGATCAAAATCAGTAATAACATTATGCTTATCCTGATAATAACCCGGACAAACAGCCTCAACATTATACTTATTGTTAATTGCTTTAACTCTTATGTTAGACTGAACATCTAAAGGCACTCTGGCTGTAATATAAGTATCAGTAGCTTTAATTACGGGGCTTTCTTTGCCGCCAAACGAAATAACCGTGTTTAAGCTATCAACTTGATAAAGAGAGAGGAATTTCCCATAAATTTTAATTGTATCACCTGGTGAGGTATATTCATTGAACATACTTGTTAATTGGAGGTTTGGAATAGCAATATTGAAATCAAAAGACGAATCTCCACCTTTCGTTTTAACGGTAACTTTATTAATTACTTCAGATGGCATCTTGATCGGCACCTCTACATATAAAGCATTATTCTCGTAATAAACATCTTTTATATTTACTGCAACATCATTAAATAAAATTGAATCTGTCTGTTCAAAATTACTTCCTTGTATAGCAATCCAGTCACCCATATCCCCACCAGTAATAGGCGTTAACATATCTTTGATGGTAGTTATCTGGTTAATAGTTGGTGAACCAGGAAGGTTATCCTCATCGCTTTTGCACGATGAGACCGAAACAGCAAGTAATGTTAACAACATTAGCATTACATCTTTTGTTATATTTTTCGTTTTCATATATATACTGTTTTAAATATTAATAATTACCAACCTGGATTATTTGTTGTAATATATTGGTTTGTATTTACTTCATCAGCAGGCAGTGGTAATAAGAGGTGCTTTTGTTCACGTCTTTTAATAACTCCATTTTCATCAACATTACCAATTGAACTCATTGTTTGAAGATAAATGCCCCAGCGAAGTAAATCAAAACGACGAATACCCTCTGCAGCAAACTCTTTTACTCTTTCCTGAAGAATATAAGATCGGAAAGATTCTTGTGTCCAAGGATTTATAGCTCCAATTTCCGAGACTAGTTTACTCTTGTTACGTTCATTAAGCTTTTCAACTTGCGCAATGGCCTGACTTGATGGTCCTTCATTTACCTCATTATCAGCTTCAGCATAAAGCAATAGCACTTCAGCATAACGCATAAAAGGCCAGTTGTAATCACTTCTGTTACCATCCAATGCTACTGATATTTGCCTAAATTTCATAAGTTTAGATCCATATAAACCTGCATCATATCTTAAAATATCAGTTGGTCTATATCCGCCAAGTCCCAGCCTTACCTTAACACTGTCTTTAGCCGGGTAATAACAATATTGAAGAGTACCGGTAGATGTAATATAATTAAATGGGATACGATGAATTACCCCCCATGTAACACGCTCATCTGTATCATCGAAAAGTTGGTACCAATGATCACGTTGTAAATAAACACCGTAAGCCAAAGTTCCATTAGCGTTATAATATCCAGAATAATCAGTCGCTACATAATTACTTAATGCGCTATTGCCTGCAATTGTTTGTAAAGAGAATATAAATTCTTTTCCATTCTTACTTGACACATTCCACAATTCTTGCTGAGACGGATAAAGGTCAAAATCGCCTGAATCTATAACTTCTTTTGCTTTATCCATCCCCAATTTATAATAGGCTTTAGAATCGAAACTTTCATAACCAGCTACTTGATCCTTATCAAATGTTTGTTTGGATGGGTATGAAACTCGTACGCTATTACCATCATCGTCAATGTTATATGGAACTCCCCCCATTACGGAAATATTATTTCCAGTAGCCATGGAAGCAGAACCTATTGTACAATATACTTTAGCTAGTAATGCTTTTGCAGCGCCACGAGACACATGGCCTTTTACATATTCTGGATCTTTTGTAGAATACATTGCTTCTTCAGCAAATTTCAGCTGTTCTATAATAAACTCGTAAACATCCTTAATAGGTGAACGTGGAAGATATAGAGGTGCTCCTTCTGAAACAGATATTTTATACAAACTCAAATCTCCATAGAATTGAACCAAATTAAAATAAGACCAAGCATTCAGAAAAGCTAATTCTCCTCTCGCATTATCTTTTACCTTTTGAGGAATATCCATTTTGTTGATTAAGGATGAATGGTATTCGGCTCTATGTATGCATAGATAATAATATTTATAGAAATTATTATTAGAACCATTTTCATAAAAATTTCCAGCTCCTATATCTCCAAAGGCCCATACTGGTCCACTTTGATAATCAGTATCAAAATTTACTATATTATGATAATTTCCCCATTCAAAGCCAAAAGTCAATGGATTGAACGCACCAGATACCAGTTCATTATAACTCTTATTAGCAACTAAAGCATCTGCTGAAACAAAAGTATAGGCTTTTTCATCAAGCCAGTTAGAGCAGGAACTACTCAATACGAGTATAAAAGTTACTACAATATATTTTATAATTTTATATTTCATTTTATATTATTATTAATAATGAATACTTTATACATTAAAAAGTTACCTGAATACCAAAATTAAATGTTCTTGCACTTGGATATGAATCCATATCTACACCTCTACGAGAGGCATCACTGCCGAAGGTATTTACATCGGGATCATACCAACTGTATTTTGTAATTGTGAAAAGATTGTTAACTGCAAGAGTCAGGTTCACAGCTTCAATTTCCTTAATTGGACGTAGCAAACGATAATTAAGGCTCACGTTTTTCATACGTAAATAGGACCCATCTTCAACATATCTGTCAGATGCTTTCAAGCTACGTGTATATGTAATATCAGCACGTGGAAATTGTGCATTAACTTTATTGTTTTCAGTCCATCTATTATCCCAAACAAATTGTGGCATATTAGTTACCGCAGCCATATCATAATTTCTTAGATTTACATTCAGAATATCATTGCCTTTTGTTCCTTGTAAGAAAAAGCTAAATGAGAAATCCTTATATGTAAATGTATTTGTAAAACCATAAGTAAAATCCGGATTAGTATTTCCTATTATAGCTTTATCAAGAGGGTCAATAACTCCATCTCCATTATTGTCTTTATACTTAACCTGTCCAACAATGCTTTTTATTTTAGCATCAGTTGAATTTTTATATAATGAATTTGCTCGAACTTCAGCCTCATTGTCAAAGTAACCATCTTCTTGATAACCGTAAAGAGTGCCAATTGATTTGCCATTTCTTCTCAAGAACATACTTTCCAAACCCCAAGCAACATCTGAGAATTGGTCAGAATTCAGATTGCTTACTTTATTTCGGTTGAAAGATATATTCGCATCCATCTTCCATGTAAAGTCTTTTTGATCTACAATAAAGAAATTTCCTGCAATTTCAAGACCTCTATTTTCTACATTCCCATAATTAGAAGCTACCGAAGAAAAGCCTGTACTCATAGGTATATATACATATTGTAATAAATCGGATGTATTCTTTTGATATACATCAATCACAAAGTTTACACGATTTTTAAGAATGCCAATATCAATACCTGCATTATATTGTGCTGTCCTTTCCCACTTTAAATTTGGGCTGGCTGGCCCGGCCCACCTATCTTCAGCAAAACCAGAGGTCAGGTTTCCATCAATTGGGTACTGTTGTACTGTTATTTGCGATTGTGTTGCATAAGCATTGATTCCTTGATTTCCTGTTTGTCCGTAGCTCAAGCGCAGTTTCAACACATCAAAGAGACCTAGTTGCTTAATAAACTTTTCTTCTGACAATCGCCATGCAAAAGCACCTGAAGCAAAGTTTGACCAACGGTTATTAGCTAAACGGCTTGAGCCATCTCTACGGAAAGAAGCAGTAAGCAAATATTTATCCATCAATATGTAATTCACACGTCCAAGATAAGACATTAAAGAAGACATTCCTTTGCTGGAAGAATTAAGATTTTGAAGGAGAGCTGCTCCAATATTATTTTCTTCGTCAATATCATTTGCAAAACCTGAACCACTCATCGATTTTCCTCCCCAATTAGCTCTTTCACATGACCAACCAGCAACAGCGTCAATATGATGTATATTAGCAAAAATTTTATTAAATGACAACATTGATTCTGCTGTAAGACCTTCATAATATGAATCAGATATAGAACCATAACCATTAGTTGGTGATACGCCTCCTTGAATATATCGATTATTATAAACATTACGTTGACTCTGGCTATATCCATAACCTAAATTTTGTCTAAAATGAAGATATTTATTAAATGAAATTTGAGCATATGTTGAGGTATATATGTCCAAAGACCCTAACGAATTTTTAGCTGTACGAACATAAAGGTAAGGATTGGATAATCCTGATGAATAATCTTCTGAAACACCTGACGGCTGATCCGGGTCAAAAATAGTTCTCGTAGGATTAAAAGATATTGCATCATTAGTAATTCCATAGGTCTCAGAATTGGTTCTCGCCAAACGATTTTGAGATTTAGAAACTGCAAGATTATTTCCAACCTCAAACCAATCTGTCACCTTTCGATTAACATTTGACCTTACACTGTAGCGCTTATAATATGAATTAATAATATTACCCTGCTGGTCCAACATTCCCAATGAAAACATATGTTGTCCTCTATTATCGCCTCCAGATACACTCAAATTATAATCTTTAGTAAGAGAAGTGTGATAAATCTGATCTTGCCAATTAGTTCCACCATTCATATATCCATTTCTATAATCCTGTGGACTAGGCATATAAGTACTGTCAGCTTTAGATATCGATCCTGTTTCAGGATCTTGTACTGTGGTATAACTATATCGGCCGGGGGTAGGGAATGGCAAATTAGTCTCAGAAACAAAATCTTTCCCGTCGTAAGTATAAGAATTTCGAACCTCTTCATTTCTAAATTCAGCATAATCTGCAGCATCTAATACCTTCATCAACTTTATTGGCTTAGATAGCCCAAAATTCGTACTAAATTCAACTTTAGTCCGTCCTTCATAACCTTGTTTAGTCGTAATTAAGATTACTCCATTTGCTCCACGAGAACCATATATTGCCGTTGAAGAGGCATCTTTCAAGACTTCAATGGATTTTACATCGCGTGGATTAATTAGATTCAACGGGTTGTTTGTTTGTTTCGTAGCAAAATCTGTACCAGGTGCTACACCCATATTAAAAGGTACCCCATCTATAACATATAGAGGCTCTGAACTGGTAGTAAATGAATTTGCTCCACGAATCTGAATACTGATTCCGGCACCTGGAGCACCATCAGCCTGACTAACTTGAACACCAGCAATTTTTCCTTGTAATGCCTGGTTAATACTTGATGGATTTGTTTTTAATAACTCATCACTTCTCACAGATACTACAGAACCTGTCAAATCTCTTTTTTTTACGCTACCATATCCAATTGCAACGACTTCATCCAGAGCTATAGCAGATGTCACCAATGTTATGTCAACAGTTTTACGCCCCTTTATACTCTCTTCTATTGTCTGATGACCTATAGAAAAATACTTTAAAGTAGCCTTTTCTAAATTTTTGACATTAATTGTATATTTACCATCAACATCAGTAATTGTACCGTTTGTTGTACCTTTTTCAGCAACAGTAACACCCATAAAGGGGTACCCGCTCTCATCCAAAATGGTTCCTTTCACAGTCCCTGATTGAGCATAAGCTGTAATCACAGAGAGAAAAACAAACATTGAAAGTAATCCTACTCTCAAATACTTGAAAGAGCTAAATAGTTTCTTAGTTATTTTCATACGTAAATTTTTAATGTTCCTTTTTTTAATACATTTTAATCAATTACCCCGGGGCAAGCCCCGAGGTATGAAAAATAAGATATGTGTTCATCCATAAAGCAAACTTACGCTTTTCAAGCGTATTGAAAACCTTAGGTTTTCAAACTATCCTCTTTGACCCCGGGGCAAGCCCCGAGGAATTCTCCTAATTAATCACATGATCATTTGTTATTTTTAGTTGGCAATGATCAATTGTTTTGAGAGACCGTCTCCTTTAATTAAATAAATACCATTGGCAAAAGTTGAAACATCTATTGTTCCTTTACCTGACCGAATTAATTTGGTCTGTAATAATTGCCCGGAAATATGGTAAATCTGAATGGTGTAATCATCAGGCAAATTATTCAGATAAACCTTATTTTTTGACGGATTCGGATAAATATTTACCGAATTATTTAAATAAAACTCATTTATACCATTTGATCCGTAAACGAAATTAAGATTGTCAACATATGCAACACTACCGGGAACGGCATTAAACATTGATACGGATGAAGAAACAATAAGGGTTAAACTATCGGGAGTGTCACCGGAGACATAAGTGAAAGGGACGGAAAAACCCGTATAATTATTAACCGGGCTTCCATTTGTATATTGGGCTGTACCAATAGTGATTCTTGATGTGCCATTCCATTTAGTAAGCGTAGCTAACGCCAAAAAGATATCTCCGTTTACAGGAGCATATTTAAAATAGCCTGTAAAACGCTCAGGTCTAGCAGTAAAAGCTATTTTGGGCGATGTTTCATAAGTAAACGGATCAATTTTTACGATACCTACCAATCCCGGCACAAACGTTCCATACACATTCATGTTCGTTAATTTGACGGCATAGGCTCCGTTTTGCACTTGAGATTCTTCTTTGGTTACAGGAGAAAATCCGTACTGGCCGACAAGGTCATTAGAACTCTCCCAACCCGTTGGATTATAGGAAATTCCTGTTGTAGACCAGTTTTCAAAATCACCGTTTAAAAGATTTTGAGCGACCGTTGAAAAAATGCTTAACGTTGCAATAACTAAAGATAAAATTGTTTTTTTCATAACTAAATAATTAAAAGTGAATAAATAAACTTCCCCGCCGCAGAGCAGCGGGGTATTAACTGAAAATATTTATTTGACTCGCCCCAAGGGGCTGGGAATTGACCCATAGAGATTGTACTGTGCAAATGCACCAAACGTCGCAAAGAGTATGGAAACTCCTAAAAAAGTTAATTTTTTCATAATAAAAAAAATAATTAGTTAAACAAATTGCGTTAATTAATAATTAATCGATTAATACATGTATTTTTACAAATTAATTTTAAAATTTATTTTCACTTAAAGCTCCCTAATTTAATGTACCGTGTGTATAAATTTGCATATATGTTTTTGTTAATCTTAATTGGATAATAAATCTGCATCACTCCTTTTCCGAGTTTGATTTGAGTTTCGGTAATAGAGGGAAACAACCCTGCGGCTGTTGCAGCACACATTGCGGCTCCCAGTGCTCCTGCCTGATCAACGGCAGCAACTTTAATCGGGACACCCATTATATCTGAAAGAGTTTGCATAACATAAGGCGATTTTTTTGAAATACCTCCAACAGCTATCACTTCACTAATTTTTACTCCTTCTTTTTGTAAATGTTCCAAAATTGCTTTTGAACCAAAAGCAGTAGCTTCTACTAAACTTTTAAAAATTGAGGGAGGTGTGGTACCTAACGTTAAACCTGAGATGACCCCTTTTAATGTTTGATCGGCAAATGGAGATCTTCTTCCATTAAGCCAATCTATAGAGACTAATGATGTTTCGTCAGTTGCTATTGACTGAGCCTTTTCAGATAAAAATGGAATAATTTTATCTATAATCGATTCATTTAATGTCTTATTGTCAATAAACTCAATTAAAGTCCACGAAAGAATATCTCTGAACCATGCATATACATCTCCAAAAGCAGATTGACCTGCTTCAATTCCAATCATATCTGGGATTACAGAACCATCTACCTGACCACTAATACCAGAAATAAATTTATCCTTCATTGCTGATTTTGAACTGACAACTATATCACAAGTAGACGTGCCTATTATTTTTACCATCGATCCGGCTTTAATCTCGGCACCTATAGCACCTGAGTGAGCATCAATAATGCCTACTGAAATAATAGTATTAAGTGGAAGTCCGAGTTTAGTTGTCCATTCTCTAGTAATTGTTCCTGCATTTACATCATTAGTATAGGTTTCGTTATTCAAATGATTACCAAAACCATCAAATAAAGGATCCAGATTTGAAAGAAATTCCTGCGAAGGATAGCCTCCCCATTGTTCATTCCACAGGCATTTATGTCCTGCGGCACATCGACTTCGTTTCACGGATTCAGGTTTCATATTTCCTGTAAGCAATGCAGGCATCCAATCGCAATGCTCAATGATAGAATAGGCATCTTTTCGAATGCTATCATCCCTACGAAGTACGTGCAAGGCTTTTGCCCAAAACCATTCCGAAGAATAAATGCCTCCTGAATAAGCAGTATAATCTACATTCCAACTATGAGCTAGCTTATTAATATCATTTGCTTCATTTATAGCGGTATGATCTTTCCACAAGATAAACATTGCATTAGGGTTTTCTGAATGTTCGGGCATAAGTGCAAGTGGAATACCCTTTCTGTTCACCAAACAAGGAGTACTTCCGGTAGTGTCTATTCCGATTGCTCTTATTCCTTCAGCAACAGCTTCCGAACATTTTGATAAAGCTGTTTTAACGACATGCAACAAAGAATCAATATAGTCCTGCGGATGCTGTCGGTATTGATTCATCACTGGATTACAATATTTACCTTCTGCCCATCTTCGGTAATAACTCACAGCAGTTGCCACCTCAACTCCAGTGTCCGCATTAACGATTATTGCCCGACAAGAATCAGTTCCATAATCAATCCCAATTACGAATTTTTCAGTTGTTTTCATTCTCCCAAATTTTTAGCCGTAGAGATTTTTTTATCTCTAGCAATAAAAATACTGTAAACGGTAATGAACATAAATCCGATAGCCGGCACCCAAAAAGCAATCTTAATACTTCCTGATTGATCGGATAATAAACCTTGTAATTGGGTAAGTATTGCAGCACCAGCAATTGCCATTACCATACCAGAACCTCCTAACTTAGTATCATTTCCAAGTCCGTAGATACCTATTCCGTAAATCGTTGGGAACATCAATGACATACAGAATGAAATACCCATCAGTGCATAAATTCCTGCAAAACCATTGCTGTAAATAACTATTAATGTAAAGACACTTGCCAAGACAGACAAAGTTATAAGCAGATAAACGGGTTTTATATATTTCATAAGCCAAGTACAAAGAAAACGAGCAAAAACGAACAAGCCGAGAGACAAAATGTAGTATGTGGCAGCTGCTTGTTCTGCAGTGCGAGGTAAGAATACATCAAGTCCAATAGATTCTACAAAACTGTAAAATTGCATGGCTACGGGTTCAATATTACTTAAATGATTGATTACTGTCTCTGAAGCAGGATTAGCACCTAATCCTGCCATTATTTCGTTTAAGTTCAACTGATGCATAACGTAACGGATTGTGTATGACCAAACTGCCACCTGAGCTCCCACATATAAAAACTGAGCCGTTACACTCCAAATATATCGTTTGTTTGTTTTTAGTCTGGACCACGTTCCTTTGAAGTCTATCGCTTTATCATCTTCTTTCATATTAGGCATTTTAGTAAAATAGATAGCTATCAATACACCCAGAATTACTAATCCTAAAATCACGTAAGTCGTTGTTACAGCATTTAATTCCGGCAACTGAACTGAAAGCAATTGCTCGGGAGATAAATTATTCCTTTGGCTTTCACTCATTGTATTTAATTGCGACAAAACGAAAATTTGACTGATTATAGCACCGGTCAAAGCTCCAAAAGGATTGAATGATTGTGAAAGATTTAATCTTCGAGTAGCCGTTTCTTCGTCACCAATAGCATAAACATAAGAGTTGGTAGAGGTTTCTAATACAGATAATCCAGCAAAAAGTATAAAAAGAGCAAATAAATAAATAGTAAAGCAAACTACCATTCCGCTGTGAATCATATACATAGCTGGATAAAATAATAATGCTCCGGAGACTACAAGTAGCAAACCAAGCATTACTCCTGATTTGTATGTGTATTTTTTAATAAACAATGCACCCGGAATAGCAAAGCAACCATACCCAAGAAAATAGGCTACAACTTGAATTATAGCTGTAGTTCTATCATTCAAACTCATAATACGTTTGAAAGTAGCCAGCATAGTATCTGTCAAGTTATTAGGAATTGCCCAAAGAAAGAATAAAGATGTAAGTAATATAAAAGGGAAAACCACCCCTCTAGGAACTACACTGTGATGTTGCTTTTCCATTGTCTGTTTTTCAAAGAGTTATTAAATTATTTATTAGTAAAAATTTGGTTGATAATAGTAAGAGGTTTACCAAGTATTCTTTCTGAAATAGGTGATAAATCAGCTTCATCGCCTACAAAATGATATACATTCTGCACATGTTTCAATGATTCACCAGGTTTTAAAAATGCAGCCGAAGAGCAACTTTCAAGTTCTAAAAAAGGACCCATAATACTTCCATCATCCAATGGTCCATCATTATAAGCATTTAATGCATCACCATTCAGAGGATTCTTTTTAGGATTCCATTCCTGATTAAGATAGTTTTTATCCAGTTCAACGTCAAAAGTTACGATAGTCAATCGCTTTGATTCGGAGTCATAATTAGCGGCAATGGATTTTGTCCTTTTGGCATTCATCCCCATTTTACTACGATATTTCCCATCTGTTTTAAGATAGAGTATATCGTTTTCTATCTTTATCCTGTCGGAAGGAATTTCTCCAAAATAATCAGTAGTTGCTACTTTACCAAGTGTTTGTTCATCTCCTTCATTATAAGGAATAATGGTAAGAGCCGAAGGCGAAGGGTTGAACATATCAAGTAGCCATATACAAACAGTACCTGTTTTTTCTGTCCATTCAAAATTATTTTTATTAGTAATTTTATTATTGTTACTATAAGCTACGGCTTTTACTTTAGTTGATAATTTAATTCCAAGTTTTTGTTCTATTTCCTGATTGGAGATTAAGGTCACTGCCCGTTGTACACCTATTTTTAATAGATTTCCCTGATAGTTTTTCACTTCCATATCTTTAACCATAAGAACATCTTTTGAGGAAGAACCTTTTATAACCCAAGCTTCAGTATCAACAGCTTTCGGAGTATGCCAGTTATCAAAAATTTGTTCCTTGTCAGGTTCAAAGAACACTGAAAACTGACCACCTTCAGGACCTAGCCAGAAACGATTTTCGCCCCCGTAACCATTCATGTGTTCATCTATTTTTCCCGAATCAAAAACTTTATAGTTGATAAATCCAAGACTTTTCCCTTTTAATCCTTCGGCAGTAGATGTAAATACTTTTGCCTGATATTTGGGTGAAACGATAACTTGAGCTTCTTCATTATCTGATTTAAGAATTATCAAACTGTCCTTATCCGACAAGTAATTAAGGTCGTAACCAAAAGTGCCTTTATCAAATGTATTTGTCATCTTTTCTAATTTTTTATTCTTTTGTGTACACGAAAACATAGTAATACCTGCCAAGAGAAATACTGTAACTATCTGACTGGTTTGTTTGTATTTCATATTTATTTTTTTAATGTTAGTTGATTTTTTCTAAAAATATTCGTTCTAATTCAAATTGCTTACACTTATCATTTCTTCGTACGTGGAAAGAAATAGAATTGGTTTGCTTTGTCAGTTCAATTTCACCCACAGCAACTTTTTCTTTATGATTTTCGTTGGCATTCTTGGTTGAAATCCAATCTGTAAGTTGTTTTTGGCGTTGCCAAAGGCAGACATCGGCACCATCAGGTTTCTCAAAATATGAAATGTATACACGATATTTACCTTCCGGAGCATCGTTAAGCATAACACGAACCATATTTTCATTTTCAGCGTTAATACGCAAACCTCTGTTAAAGCTAACTTGTGCACCATCTCCCACAGTAATATCCATTAGCTGAGGATAATAAGTTAACTCTTTTGGAAAATAGACTTCGCGAAGCTTATCTGTTGACTCCATTTTAGACGTTTGAGGCTGGGCTGCATAATAATACGCCACAGAAGTGTAATCGACTGGAAACTCGTTTTTTTCAGGTCCGTGTTCTATTCCTTGAAAAATTTCTTGCTCATAAGATAATTTGTCAGTTAAATAAAAGCGATACGCTCCAGTTCTTGACATTGGTAAAGAATAATCAAGGCAGCCATGGAGTGGAAGGCTTACCCCTCTGTCCCAACGGTCGAGCAAAGCATACCAACCACCGTTATAAGCATCTTCGGAGCCTGTACCATGTATTCTCATTTTTCCGTCAATGTGAGTAGAGTCATCTCCCTCAAAAAACAATGTCATACCTGGAATCAATCCTTGTGCAATAAGTACGGTTCCAACATAATGCCCTTTACCTTTCTTATCCAGAAATTCATAATATTTTCCTTTGGGCGGGTTTATTTCTCTCCTCCATGTTGAATAAAACTTTCCTTCATTTACAGTATTCCGCATATTCTCATTATAATAAACTTTAACGTTTAAAGATATCGGACTTTGTTTTGAGTTTGTTCGCTTTTTATAAATAAGTTTCATTTTAGCAGAATTATCAAAAGGCATTGGCATATAACAATAATTCTTATCACCGGCTTTGCCAATTAACATACTTCTCATTGCACCTTTACCATAAGCATAGCCAAAAAAATCTGCTAATGGGGCATATATAGCTTCAGTATTTTCGTTGTCCCAATCGGCTGACAAAATAACATCTTTGTTTGCACCTTCAAAAGAACTTCCACCATCTATTTCAAATCCTGCAATTCGTCCAGAAGTATTTGTCTCAAAAAAAACGGCTTCTTCACCAGGATTTATTACAAAAGATTTCTCAATAGTTTGAAAATTAGCAGATAATCCTTTTGAGAAATTATTTATTGATGGATAAATATTGCTCCATATTTTACAAACGTCATCCAGTAGCGATCTTTCTGGCTCGTTAAATTTCCCTGTATAAGTTTCCACATTCATACCCGGTAAGTTTCTATACTGAATCTGATGGAACATAATTTTTCCACCGTGTAATACAATTTTGCAGGATTTACTATAAGGAATGGGGACATAACAATAAAAACCACCGAGTTCGTTACCACAAACGGGTTTAACGAATGGATAAACTTTTCCTGAAAACAAATCGCTAAAACGAATTGACAAACGGGGCGTTTTTTCTCCATCAAAATAAAAAGATAACATATCTTCAGAAGGAGTAGGCGTCCAAATGCGGTTGATAACACCTGGGCCTTTCAAGTCAGCTAAGACCAGGTTGTTTCCTTCTTTCCTGAGATACGAATATTTGCCGGAAAATCCGTCATCGTTTCCACCGGTTCTATCGTAACTTGAGATTTCTTCAACAATACAATTTGAACGGTATTGAGGTAATAAATCGACCCTCTTTAAAAGTCCAACTTCATCTTTCCAACTGTATTTCTGACCTATTGCCGAGAAACTAAAAAAAAGAGATAACGCAAACGATAGAAAAAATTTAAATTGTGTTCTGTTCATAGTAATTCCCCTATATTATTTTGAATTATAAATACTATTCTATTTTCGATTATATTATTGATTAAAAATTCTGATAAATTTTTATTTTTATTAGTACATCTTCATATCTACACTCATAAGATAAACATTGTAAGGACCCCATAATGACATCAAAAAATACAATTTATCTTCATTGTTTATTAAAGGATGCATATAAGCACAATACAAACCGGGATACTTGTCATCTGGAACAAGCAATTTGGCTTTACTCCATTTTGTAATATCTTCAGTATCTCTATACATAATGCCATGCTCTCTCTGAGTGGTATTTCGGTCACACACAAAATCATAATTATGTGTCAGAATCCATCTTTTATATTTTTCGTGAAACATAAGAGATGCTTCGCCAACCGGTGCTGGAATAACCGGAGTTGCGGCCTCTTCATTACCTTGTATCCATTGTTGAGATTCTCCATTCCAGTATTCATATTTTCTCATATCCAGTATGTCTTTTTCTTTAAAGCGTCCAAGATAGCCCGCATCTCCTCTTCCTGATCTTGTCCCGATCATATAAACTATTCCATCTTTTTTTGCGTAAGCAATCTGTGAAAAATGGCTTAGAGATTGAAATTTCACTTCAGGCTTTGGGATCCATGTTTTTCCGCTATCATAAGACACATAGAGCGATGAAAAATTCGTCAACCAAGAGCAAGTAGGACCGCTCCAGTCATAAATGTTCATATAATGGACATAATCTGCTCCGTTTATACGAATAGCAGAAGTAGGAATGGAGGTCTGGTATTTTAGGGGAT